>Ga0194052_1002171_pt1 | contig 10898 bp, 8 predicted proteins | sample SepL226m_MetaG_FD_160117 | JGI IMG/M metagenome (GOLD analysis project Ga0194052, IMG submission 160117) | Anoxic zone freshwater microbial communities from boreal shield lake in IISD Experimental Lakes Area, Ontario, Canada - Sep2016-L227-6m | ecosystem: Environmental > Aquatic > Freshwater >... | reverse complement strand
GCTCAGGCTACCCAAGTCAAGGGCGAACGCCTGAAAGCTGATGAGCAGCGCGGCAACAAGTCCGGTAAGAGCACGCATGAATCGATCCTTTGCAGCGCGGTAGTGAATGATGCGATTGTGACGCTCACCGCTGCCATGCCCTGTCATACGCGCGATATCATCAGGCTCAGTTTCTACCGGAGCCCGCCTCATGCAAATCGATCCCGCACTTCAGTCCAATGCCGACAACTACAAGTTGCTGACCAACCTGGTCGTGCCGCGCCCGATTGCCTGGGTCAGCACGCTCGGTCAGAGTGGTGTGGTCAATCTCGCTCCGTTCAGTTTTTTCAATGCACTTGGCAGTGACCCGGTGTACCTGGTCATCAGTGTCGGTCGCAACGACAAGGGCGAACTCAAGGACACGGAGAAGAACATTCAGTCCAGTGGCGAGTTTGTGGTAAACATGGTGACCGAAGATCTGTTTGACGCCATGAACCTGTCGGCGGCCGATTTTCCGCCGGATCAGAGCGAACTCGAAGCAGCACAGTTGCACACCGCACCCTCGGTGCACATCAAGACGCCGCGCGTGGCAAGAGCGCAGGTGAGTATGGAATGCAAGCTTTTCAGCGCGCAGCAACTCGGCGCCAACATGCTGTTCATTGGTGAAGTGGTGATGTTCCACGTTGCCGACGAGTTGATCGGACCGCGTCTGCGAGTCCACGGCTTTGCGCCGATCGGTCGCCTGGGTTCGCCCTCGGTCTATTGCCGAACCACCGATCAGTTTGATGTGGCGCGCATCACTTACGCGCAGTGGAAAACTAAAGCTCAGTGAGCGGCAGATGCCGTGATCCAGGCAGCGGTTTGGGCCACGACCTCGGCCTCGATGCCATTGAAGCCGTGGTGGGCAAAGGCTTCACAGGGGTCGCCTCGCGCCTCGCCACCCTGAAAGGCCAGCAACTGTTTGCGCGGTGACTGCGTCAACTTTTCCATCATCGAACTCACCTCGCTGAAACGGCACAAAGCGCAGGCGTCCTGCTCGTGATGCACCACCAGCACGGGAATGCGCAACTGGCCCAGCGGCATCGCGGCTACGGAGCGTTCTCGGCGGTCGGTGACGATGCTTGAGCTCAGTACCAGTCCGTCGGGTCCATCGGGCCCGGCGAGTTCCAGCGCGGCGAAGGCGGCCGATTGGGTGCCACGGCTGGTGCCCATCAGCCAGACCGGCAATTTTGTCTTTTCACGCAGCCAGGTGATAGTGGCCTTGATGTCCGACGCATGCTCGGCGGTCTGCCGAAAGCCGTTCAGAAAGGGTTGCGACTGCCGGTCAGAAGGCGCGTCCAGCACAGCCACCGTCAAACCGTGGTCAACAAACAGTTGGCGGCTGCGCAACAGGAAGTTGCCTTCCCCCCAACGGAAGGAACCGTTTGGAAAGATCTGCAGGCCACCGTGCCCACCGGCGAGCAGGAGCACCACTGCTTTTGGCGACGGCGGTGCCAACAACAAAATCCTCTGCGAGACGCCGGGGCGGCTTGGAATGTCCACCACACTTTGCGTGGTTTGGGCGTTGGCCGGCAGCGCCAGAGCGACGAGCAGTGAAGACAGACCGGCGAGGCTGAGTAGTTTCATGCGTACCACTTCACGAAATCTTCGACCCCGACTCTTGAACTCTGGTAGCTGTTGAGCTTGGCTTGCGGGTCCGGATAACCCAGCGAGATGCCGAGCATCAGTTTCTTGTTTCGCGGCAGACCGAGAAAGTCGCGCACGGCGTCCGGGTAGTGCGTGAGCGAGGCCTGCAAGCACGTACCCAGGCCCTGCGCGTGCGCAGCCAGTGCCAGCGTTTGCGTGAACAGACCCATATCGAAGATCGACCAGGGGCTCAGGCTGCTGTCCAGAAATAGTAACAACACGCAAGGTGCGCCGAAGAAACGGTAGTTCAACAGGCGCAACTCGTTTCTGGCGCTGGCATCGTCGCGTTCAACTTCGAGCACCCGAAAACGCCGGGCATTGTGCTCGCTGGCGCGACTTGCCAGCTCAGCAGGCCACTGCGCGGGTACCGGTATCTCGGAACTGCTGGGCACACTGGCGCTGGCCAGGTCGAACAGAATCCGGCTCAGAGCGTCGCGGCGCTCGCCGCTGACCACCGCTACCTCCCACGGCTGCGTGTTGGTGTAGGAGGGGCTGCAACTGGCGAGTCGAAGAATGTTGCGCAAAGTCTCTTCGGCTACCGGTGTCGATTTGAAGCCGCGTACGCTGCGGCGGGTTTCTATGCCTTCGAGTAAATCCATGGTCATGCTCCGGTATTGAGTGAGTGCATTTTGTCATTCGCCGCGTGCTGTTAATCTTGCAGCATGTCGTCGAGCCATTATTCACAGTTGTTTGCGCAACGCCAATTCATGCGCTTCTGGCTGGCGCGCCTGGCCGGCGTGACGGCGAACCAGATGCTGATGGTGGCCGTGGCCTGGCATATGTACGACATCACGTCGAGCGCCTGGGACCTGGGGCTGGTGGGTCTGTTCCAGTTTGTGCCGGCACTGGTGATGACCTTGCCAGCCGGGCATCTGGCCGACCGGCTGCACCGTGGGCGCATCTTTGCCACTTGCATGCTGGCACAGGCCTTGGTGGCCCTGCTGCTGGTGCTCGCCACGCCCGGCGGCTTTGCCACACGGGAGCTGATTTTTGCGCTGTCGGTGGTGCTGGGCATCACCCGCGCCTTTCAGATGCCGGCGCAGCAGGCACTCACGCCTTTGCTGGTGCCGCAGCAACTGTTGCAGAGCGCCATTGCCATGAGTTCCAGCGGCATGCAGGTGGCCATCATCTGCGGACCGGCGCTGGGAGGCCTGCTGTACGTGATGGGTGCGACGGTGGTTTACGCCACTTGTGTTGTGCTGCTCTTGCTGGCGGGCGCGCTGACGCTGCTGGTGCGATACCAGCACCGCGCCTCCGGCCTGGCCGCGTCCTGGAGCACGGTCCTGGCCGGCTTCCACTTTGTCTGGCAGCGCAAAGTGCTGCTGGGTGCGACCTCGCTCGACCTGTTTGCTGTGCTGCTCGGGGGCGCAACCGCCTTGCTGCCGATTTATGCGCGTGACATCCTGCACACCGGGCCGCTCGGGCTGGGCTTGCTACGTGCGGCGCCCGCTGTGGGTGCGCTCGCCATGTCACTGTTCCTGATGAGGTTCCCGTTGCGTCACCGCGTTGGGCATCGCCTGCTGGCGGCTGTCGCTGTGTTTGGTATGGCTACCGTGTTGTTTGGGCTATCGACTCATTTTGCTGTGGCGCTGCTTGCGTTGGCAATCACGGGTGCGGCCGACAACATCAGCGTGGTGATTCGATTGACTTTGGTGCAACTGGAAACGCCCGACGAGATGCGCGGCCGTGTCGCGGCGGTCAACTCGATCTTTATTGGGGCTTCCAATCAACTCGGTGAATTCGAGTCCGGTGCCACGGCGGCCCTGTGGGGGCCGGTGGGTTCGGTGGTGGCAGGGGGCGTAGGCACCCTGCTGGTGGCGGCCGCGTGGCTGCGCCTGTTTCCGGCGCTGGCACGGCGCGACCGCCTGCTCTGACAGTCGTTATTTGACGACCATGGCCGTGAAGGGCCAGACGTAAGCCTGCAGCGTCACAAAGATGCCGACCAGACTGGCCAGAGCGATCGAGTGGAAGAACACGTAGCGCAGGATGTCGCCTTCGTGGTCAAACCAGCGCGTCGCCGTCGAGGCCACCACAATCGACTGTGCGTCGATCATCTTGCCCATGACACCGCCCGAACTGTTGGCTGCACCCATCAGGTTGGGTGACAGACCGAGCTGCTCGGCCGCGACCTTTTGCATGCCACCGAACAACACGTTGCTGGCAGTGTCGGATCCGGTCAGCGCGACGCCAAGCCAGCCCATCAAGGTGCCGAAGAACGGGTAGAGGAAGCCGGTGGTGGCAAAAGCCAAACCGAGCGTCGTGTCCAGACCCGAGTAACGTGTGAGTGTGCCCAGGCCGAGCATCAGCACGATGGTCAGCAGCGAGTAGCGGACCAGCCACAGCGTGCGGCCGTAGGCGCCGATCAGTTGGCCGATGCTGAACTTCAGCGTCAACCCGCCAACCAGTGCGGCCAGCAGGATGCCGGTGCCGGTGGCTGAGAGCAGGCCAAAGACATAGATCGCACCTTCCTTGGTCGGTTTGGAGACAACGGGCGCCACTTTTTCCACCATCTGGTGCAGGCCGTCCATCGGGAAGGCCGGTGCAAAGATGCCGTTGAAGAAGGTCTTGACCGATGGCAGACCCCAGGCAAAGACGAATACGGTAAGGATGATCCAGGGCACCCAGGCGCGGATCACATCGGCGCGCGGATGTTGCTTGATGGCCACCGGAGCCTGTGCTGTGCCGCCATCGGTTTCATGACCCTTGAGCGAGACCGAGCGCCAGATTTCCTTGGGCTGCCAGACGCGCAGAAAGAGCACCAGGCAGGTCATCGAAACCAGCGCTGCAATGACGTCAACCAGTTCCGGCCCCATGTAGTTGGAAACCAGGAACTGCGGAATGGCAAAGCTCAGGCCTGTTACCAGAATCGCTGGCCAGATTTGCATCATGCCCTTGCGTCCGGCAAAGGCCCAGATCAGCCAGAACGGCACCAGCAAGGAGAAGAAGGGCAGTTGACGGCCGATCATGGCCGACACCGCCATCAGGTCGTAGCCGTGCACCTTGGCCAGCGTGATGACCGGGGTACCGAGTGCGCCATAGGCGACCGGTGCGGTGTTGGCGATCAGGCTCAGACCGGATGCCGCGAGCGGCGAGAAGCCCAGACCGATCAGGATCGCTGCTGTCACCGCAACCGGTGTACCGAAACCGGCTGCCCCTTCAAAAAAGGCGCCAAAGGCAAAGGCAATCAGCAACAGTTGCAGACGCCGATCTTCGGTGATGCCGGCAATCGAATCCTGCAACACCTTGAACGAGCCGCTTTGTTCCGTGAGCTGATGCAGGAAGATGATGTTGAGCACGATCCAGCCGATCGGCATCAGACCCGTCATGCCACCCAGAATGGCCGCCTTGGCCGCCATCTCGGGCGGCATGCCGTAGCCGATGATGGCGATGAGCAGCGCCGCGGCCAGACCGGCAGCGGCGGCGATGTGCGCCTTCAGATGTAAAAACCCGAGCCCTATCAGCATCACCGCGACGGGTATCGCCGCTGCCAGCGTCGACAGCGCCATGCTGTGAAACGGGTCGTAAACTTGTTGCCAAACCATGTGAATCTCCTCTTAAAAAATAGTAAACAAATCCCTGAACTAAATCAACAATGCGCAGCCATCTCCTGCCGGCTGCACTCTTCCAGCAGATAGGCAATGGAGCGATAGGGCCGGCCGGTCTCGGCCGTGAGGCCGATCTCGCAGGTGCGGTTGGTCGACACGCCTTCGCAGCAATTGCTTGGCAGCGCGTCGTGCAGCTTGCGCAAGGCGTGTGCATTGAGTTCCGGCACGACAAAACCACGGTCACCGCCAAAACCGCAGCAGTTGACACCGGCGGGCTCGATGATGTGCTGCGCGCAGGCTTCCAGCAATTTGCGCAGTTTGGCGTCTGACCCCGTGCGGCGCACACTGCAATTGATGTGCAGGGCCACCGGCTCGGTTTTGCGCGTCAGGCGCAGGCGCGGCAGCAGGGCGTCGTGCGCGAACTCGTGGAAGTCGTACAAGGGCAGGCGTCCGGCCAGCACCTTTTGCATGCGCACCGAGCAGGTGCTGGCATCCATGATGACCGGGTAGTAGCCGCCCTGGCCGTCGTCGGCCGCTTTCAGCAAGGCCGCGATGACAAGGTCGGACATCTCATCGGCTTCTTTGGCCATGCCTTTGCTGGCCATCATCTGGCCGCAGCACAGTTTGTCAAAATCTTCAGGCAGGCGTGGCGCGTAACCGGCACGCACCAGCAAGGTCATGATGACCTCGGGCAGCGTCGCTTCATTTTTGCTGTTGGCGCCAAAGATGCGCCCACCGCAGGCAGGGAAATAGACCACCGGATCGCCCGCACCGCGGTACGGAGCGGGGGCCTTGCCGGCCAGCGGCATGCCGCGTTTCCAGCTGCCCCCTGAGAGGCGAGCTACCAGGCTCTCGCCCACCACCGCGGTGGCTGCGTGACCCAGCGTGAGACCGATGCGCGACAGGCTGGCTACCTTGCCAAAGTTGTCCGCAGTCCATTGCGCCACTTTGTGCGGTGTGGCGCCCATGGCACGGCCACGGAGCAGACGCGTCAGTTCGCCGGTGTCTATACCCACCGGGCAGGCGGTCGAACACAGGCCGCAGCCGGCGCAGGTGTCCAGGCCGTAGTAGGCAAAGTCGGCTTCGACATCGGCGCTGCTTTCGCCGCTGGCCTGGCGGCGCGACAGCTCGCGCCAGCTGACGATGCGCTGGCGCGGCGAGAGCGTGAGCAGGTGCGAGGGGCACAGCGGTTCGCAAAAGCCACACTCGATGCAGCGGTCGACGATGGCCTCGGCGGCCGGCATCGGTTTGAGATTCTTCAGGTGGGCCTGCGGGTCGTCGTTCAAAATGACGCCGGGGTTCAGCAGATGCTCCGGATCGAACAACTGCTTGATGCGGCGCATCAAGTCGGTGGCCTGCTTGCCCCATTCTTTCTCAACAAAGGGCGCCATGTTGCGACCGGTGCCATGCTCGGCTTTGAGTGAGCCGTCGTACTTGTCAACCACCAGTGTGCAGACATCGTCCATGAAGCGCGCATAGCGTTCGACCTCGGCGGCGTCCGAGAAATCCTGCGTAAAGACGAAGTGCAGATTGCCTTCGAGCGCGTGGCCGAAGATGATGCCCTCCTGGTAGCCGTGCAGGCGCAGCAGGGCCTGCAGATCCAGCGTCGCAGCTGCCAGCGATTCGATCGGAAAGGCGACGTCCTCAATGATGACCGTGGTGCCGGCGCGGCGCATGGCGCCGACCGAGGGAAAGGTGCCCTTGCGCACTTTCCAGTACATCTCGCAGATGCCGGGATCGGTCGAGAATTCAGGTGGCTCGATCGTAGCGATGCCTTGCAGGGCGCCGAGCGCTGCATCGATCTTCAACTGCAGAGCCGCCTCGGTCTGGGCGCGCACTTCGATCAGCAACGCAGCGGCATCGCTGCCGAGCGTACGCATGACGGGCGGCAGGCCGGGCTTGTCTTCAACCGATCGCAGGGCAGGGCGGTCCAGCAGTTCAACGGCAGAGACCGGTTCTTTCTTCAGCCGGATGACCGCCTGGCAGGCGAGTGCTATGTCCGCAAAGAACACCAGCGCACTGGCCTTGTACGGGTCCTCGACGACGGTCTGGTAAGTGATGCGCGAGATGAAACCGAGCGTGCCTTCGGAGCCGATCATCAGGTGCGCCAGGATGTCAATGCCATCTTCAAAATCGATCAGGGCGTTCAGGCTGTAGCCGGTGGTGTTCTTGATCTGGTATTTGTGGCGAATGCGCGCGGCCAGTGCCGTGTCGGCGCGGGTCGCTGCACCCAGAGCTTCGAGCCCGTTGACCAGGGTGGCGTGGCTCTGACGGAACTGTGCAACCGAGACCGGATCTTCGGTGTCGAGCAGGCAGCCGTCGGCCAGAATGACGCGCATGCCTTCAAGCGTCTGGTAACTGTTTTGCGAGGTGCCGCAGCACATGCCGGAGGCGTTGTTGGCGGCAATGCCGCCGATCTTGCAGGCGTTGATGGAAGCCGGGTCCGGTCCGATCTTGCGCCCGGAGGGTGCCAGGCGTTCGTTAACCACGCCACCGATGATGCCCGGGCCGACGCGAACCGTGCTGGCGTCGGCAGTGATCTCGCAGTTGGCAAAGCCTTCGCCAATCAAGGCCAGTACGCTGTCGGTGACGGCCTGGCCCGACAGGCTGGTGCCACCCGCGCGAAAAGTCACCGGCTTGCCGTGGCTGCGGGCCGCCCGCAGCAGCGCCATCACTTGTTCCTCGGACTCGACAATGGCGACGACTTCCGGCGTCAGGCGGTAGAAGCTGGCATCGGTGCCATAAGCCAGCAGCCGCAGCTTTTCGGTGATCACCTGGCTGGCCGGCAGGAGGCCCGAGAGCGCCTGGATCAGGGCAGTCATGGTTTTCTTTCCTTCAGCAGGTCGCGCAGGCGCTTGGGCGCAGGCACCAGCGGCGTGCGACTGCGCGTCCACGCGCCCTGCTCGTTGGGCGAGAGCGCTCGTCCGCGACTCATGAACCAGGAGGCCAGCTGGTAAAGGCCGAGCCGGCTGTAGACCTGCGACCAGACCGACCAGACCGCAGTGCCGGAGACGGTGCGTGCGGCACCGCTACCGCGAAGCGTGGCTTCCTCACCATCGGGCTGGGCCATGGCCTCATTGCGCAGGCGCACCAGGATGTCGGGAATCGGAATCTTGACCGGGCAGACTTCGGAGCAGGCGCCGCACAAGGTCGAAGCAAAGGTCAGCGGGTAGGTGCTTTGCAAACCGAGCAGGTGCGGCGAGATGATGGCGCCGATCGGTCCGGGGTAGGTCGTGCCATAGGCGTGGCCGCCGATGCGTGCGTAGACCGGGCAATGGTTCATGCAGGCGCCGCAGCGTATGCATTGCAGTGTTGCGCGCAACTGTTCGTCCGCATAGGCCTGGGTGCGGCCGTTGTCGAGCAGGATCAGGTGCACTTCATCGGGACCGTCGAGTTCGCCCGGCTTGCGTGGGCCGCTGATCAGGTTGAAATAGGTAGTGACGGATTGGCCGGTGGCCGAGCGCGCCAGCAGGCTGTAGAGCGGCGGCACATGCTCGAGCTTTTCCACCACCTTCTCGATGCCGGTGATGGCGATGTGGACGCGCGGCACTGTGGTGCACATGCGGCCGTTGCCTTCGTTCTCGACCAGACACAGCGTGCCGGTTTCGGCCACCATGAAATTCACGCCCGACAGGCCAATATCAGCGTCGGCAAACTTGCGTCGCAGCACGCGTCGGCCGATCTGGATCAGGGCGTCGACATCTTCTGTGTAGCTGACGCCCGGCACTTCTCTGGCAAAGAGTTCGGCGATTTCCTGTTTGGTCTTGTGGATCGCCGGCATGATGATGTGCGAGGGCTTTTCACCTGCGAGTTGCACAATGTACTCACCCATGTCGGACTCGAAGGCTTCGATGCCCGCAGCCTCCATGGCGTGGTTGAACTCGATCTCCTCGCTCACCATGGACTTGCCCTTGATGATGTGGCGAGCCTTGACGCGTTGGGCGATTTCCAGGGCGATGGCGTTGGCCTGCGCGGGTGTCTCGGCCCAGTGCACTTGTATGCCGTTGGCGTTGAGACTGGTTTCCAACTGTTCCAGTAGTGCTGGCAGGTGGGCCAGACTGTAGCGGCGAATGGCCGCACCCAGCTCACGCAGGCCTTCGAGCTCCGTCTGATCCGGGAACTGGCTCTTGCGTTTGGCCTGCAAAAAGTCCATGGCGCTGCGAAAATTCTTGCGCTGCCCGGGGTTGTTGAGCACGCTGCGGCTGCGCTCCTTGAAGTCGTCCATCGGGTGAATCGGAATCACCTTGCTCATGATGCTGCTCCGCTTGCGTGACGCAGCAGGACGATCAGTTCTTTTGGCCCATGTGCGCCATAGGCCAGGGTCTGCTGGATGTCGGCGGTCTTGGACGGCCCGCCAATCAGCAGCGCGTTGGTGGGCAATCCGCTGCTCCAGCCTTCCGCTGTGATGGCCGAGTGCAGATCGGAATGGATGGTGGCTGCGTCAAGCAGCACGAAGTGGATGTGCGGTACCAGCGACATCAGGCGTGGCTCCGACGGGGTAGGCCACAGGATGATGCTGCCTATTTCTGCAACGGCACTGCGCGCCGAGGTGAGCGATGCGTCAATGCCGTCAAACAACTGGTCGCGCCAGGCTTCGATGGGCTGCTCGTAATGCACCAGTTCAAACGCACCCAAAGGACGTGCTTGCAGCGCATCACCATGCGGCGTGTTGTTGCCAATCAGCAGATTGCCAATGCCCTTGGCAGCGGCGATGCGCAGCAGCACGTCCGGCCAGTCTGTTGGCGTGACATCATGGAACTCGGTCTTGACGGCTTCCATCGCAGCGCGCAGCCGCACGACGCGTTGCGCGAGGTCTTCGTTGCGGCGCTGCGCATCGAACCAGGCTTTGACATCCGGCAGGGGCGGCAAAGTGGCTATGGGAGCGGCGCGCAGCCGACCCAGAATGTTGTTGCGCGCAATGGCAGTGGTATTCATGCCGCTTCCTGGTTGGTGCGCTGCCACAGGAAGCTGGCAATATGCTCGCCCGGCAATGTTGGCTCGGGCACACCGGCAAGCTCGTCCTGTTTGGCAGCGCGACCTGTGATGTTGAGCAGGCAGCCGCAATCGGCACTGACCACGCGCCGCGCGCCGCTGTCGCGGATGGCGGCCACCTTGTCGGTGACGATCGCCTCCGAAATATCGGGGTAGCGCATGGCAAAGGTGCCACCAAAGCCGCAGCACTCTTCAATTCGGGCCTGGGTCACAACGGTCACATGGGAGAGGCTGTCGAGCAGGGCAGCGCTGGTTTCGTGCGAACCCATCTCGCGCCGCGCGTGGCACGAGGTGTGCAGGGCGACGGTGCTGGCCGGACCCTGGTCAGGCCGGTCGAAGTGGATGACATGCACCAGAAACTCGGTCAGCTCGTAGGTGCGCTCGGCCAGCGCTTTGGCTGCTGCGTGGAGCTCAGGGTCGTTAGCGAAGAGGGCCGGATAGTGCTGATGCAGCATGCCGGCGCAGGAGCCCGAGGGCACCACCAGCGGCCAGGGCTCAGTGAACAGTTTGAGTTGCTGCAGGGCGACTTTGCGCGCCTCGTCCGGGAAACCACTGCTGTGCGCTGGCTGGCCACAGCAGGTCTGCTGCTCCAGGTAGTGCACGCGGATGCCCTCGCGTTCCAGCAGCCGAACCGTGTCCAGCCCGGCCTGCGGCACGAACTGATCGACCAGACAGGTGGCGAACAGATAGACGTCC
>Ga0194052_1002166_pt1 | contig 10910 bp, 10 predicted proteins | sample SepL226m_MetaG_FD_160117 | JGI IMG/M metagenome (GOLD analysis project Ga0194052, IMG submission 160117) | Anoxic zone freshwater microbial communities from boreal shield lake in IISD Experimental Lakes Area, Ontario, Canada - Sep2016-L227-6m | ecosystem: Environmental > Aquatic > Freshwater >... | reverse complement strand
GTCGTTCCCTCCCGCTTGTCGAGGCACTCGAAAAGGCCGCCGTTGAGGAATGGAATGTTTTTGAAAAGGTCGAGCGCTTCGCTCGGTTTCTGAAACATCGTCTTGTGACGATAGAGAATATGCGCCATGAAGTGATCGCCGTTTTTCCGCCAGGCGCGCTTGTCCATTTCGGTGTTAAGCGTGGCAAAAAAAAGATTTTGCAGGATAGCTTTGTAAAAAACGGATTGCTTGGCGCTGGTCTTTGCCGGCTCGAAACCGGTGAGGGTTGCGGCGAGTTTCTGCTGGTCGAAAAGCGTATCCGGAATGAGCCCCTTTTCCTTCACGAACCAGCAGAAGATAAGCCGCGTGATGAGGCGGATGATGCTGATGTGGTCGTGTCCGTCGGCTTCCTTGGGCGCGCTTTTCGGGAAGGTGGCGTTTTTCAGGGCCCAGAAGTACCAGTTCGCAACTTCGGTGAAGAAATCCTTTGTGACCGCCTCGACATCGAAAGCCGCGTCGCAGCGTTGCTGGATCGCCAGCGGCGTGATGCCGAACAATTCGGGATGAATCTCGGCCAAGTCGAGAAGTTGCACCCGCTCCGTCGCCGTGCGTAAGCCCGCGCCGGGCCTCACGGTGATTCGGCGGTACAAACGGCGGCGTTCCGCCTGATCATCAAACTTTACGTTGAGAAAGTGCCAGTCGGTCTGGTTTTTGTTGGAAAAAACAAAGAGCGCATAGGGATGCTCGCGCAATAGTTGCGTGACCACCGGTCGTTCCAAGACACGCGAGAGGTTATTGGATGTGAGCCGGCCGTAAATGACATGGAAGTCGTTGTTCTCGCCGCCGCCCGCGAACAACACCGGGTCGTCCGCCAGGGCCTTGCTCGCCGATTCCGGCCAGCCGCGCCGGGAGAGTGGCTGGTTCACTCGTTGGTAGCTCAATTCGGACCAGAAGAGTTGTTTTAGCGGGTCAAGGCCTCTCAGGCCGCTGAGCAGCTCCATTATCGTCTGTTGTCGTTCCGGATTACTCATGATCGATTTGTGTCCGCAACCGCACCGCGACGCCTGGCATTTGGAACGGATGCAGTTGCACCTGAACCGGCTTGCACTTGGGCCATCATAGGCTTGGCGTTTGAGGGTTCAACGGAAAAGAAGGGGCCTGGGGAAATGCAGAGTGCGGAATGCGGGGTGCGGAGTTGTGGGGGACCAAGCGGCGGTGTCCGCTACGCTGGCCGGGCTGGCGGCTCACTGAACCGTGAGGATGTACTCGGCAAAGGTGTGGTGCGGGGCCGGCCGGGGGATGCGGAAGCCGCGGTCGCAAAGCTGGCGGACGCGGCTGAGGCATTCGGGGTCCTTCATCCATTTTCTTTTCAGGGCGAGGTGAAGGAGCCCGAGGGTGCCCGTGAACCGCACCGCATGGCCGTCGGCTTCGCAGCGGGCGGCCTTTTCGTCCAGGACGGCGGTGGCCTGGAGATCTTTGGCGAGCATCAGGACGCTGAGCTCGCCGGGGTCGAGTATGCTGGACAGGGCGGCGAGGGTGGCGGTGTCAAAGGGGATGGCGGAGACGGATTTGATCTCGAACCAATCGGCGAGAAGCTTTTTGTAGTATGCGGCGCGGTCCGGGTCGGTGATCTCCGCCACGACGGCAGGCGTGGTGAGCAGAGTGTGGGCTTTCGAGAGCTTTTCGAGAAGAAAAGCCAGGTCGCCGCGGTGGCCGAAATTGAAGATAGCGGCCGTGTCATAGACGAGGGTCTGCATTTAATCTGCCGCCGCAAGCTCCTCCTCATGATTGGGGCCTTCAGCGATGGCGTTCTCCTTCGCGCTGCTGAGTTCCGTCAGGTACTCCTCCATGACGTGGCGCGGGGTGAAGAACCATTCCGCGAGTTTGCCGGTGGAAATCTTGTCAGCCTGGTGAAGCGAGAGTGCGAGATCCCGAAAGCGGGGGTCAACCTGGCGGTCGATTTTCTTGTAATCTTCGACCCGGTATGCCGGCGCCGCCGGTGGGTTGAACTTGCCGACGAAGTACGTGGACTTCTCGGTCCAGCGGAAAACGTCGAGCTGGGTGAGGCGGTAGAAAAGGGCGTCGCGGGAGACGTTGAAGTGCTGGGCGACGGCTTCCAAGCAAGCGGGGTCGCGCAGGCGCGAGCCGAAGGTTTTGACAAGTTTTTCGAGGTCGGCACGGGGCATGAGAAGCTCGGCGGCGAAGGCGTTGGCTTGTTTTTCGATGGGGTCGCGGCAGGAGGCGAGGGAAACAGCCGTGCTCATTCGCTCCTTGGTTTCGGCTTGTTCGCGGCCCAGGTGGAAAACGACGTGGGCGAACTCGTGCGCCAGGGTAAAGAGGCGGCGCGCGGGCGTGTGCTTGTAGTTTATGAAGATGACGCTGAAGGCGCCCCGGAATGAGAGGCCGGACAGATGCCAGGGCATCTGCCAGTCAAAGACGTAGATGTTCCACTCGGACAGGGCCTGTTTGAGTTCGTCCAGAGAGACGCGACGATTGAGTTTGAGCGTGTCGCGCAGGTGCGAAGTGATGTTGGCCAGGTTGTCGAATGAATCGAAGTCCGCGCAGAGGCTGAAGGGCGCCGGGGCCTTCCCGGCGAGGCGATGGGCGGTGTCGAGGTAGTGGACCTGCATCGAGGCGTCCAGAAGGGTGCGGTCGATGGCGGGTTGGTCCGGCGAGGTGACGCGGGTGCGGGGTTGGAAGTGAGGGCGGATTTCCGCGTTGAGGAGGTAGTCCAGCGCCACTCCCATGTGGCGGGCGAGGTCGAGGGTTTGGGACCCGGAGGGCGTGCGCGTGCCTTTCTCCCAATGAGAAACGAGCGACGTGGAGACGCCGAGCTTCATGGCCAGTTGGGCCTGGCTGAGCTTGACCAGGGCGCGGATTTCAGCAATCCGTGCCGACAGATTGTGTTGTTTGATGCTCATTTGTACGCAAATTACGATTAAACCGGACACTATGCAACTATTCTTTTGACTTTTTTGTGCCGGTGGGCGAAGATTTGTGCAGCTCTTTGAAAAGCTGCTCGGCGGCACGAAAACGAAGTTTAAGGCCGCCAGCGCGATTTTGGCTCCCTGTAGGGGCCAGAAACGGAAACCCCGAAACGGTGAAGCGTTCCGGGGGCATATCCGTTACTCGGGCGAACTGACTCCGACCGGGCGACTGATGGTTGCAGCGGGAGATTACTCCCGTCCTTTGGTCGAGGCAAGGGGTCTTTTAAGAGAACTGCAATTCAGACACTGGGGAGGGGATTTCGTCGCACGGCGATTTTCGATCTGTTGGAAAGTGAATTTTGATCGAAGGGAAGGTAGATCGAGTTCCGGGGGGGGATCGAGTGTGGACAGCGGCGCGAACATGTATGAAAACCGCCGGTTTGAAATTGCACGGGATGTCAGCCCGTTCCCGATGTCGCTTTGCTAAATTGAGCCACCTTCCGCGCGAAAAGCGGGCCGCCAACGTCAAGGGCACATTGTGGTGTTCATGCACATGATCTTTCCTCTTCTCCAAAAGGCTGATTATTGGGGGGTTTTGTAGCGTTTGTCCGTGGTTCGCAGAGAGAATCTCCATGCTCCGCAACCAGAGTTACCGGTAAACCCTTTGGATGTCCTCAATATCCTTCATGCCAGTGATCATCGAGATCAGCCCGATAATCACGGGGTTTTCTACTCGGATGTCAGCGTCAGAGATGACTGAGGCCGACTGAAGCCTCCTGGACCCGTTGGGCGGTTCAGACGGATCGAACCGCTGGGCCGTCTTCTGCCAGCGCTGCCTCTGGCGAAGCGTTCGGCGCTGGTGCTGACAGTCGCATCGCGGACAATATGATTGGCGCTCCCCGTTGCGGGAGTCGGGTTTACAGGAGAGAAACCGCCAGGGAAGAAAATACAATTTCAAACCGGCGGTTTTCATGCATTTCCATTTCGCCGCTGACATCGAGTTTCGGGGGGAGAGGATCGAGACAACCCGACGCTTGGCGACGGTTGCTGGCAACCCGCCTTTTGATTTGGGTTCGGATGTCGGGTGGCTTTTCTTTCGGATCGTTTGGTTCAGCAGGTATCGTCGAAAGGACTTAACAAGCTTCGTTCCAGCAGGCGCACTTTGGCCAAGGCCTTTTGTCGCGCCTCGCCCTCCAGTTGCAGAACCTCGCGGGTGAACTGGAGCAAAGGGATTTGCGCGTAGGACCGGGCCAAGTAGATCACGATATATTGCTTGCGCACGTTGAGCCGCCGGTGGATGGATTGGGGGCTGTGATTGGACAACTCTTCGGCCTCCAGACGCCAAAGCTGCCACTGGCGCAATGTGTAGCTCAGCAGAATAAAGACGATCTGCGCGGCAATCACATTGAGACTGCGGGAATAGAAATCGCTCAAATCGTGGAAGCACTTGAGCGTGCGATGCCGCTCTTCGATTTTGACCCGCAAACCATAGTCGTCTCTGGGACGTTCCACTTGCGCATAGTCCCGAGTACTCATGAGCGCCCACTCTTCGGCGTGTCCGTCCGCGTAACGGTCCCGCATCAGTAAGACGTTGATCGGCACGGGCAACTCACTCCAACTGCCAAAACCCTTGATCCAGCAGTAGTCGTGATGCGTCTGGGTTTTGGCCGGATCGGGAGGCACACGCCGCTCTGCCAGGGTGCGTTGTCGCTTGGCCTCCGCGCGAGCGATGCGTTCCGGCTTCTGCTGAACCGGGGCCCGGGGATCAGGGGCTTTGACCGGCACGCTCTGCCACGGCTCGGTTTTGCCTAAAGCCCAGGCGTCTTCCCAGATATTCATATTGCGCTTAATCGGGATCAGCACGTCGATGCCCCACTCTTGTTTGCAACGGCCGATGTTCTTCCCGTCAATGAAGCCCCGGTCCAGGATCAATAATTTCATCACCCCTTTGCCCACGGCCCGGACAAAGTTTTCCACCATCTCGTAAAGCACGGGACATTCGTGAGCATTGCCCGGGACGAGCCGCAAGCCCGCATACACATAACAATCGCCCCGAACGTGCAACAGACTTACCAGCTTGTAACAGCGCTCCCGATGGGCGGTCTTACGCTCCTGCGGGCTGAGTTTGTCATAATCAACCGGATGGTTGTGCTCATCAAACCACATCACCACCGTCCCCTCATAGTCGGGATTATCGGGCACGAACAGATAAGTGCCATCGCCAATGAAGATGCCGCTGGGGTCGAAAAAGCCGTATTTCTGAAACACCTGCTGCACCGGCCCATTAAACCAGTCTTGCCAGCGGGAGGCGGCCACGTCCCTGGCCGCTTTGCGCAAAGTGTCATGGTCGCACGGCGTTTTGCGCGGATAAGTGTTCTTGTCATTAAACCCGCGGCATTGAATCCAAATCTCCTGGGTCTGCGGGTCCAGATGTTTGGAAGCCAGATCCGGAGGCAGCGCGCTGAGCAAACCGCCACACTGCACCACCCGCTCCAAAGCGTAATAGGAGTTCTCCTGGTGCAGCTTCAAACTCAGATTGGCGGCCAGTTCAAACCACAACGGCACTTCTTCTTTTTTCCTGGCCGTGGGCATCTCTTGGGCCAGGGCCGTCACAATCTTTTCTTTGAAGCACAACTCGAAGAACTCCTTCTCGTCGGCTTCCCCAATGACCTCGATCTGGTCGAATTCTCCCCGCCGGAAAGCCTCCAGAACCCACTGCTGGTGATGTTCAATGATTTCCAGATTCAGAGCGCCTCCTCCGGCCAACGGACCATCCTCAGTTCAGCGAGGCGGTCGGCCAGCCCCAGCACCTGGGCCTGGCGTTTAGCCAGAAGCGCCCGGGCCCGCTGATAGCGGCGATACTCGAAGGTAAGCTGGCGAAGACGGGCTCGCTGTTCCGCAGGGACCATCAAGGTGCGGGAGGTTCCGCCCTGGCTGCGGCTAATTACCCAGGCTTCATGAAGTTCGCCGCGCGCACAACGACAGCCGAGTTTGCCGCAACGGCGCTTCTGAAGATAAAAGGATCCCGGGGTCATGGGATCCCGGCGCTGGAGGTGGCGCAGGGTGCGGCCGGCGGCTTGGTGAGCCCGCCCGAGCGATTGGCGAAGTTCTGAGAGATATTCGATCATCTGCACGTAATATATATGTTCACGTGCAGATTGCAAGCATGAAATGATCGGAAAATAAAGAAAACCGCAAAAACTATTTTTGGACTGGCCCGGACACGCGAAACGCCCGCCAGTTGACATTTCTAACACCCCTTCCCCAGTGTCTGAATTGCAGAACTGATAGGAAATTGCTTTCTGGGCGCCCGCAGGTACTGGGCGCTGCGCGGGTGATTGCCGGTTGGCCTGTGATAGTCATACAGGGACGTTATCGGACGGAACCGGCAAGACTTGCGCCCCTTTTAGCCATGTTTGTATCGGCAGGAACTGAATCGCCGCCTCGCGGAGCAGCGTGCCCACGCAATCGCCAAAGACCTCTTCGGTTGGGAGTCCCTGCAGACCACGTCGATATCCGCGTTCGTCCAGCCCCCACCCTCAATGAAAATCCTCGGCATCCCCAGTTCCGGCAAACTTGGCCTCCAAGTCCGCCAGAACGGTCGTCATGGCCAGATCGCCATCAAGATGGCCTGCGACGTCGATCCCACCGTAAAGAGGAGGATTGACTTGGAGAGCTAAACGGGCGTAACCTCGTTGCATGAAAGAGTTTGCCGGCCGGATCTGCGTCGCTCGATATACGAACGGGCCGTCGTATATTCATCGTTGGGCCTCACAGCCATGAACCGTTTCAAAATCGAAGATTCCTTTGCCATTGAGCCGGACCTATTCGTTTTCGCTGGAGCGATAGTCGAGGGTAGAGTCGACCAGGGAATGAGGTTTTTGGTGACTGAGGCCGGGCATAAGTGGGAGTTTGTTGTCCGTTCGGTCGAGTTCATCCGCAAGCAGGGCGGCAGTGAAACGATCGGCCTTGTCGTTCAGAACGGGAAGCCAAGCTATCTTCGCGGTATGGGCACCGGCTGGACAGCCGAGCTTGATGGGGCATAGAATGAACCGGCCCAACGAATCACGGCAGCCAACGCCGGGAGAGCGCCAGGTTGTTTGCCGGACGCCCTCGGCCCGGCGTGGCTGCGTTCAGCGTTATGATGATTGATGCGTCCCGCGAAATACTCAATCTCGATCTGAGGAGCTACGGTGAAGATGTCCTTGCAGAGCGTGCTTTGACCATTGATGAGGGCACTCGGACGAGAATTGGGGCCAGAGCTTCGGATTACATTCCGGCATCAGGGCTGCTGGGATATGCTCTCACGCGTGCAGCGATCGAGATTCTGGAAGGCACGATCAGAGAGCCGCGGTGGAAGAGGCGCAAGTTGAAGGGGATTTGGCCTGGGGTGTAGGATGAACTGAGTTGAAAGAGAATCATAACAAACGTGCTTCAGGCAAGGGCGGGATCGGCGCTCTCTTTCATGCCGCACGCTCTTGGCCCGTCCTGCCTGAACACAATTGACAACGTATTATTTCCCCTTGAAACCCTTGAAAATAGGGGCCGGAATGAACCTTTGACCCTTTCCCCCTCTTTACCCCCAAAGTCGGCCAGACGCAAATCCGGCGCAGTCCGGCACCCCTCACACGCCGAACGACAGAACGGCTGACGCCAGACAATCCGCCCACCACCCGCTTTTCTGAACGAACCGGCTGGCCCTATTAGGTTGCGGGGACAGGTGACGTGCCAGAATCCAAACGCGATGGAAATCCGGGCGACGGCCAGCCAAGGGAGAGGGAGCCGGGGAGTATGACTGCCAATCGGAAATCATTTGATTGGTGTTGGTGGTGGCAGGCTCGGTGGCGGCAATGCCGATGGCTCGCCTTTCTTCGGCGGCGGTGCATGGGTATCAATCATCAAGGGCACGTCTGTTTTCGGCGGTTCACTCCAAATCTTTGGGTTGGCTCGGTCATTGATGAAGAGCGACTTTAGCTTTTTGGTGGTAGCGTCAACCTCCGCAGAGGCGATTTCAATGCGCTCGCTGTTCGGCCACCAGTTGAAAAAATACCGAGCGACGTAGTTCGTTCCGTATCTGCGCGGCGGCACAACTTCTGGTTGCTTTCTCAATTCCTTTACGTGAGTGCTCCATCCGATTTGGTCAACAGCCTTTCTGACCACGGACATCGACTCGCTTGCAGACACGTTAACCGGACCATAAAATCGTTCTGGTGGCTTATCTTCTCGCGGGCTGTTTGGTGCGCACCAACTCTCGGAATCTATGGCATCAAACTCAATTACTTGGCCATGACGATAAACGAAGCGGTCTCCGGTTTTGAGGTAGAGAACAACGAGAACTCCCTCACTCTTTTCCCACCAGCATTCATAATGGGCTATATCTACTTCGTTGGTTGTGACCGGAACTCTGGCATCAATTCCGGACTTCTTAATAAATTGCGACACTTGTGGCAAAATAACCGCCAAAATCTGTGGGTTTTTGAATCCGTCGTGGCGGGAGGCAACTATTTCCTCTTTCGATTTGCGTGTCTCTTTTCGATTTGCGTTGGGCGGCAGATTCGCAAATAGTTAGGAAGATTCCGGAGGTGGCAGCAAAGACAGAGGAAGACAGATTATGAATAAACATACGACAAGAAACGCGGTGTTGGCACTATTTGGCCTGCTGGCGCTCAGCGTCTATATTCTGGCCTGCACATCGTTCAGTCCTGACGATACCAAGATACTCTATCCGGCGTTTGACGCTCCCAGCGGTGCCATCGGCATGGCGGTCTATGATCGCGAGGAGCGCGCGAGTGAAATGCTGTTTCTACCGGTAGCGTATCAGAACGAGGCAAGCAACATTGTGACAGCTCCCAGCATTTTGCGGGCAGACTGGCTGGCCAATGGCCGCGATATCGTGGTGGCTTATGTTTCGGGCAAGGACAGCGGCGACGACGGCTTGAGTGTGGCACTGGTTCCCCGGGTCGGACGCAAGCCGTTCACGATCTTTCGAGTGTCGGAGCTTAAAGACGCGGCAGAATCGTTCGTGGCACCGCTTTGCGTTGCCGGTGAGAGGGTTTTTCTGCGCGCCTCAAAAAATGGTGTGGCGCGGCTCAACCTGCGGACCGGCGTCCTCATAGGACACGAATTCGATGATGTCAAAGGAGAAATCTCGCTCTATCCGACCCCGGACGGCATCGGTGTCTTTTACTTCGAATCCGGAGGCCAACCTGAACAAGAAATCGTCTTCGGCCGGCTGAACCCGAAGGACTTCAGCCGCACGCCTTTGATGGTGATCACGAATCATCTCGGTGACCAGTCGGTGCTCGCCTATGACAGGACAGGGAAGACTCTTGCATTCCTGGGAGGCGGTGACGACAATAACGATCTTCTCGTCCTGCGGAATGGCCGGCCGTTCTTCACGCGGTCCCTGAACACAGATGGCCACAAGCGCCACTTCGGCAACGCAATTCTGGCCGCCAATGGCAAAGCGCTCTGGGCTACGTATCAGCAAGCCAAAGAAACCAACACAGTCTCCTACGGGCTGATGGAAATTCCGTTCAGTGATGCGCCCCCGCGCCAACTCACGCTGATTAACGATGCGCCCGTCGAGGACGACCCGTTTGTGCTCTATTTTCAGGCCGCTATTTCGCACGACGGCAAGACCGCGGCCATCGCTTCGACTTACCTCGCCTGCTCGGAGAAGGAGTTCAAAGCGGCTGATTGCGCATTGTTCATCGTGGACTTGAGCAACCCGAAGTGGAAGGTGACGAAAGTGCCGATCCCGATGCCGGCCAGGCGTCCGAGCTTGATGAAATAGTCGTCCAAGCCATGCATGCTTTGCAGGTGGCTTGCCCTCGTTTGCTGCGATGAACGAACTGTTCCTCTTTGTTCGCCCGCCACGCCCGCTCTGGCCGCTCAACAGCCCGTCGAGCGCCTTCTGGCCGCCGCTGGCGTTTGCTTCGATGGCGGCGATGCTCCGCGAGCGGCTGCCGGATTTGCGGGTGGAAATCCTCGATGCTCCTGCCCTCGAGATGGGCTGGCGCACACTCACCGCAGAGATGCAGCGCCGTCGTCCGGCCTTCGTCGGCATCGGCGAGGAGGCAGTCAGTTGCGTCGAAGGGCTGCGCCTGGCCCGGTTGGCGAAGGATTGCGGCGCGAAGGTGATTGCCGGAGGCTGCTTCTTCGGACACGTCGCGCCGCAGGCTCTGGCAACTGGCCTGTTCGACGCAGTGGTGCATGGCGAAGGCGAAGAGACGATTGTGGAGTTGGTGCAGGCGCTGCGCGAAGGTTCGCCCGAGGCGCTGGCGACAGTGAACGGGGTTTCATTTCTTGCCGGAGAGCCTGCCCCGGCGGCAGCGCATCCCGCGGGTGAGGTCGTCACTACTCGGCCACGACAACTGGTGGCGGACCTGGACACGCTGCCGCTTCCGGCCTACGACCTGCTGCCGATGCAGCGCTACGGGGCGCGCAGCGTCAATCACCCGCGCCTGGCCGCCATCGAGCTCAGCCGCGGGTGCTTTGGTTCGTGTGATTTCTGCGTGCTGTGGCGCCAAATGGGCCGGTTCGCCGGAGACCGGCTTGTGCCGCAACTGCGCGTCAAATCCCCCGAGCGGCTGCTGGAAGAAGTCCGGCTGCTGGTGCATCGCTACCATCGGGGATACCTGGGCTGGGTGGACCCGTGCTTCAACGCCGATCCGCGCGTGCCCGGCCAATTGGCGGAGCTGCTATTACGCGACGGCATCCACGTGGGTCAAAGCGCCTGGGTGCGCGCCGACGCGATGGTTCGCGACGCGCATTCCGGCGCGCTCGCCAACTGCGTGCGCTCCGGTTTGAACGAAGTTTATCTCGGTATCGAGCGGCCGGATGGCGAGAGCTTGTCCTATTTGCACAAGACCAGCGGTGTGTCAGATGCCCGCGAGGCGCTGCGTGTCCTGCGCAGCGAATTCCCTGAGGTGCTGGCCATCGGCTCATTCATCTATGGGCTGCCTGGAGACTCTCCCCAGACGATCCGGGCGATTCACCGCT
>Ga0194052_1002163_pt1 | contig 10923 bp, 10 predicted proteins | sample SepL226m_MetaG_FD_160117 | JGI IMG/M metagenome (GOLD analysis project Ga0194052, IMG submission 160117) | Anoxic zone freshwater microbial communities from boreal shield lake in IISD Experimental Lakes Area, Ontario, Canada - Sep2016-L227-6m | ecosystem: Environmental > Aquatic > Freshwater >... | reverse complement strand
CGAATCGCAACAACAACGACCCCTCGAACCGCAACGACAACAGGGGTTTCCGGCTGTTGCTTGCCCCAGCTCAACACTCAACCATCTGCTGACCAGGGCAGTATCCTGTCCCCCGGGCAACAACCGTCCGGTGGCAAAGAGAAGCAGCGGTTTGGGGCTGGTAGCCGCGACAAAGGCGGAAAAAGCCTTTGTCCGAACGAACGTCCCCAACCGCTACCTTTTAAACAATTGAGTCTTGATGACAGGCTAAAGGGAATATGCCAATGATATCTAAAAAAGAAAATACATACCAGCTTGTTTCGCCAATTATTATTTAGACGAACAATTCCCAAAATATCCAAATTTAGCAGACATCAAAAAAATGGAAAACACCATGCAAAAAACATTGGTAATTGTTTTAGGTTTTATTATTTTGATTCTTAGTAATGCGATAGTGTGGGCAATGCCGGTTCCGGATACGGGCCAGAGCAAGTGTTATGATACCAAAGTCGAGATTCCATGTCCTTCACCAGGGCAACCATTTTACGGGCAGGACGGAAACTACACCATCAACTCACCATCTTATACCAAACTGGATGGCAGCGGTAGTGTGCTGCCTGATTCCGCCGTGGCATGGAGCATGGTTAAAGACAACGTCACTGGGCTGATCTGGGAAAATAAGACAGATGATGGTTCAATTCATGATAAGGATAACAAATACTTGTTGAATGACTCCAAGTTTATCGACACTCTGAACAGTGTGCACTTTGGTGGCTACACCGATTGGAGACTTCCAACCATCAAGGAACTGGCGTCTATCGTTGACATAAACAAGAGTACGCCTTACCCAGAAGCGGTGGGGGCGGGGGCGGTGATAGATACTGGATATTTTCCGAACACCATATCGTCATATTATTTGTCTTCTACTACCAACACCTTCAATTCGGCTGCGTGGGGCATTTTCTTCTACAACGGCTACGTCACCATGCTCAGTGAGAGCAGTTGTTGGTATGTCCGCGCTGTTCGTGGGGGACAGTCTGGATCATTTGATGCTGTTGACAGATTGACGGATGATGTATCGACTGTTGCCAGCACTTACACGGATAATGGCGATGGCACGGTTACGGATACTTCTACTGACCTGATGTGGCAGCAAGTTAGTTCATCCAGCAAGACATGGAAGGAGGCGCTGGTCTATTGTGAAGGGCTGAATCTTGGCGGCCATACAGACTGGCGACTGCCAAATATCAAGGAATTGCAAAGCTTGGTCGACTACAGCCTGCGTGAGTCTGCAATTACCAAGGGATTGCGAAGCTTGGTTTACAGCCTGCGTGAGTCTATAATTATAAAAAAATTGCGAAGATTGGTTGACTACAGCCCGCATGAGTCTATAATTATCGAAAAATTGCGAAGATTGGTTGACTACAGCCCGCATGAGCCAGCAATTATCAAGGAATTGCGAAGCTTGTTTTTTGACTACGACTTCCGTTTGCCTAAAATCAACTCGACTTATTTTCCGAATACGGATTCGTTCTTTTATTGGTCTTCTACTACCTGTGCAAACTATGGGGATGGTACGAGCGCTGCGTGGGGCGTGACATTCTCCGTTTGCTACGACAATGATGGTGATGATGACAGTACGCCATTCTGCGATAGCGACAACAATGAGAGTAGCAATAAGAGCCTCAGTCACTCCGTCCGCGCTGTTCGTGGGGGACAGCCGCAGTAACATCGGGCGGTACTTGGCTTTCAATAATCTCTGGTATCCCGACACCAAATCCCAAATTACGGCACAACCACTATTGAAGGGGATGCTCTACAAAATCAATAGTTGTTTCCCTGCCTGTCAAGCGAAAAATTCAATCAAAAGGACCTGAGAGATGAAAAATAAAATCATCCTGTCATTCATTTTTGTGTCAATTCTTTTGATCCTTTGCTTCAATCCGGCAAACAGTCTGTGCGCCGGCCAACAGCAGCCAAATGAAGCCATACAACATTCAGGTAAAACGCCTGGAAGTCGCTCTGTCCAATTTCGTGTACCTCAAAAGAAATTAAAACTGGTGCATTCAGTCAATAAATACCGATGCAACGGCTGGTTTTATATTGTAACTTCACTTCTGTTTATGGCCAATTCGCCATATCTAAAAGTGATTTCAGATTATTGCATTCAATCGCTGTTGATGGACCCCCGTAAGATTCGTGAATCGTCGATAAATGAGGGCGCAGCACCATCTCTGGACAATTACAAATCCTGGGTGATTACCCCAAAAGGTCTCCAGGTGTATTTTGGTGATTATCAGGTTGCCTGCTATGCCGATGGCCCCAGCGTGGTGCTGATACCCTGGAAAGTGCTGAAAGGGGTGCTCGATCCACATGGTTCTGCCGGGAATATAGCCTTTCAGACGAAAAAAAAGCAAGCCTGTGAATATGGAGAATTTGAGAAGGAAGAGATGGAGATGCATGTTTGATTCTACCGGATTTTGTGGTTAGCATCTTGAAACCGTAAACGTACTAATGTTTAAAAAATGAACTGACATCTTATCACTTTTGAATTGGAATTTTGATGTTATAAAAAATTAATTTATTTGATATATGATGTATTATTTTTCTTGACAATGCTATTTATTGCTATATAATCCCAATAAATTTTCATAATGAATATCCCAAACAGCGACCTTTTAAGCAATTGAGTCTGGATGACGGGGTAAAAAGAATATGCCAGTAGCAATTGAAAAAGAAAAAAACACTTTTCAGCTTGTTTCGCCAATTATTGTCAATACCAAAGAGAACTCCATCTTGATAGAGATACCTGCCGGCAAGTTTGAGATGGGGGATGGGGGAGATAAGCATACCGTGTATCTTGACCGGTATTATATCGGTGTATATACGGTGACGAACCGTCAGTACAAGCAGTTTGTGGATGAAACCGGGCACCGTCCTCCGGATAAGTCGGACTATAGTTCAGATACACCCATCTGGAAGGGCAAGTCCTATCCTGAATCATATACCGATCATCCGGTGGTTTGTGTAAGCTGGGAAGATGCCGTAGTGTATTGCCGGTGGGCTGGAGGCACTCTGCCGACTGAGGCTCAGTGGGAAAAAGCAGCTCGTGGGCCAAAAGGGTTCATATATCCCTGGGGGAATGACTGGGATCAGAATCTTTGCCGGAACGATAAAAACAGAGGTTCCCAGACTACTTGTACCGTATATGAATATCCAAAAGGGGTTTCCGGGTATGGGTGTTATAATCTGAGTGGGAATGTTTGGGAGTGGTGTTCGGACTGGTATGACAGCGGCTATTATAAAAACGGTCCACCCAAAAACCCCACGGGTCCTGATACGGGCTCGGGCCGGGTGGGTCGTGGCGGCAGTTGTTTCCACGACTTCACGGAGTACTTTCGGGCCGCGGACCGCCGCGGCGACCCCTCGTACCGCCTCGGCGGCAGGGGTTTCCGGCTGTTGCTTGCCCCAGGTCAGCAGACAAGTTAGAGCGGCGGAGGCTGTCAACCGGCGGGAAGCGGAGCCCGCCGGTTGACATGCCGTAGCCCAAGCTGGCGATTTGAGTTTCCCTTTGGGCGAAGCCCAAAAAAAATAAAAATTAATAGATTCCCCCCCTTTGAAAAAGGGGGGCCAAGGGGGATTTCGTGGTTTATGGAAGCTGTAGCCCCGTTTTCAAATCCTCCTCGATCCCCCTTTTTCAAAGGGGGAAGATAACATTAGCTCATCATAACCCCAAGGGCATAAGGAGCGCTATCATGTCAGAAGATAATCATGGAATGTTTCAGCGGCTATCCTCTTTTTTTCAGGGAGTCAAAAAAACTCCGGCTCAGCAAACCGTCACACCAACTCTAACTTCGGCTCCAACTCCGGACGATACGACCACAGACATCACCACGCTGAAATCCCGCATCGCCGGACTGAAGATGGATGTGGAAGACCGCGACCGGGAAATTGCAAGACTGAAACGTGAATTCGAGCACAATCGGAAAGACGCCCAGGCGGAAGCCGGCAGTGCAGGCGAAGCAGAACTACTGAAACTGGCAAAAAAAGCTGCGCCGCTTCTGTCTCAACTGGTCACCTTGAAGGATATGAACGAAAAGGGAAAGGACATCCGGTCCGCAGATATCCTGAAACTTTTTTCTAAAATTGAAAAGCTTTTTTATGATATAGGCCTTCAGCGAGTAGGAGAAGTGGGAGAGACTGCTGAATTCGATCCGGCCGTCCATCAGCGGATGAGCGGGGCCGGCTTGCAAAACGGTGACCCGGTAAAAGTGCGCTTTGTGGGTTACCGGTTTGACCGGGTTATCGCAACCAAGGCCATGGTCAGCGCCGGGGAGGTTTTTCATGACGATCGCATTTGATTTTGGAACTTGCAATAGCGTGGTTGCCAGGTGGAATCCGGCTGCCAATGCTGTGGAAGTGCCGATGATTCCTAATTTGACCCGGCGTTACAGTTACCGGCTTCCGGGCGAAGCAAATGAACATCAGGCGCTGGTCATTCCGTCTCTGATTCATTATGGCGCCGGAGATCATTATAAACTGGGCGCTCAGGTGGAAACCGCCGGACTGGTGGACGACTATGGAACGTTTTCCTGGATCAAACTGGATATGCTGAAAAACAGCAGCAAATCCCGCAATATCAACGGACGCAGGATATCCCAACCGATGGCTGCAACGGATCTTGTCAGCCGTATTCTGACATTTGCCTTGGGCAGATTTGGCGATACCGAAGAAGACCTGGCCATAACCGTACCTGTGGAATCCTTTGATTCTTATGTAGATTGGCTGATGGCTGCAGTCACAAAAGTTTTTCCCAGGCGTATCCGGGTTCTGGATGAAGCCACGGCCTGCATTCTGGGATACCGGGATCAGGTAAAAGACGGCGAAATTTTTATGGTTTTTGATTTTGGTGGTGGCACACTGGATGTGGCGATAGTCAGTATTGACCCCAACGCCAACCATGAAAAACCCTGTAAGGTGCTTGGCCGCGCTGGAGAAGAAATCGGCGGAACGAAAGTGAACTGCTGGATGCTGGAAGAGCTTAAAACAACGGAAGACCTGAGTGAACAAGATATTGACGATGTGGGAGCCGCCCTGCTTCGGGATATAGAGGAAGCAAAGGTTGCCATATCCAGCGGAGAACCGCAAGTGGATATAACCCGTATCAACGATATTACCGGAAGACTGATCAATCATACCTTCAGTCGGCAGGGGCTTATCGGTCTGCTGGAGGAAAAAGGGCTGTTTCGAACCGTGAGCCGTACTGTGGATCGGGCGCTGGAACAAGCCCATGATAAATATGCCACCAAAAAGTCACAGATTGCCGGAGTCTTTATGGTTGGTGGAACCAGCCTGCTTCAGGGCGTGAAGGAGCGGGTGGAAGCACTTTTTCCGGACTGCGACGTAAGGTGCGATAACCCGTTTGAAGCCATTGCCAGAGGAGCCTGCAGGTATGTGGGCGGTGATATCAGTTCGGTTCTGGTACACGATTACTGCCTTAAAAGCTGGAACCGTCAGAATAAGGTTTTTGAATTGATCCCCGTGGTTCCCAAAGGGACTTCCTATCCCACAGTCGGCGTTATCTGCGGCAAATACATCTGCGGCGCTTGCGATGAGGCGCGGGAGCTGGGTCTGGTAATCTGGGAACGATCCAACATGAAAGCACCGGGATCCACCATTGAATTAGGCCCGGATGGCAGACCCGTGATCAGGGTCAACCATCAGGAGCGCGAGCGTGCGCTGAACCCGGCGGATGCTTTCATTTACGCCGATCCGCTCTGGTCAAGGGATGAACCATGTCGTTTCGTGGTGGGTTTCGCCGTGGATGATCACAAGCGGCTCGCCATTTCCATAAAAGACACACGGCAGGGGAATCGCTCCTATATAAAAATGAAAAATGGTGAGCAAATTTATCTACCGGTCAGGAATCTGCCGATTGTGCGGCTGTGAAACAGGAGGTGGCTTTGAAAAAGTCCATATAGTGACTTAGCATCCAATAAACGATAGTTTATTCCCTACCCCTTCCCCTTTTTTGTAAAAGGGAAAGATTATCTTGATAGCATAGGAATTTGCATTTTTTCAAATAAAACAGGTGTGTTGTGATAAGGAGGTTATATGTTTATAAAAATTACTGGTGTGATTGGGATTGCAATTATTATTAGTTTGTTTAGTATAGAAGCGTTAGCCATGTCTCCTCAATCGTTTGATAAGAAATTGGATGAATGGGCCAGTCTTGGCCCAGAAGCTGTAAATCTATCAGACAAAATCAATTCTGCTATCTTGTCTGGAGATACGGCTAATGCTTGTAAATACCAAAAAAGAGCTATTGCTTTAATAAAAAAATGGATTGTTTTGACTAAAGAATTAATCAGTGAAATTGATACTGGTGCTATTGAAGCTAATAAAGACAGCAAACTACAAAGGTCTATGTTAGTGTCGGGAGTAGCTTTAGCTGAAAGTTGTTTGGCTAAAGTCCAAGCTATTGATACGAAATGTTAATGACCCGCCAGAAAGTTGCGTAGTTCATAGGTGTGCAGTCTAATTTAAATGCAATGTTATTTCTTATTGCCAGAAAATCAGGATATAAGCGCTAAAATGTGCTAATTTTGAGCGCAACTCTTCCGTCCTATTCTAAAATTAATATTAACCCCCAATGGAAGGATTTTGACATGGATTTACAGGAAGCGCGGCAAAAGCTTTACGATAATACGTTTGTATTGGGCCGTATGCGGCGGAAGGCTGCCCTCAAATACCTGTCTGAAACAGCAGAGACAGAAGCCATGGATGTACTGGCAGATGCGCTGAAAAAGTATAAAAATCCCAAGGAGGTGGAATCAGTTCTCGTAAAGGTGGAGGATTCGGCAAAAATTAACCGGTTGTGGCAGCTTTGGTCCGATGGCCGTTCAATGCTGTTGGGTGATGTTCTTAATAGGAATGGGAAAGAACCTTCTAATAAACAATTGAAAATACTGTGCCTGTTAAAGCATAACCGCGATGGCGAGCTTCCAATAGATCGAAAAACCCTCCGTTCGGTATCGAGATTTGTTACAGACCGTGATGAAGATGTGAAAAAAGCATCTATCCGATATATTCAGCAAATTGCTGCGTCAGAGGGCACCGGTACGGAGGGATTTTGTTTAAAGTTGTTGGCGCTGTCAAAACTTGGTCGTGAGTCAGAACTCCCCCTGGACCTAAAAAATCTTCGTTCAGCAATGGGATTTGTTACAGACACGGATGAAGATGTGAAAAAAGCATCTATCCGATATATTCAGCAAATTGCTGCGTCAGAAGGCACCGGTACGGAGGGATTTTGTTTAAAGTTGTTGGCGCTGTCAAAACTTGGTCGTGAGTCAGAACTCCCCCTGGACCTAAAAAGCCTTCGTTCAGCAATGGTATTTGTTACAGACCGTGATGAAGATGTGAAAAAAGCATCTATCCGATATATTAAGCAAATTGCTGCATCAGAGGGTGCCGGTACGGAGGGGTTTTGTTTAAAGTTGTTGGCGCTGTCGAAACTTGGTCGTGAGTCAGAACTCCCCCTGGACCTAAAAAGCCTTCGTTCAGCAATGGGATTTATTGCAGACCCGGATGAAGATGTGGTGAAGGCGGTTGTCCGTTTTGCAGAGCGCTTTCCCATATCTGAGGAATTTAATGATGAACTTTTTGCTGCCTGGATCAAAACGACATCCAAATATCTTCAGCAGGTGATTCAAACCCAGAATCGCAGGCCCCGTTCGCCATCAACAGAGGCTCTTTTTTATCTGGCTACTGGTCAGACCCAGCGGTATCAGGCGATGAAAGACAATGATGGCGGACTTTTTTTGGAAGCATGGGTTATGGCGCCGGATGCGCTGCGCCGGATCATCAACGATACGGTGGCGGGAAGTGGCGATTCACGACTGGCTGAGGCTTATGAAAAGGCGCTGATAAGCCGGGAGGATTTTAATATTGAGGTTCATGTCAAGGCTCTCAAGACAGCAAAAAATGATGAAAAACTCTTTGAAGCCGCTCGGCATATGCGTCTTCCGGAACTGCTGGACCTGTGCGAGTACTGGACATCCAATCAGTGGCATCCTGCAGATGTAAGAGTTCAGAAGGTAGTGACAGTGGCAGTTAAAGCGTACCGTAAAATGCGAGCGATTCCGATCAAATCCGCAGATCCCTTGCCTTCTGGTACTGTTGACATCTTTGATTTCTGGAAATCTCAGAATCCTGATGATAGGGTATTGAAAGCAGGGTTTCAATCCGAAGACCCATTTATCCGGGCTAAATCGCTCCATCTGGGTCACGGCAAAGGGTTGGTCTCTGAAACGGACATGTTCAGTGCCGAGCAAAGCGATCACTGGCCGGACCGGCTTTGGGCCCGAATGCAGTTCCACCTTGTAGGCAAAGCTGGGCCGGATCATGTTGAATGGATAGACACCTGCACGGGAATTGATGGTATCATGGCATCTGCCCGTGTGGCGTGTACGCCGGATGAATATGAAAGTTTCGAGCACCAATTTAAACGCATGGTACAGTCAAAAGCTTCTGCAGCGGATAGAAGTTTATATCTGCTTGGAATTCTTCTATCGTTTCAGAGATATTTTAATCGTGGATGGATCGAAATCGGAGAAGAAGACAGCACCACAGTTCACGGAGCTATTGTGTTGTCGGATGCCATAGATCTGAGTTTTTTGGATGAACCAACGCCTTAATCACGGGGGAGTTAATACCAATGCAATATCGTTTTTTCATGATTCCCGCGATGGATGGAAGTGAATCTGAAAATGACCTAAACGCTTTTGTTAGAAGTCGCCGGATATTATCAGTTCAAAAAGAGTTTGTTTCCGAAGGCAAAAACTCTTACTGGGCAGTGGTTGTGGAATATCTGGAAGGCAAACATCCTCAGGGTCGGTTGCCGGGCGCGGAGAAGACAAAGGTGGATTATAAGGCAATCCTGGATGAACAACAGTTTGTGTTATTTTCCAGTCTGCGGAACCTTCGCAAGGAAATTGCCGATGCCGAAGGGCTTCCGGTTTATGTTGTATTCACCAACGAACAACTGGCGGAGATGGTTCGGCGGAAAGTGTCGAGCAAGGCCGATATGGGAAAAATTGATGGAGTGGGAGAGGGTAAGCTGGACAAATATGCAGATCGTTTTCTTTCAGCTCTTGTCGGAATGCAGGGATGAAAAGCGCAGGCGGCCTTGAATGTAAAATTAATTAAAGTCATAAAAACACACAAGACCGAACTATATACGGAAATTTAAGAATCTCTTATGCTCTTGTAATATTTGCTAAAGGAATCAGTAATTGGAAACTATGTTGAATAAAAATAACATCAAACTATATCTTGATACGACAATACCGAGCGCTTACTATGACACTTCAAAGCCTGTAAGACAGTTAATCACACAGAAGTGGTTTGAAAATGAGGCGTCATTATATGATTTGTATATATCCGTTACAGCAATTGATGAGATTGAAGAACTTGAAAATATTGTCAAAAAACAGAATATCAGACAACTGATAGTTGAATACCGTATGGTAATCCTTGAATTATCGGAAGAAGCTGTAAAACTGGCAGATGAATATATGAACAGAGGAGCAATTCCGAAATCGGAGCCGGAAGACGCTTATCACATAGCAATAGCTTCTGTTAATCATCTTCACTCGCTGGCATCATGGAATTTCAGACATATTGTGAGCGTGAACCCAGTAAGAAAGGTTCATGAAATCAACATGAAACATGGATATCCGATAATTGAAATCGGATCATTGGAATTATTCGGGGGGGCAAAATATGGAAACTTATGAAAATAGTTACACCGAAACCGAGGATAAGATGATGTGGGAATTACACGAAATAAGACATAAACTACATAAACAAAGAAAAAATAAAACTATAGAAGAAATAAACAACGAATCCCTCAAAAAGTATTCTGAGTGGCTGAAAGAAACAGATACAAACAGGAAAAGGGCATAATCAGTCATTGCAGTGAACGGGCTACCGCCTTCCACTGAATTCGTTGTTAGAACAAAAAATTATAGGGAGGAATTATGAAAAAAATAATACTTTATTGTTTGTGACCACTATTGGAGATCAACAGAACTTTATGAAATTTTATGAATTGCTGCATTTCCTCAATGACTTATTGTTGCGGAAAGAAATTGAACTGTCTCCAGAATTTGAACTATCTCCAGAAATGAATTGTCTTGTCTGTGAGGATATCGATAGTGAGTACATAACAGTATTGGTGGTACGCTGATGCTTATGTCAATTGTAGAAAAGTAGCGGGCTAAACACGGCCTGACCCGATCTGTAGAGGCTGTTTCTTTCCTCAAGTCAGCAGGCGTGTTAGAGAGGCGGAGGCTGTCAACCGGCGAAAAGTGGTAGCCCGCCGATTGTCATGCCGTAGTCCAAGCCGGCGTTACGATCTCCGTTTTCGGCAATGGCCTAAAAAAATTTAATAGATTTCCCCTCTTTGGAAAAGGGGGGATTTAAGGGTAGCAATGAGTGAAATTCAATACCTCCGTATCGGTGCTTTTTTGCCCCATTCACGCGTCAATGGTCCGGGCCTTCGTTCCGTACTGTGGGTGCAGGGATGCGACAAAAGCTGCGAGGGCTGCTTCAATCCGGATTTCCGGGATCATGGGGCAGGACAGGTCCACACCGTGAACGAAGTGGCGCAATGGACACTCGATGCGGATAAAACCCAAGGCGTTACATTTTCCGGCGGAGAGCCATTCGCCCAGGCTGCGGCCCTGGTTGAAGTGGCGGCGCGAACGAAAAATGCAGGGAAAAGTATTGTCATATTTACCGGCTTTACCCACAGCGAGCTTTGTGAAAGCAACAACCCGGCGTGGAAAAATCTACTCTTTCTTTCGGATATACTGATCTGCGGCCCATACAAAAAAGACGATCCCGGCAGCCATCCCCTGCTTTCAAGCGCCAACCAAGAGC
>Ga0194052_1002162_pt1 | contig 10924 bp, 10 predicted proteins | sample SepL226m_MetaG_FD_160117 | JGI IMG/M metagenome (GOLD analysis project Ga0194052, IMG submission 160117) | Anoxic zone freshwater microbial communities from boreal shield lake in IISD Experimental Lakes Area, Ontario, Canada - Sep2016-L227-6m | ecosystem: Environmental > Aquatic > Freshwater >... | reverse complement strand
CCGCCGCCAAGCCCCACGCCCCCATCGACAAGGACAAGCAGCGCGCCCTCAAGCGGGCCGAGCGCATCGTGGCAGAGGCCGAGGCGAAGGTGACCGCGCTGGAAGCCCAGCTCACGGAGCATCAGCTGGTGCTGGCCGCCATGGACCCCGCCGACTGGCAGGCCTTCAGCACCCGCCTGGACGAGCAGAAGGCCCTGGAAGCCGACCTCGCCTACGCCATGAGCGACTGGGAAGCCGCCCAGGGGGCCCTGGAAGAGCTCCAGCGCTGAGTTAGCCCCCGGCGGCGGCCTTGAGGAAGCTCACCCGGTCGCCGTCTTGCAGGGGGGTGTCCTGGCCGTGGGTGCGGCTGGCGATCACGCCGTTCACCACCAGGGCGGTTACCCGGGTCAACCGGTCGAAAGCTGCACCCTCGGCCCCGAAGCGCTCCCGGGTCAGAGCCAACACCTGCCGCAGCGTGGGCGTTCCCTCCAGCTCGAGGCGGCGGTTTCCCAGCGCCTTGGCCAGGTCGTAGGTCAGCTCGACGGTGATGCTCATGTGCGCACCTGCAGGCGGTCAAGGGTGCGCTGGAGGGGCACGCCCTGCGGATCCCAGCCCCGGATCTCGTAGTAGCGAGGCAGGAGCTGATCCAGGGGATGCCCGGAGTCCAGATGCGGGAAGGTGGACTCGTGCAGCATCCGGTGGGGCAGGGTGTCCTCGGCGCCGCCGATCCCCTCCCGCAGGTTGTACATGCGCTCCAGGTTGAAGATCCGCTCGCCGATCTCCTGCAGGTGGCCCGAGGTGAAGGTCTGGCCCGTGATGTAGGTGAGCCACTTTTCAAACCAGGTCACGGGTGCGAGCTTCAGCTTCGTGAGCAGGCGGTACATGGGGCCGCTGCGCTCGAAGAGGAATGTGATCGTGCGGTGCAGTCGGCCCTTGGGGTCCAGCTCGTGGACCTGCCTGGGGATCATGCCGTAGGTGGTGAAGATGCAGAGCACCATGGAGTTGATGGCGCAGGCCAGGTTCTGCTGCACCACCGGGATCTCCGCCTTGAGGCGCAGGCTCTGGGGGTCGATGGTGAGGGGACCGGTGGACTCGAAATACATGCTGGCCCCCTGGACATGGCAGCCGCCCCGGTTGGTGGTCGCGTACTCCACACCCTGGGCGTAGGAGCCCCGTGGGTCGTAGGCCGAGAGCTCCAGGCCCTTCACATGCATGGCGAAGTCGGCGCCCCCGTGCCGCTCACTCATGCGCTTCACGCCGTCCGCCAGGTCATTACCCAGGCCCCGCCGGTGGGCGATGTCCTGGATCATGGCGCTGATGCCGGTGGCATCGCCGAAGGTCAGCCCACTCTGGAGGAGGCCCCGCTCCTGCAGCTCCATGGCGAAGCCCAAGGTCACGCCCAGGCTGATGCTGTCCATGCCCAGGTCGTCCGCCAGGAAGTTCCACTCGTTGACCCAGCGCAGGTCCGTGATCTCGAGGTTCGGACCCAGCAGCGCCGCGGTCTCGTACTCGGGGCCCTTGACCCGGCCCACGCCTGCCACTGTGACCTCGCGCCCGCAGGCCACAGGGCAGTGGATGCAGCTGGACTTCACCCCCACGAGGCCGTGGTCCTCCAGGTACTCGCCGGACACGCTCATGGCGTCGTCGTGGTGGCCTAGCTTGAAGTTCCGGGTGGGGAGGATGTTCCGGGCGTTGGTGGTGTTGACGATGCCCATGGTGCCGTAGCGCCGCAGCTTCTCGCCCAGTACGGGGTGAGAGCGGAAGAGCTTTCGGAGCCACTTGGTGTACTCGTTGAACTTCTCCTGGTTCTCCAGCTCCAGCTTGCGGGTGCCGGTGACGGAGATGGCCTTGAGGCGCTTGGAGCCCATGACCGCCCCAACGCCAGTGCGCCCGGCGATGCGCTCGTCCGAGACGATGCCGGCGTAGAGCACCAGGTTCTCGCCGGCGGGGCCGATGACAGCGTGGTTCCGGCCCTTGCCGAGGGCCTCCTGGGTGGCCCGGGTGCCCTGACCCCAGAGGTCGGTGGCATCGAGGAAGGTCACGCTGTCCTTATCCCCATCGAGCTCCAGGCGCAGGGGCGTGGGCGACTGGTTGCGCACGATCAGGATGTCGATGCCCGCCTTCTTGAGGCCGAAGGCGAAGGAGCCACCGCAGGCCGCACTGCCGATGCCGCCGGTGAGGGGGCTCTTGCAGACCACGGCGAAGCGGTTGGACTGGGGGGCCAGGGAGCCGTTCAGGGGGCCCGTGGCGAAGATGAGGGGATTCTCTGGGCCCAGCGGATCGATGCCGGCCGGGGTCAGGTCGTAGAGCAGGCGGATGCCGTAGCCCTTGCCGCCGAGGTAGAGCTTGGCCGTGGCTTCGTCCAGGGGGCGAAACCCAAAGGTTCGGCGGCTCAGGTCCACGTCCAGGATGCGACCGGCATAACCCTTGATCACGAAGACTCCGGGTTGGGATCCCTCAGCCTACCCCCAGCCATTCAAGATCAAAAGGGGTTCCACAGATCGGCGTCAGCCCACTCCTGGTGCGTCCACACCAACCAAAGAAAAAGCATGACGGGGATCAAAGGGATGGACGGTGATAACTGCGGCAGTGCCCTATCCCCGCTTTCCCCGTCCATCCCCGGCTAAGGCTTTTTCTCTATCTGTGTAATCTGTGCAATCTGTGGATAAGTCCAGTCTTTGGGACTCCCAGAACAATCAGGCCCAGGCCATTTCTGCCGTGAAGTGGCGGAGGTACTGGCTCTGCTTGACGATCTTCACGCCGCGGATCTCCTTGGCCTTGGCTTTGACCTCGGCGAGGACCTCCCCAGCGAAGTCGAAGTGGCTCTGGGTGTACATGCGGCGGGGGAAGGCCAGCCGCACCAGTTCCATGCTGTGGTAGGTCTCGCTGCCATCCGGCTGGTGCTTGCCGAACATTACGGAGCCGATCTCGACGCCGCGGATCCCGCCCTCTAGGTAGAGGGCGTTGCAGAGGGCCCAGGCCGGGTAGTGGGCAATGGGCATGTCCGGCAGGACCGTGCGGGCGTCGATGTAGACCGCATGGCCCCCGGTGGGCTTCACGAAGCCGATGCCCTCGGCCTCCAGCTTCTCGCCCAGGTATTCGGCGGTGCGGAGGCGGTAGCGCAGGTAGCTCTCGTCCATGCCCTCCTCCAGGCCCACCGCAAGGGCCTCCAGGTCCCGGCCCGCCAGGCCCCCATAGGTGGGGAAGCCCTCGGTGAGGATGAGCATGTTGCGGACGGGATCCAGCCACTCGTCGCTGCGCAGCATGATGAAGCCGCCCATGTTGACCATGCCGTCCTTCTTGGCGCTCATGGTGCAGCCATCGGCGTAGCTGAACAGCTCCTGGCAGATGGCCCGGATGGGGGTGTCCTGGTAGCCGTCCTCCCGCAGCTTGATGAACATGGCGTTCTCGGCGAAGCGGCAGACGTCCATGATGAAGGGCTTGCCGTGGCGCTTCAGGAGCGCCGCATAAGCCCGGATGTTGGCCATGGAGACCGGCTGGCCACCGCCGGTGTTGTTGGTGACGGTGATCATGCCGAAGGGGATGCGGGCCCCTTCCTGGGCCAGCAGGGCCTCGGTGCGGGCCAGGTCGATGTTGCCCTTGAAGGGGTGGATGAGGGCGGGCTGGAGGCCCTCGGGGATGACCAGGTCCACGGCCTCCACGCCGTTGAACTCGAGGTTGGCCCGGGTGGTGTCGAAGTGGCTGTTGTTCGGCACCAGATCGCCCTTCTTGCACACGGCGCTGAAGAGCACCTTTTCCGCCGCCCGGCCCTGGTGGGTGGGGATGAAGTGCGGCATCCCGGTGATGTCCTGCAGGACGGCCTCGAGGCGGTAGAAGCTCTTGGCCCCGGCGTAGCTCTCGTCGCCGAGCATGATGGCGCCCCACTGGGCGCTGCTCATGGCCCCCGTGCCGGAGTCCGTGAGCCAGTCCAGCAGCACGTCCTCGGCCCGCAGCTTGAAGACGTTGAGCTTCGCGGCCTCCAGCATCCCCAGGCGCTCGGCCGGAGTGGTCATGCGGATGGGCTCCACGGACTTGATGCGGAAGGGTTCGATCATGGTGCGGGGCATGGCGACTCCTGGCGGAGGTTCCAGGCTACCGGATGCGCCGGGGCGGGAGATCACAAGGGGGGTGGCGGCGCAGACCACCCGCGGCGATCCTAGAGGTTCCGCACGTTTCCTGGAGCGTCCATGAGTCTTCTGCTGGCCATTGATGTGGGCAACACCAATGTGGTGCTGGGGATCTTCGACCTCTCCCAGGGGCCGGAGTCCCCGCTGGTGTGCTCCTGGCGCCTGGCCACGAGCCGCGAGCGCACCGTGGATGAGTACGGCCTCTCGGCCCTGGCCCTCATGCGCCACCAGGGCATCGAGGCCGGCCAGATCCAGCACGTAGCCATCTCCTGCGTGGTGCCGCCCCTGCACCCGGTGCTCATGAGCCTCTCCCGCAACTACTTCGGCGTGGAGGCCTTCTACGTGGAGCCGGGGGTCCGCACGGGCATGAAGGTGCTCATCGACAACCCGGCTGAGCTGGGCGCAGATCGCCTGGTGAACGCCGTCGCCGGCATTGAGAAGTTCGGGGCGCCCCTCATCATCGTGGACTTCGGCACTGCCACCAGCTACGACGTGGTGAACGCCAAGAAGGAGTACCTGGGCGGGCTCATCTCCCCCGGCCTGAAGATCAGTGCCGAGGCCCTCTTCCAGCGGGCCAGCCGCCTGCCCCGGGTGGAGATTGCCGCGCCAGAGCGTCTGGTGGGGCGGAACACCATCCAGGCCATGCAGTCTGGCATCTTCTACGGCTACGTCGGCATGGTGGAGGGCATCCTGGGGCGCCTGCTGGTGGAGTGCCCGGGCTCCAAGGTGGCTGCCACCGGTGGCCTGGCCCGGGTGGTGGCCCCGCACTGCTCCCACATCACCCACATTGCCCCGGACCTCACTCTGGACGGCCTCAGGATCCTCTGGTTCCGCAACCAGGGCAGCCGGAAGTAGACGATGGCTCCGGAACGGCAATCCCCGGAGCCTCTGCCCATCCTCCTGCTGGCCGAGGTGGACTCCACCCAGGCCTTCCTGAAGCGCCAGCCCCAGCTTGGCTTCTGTGCCGTGGTGGCCCACACCCAGACGGGGGGCCAGGGCCGGCAGGGCAACCGCTGGGAGAGCCTCCCGGGGGCCGGCCTGTGGCTGTCAGCCGCCCTTCCCATCCCGGCGGAGATCAGCCCAGGCCTGGTGCTCCAGCGGGCCATGGCCGCCGCAGCGGGGGTGCTGGACCCAGAGCACCGGGTCCTGGGCCTCAAGTGGCCCAACGACCTGGTGGCCTGGCACGGCGGTCACCTGGTGAAGGTGGGCGGGATCCTGGGCGAGCAGGGGGGTGGCCGCCTCCTGCTGGGCCTGGGGGTCAACCTCCGCAGCGCTCCGGTGCTGCCGGAGCGCGCCATCCCCCCGGCCTCTCTGTTGGAGTTGGGCCTGGAGGTTCCAGGAATTCCTGCACTGGTAAAAGCCATCCTTCATGCCTGGAATAATTTGGCCGAGGAACCTCCAGTTCCCTTCCGGTGGCCAGAAGCAGGGAAACCCCTGCGCTGGGAGGAGGGGCAGGGCACCTGCCTGGGCTGGGAGGCCGACGGCCGGCTAAGGGTGACCACGGCCCGGGGGGTGGTCCGCCTCAGTTCCGGGGAGGTTCACGGCCTTAGAGGACCGAGCGGATCTCCGCTTCCGTGAGGATCCGGGGGCTGTCCTTGGCCGCTCGGAGGATGCGCTCCACCCGGGCGGGGTTGGGGTCAAAGCCGTTCAGCTCGAGCCAGTAGATCACGTTGCTGTGGCCCGCCATGGGGCCGATCTCGATCTCCTGGCGCCGGCCCACCAGGGCGGCTGGCACGCCGGAGTAGACGGCATCGGCCAGCACCACGTCGCCGCGATGGAGGGCCTTGGCGATGGCCGCTGCATGGACCCCGGTGCCCGTGCGGAAGGCATCTCGGCCCAGCACCGGATAGTTGGCAGGGATGGAGGTACCGCAGAGCTCGGCCACCCGGAAGGCCAGGGCCGGCAGGTGGGTCAGGTTCCCCTTGGGGAAGCCCATCAGGTGCAGGTTGATCATCAGCTGATCAAGGGCGACATTCCCGCAGCGCTCCCCGATGCCCAGGATGGTGCCGTGCAGGCGGTCCGCCCCAGCCTCAAAGGCGGCGATGGCGTTCACCAGGGCCAGGCCCCGGTCGTTGTGCCCATGCCAGTCGATGCGCACCGGGCGGGTGCCCACCACCTCTTCGCGGATGAAGCGCACCAGGCGGCGGACGCCGTCCGGGGTGGCATGGCCGCAGGTGTCGGACAGGCAGATGGCGCTGGCGCCCTCGTCCATGGCGGCGGTATAGATGGCCTTGAGGACCTCGGGCCGGGCGCGGGTGGTGTCCTCGGTGACCATCATGACGGGCACCTGGTGGTGGTGGCAGAAGGCCACGGCCTGGCGGGCGGTGTCCACGAGGAAGGCCAGGTCCCAGCCTTCGACGTCCATGCGCACAGGGCTGGAGCCCAGGAAGGCCCCGGCCTCCAGGGGCAGGCCAGCCCGCTGCTGGATCTCGACCACCTGCTCCAGGTCCGACTCCAGGGTGCGCACCGCCACGTTGGGGCTGAGGGGCAGGCGGTGGTCCCGGATCTCCACCATGAGGGCCCGGACGGCGGCGAGGGCCTTGGGGCCGGCGCCGGGGCAGCCCAGGTTGAGGGCATCGACCCCCAGGTGGGCCAGCCGGTGGGTGAGGTCCCGCTTGTCGGCAATCTCGGGGTCCCGGACGGAGGGGCTCTGCAGGCCGTCCCGCAGGGTCTCGTCATTCAGGAGGGGCACGCGGTCGCCGGTGGCGGGGCGGGGGTTCCAGTCGTTGATGAGGTCATCGAGGGTCATGCTGCGGCACCCCTTTCCAGCCTTCCGGAGAGGCAGGAGCTGCATTGGGACCGGAGCGCTGGGATGGGCATGTGACAATTGTCACCACACGGCGGGTCCCAGCCAAGTCCGGAGCCTGGTTTTTCGGCTTCGCCTGCGGGGAAGGAGTCGGCCCCCGGTACTGACTCCTGGTAGCCGTTGCATGGGATTGCCAGGCCCGGCCATGCTCAGGGCCTGTGAGCGAGGTGATTCCATGGCCCTGACGGTGGACGGCATTTTCTCGTTGATGCCCGAGTTGTTCCTGCCGGAGAAGGCCCAGGGCCTCACGGTCTCGGTCTACTACCAGGTGACCGGCGAGGGCGGGGGTGACTATGCCTGCCTCATCGAGAACGGCGCCTTCACGCTGAAGCGCGAGGCCAAGCCGGAAGCCACCTCTGTGGTGGTCATCGGCGCCGAGGACTGGATCGCCCTGAGCGAGGGCAAGCTCGACCCCATGCAGGCCTTCATGACCGGCAAGCTCAAGGGCACCGGCGACCTGGGCCTCCTGCAGAAGTTCCCCAAGTTCTTCAAGAAGCCCCAGAAGGCAGGGGGCCCCATGAAGGCCCTCAAGGACCTGGTGCCGGCCCGTCTGGCCGCCGCTGGTGCGGGGCTGAAGGTCACCGTCGGCAGCGAGTCCTGGGGTGAGGGCGCCGAGCTGAGCGGGGACGAAGCCGCAGTGCGTACCCTCGTCTGTGGCCTCTCGGAGCCTGGCCCGGCGCTGCTGGGCGGCCAGCTGCGCTTCGCCGGGGACATGGCTGTCCTGCGCAGTGCCTGGAAGGCCTGGTCCGCCGAACCCGAGATCACCTTCCCCTCGACCCCCGGCGGCAAAGCCCTTGCCACCCTGCGTAAGCGCTACAAGGGCGGTGCGGCAGGCAGCCTGGAGCTGAAGGTGGACGGTGTCCCCTACCGCCTGGACTTCAGCCCTGTGGGCCTGGCCATCCGTCCCGGCGAGCTAGAGGGGGGCCCCTCCCTGGGCATCTCCGATGCGGACTTCGCTGCTCTCAACGTGGGCAAGCTGAACCTGGTGGCTGCGCTCCTGGCTGGCAGCCTCAGCCTCAAAGGCGACCTCAGCCGGATCGCCGCCTACACGGCCCACTTCGAAGCCGATATCAACCCGGCCCAGGCCCTGCTGGAGTCCATGCCCGAGCGCTTTCTGGTGGACAAGGCCGGGGACCTCGAGGCCTGTGTGGGCTACCAGATCGATGATCTGGGCTACAGCCTGTTCATCCGCCACGGCGCCTGCATGGTGTATCCTCGCCTCCTCAAACCCTGTGATACGCTCCTCAAAGCGAAGCTCGACGACTTCGTGGCACTCAACACCGGAACGCTGAACGCCCAGGAGGCCTTCATGACCGGCAAGATCCAGATCGAGGGCGATCCCCTGCTCATGCAGCGGGTGGCCAAGTGCTTCAAGCGCCCTCAGGCCTAGGATCCTCATGCCCCGCTCGACCGTCCAGAAAGCCCCTGCCGAACGCCCACTGCTGCGGGCTTCCGGGGTGGTACGGATGGCACGCACCATCCCTGTGATGGCGCCGGTGCTCAAGCCAGCGGTCGAAGCGCCCAAGGCGCTGGTCTGCATGGGCCGCTGCGGCCACTGCGACGTCCACCCCTGCCAGCTGCACACGACGGTCTAGGACTCTTCCCACAGCTCCCGCAGGCGCTGGTAGCCGGCTCGGCTGACGGGTAGGCGGGCGCCGTCGCGCAGCACGGCCTCCCGGTGCTCCTTGCCGTCCTGCTCCACGCGCACGAGGCGGTCGAGGTTCAGGATAAAGCTGCGGTGGATGCGGATGAAGCGGCCGGCATCCAGCTGGGTCTCGAGGCTGGCCAGGGTCTGTTGCTTGAGCAGGTTCCGCCCCTCGGTGCGGAGCAGCACGTAGTCGTCCTGGGCCTGGACCCAGTCCAGGCGGTCCAGGTGGACCACGGTGATCTTGGGCCCATCCTTGACCACGATGCGCTCCAGGGGTCGGCCCTGGCGCGCAGTGGCGGCCAGCTCTGCGGCGGCAGGAGGGGCGACCAGGGGGGCCTCCTTGGCCGCCAGCAGCGCCCGGGTCTTGGCGAGGGCGGCGTCGAAGCGCTCCCGGGGGAAGGGCTTCAGCAGGTAGTCCACGGCATGGGCCTCAAAGGCCCGCAGGGCGTGCTGGTCGTAAGCGGTGACGAAGATGACCGCAGGCCGCCGACCCTCCGCCTCCAGCAGCTCCAGCACCTCGAAGCCATCCAGCTTGGGCATCTGGATGTCCAGGAAGATGAGGTCCGGCTCGTACTGGGCCGCAGCCTTGAGGGCCTCGAAGCCGTTGGCGCACTCGGCGACCACGGTCACATCCGGATGGGCAGCCAGATGCTGGCGCACCACGGCCCGGGCCAGGTCTTCGTCGTCGATGATCAGGGCCTTCATGAGGTCTCCAAGGGGAAGACGAGGAGGGCGTGGTGGTGGCCGTCCCGTAGGCTGGACTCAAAGCGGGCCCGCGACCCGAAGCGCCCCAGCAGGCGCTGGCGCACCTGCCGGAGCCCCAGGCCCAGGCCCACCGGGGGCGGGGCATCGGGATCCACCGGGTTGTCCACGGAGAGCACCACGTGGCCCTCGGTGACGGCGGCATCCACCGTGAGGACCCCGCCCTCGGTGAGGGTGGCGATGCCGTGCTTGATGGCGTTCTCCACCAGGGGCTGGAGGAGCAGGGTGGGCAGGAGGGCGGGCTCGGCGGCCGGGGCGATGTGCCAGGCCAGCTGCAGGCGGCTACCGAAGCGGATCTGCTCAATGGCCAGGTAGGCCCGGGCCAGCTCGAGCTCTTCCCCCAGAGTGACGAGGCGGCGCTCCCCCAGACCCAGGCTCCGGCGGAGGAACTCCGACAGGAGGACGCACATCTCCTGGGCCCGGGCGGGGTCCACGGCGGTGAGGGCGGAGATGGAGTTCAGGCTGTTGAAGAGGAAGTGGGGATTCAGCTGGGCCCGCAGGGCCTTCAGCTCGGACTCCTGGGCCAGCAGCTGCAGCTCAGCGCCCCTGCGCTCGGCCTCCAGGGTGCGCGCCTGGGCCAGCAGCAGGTAGCTCAATGCCACGGAGGCCAGGTACAGCAGGATGCCCAGGCCGGTGATCACCGGCAGGGCGGTCCGCACTTTGATGGGCAGGCCGTTCAGGGCTGGGAGCAGGGCCAAGCCCCGGGCCAGCAGCCACGCCAGGCCGGACCAGAGCCCGCCCATGAGGAGGGCGGCGGTGCCCCAGGCTGCGCCACGGTTGGCCAGGCCCTCGGTGCCCTGGCCCAGGGGCAGGGCCCGGCAGAGGGTCCAGGCACTGAGGAAGAGAAAGGCCCCCAGGAGGCAGAGGGGCAGGCTCAGGGCCCCGGCTTCGGCCCAGGTCCAGCCCTGGGTGCGGGCCATGCCCGCCAGCAAGGCGGCGATGGGGAGCCACCCCAGCAGGTAGCTCCCCAGACGGGCCCGGCTGGCCAGGAGGGGGTGCATCAGCTCTTGACCTCGGTGCCACCGAAGAGGATCAGGCCGGTGATGATCAGGCGCGGGCGGGCCTCGCCCCCCTGGGGCCCATGGTGCGTGTTGTCGTTGATGGCGCCGGCGATGGCCGTGGCGCGGGAGACAATCTCCCAGCCCTCGGGGACGCGGATCTCGCCACCCCCGAAGAGCACGAAGACATCGAGACGAGCCTGGCCGCCCTCCAGGGCGCACTGCCGCAGGTCCACCTCGTAGCCGCCGAAGATGGCCGTCAGCTGGCCGCCCTTGAAGGTGGGGGTGGCCACCCGCCGCTTGAAGCCGCCCATGATGGCTGTGCCCTGCAGGAAGTCATCGGAGTGGGACAGCTCCGCCGGGATGCCACGGTTCTGCTTGAGGGCCTTGGTGACGATAAAGATGCCCAGGGCCACGATGAGCAGGGGGCCCAGGGTGACGGAGTGGTCGCCATCCACCAGGGCGATGACCAGGAAGGTGCCCACCACCACCAGCGCCCAGCCGGCGGTGGAGCCGGTGCCTTCCTGCCGCAGCTTGGCGATGCCCATGGCCACCAGGGCCAGGGGCCAGAGGCGCAGGATGGCGTGGGAGTTCACCAGACCGA
>Ga0194052_1002160_pt1 | contig 10932 bp, 7 predicted proteins | sample SepL226m_MetaG_FD_160117 | JGI IMG/M metagenome (GOLD analysis project Ga0194052, IMG submission 160117) | Anoxic zone freshwater microbial communities from boreal shield lake in IISD Experimental Lakes Area, Ontario, Canada - Sep2016-L227-6m | ecosystem: Environmental > Aquatic > Freshwater >... | reverse complement strand
GCCTTTGCCGCCGCCGCCACCGTCGCCTTTACCGCTGCCACCCGGGTTGTTAGGGGTCGAGGGAGTGCTCGGGGTGCTCGGAGTGGTGGGCACGCTTGGGGCGTCGCTCTGGCTAGGCGAGTCTGGGAGGCCAAGAGTTCCATCCGAACCGGGGTTGTTACGCGGTCCGCCGTCACCGCGACCACCCCTGCTGCCGCGTCCTCCGCTGCCACCGCGACCTGCGCTGGGCGTCGTTGGGAGCGGAGTGAAGATCGGGCTCGGCGCTTGGTCGCCCGGCTGCCCGGAACCTTGTTGCGAACCGTCTTGATTGCCGAGCGGTTGACCGACCAGAGCCAATGCGCCTGGAGCAGTGCCGAAGCCGTCGGGCGCCCCTGAGCCGCCGTTGGGTCCTCGATGAGGATTGACTAGCGGTCCGCCGCCGGCTGAGCCACCAGGGATCAGGGCCGCTCCAGGGCCGCTGACCCCAACACCGCTGGCGCCGGCGCTAGCGGCGCCGATGATTGCGACTGCTGGAGCGGATTCGCTGCCTTGTTCGATCACGTGGCCGACCTTTGGCGCCGCCGTGGCGACAGCGGCAACCGAGACGACTATCGCTCCGGCCTTCATTGCGCTAGCGGCCAGCGCGTTACCGCCGCCATCGCTGAGTACCTCTGCGATCCGATGGCTCACATCTGGCGCGGGGCCACGGTGGCCGTCCGCCAACCAGAGCGCGAGTGGGAGTGGGGTTAGAGCCGTCGCTGCGGTACGCAGTTGCACTCGCGCGCGGCGAACGAGCTGCCTGACGCCAGCGTCGCTGACGCCGAGATCGGCTGCAACATCAGCATGGGCGCGGCCGTCCACTGCGACGGCGAGCAGGGCCGCGCGCTGGCGCTCCGGCAATTCAGCAATCACGTTGAGTGCGCTGCGGACCTCTTCGTTCTGTTCAAGGATCGCGTGTGGGCTAAGCGCCCCGTCGGTCGCCTCGATCAGTTCAAGTTCTCCGGATTCGGATCGATTCATTGCGTTCAGGGCTCCATTGTGGACGATGCGGTAGAGCCAAGGTCGAAGATCACGGACCTCGGTTCCAGTAGTAAGCGCCGACCAGGCGCTTAAGAACGCCGCTTGGACAACCTCTTCAGACCGTGCCTGCCCTAGAAAACGCTCGGCGTAGCGCGTAAGCGCCTTGCTGTAGCGCTCAACAATCGCTTCGAACGCGCGCTCGTGGCCCGAGGCAGCGAGCGACGACAGTCGTTCGTCCGACTGTGTGCCAAGCAGGGATACGGAAATATTGGGTGTCACCGGAGCTCCTGAACCTCAGACAACCGTACTCCCAATTTGTGACGCGTGCGCCCGTTAACCAGATAAATACCTATGAAAACTGGCTTATATCGTGCGGCCCAACGCATGCGATTGAGAGTTTCTCTGGGTCAACTCGCCTTGCCGCCTCGGCTACCTGCTCGTAGGTGACAGCGTCGATAGCGGCGATTGCATCATCGGGATCGAAACTCTCGCGATGGACGATCGCGCGGCTAGCCGCGTAACCGGCGACCGAGTTGGTGCTCTCGAACGACAATACGCGGCGGCCTGCAACGTACGCACGTGCGCGCTCCACCTCTTCCTCTGTCGGTCCGTCAGTGGCCAGCTCGCCAACGATCTCCTTCATCCGCGTGAACGCTTCGACCGTTTTCGCTGATTCCAATCCTGCGCCGAGGACGAGCGCGCTGTAGTCGCTGGCGACGTGAGCCATCGCGAAGACTGAGTAGGCCAAGCCGCGTTGCTCGCGAATTTCATCGAAGAGGCGTGATCCCATTGAGCCGCCGAGCAAGGTCGAGTAGATGCCAAAAGCAACGCGCTGTTCGGAATTGCTGGGGTCAAGGTCGGGCTGATACAGCATGCGAAGGTGCGACTGGTTGCTGTCGCGCTCTTCGACCAGCGTCACCGGTTCAAAGGGCACCGGCGCTTCTGGAGCCGGGCTCTCCGGCAGTGAGGGGAAACGCGCGAAGTATTCCTCAACTGCGCCGTTAGCTGGCAGATGTTCGAGGTTGCCAACAATGAACGCGCCGCCCAGATTCCCAGCCCAGCGCCGCTCACGGAAGGCGATGATCGCTTCACGCGAGAAGCTTTCAATGTGCTCCTCGGGTCCGAGAACAGTGCGTCCGAGAGGGTGGTCGCCAAAGCCGGCACGCTCAATCAAGTCGCCAGCAACTGACGCCGGCTCATCCTTATAGCGCTGAATCTCTTGAATCACGACGCCGCGTTCTTTGTCTAGCTCTTCGCCATCAAGCTTCGGTCTACCGACGAAATCGGTCAGCAGATCAATCGCTGGGATCGCAGATTCGGCGCGAACGGTGATGTGGAAGGCGACAAGGTCATGGCTGGTGTACGCGTTGAGCGATCCGCCCATCCTCTCGGCCGTCTCGTTGACCTTGCGGTAGTCGTCGTAGATCTCGCCGCCTTTGAAGACGAGATGCTCGAGAAAATGCGCCATTCCGTTCTCATCGGCGCGTTCCGTGCGGGCACCCGCATCGAACGCGACGAGGATCGTGGTCGCACGGGTCCCCGGAATCGCGATGCGATGAACTGGTAGTCCGTTAGGGGCGGTAGCGGTAGATATCTGGGCCATTTGTTGAAGATAGCGGCGCTGGGCAGGGGGTAGGAGCTCTATTTCGCTGCAAGCGCTGCTGCATCTTGGACTCGTGGGAAGGAATAGGTGGGGTCGGCGGCTAATGGGTGGGCAATGGCCGCAACAGAGAAAGAGCTTCGACTGCGTGACTCGCAGGTCGCACAGCGCAAGGATGCCGCTGCCGCATCCGGCCGCCCTGGCGACCCCGCCAATGCAATCGAGTGCCGCGGCGTAACGAAGCGCTACGACGTAAGTAAGGCCGGGCTCAGTGGGACGACCTTCTCGATCCGCCGCGGTGAATTCGTCTTCCTCGTAGGCCCGACCGGCTCAGGCAAGTCGACCTTGATGCGCCTACTAATCAAAGAGATCGAGCCCGACGAAGGACGCATCCTTGTCGCCGGCCGCGATCTCGCCGAGCTCACACACAAGCAGCTGCCCTTCTACCGCCGCAACCTCGGCGTCGTATTTCAGGACTTCAAGCTGCTGCCCGACCGCACCGTCTACGAAAACGTCGCGTACGCCCTTCAGGTAACAGGTAGCTCGCGCGCGGACATCCGCGAGAAGGTGCCGGACATTCTGCGCCTGACCGGGCTTGCAACGAAGCTCCACAACTATCCGGATCAGCTCTCAGGTGGCGAGCAGCAGCGCGTCAGTATTGCCCGCGCCTTCGTCAATGCGCCGCCGCTCTTGCTGGCCGACGAGCCAACCGGCAACCTAGATCCTGAAACGTCGATCGGCATCATGCAGCTGCTCTACCGGATCAACCGCACCGGGACGACCGTTCTTGTAGCTACACATGACTCGGCAATGGTTGACCGGATGCGCCGCCGCGTGTTGGAGTTGGCGGAAGGCGTGATCGTCCGTGACGAGCTCGACGGTCAGTACGCGCCAACCGACATGTCAACTGCCGAGTTCGGCGCACTCCTGCGCGAACCTTCGCCTGAACCACAGCGCGTGCCGAAGAAGCGCGAGCCGGGCGATGACTTCGACGAGGCCTTTAGAGACTGATGAAACTCGGATTCTTTACCCGCGAGGCTTTTAGTTCGATCTCACGCAACGCCGTGCCGAGCTTCGCTGCCCTGGCCTCGGTCCTCGTGACTCTGCTCGTGCTTGGCGTCTTCATCCCGATCGTTCAGGCGACAACCGGCGCAGCTAACGACGTACGCGGCCAGGTAATCGTCAACGTCTACATGAAGAGCGATGCCACGCCGGCCGACTCTCAGCGCGTCCGCTCCCAGCTCGCCCAGATTCAAGGCGTGAAGTCAATCCAGTACATCAGCAAGGACGCCGCCTACGCTCAGGAACGACGTAAGAACCCTCAGGCCTACCAGCTCCTGGGCTCGAATCCGCTGCCCGACACACTCCGCGTCACGCCGACCAATCCAGACAACGCGCTGGCGCTCGTTAGTGCTATTCAGCCACAGACGCCGGGTGGGGGCAGGACGACGATTGATCCTTCGATCGACTCGGTCGGCTCATCGAAGGACAACACCGACAAGATCCTCACCGCCACGCGCGTAGTGAAACTGACGACCGGGCTCCTCGCCGGGTTGCTGATCGTTGCCTCGGTGCTTTTGATCTCCAACACCATTCGTCTTTCGGTCTTCTCGCGCCGCCGTGAGATTCAAGTGATGAAGCTCGTTGGTGCGACAGACGGCTTCATCCGTTGGCCGTTCGTGCTTGAGGCAGTGCTTCTCGGCGCGCTCGGTGCCGTGTTGGCAATTCTGCTGCTCGGAGTGATGAAGGTTGCTCTGGTTGACCCACTGGTGAGCGATTTTGCGCTTCTATCCGCGCCGAGCACGATCAGCTTTGGGCTGCTCGTTGCCGTGCTTCTCGGCGCCGGGATCGCGGTTAGCGCGCTTGGCTCGGCGATCTCGCTGCGCCGCTTCCTGCAGGTTTAGGCCACGCGCGAGAGCGATCTGTGCTCGGCGGCCCTACCCTTTGTCAAGCGGTTTGCTCCGCCTGATTCTCAATGTCTACACGCCGCGTCGTCATAACCCTCGTTGCTGCCGCTGCCGCGGTCATCGCTGCGCTCGCACTGCTGACGATCGGCATCTGGATCGGTGGCCGCAACGCTGATCTAGTTCCGTCGCCGCTGCGCGGCGCGTTAGTAGGTAGCGACGACCAGATAGTCGTCCGCCAGGCGCTGAACGACATCAGCGACACCTACTACCGCAAGCTACCGGCCGGGCAGCTAGCCAACGACGCCATCGGCGGTGCTGTCAAGAAGCTAAACGACCGCTTTTCGAACTACTTCACGCCAGCGCAGTACGCGCAGTTCCAGCAGGCTCAGGCCAGCAGCTTCACCGGGATCGGCGTGACTGTCGATCGAGGTAAGCGCGGCCTGCTCGTGAGGTCGGTATACAAGGGCTCACCAGCCCACGAAGTGGGGATCTCGGTTGGCGATCAGATCATCGAAGCCAACGGCCGGTCACTCGCGGGGCTCACGACCGACCAGGCTTCGCAGTTAGTGAAGGGCCCTGCCGGAACGAAGGTGCGGCTGAAGGTTGTACACAACGGCAAAGAGCGCGTGGTGGTGGCCTCGCGCCGGCCGATCACGGTCCCCGTTGTGGCCTCGGTGATGAAGACCGTCTGCGGCAAGAAGGTTGGAATTGTCGCCCTCTCCACTTTCAGTTCGGGCGCGCACGCTGAGGTCTACGCGGCTCTTGCGAAGCTGAAGAAGCAAGGCGCGCAGGCATACATCTTTGATCTTCGAAATAACGGGGGAGGGTTGGTTGATGAAGCTCAGCTGATCGCCAGCGCATTCCTTCCCGATGGGCCGATCGTGACAACGCGTGGGCGCAACGTCCCGTCGCGTACGCTCGATGCAACTGGGGAGCCGATCATCCCGAAAGCCCCGCTCGTCGTGCTAACTAATGGCGGAACGGCGTCGGCCTCCGAGATTGTTGCTGGTGCGTTGCAGGATCGCGGCCGGGCAACGCTCGTCGGTGAGAAGACGTTCGGAAAAGGTGTCTTCCAAGAGGTCATCGAACTCTCAAACGGCGGAGCACTAGACATAACGGCGGGCCAGTACTTCACGCCGAAGGGGCGCAATCTTGGTGGTCGCGGAGTCTCACAGGGGGCTGGGCTGAAGCCAGATCTGCTTGTTAAGCAGCCCAACGAGTCGACGAAGGATCTAGCGCTGTTGGCTGCGCTGGCCAAGCTCGGCGGCTGTACCCGCGTGAACTAGGTGACGCCTCCGCCTAAGCAGGAACGCGCCGCCGGCGACCCGCAGGTCGTGCTGCTCGAGAAGCGCGGCCAATTTCTCGTTGGTCAGCCATTCTTCGAGCCTGGCCAACAGATCAGCATCGGGAAGCCGCCGGCTAAGGCGAAGGCGGGCAAGCTAGCGCTTGTAGCGACTCCTGGCGCACGCTCACGCAACGCGCGCGCAAAGGTGCTGCGGCTTTTGGGTAGTCCTGAGATTGCCCGCAACGTGGTCGAGGCGTTGATGCTTGATCGCGGTTTGCGGCGCCGCTTTCCGAAGACTGTTCTTGCGGCAGCTGAATCGGCGCGCGAGCACCCGCACCCGGAGCCCGGTCGGCGCGACCTGCGCGAGCTGACGACCTTCACGATCGACCCCTCCAGCGCGAAGGATTTTGACGACGCCATCTCGGCCGAGAAGCTGAGTGACTCGCGCACACGCGTTTGGGTTCACATCGCGGATGTCAGCGCTTATGTGCGGCCTGGCGACCCGGTCGACCGCGAAGCGCGCCGCCGAGCGACCAGCGTTTACGTTCCCGGCGCGGTCGAGCCGATGCTGCCCGAAGCACTCTCCAACGATGCCTGTTCGCTTGTTCCTGGAGAAGACCGGCTGGCAGTTACGGCCGAGCTCGAGTTTGACGGTTCGAAGCTCGTCGCCAGCAGCTTCTACCGCTCTACGATTCGCTCCGACAAGCGGCTCAGCTACGAGGAGGTTGATCAGATCTTCGCTGGCGAGCGCGAGGCGCAGGCGCCGTGGGCCGAACCTCTCGTTGCTGCGCGTGAGGTTTCAGCAATGCGTGACGAGGCGCGGCGGGCAGGAGGCGCAGCGCTGGCGATCGAGTCTGTTGAGCCCGAGTTTTCTTTCGACAAGCAGGGTCACGTTGCCGATTCGGTTGCCAGCATTCAAACCGAATCACACCGCCTGATTGAGCATCTGATGATCGCAGCCAATGAGGCTGTCGCGACGCTCTGCATGGAGAAGGGGCTGCCGACTCTGTATCGCATCCACGAGCGCCCTGAGTCGGAGTCGGTCGAGCGGCTGCTCGACCAGCTCGCATCGCTTGGCGTAGCCACGCCAGCGACCCCTGAACACCTTTCTTCAAGCGATGCTGCAGAGGTTGTCGCAGCAGCGTCGCTGTCTGTCGACGAGCACGTAAAGCGGACAGGTGTCGCGCGGATGGGCCTTACCTATTTGGTCCTGCGCTCACTGCGCCAGGCGCGCTATTCGCCTGACAACGCCGGCCACGCCGGGCTTGGGCTCGCGAACTACTGCCACTTCACGTCGCCGATCCGTCGCTACCCGGACCTGCTCTGCCACCGCGCGCTGCTCAGCGCCGTCGGCTGCGACGAGCAGGCGCCGCGGGCCGATGAGCTCGAAGAGATGGCTGTCTGGACCAGCGAGCGCGAGCGCGACGCGATCCGCACAGAGCGGATCGCCGACTCGGTTGCCGGAAGCTTCCTGCTTGAGCGGCGGCTAATGGAGCGTGGCCCGGACAAGCCATTTGAGGGGGAGGTGACCGGTCTGATCGGCGCCGGCATCTTCATCAGCTTTGATGAGGGCGCGCATGAAGGTTTCTTGCCGGTACGACGAATCAAAGGCGACTGGTGGGACCTAAATGAGCACGGGACGATCATGACCGGCAGCAAAAGCGGGTCAACGATCCGCTTCGGCGACCGCCTTCAGGTAAAGGTTGATCGGATTGACAAGGCCCGTGGCCGAGTTGATCTCGTACTCGCCGAAGACCTTCCTGCTCGCTAGGCTCGCTGGCGATGGCTAAAGCAGGCAAAAAGAAGGTCGCTCCCGGCGACGTCGCAACCAACCGTCAGGCCCGCCACCGCTACGAGATCGTCGAAAAGATCGAGTGTGGAATTGAGCTGCAAGGGACTGAGGTCAAGGCGCTGCGCGAGGGCGCGGTTCAGATCAAGGATTCCTACGCCCAGGTCTGGGAAGGCGAACTGTGGCTGCACAACTGCCACATCTCTCCGTACGCGCCTGCTGCCGCCAACAATCATGAGCCCGAACGGGTCCGAAAGCTGCTCGCCAAGCGGGTCGAGATTGAGCGGCTGGCCGGCGCGCTCTCGCAGAAGGGCCTGACGCTCGTGCCTCTGCGGATCTACTTCAAGGGTCAGCACGCCAAAGTCGAGCTGGGGCTAGCCCGCGGCCGTGATCGCTTCGATAAACGGCAAGCGATCAAGGAGCGCGAAACCAAGCGCGATATGGACCGCGCCCTACGCGAAGCGAACCGCTAGTCGCCTCGCTGAGCGAGAACCTCGTCGGCGGCCGTCTCTGCCTCTTCGAGCTCTGCTGCGACCAGCTCAATTCCGGACTTCCAGAAGCCTGGGTCGCTTAGATCAAGGCCCGCAATCTTCGCTAGGTCCTCCGGGCTGCGCGAGCCGCCGGCGGCGAGCATCTCAAGGTAGGCGGGCACGAATGCTTCGCCTTCTTTGAGGTACTGGCCGTAGACGGAGAGCGCGAGCAGCTGGCCGTAGGCGTACGCGTAGACGTACCCCGGGCTGCCGATGAAGTGAGGGATGTAACTCCACCAGCAGCGATAATCCGGCGTGATCTCAACTGCGTCGCCGAGCAGGTCCTCCTGCGTCGCCTGCCAGTGCTGCGCGAAGTCCTCGACCGAAAGCTCACCTTGCTCACGGCGGTGAGTGTGAACTGCCTCTTCGAAGCGGTTCATCGCGGTTTGGCGAAAGACGGTGGCGATCGAGTTCTCAATGTTCTCTGCAAGCAGGCTGAGCCGTGACTGCGGCGTGTCGGCGGCTTCGAGCAGGCGGCGGAAGACGAGCGTCTCGCCAAAGACCGAGGCCGTCTCACAGACCGTTAGGGGAGTGTGCTGTTCGTAAACACCGCGCGGAATTGCCAGTGCCGCATGGACGCCGTGGCCAAGTTCGTGCGCCAGCGTCATTACGTCGCGCCGCGTTGCCGTCCAGTTCAGCATCACGTAGGGGTGGACGCTCGGCACGGTGTAGGCGCAGAAGGCGCCGCCGCGCTTGCCCGGTCGCGCCGGCGCGTCAATCCAGCGCTCGTCGAAGAACCTAGCTGCCAGGTCGCCGAGCTCGGGTGAGAAGTCGCCGTAGGCGTCGAGCACGATCTCCTTGCCATCGTTCCAGTCGACTTTCGCGTCATCCTGGGCGATCGCTGCGGCGCGGTCGTAGTCGGCGATCCGCTCAAGCCCGAGCAGCTTCGCCTTAAGCCGGTACCAGCGCCGTGGCAGCTCGTAGGCACCTTCGACCGCCTCGACCAGCGCCTCAACCGATTCGTCGCTGGCTTCGTTTGAGAGGTTGCGGCTTGAGAGCCAGCTTGGGTAGCTGCGCAGCCTGTCCTCGGTCGCCTTGTCCTGAAGCAGCGTGTTGAAGAGGTAGGCGCGTGTTCGCAGCCCCGGCTCGAGCGCCCGCGTGACTGCTGCCGCAGCATCACGCCTGACGTCACGCTCCGGCGAATGGAGCAGGCTGAGCGCTTGGTCGAGCGGCACCGATTCATCCTCGTCCGGCAGGTCAACGCGGATCGCGCTGGTCAGCTCACTGAAAAGCCGTGACCAAGCGTCGCGGCCGGTAACTGACTTTTCGGCCGAGAGCTTCTCCTCGGCTTCGCTCAAGAGGTGGGGGCGGTAGCGGCGGATTGTCTGCAGGTAGTGGCGGGCTAGTTCAAGGCCGTCGGCTTGAAGCAGCTCAGCGGCGCGCGCGTTATCGACCTCGGCCCATTCCAACTCGAAGAAGACGAGCTTCGTTTCGATTCCGGTTGCGAGCTCCTGAACGCGAGCCATTAGTGCGCCGTTGGCTGGGTCTTCGGTGTCGGCGGCGAAACGCAGGTGGGCGTAGTTGCCGGCGCGGCCGACGAGATCGCTGATGATTGCCAGCTCGGCTATGGCTAGCGCCAGGCCCGGGCCATCAAGCGCACCAACCTTGCCAGCGTATGTTGCCGCCAGCGCGGCGGCGCGGCGGTCGGCGTCGGCGAGCAGTTCGTCGCATTCCGCTGGCCCGCCCCCGTCTACAAGGTCTTCGAGCTGCCAAGTGACGTCATTTACCTCTGTATCGCTCATCGGGCGAGCATAAGCGCAACTGAAAATCGCTGTCGGCAGGCCTTAAGCGAGGCTCTTTTCCCCTAAATAGCGGCATCATCGCCGCGCCACCCTTGACGCGGTTTGGAGCGGTCCCTATCTTGAATTTCAGACGCGGTGTCCGAGCCGCAAAGAGCGACGATCAGGGATGTAAGATCGCGCCTCCCTCACCGGAACTGAACCCAGCAATGGGGAACGAGAAGGAGCGAGGGGTCCCAAGGTGGCTCGGCCCGCGTCGCTTTATGTCCGCAGCCAGCTACGCCGCTGCCGACAGCTTGGCAAGAGCGCCCTCAGCGGCGATCAGTTCGCCCCAAGTGCCGCGCTCTACAACCGCGCCCGCTTCGAGCACGATGATCTCGTCGAACTCTTCAAGGCCCTCAACGGTGTGCGTTATCACCATCATCGCGCGGCGGTCGCTGCGTTCAGAGCCGATTGCGCTCAGTAGGTCGCGCGCGCCTACTGCGTCAAGGTTGGCGGTCGGCTCGTCGAGAATCACGATCTGCGAAGGCGAGATGAACCCTCGCGCCAGCGCAATCCGTCCGCGCTGGCCGCCGGAAACCTCAGCGCCTTCCTCGCCGACCAGCGTTTCGATCCCTTCTGGAAGTGACGCAATCCAGGGGCCGAGGCCAGCGCGGGCCAGGGCCGCGATGATCTGATCGTCGCTGGCGTCCGGCGCGGCAAGGCGCACGTTCTGCGCGACCGTCGTTGTGAAGAGGTAGGCATCCTGGCTAACGAGCCGTACAGCGCTGCGTAACGCGTCTTGGCTTAGCTCGCGAATGTCGCAGCCGCCGAGAGTGATGCGGCCACCGCTGGGGTCAAGGAAGCGGACGGCGCAGCTTGCGAGCGTCGTCTTGCCGGCGCCACTGGCGCCCACTAGCACGATCCGCGAGCCGGGCTCAAGCGTCGCGTTTACGTTGCTGAGCGCTGGCTGCTCGCGGCCTTCAAAGCGAACGCAGACCTGATCGAATACGAGCGGGCCGACCGGCGGCAGCGGCGCTGGGGAGGGAGGGTCGCTAACCGGGACCGGCGCCTCGGTGATGGTCTCAAGCCGCGCCGCCGGTC
>Ga0194052_1002157_pt1 | contig 10939 bp, 12 predicted proteins | sample SepL226m_MetaG_FD_160117 | JGI IMG/M metagenome (GOLD analysis project Ga0194052, IMG submission 160117) | Anoxic zone freshwater microbial communities from boreal shield lake in IISD Experimental Lakes Area, Ontario, Canada - Sep2016-L227-6m | ecosystem: Environmental > Aquatic > Freshwater >... | reverse complement strand
GGATAACCCCTACCTGCTGGCCCAGAAGGCCGCCTCCCTGTATCAGCAAGCCCTCAGCCCACAGCCAACGGCCTGGCCCGTCCGGGGCAGGCTCTGCGAGCAGGCCATCCAGCTCTTGGATCAGGCCGCTGCCCTGCGGCCGGGGACCCCTTCGTTCCTCACCTACCTGACGGAGATGTGGGGCTCTCTGGCCCTGGTGCAGATCAACCAGGGCCAGTCGGCCCGCACCGCCGTGGACCGAGGCCTGGCGCGGATTCGCGAGGCCGAGGCCCTCACCCCAGAAGATCCCGGCGTACCCCGCCTGGATCTGTTCATGCGTACCCGGGAGTACCAGGTCCTGCGGGCGGAGGGCAAGGACCCGGAGCCCGCCCTGCGCGCCGGCCTGGCCTCCGCGGCCCGGGCCCTGCAGCTGAACGCCCTCAACCCCGCTTCCGTCCAGACCTGGCGGGTCACACTGCAGATGGAGCTGGGCCGCGAGGCTTGGCGCCACGGCAAGGACCCCCGCCCGGAGCTGATGGGGGCCGCCGCCGATGTGGAGACCCTGCTGAAGCAGGCCCCGGACTCCCTCCCCATCCTGCAGAACGCCGCCAACTCGCTCTACATGGCTGCGGACCAGCTCACGGACCTGGACGGCGAGGTGGATCGCCTAACGGCCCGGGGCCTGGAGCTGGCGGACCAGGGCCTGGCCAAGGCCCCGGGCCACGAGGCCCTCCTGCGCCTCAAGGGACAGATCCTCATGGTCCAGGCCTACTGGGCCTGCCTGCAGGACCAGGAGCCCGGCCGACCGCTGGCCGAGGCCCGCCGCCTGCTTGCCACCGCCGCAGGACAGGGCAAGGGGATGGTGGTCTTCAACGAGATCTTCGCCGTCCTCTCCCTGGTGGAGGCTCGCTGGGCTCTGCACCAGGGCCGCTCGCCGGAAGCGGCCCTGAGCGATGTGGAGCGCCGCCTGCGCCCCCTGCTGAAGAACACGGCTGCCCAGCCAGGCGTGTACCAGAACCTGGCCCTGGCGGCCCTGGTGCGCGGCCAGTGGGCACAGCAGCAGAAGCTCCCCGCCCAGGAAAAAGTGAAGGTGGGCCTCGCCGCCATCACCCTGGCCATCCAGCAGGACCCGGGCGATCCCGGGCTCCAGGTGGTCCAGGCCCGCCTCCATGCCCTGGCCGGGGACAAGGTCTCTGGAACAAAGAGTTTGGAGGCTGCGCGGGGCCTCAATGCCGCCGTGACCGGTGGCCCGGAATACCGCCGGGCGCTCCGGGAACTGGGGCCCGGCTGATCCCGTTGGGCTGAAGTGGCCTAGCCGGTATTTTAAAAGCGCACCTGTTCGGTCACCTAGCGGGGACCGAAGGTTGGCTATCAACCCAACCACCCCAGGAGCTCGCATGATCCGCACCGCCATCTCCCGCTTCGTCCCCGCCACCGTGGCCGCCTCCCTCCTCGCCGTCCTGCTGGCCTGGGGTGGCGACGCCTCCGCCCAGGCCACCCCGTCTGGGGACCCCGCCTGCCTGAGCACGGGCATGGACCTGGTCTTCACCGGCAGCCAGAACCCCACCCCTGCCCAGGCCAGCTCCGCCATGGCGGATCCTGCCGCCTGCCTCACGACCGGGATGGACCTCGTCTTCACTTGCGACCCCTTCAGCCCCGCCCCGGAGTCGGCGTCCTTCCGCGGGACGGTCGAGACGAGTTACGTCACGACGGGCCTAGACCTCTGCGTCGTCCTGGGCGACCCGACTCCCTCTGGGCAGCAGCCCCAGGTCGCCGGCCTGGTCCCAGGCGTCAGCTACCTGAGCACCGGGATGGACCTCTGGCTGGCCCCCATGGGAGTGGCCGCCAGTTTCTAAAATAGATGGAAGAACTCATGGCCAACCCCACCTCGGACACCATCGATCGCCGTCGACACCGGGGGCCCTGGCGGTTCCTCTACATGGACCTGAAGTCCTTCCTGCGCCGCTACCTTGGCTGGGGCTAAGAGCTTTCCCGCTGCGGCTCAGGACTGTTTCTGCAGCCATCGGTTGTAGATCCACAAGCTCAGGGCGCTGCCGAGGCCGAACAGGGTCAGGATGATCCAGCCCGTGGCGGCGGCCTTGGGATCCAGCTTCAGCAGGCCGTCCGCCTGCTTCACGGCGCCCTTGCACATGATGTCGTTGAACAGCCAGGCGCCCGCGGGGCCGCCGATGAGGCTGCCGATGGCCATGGGCAGGTTGGCGTAGCCCAGGAAGAGGCCCTCCTGCCCCTTGGGCGCCAGGGAGCCGATGTATTCGTAGAGGCGACTGGAGGCGAACAGCTCGCCGAAGGCGATGAGGGCCACGGTCATGACGATAAAGAGACTGCCCATGGGGAGCAGCGCCTTGGCCGTCACGCCCCCCGCCATGAACAGCGGGGCGACGTTGATCAGCATGGACAGGCCGATGATCACGGTGCCGACGATGATGGACTTGATGGGCGGCAGCTTGCCGAAGGTCTTGGTGATGAGAAGCTGGAACAGCACGATGGTGATGGGGTTCGCCATGGTGTAGAGGTCCATGGCCGGGCTCAGCTCCACAGTCTTCTTCACGTAGAGGGGCAGCACGTTGTAGACCTGGTTGTAGATGAAGTAGAAGCCGCTGCTCACCACCAGGAACATGGCGAAGCGGCCACTGCCCAGCACCTTGACCATGCCCAGCAGCACCTCCGGGATGGAGCGCTTGGGCTTGGCGGGCTCCCCGGTGGTGTCGGGGTCCCGGTAGCGCAGCAGCACCACCAGGAAGGCCAGCACAGCGGCGACCATGGACACGATGAAGATGGTTTCGAGCCGGCCCAGCTTGGTGCGCACGAAGAAGGCCGTGAGGCGGCCGAAGACGCTACCCAGGTTGATGACCATGTAGAAGATGGCGAAAGCCAGGGTGGCCTTGCCCAGGTGGGTGCGCTGGACGGTCCCGGCAATGCAGGGCTTTACGAAGGAGCCGCCGATGCCAATGAGCACGATGGCCGCCGCCACGGGCACCATCACCCCCGCCCCGGCAGTGACCTCCTTGCCGGCCTGCAGAGCCAGGGTCTGGCCCCCGAACCACACGGGGTAGCCCATGAGGAAGTAGCCGCACACCAGCAGGACGCAGGCGATGAGCAGGCTGCGGCGGAAGCCGATCTGGTCGGCGATGGTGCCGCTGAGGATGGGCAGGAAGTAGACCAGGAACCAGAGCACGCCGTTCAGCGTGCTGGGCCAGTAGTCGCCCAGGCCCAGGCGGGCCAGGTAGATGACGATGAAGCTCGCCATGGAGTAGTAGGCCGCCCGCTCAAAGAGCTCCGTCAGGTTGGCGTTCCAGTAGCTGGCCGGAAAGGCATACTTCTCACGGAAAGTCGGTTCCTGGCTCATGCGCACCTCGGGATCCGCCCAGTGTGCCAGAAGCCGACGCCCTTCTCCGGGAGGTCGGGCGGCGGCCTTGTATACTGCGGATGGAGGGGCCGGTGATTCGAGCGCAGGTCATGGACAAGCTGAGGGAGAGGCTGCCCGGGCTGCAGGTGCGCTATGGCATCACCACCCTGGGCCTCTTCGGTTCCGTGGCCCGGGACGAGGAAGGCCCTCACAGCGACGTGGACCTGCTCGTGGGCTTCCTCGGCGATCCCACCTTCGGCCGCTACATGGGGCTGAAGGAAGAGCTGGAAGCCCTGCTGGAGCGCAAGGTGGACCTCGTCACCACCACGGGCCTCAAGCCCCGCATCCGGGACCGGGTCCTCGCCGAGTTGCTCGATGTCGCGTGATCCCGGGCTCTACCTGCAGGACATCGACGCGGCCTGCGAGAAGATCCACCTGCTGGTGGAGGGCATGGACTTCGACACCTTCACGGACGAGTGGCGCACCCGGGACGCGGTGCTCCACAACCTGAAGGTCCTCGGCGATGCCGTGCGACGCCTGCCGGAGTCCTTCAAGGCCCGCCAGCCCCAGATCCCCTGGTCACGCATCGTGGGGTTCCGGGACGTGCTGGCCCACGCCTACTTCACCCTGGACGACACCATAGTCTGGGACATGATCCAGAACGAGCTGCCCCCCCTCCATGAAGTCGCCCGCCAGCTGCTCACCGAGCTCGACGGGCCAGCCTGAAATCAGGAAGTAGAAGGAAGATCCACCACCAAGGCACCAAGAACTGCAAAGGAACTTGCCTTGGTTGTTCTTGGCGGCGAAATGGTTCTTTCTGGTCCTTGATTACCTGCCGAATTCAGTGGTCCTCGGCCTCTTCGGTGAGGTGCAGGGTCACGGGGCCGCCGGGTTCGATGCAATCGATGCCGGCGGGGATCACCGCCAGGGCGTTGGCCAGGAGCATGGAGGAGAGGATGGCGGAGCCCTGGGGGCCCGTGAGGCGGGCCTTGAGGCGCCCCTCCTCCCGCCGCGCCACCACCCGCAGGAAGGTAGTGCGGCCGTCGCCGGCCTTGCCGGACCAGCCGCCTTCGAATTCCGCCTGGACAGCGGGCCGGTGGAGCTTCGCGAAGCCCATGAGCTGCCGTAGCGCGGGCCGCACGTACTCCTCGAACATGAGCATGGCAGCCACAGGGTTGCCGGGGATCCCGAAGATAGGCTTGGCCCCCAGCATCCAAAAGCCCAGCGGCCCGCCCGGCTTCTGCGCCACCTTCCAGAAGACCCGCTGGGCGCCCAACTCCTCCAACATGCGCTTCATGAAGTCGTAGTCGCCTACGGAGATGCCACCGGTGGTGAGGATCATGTCCGCCCCCGCGGCCTCCTCCAGCACCCGCAGCAGCGTGTCGGGCTCGTCGGGCACACGCGGGAAGGGGAGGGGCACCGCGCCGCTGGCCGCCACCTGGGCGCAGAGGGCGTGGATGTTGGCATCGCGGATGCGGCCGGGGCCAGGCTGCTCGGCAACATCCACCAGCTCGTCTCCGGTGGTGAGCACGGCCACGCGGGCCCGGGGATGGCAGGGCAGCACCGCCAGGCCCGCCGCGGCCAGGGCTCCGATGTCGCCGGGTCGCAGCCGGTGGCCGGCGGCCACGAGCCGCTGACCCAGCTGCAGGTCCTCGCCCGCGTGCCGGATGTGGAGCCCCGGGCGGAGCAGGTGTAGCACATCCACCCAGCCCTCGCCACGCAAGGTCTGCTCCACCGGCACCACGGTGTCCGCTCCCTCGGGCAGGGGGGCGCCGGTCATGATCCGCAGGGCCTCTCCCGGCCCCACGGCACAGCTGGGGATCGCCCCCGCCGCCAGGTCGCCCAGCACCCGCAGGCGCACGGGTGTGGTGGGGGTGGCCGTGGCAAGGTCCGCGGCCCGCAGGGCGTAGCCGTCCATGGCGGAGTTGGTGAAGGGCGGCACCTGGGCGGTGGAGTGCAGCTCTTCCGCCACGGCCAGACCCAGGGCCTCGCTGAGCGGCGACCGGACCCGCGGGAGGGGCATCACCCGATCGAGAATCAGCTGCAGGGCTTCCGCGGGCGTGGCCATTAGTCGGGAACCCTCACCACCTGCCAGGTCCGGAAGGAGAAGTGCCGCCAGGACCCGGGCATGTGGGCGCCGACGGAGGCCACGAAGGTGGCCGCCAGATACCAGGGCAACCGCTGCGCGGGCTGGAGGCAGCCCAGACCCAGCAGGCCCAGTTTCAAGAGGACCGCCACCCCGCTGCCCTGGGCGAGGATGGCCGCGTCCTTGGCGAGGTCGATGGCAAAGAGCAGCACGCCCGTGAGCACCGTGGCGACGATGGCGCCACGCAGGGTCCGGTAGTCCGCCCCGAAGGGCAGCGCCCCCACCACCAGGGCCATGGCGCAGAGGTGCAGACTCCGCAGCAGCATCTGCACCGGCCGCGCCCAGGAGAAGGACCTCGGCGCCGCCGGGAAGAGCAGCGCCCCCAGGGGGGACCGCTCTGGAGGGCCCGCTTGCGTAGAATCCATGCTCCCGTTTTAACAGACCGGGCCGCCCCGTGCTGAAATGGGATGCCTCCGAGGTCCGCCATGCCCACCTCTACCGTCACCATCCGCATTCGCATCGCCGTGGGAGACGACATCGCCATCGGCCAGGGCAAGGCCGACCTGCTGGAGGCCATCAGCCGCAGCGGCAGCATCTCGGCCGCGGCCCGGGAGCTGGGCCTGAGCTACCGCAAGGCCTGGCTGATGGTGGACGAGATGAACAAGTGCTTCCGCTCACCCGTGATCCTGGCGGCCAAGGGCGGCCACCAGGGCGGTGGCTCCCAGGTCACCCCCCTGGGTCAGGAGGCCCTGGCCCGCTTCCGGGAGATCCAGGCCAAGGCCTCCGCCGCCATCGACGCGGACGTGAGCGCCTTCCGGAAGCGGCTGCTGGTCTGAGTCTGCGCGAGGCCGTCCCACGCGTCCCCAGAACCGTTATATCCTTCCGGGATCACCGTTCCGGAGGACGCCATGCCCCGATCCGCCTGCCTTCGCCTGGGCCTCACCCTGGTCACGACCCTCTGCCCCGCCCTGCTGGGCGCCGCGCCGCCGGTCCAGAAGGTCATCATCCTCGCCACCACCACCAGCACCCAGGACTCAGGCCTCCTGGATGAGTTGCTCCCCGTCTTCGAGAAGGAGACCGGCTACGCGGTGAAGACCATCGCCGTGGGCTCGGGCCAGGCCATCGCCATGGGCAAGCGGGGCGAGGCCGACGTGCTACTGGTGCACTCCCCTGACGCCGAAAAGGCCCTGATGACCGACGGCGCCGGGGTGAACCGTCGCCTCGTCATGCACAACGACTTCATTCTGGTGGGCCCCGCCGCCGACCCCGCAGGGCTCGCCAAGCTGGGCGCCGTGGCCTGCTTCCAGCGCATCGCCGCCACGGGCTCCCTGTTCCTGTCCCGGGGCGACAACTCTGGCACCCACGCCCAGGAGCTCAAGCTCTGGAAGGCCGCAGGCATCAGCCTGGAGGGCAAGGCCTGGTACCAGCAGTCCGGCCAGGGCATGGGCCAGACCCTCGCCATCGCCGCCGAGAAGAAGGCCTACACCCTGGCGGACCGGGGCACCTACCTGGCCCTGAAGAAGAAGCTGGGCCTGCCCATCCTGCACGAGGGCGATCCGGCCCTGCGCAACGTCTACCATGTCATCGAGGTGAGCAGTACCCGGTTCCCCAAGGTGAACGCCGCCGGGGGGCGCGCCTTCGCCGACTTCATGGTCGCGAAAGCTGTCCAGACGCGAATCAAAGATTTCGGAATCGCAATCTATGGTTCGCCTCTATTCTTTGCTGATGCCGGACTCCCGGAATAGGGGGTCGGCCGGAGGCACCACCCCATGTCGAACGCCATCTTCAGCCTGCCCGAGTCGCACAACGAGCCCATCCTCCCCTATGCCCCGGGGTCGCGGGAGCGCGCCCTCCTGAAGGCGGAGCTGGCGCGCCAATACGCCCTGGAGCTGGAGATCCCGCTCATCATCGGCGGCCAGGAGATCCGCACGGGCCGGCTTGACCGGGCTGTCTGTCCCCATGACCACCAGCACGTGCTGGCCACCTTCCACGAGGCAGGCGAGGCCGAGGTCCGCCTGGCCATCGACGCGGCCCTGGCCGCCAAGAAGGCCTGGGAGGCCACGCCCTGGGAGGACCGCGCCGCGATCTTCCACAAGATGGCCAGCCTGATCTCCACGAAGTACCGATACATCCTGAACGCCGCCACCATGCTGGGGCAGTCCAAGAGCGCCTTCCAGGCCGAGATCGACAGCACCTGCGAGACCGCGGACTTCTTCCGCTACAACGCCAAGTTCATGGAGGACATCTACCGCCAGCAGCCCATCTCGGACCCCCACGTTTGGAACCGGGTGCACTACCGGGCGCTGGAGGGCTTCGTCTTCGCGGTCACGCCCTTCAACTTCACGGCCATCGGCGCCAACCTGGCCACGGCCCCGGCCATCATGGGCAACACCGTGGTGTGGAAGCCGGCCTCCACCGCGGTGGTGTCGAACTACTACCTGATGCAGCTGTTCAAGGAGGCCGGGCTGCCGGATGGCGTGATCAACTTCATCCCGGGCCCGGGACCGCTCATCGGGAAGGTGGTCCTGGAGGACCCCAACTTCGCGGGGCTGCACTTCACGGGCTCCACTGGCGTCTTCAACAGCATGTGGAAGACCATCAGCGGCAACCTGGAGCGCTACCGCAGCTACCCCCGCATCGTGGGCGAGACCGGCGGCAAGGACTTCGTCTTCATGCACGCCTCGGGGGACGTCCAGGAGACCGCCGCTGCCATCGTGAGGGCCGGGTTCGAATACCAGGGCCAGAAGTGCTCCGCCTGCTCCCGGGTCTATGTGCCCGCCTCCCGCTGGCCCGCGCTGGAGACCCGCCTGAAAGAGCTGCTGGGCCAGATCCGCATGGGCGATGTGCGCGACTTCCGCAACTTCTTCAACGCCGTCATCGACGAGAAGGCCTTCGACAACACCATGCGCTATCTCGATCTGGTCAAGGCCTCCCCCGAGGCCGTGATTCTCTGGGGCGGGCACGGCGACAAGTCCGTGGGCTATTTCATCGAGCCCACCCTCATCCGCACCACGAACCCCAAGTTCGTGACCATGCAGGAGGAGATCTTCGCGCCGGTGGTCACGCTCTTCGTCTACGAGGACGACCAGCTGGAGGAGACCCTGAAGATCCTGGACGAGACCTCGCCCTACGCCCTCACCGGCGCCATCTTCGCCCGGGACCGCTACGTCATCAACCAGCTCACCGGGGCCCTGGCCAACGCCGCCGGGAACTTCTACATCAACGACAAGCCCACGGGGGCCGTGGTGGGCCACCAGCCCTTCGGCGGCGCCCGGGCCTCGGGCACCAACGACAAGGCCGGCAGCTTCCTGAACCTGATCCGCTGGACCTCCCCCCGCACCATCAAGGAGAGCTTCACGCCCCCCACCGACCTGGCCTTTCCCTTCCTCCAAGAGGAGTAGCGTGCACCTCCCCTCCGGTAGAGTTGCGGCATGGACCTGATCTGGGAGGGCCTCCGCAAGGCGCTGGAGCTGCTGGCGGGCCTCGATCCCGAGGTGCTTGGGATCACCCTGCTCTCGCTCAAGGTCTCGGGCCTCGCCACCCTCATCAGCGTCGGGCTCGGCCTGTCCGCGGCCGTGGCCGTGGCGCTCAACGAGTTCCCGGGCAAGCGGCTGGTCATCGCGCTCATGAACACCGGCATGGGCCTGCCGCCGGTGGTGGTGGGCCTCTTCGTCACCGTCCTGCTCTGGCGCAACGGCCCCCTCGGCTTCCTGGGCATCCTCTACACCCCCGCCGCCATCATCCTGGCCCAGGCGGTCATCGCCACGCCCATCATCGCGGGGCTTGGCCTGGCCGCCCTCCAGCACCTGCCGCCGGAGCTCCGTCTGCAGATCCTGTCCCTGGGCGCCACCCGTTCCCAGTTGGTCTGGCTGCTGCTGCGGGAGGCCCGGCTGCCCCTGCTGGCGGCGGTGATGGCTGGTTTCGGAGGGGTCATCTCCGAGGTCGGCGCCTCCATCATGGTGGGCGGCAACCTCAAGGGCAGCACCCGCGTGCTCACCACCGCCACAGTGATGGAGACCAGCCGGGGCAACTTCGAGGTGGCCTTCGCCCTCAGCTTCCTCCTGCTGATCCTCGCCTTCTCCGTGAACGCGCTGCTCACTCACTTGCAGCAGACCCGGCGGCCCCGGTGAGCGCGCCGCTGCTGGAGGTCCGGGGGCTCACCGTCCACCGCGGCCGCACGCCAGTGCTGGACATCCCGAGCCTCCGGATCGGCCAGGGCGAGGTGGTGGCCCTCATCGGCCCCAACGGGGCGGGCAAGTCCACCCTGCTGCTGACCCTGGCTGCCCTGCTGAAGCCGGCCACGGGCACCCTGATCTTCCATGGCGAGGCCCTGGCTTCGGAAGCGAAGCGCCAGGCCTACCGCCGCCGGGTGACCATGGTGTTCCAGGACCCCCTGCTCTTCGACACCACGGTGCGCGAAAACATCGCGGCGGGGCTGAGGCTGCATGGCGTGGGCAAAGCGGAACGCCAGCAGCGGGTGGAGGCCACTGCCGCCCAGTTCGGCATCGTCGGCCTCCTGGACCGCTCCGCCCGCCACCTCTCCGGCGGCGAGGCCCAGCGCACGGCCCTGGCCCGGGCCTTTGCCCTGCGCCCGGAGCTGCTCCTGCTGGACGAGCCCTTCTCCGCCCTGGATCCCCCCACCCGAGGCGGGCTGCTGGAAGACCTCGGCCGCATCCTGGCAGACACCGGCACCTCGGCCCTCCTGGCCACCCACGACCAGGCCGAAGCCTCGCGCCTGGCAAACCGCCTGGCGGTGATGAAGGGTGGGCGCATCCTCCAGGCAGGCGCCCTCCAGCAGGTCATGAACCACCCGGATGATCCCTTCGTGGCGGCCTTCGTGGGCATGGAGACCCTGCTGCAGTGCACCGTTAGCGCCGCCCTGGAGGGGGTGCTCACCCTGACCCTGGCCGGCCACGAGCTCATTGCCGTGGGGGAGGCCGAAGCAGGTGACTCGATCCTGGTGGGCATCCGCCCCGAGCACGTGACCCTGTCTTTACAAACCGACAAGACCAGCAGCGCCCGCAACCAGCTGCCGGGGACTGTGACCAAGGTCATCCCATGGGGTCCCTTCCACCGGGTGGAGCTGGACTGCGGCTTTGACCTCTCCACCTGGGTCACGCCCCAATCCTTGGCGGAACTGGCCCTCGCCCCCGGACGGCCCGTGGTGGCGGCCTTCAAGGCCACCGCCGTGCATGTGGTCCGGAAGGGCCACCCGGGGGGCTAAGCCGCCCAAACGTGACCGGGGCCCCGTTGCGGGCGCCAGGGCCGGGGGCTAGCCTCACTTAAGGGCACGCCCTTTGCAGGTTTTTCCCCTGACCCCGCCGGAGGCGCTCGCGCCATGAAACAGCTCGTCATCGACTTCGCCAAATGCAACGCGGGCCGCGACTGCGCCCACGAGTGCGAGATGGAATGCGCCGTCCGGGTCTTCAAGGTGGACGATCCCGCCCAGGCCGCCCTGCAGATCAAGGCCTACGAAGAGGGCGGCGGCCACGCGGTGCTCTGCGACC
>Ga0194052_1002155_pt1 | contig 10950 bp, 9 predicted proteins | sample SepL226m_MetaG_FD_160117 | JGI IMG/M metagenome (GOLD analysis project Ga0194052, IMG submission 160117) | Anoxic zone freshwater microbial communities from boreal shield lake in IISD Experimental Lakes Area, Ontario, Canada - Sep2016-L227-6m | ecosystem: Environmental > Aquatic > Freshwater >... | reverse complement strand
CCTATAGCCAGATTATTGTTACCACCCATGAAGGCCAGCTTAATTTTTATGAAAACGGACTGCTGATGTTTTCTTCGGGTGACGTGATCAATAATGAGGAAAATGTCCATTATGCAATGGTTCAGCATAACTCGCCAAAAAGAGTGTTGCTGGTTTCAGGCGGACTGTCAGGATCTCTAAACGAGATCCTGAAATATCATCCGCACACGGTTGATTATTTAGAGTTGAACCCCGCCCTGCTAAATCTGAATGTACAATCCCTGAGAGATTTTGAAAAGAAAGGTGTTACCCTGCATCCTGGCGATGCCAGGAGGTTCCTGAAAAACTCATCCGCAGTATATGATGTCGTTTTAATTTTGCTGCCTCCTCCATCCAGTCTTCAGCTCAACAGGATGTATACCTCTGAATTCCTGTCGGAATTGAAAGTACGGCTTTCGCCGGATGGCATAGTGTCTTATTCGCTTCCCACTACCAGTGATTATGTAAGCAGGGCAGGGGAAGGGCTTAATTCATTGCTCTACTCGACCCTTAAGAAATCTTTCAGGAATGTTATGATCGTTCCCGGGGGAAAAACCTATTTCATTGCTTCCGATGCAGGTTTAAACCCTGATATTCCCGGGATGATTGATCGCAAAGGGATAACCACATCCTATGTGAATAAGTATTACCTGGATGCAAACCAGATGAAAGAAAGGGCTGGCTACATTCAATCAAATATTTCGGGTTCGGCAGGGATAAATTATGATTTCAGGCCTCTCATGTTTTTTGCCCAGCTAAATTACTGGATGACTTATTTCAACAGGCATTACTACAGTTCGGTACTGTTACTCCTGCTGGTCGTGGCCCTGGTGGCATTGAACCTGAACCCATTGAATGCAGGCTTGTTTACGGGAGGATTTACGGCAGCAGCCTTCCAGGTCCTCATCATTTTCTCATTACAGATCTATTGCGGTTATGTATTCAGGCTTACAGGTTTCATCATCATGCTTTTCATGCTCGGGCTGGCACTGGGCAGTAAGGCCGGCATGCTGTTCTTCAAACGTAAGCCGTTTAAAATATACCTGTCACTTCAGCTTATGCTGGCTGCTCTTTCGGTACTCATCCCTTTTGCACTTATTCTCCTGGGCAGGATGGGGCTCCCCTTATGGATGATACAGCTTAAGGTCTCGGGGATAACCCTGGTTCTGTCTTTTCTTACCGGCATGGAATTCGCTATAGCAATGCGCTTATCGGCCGGCAGAATGGACATAGCCGTTGCTAAAAATTATTCTGCCGATCTGTTCGGCTCTTCCCTGGGGGCTTTCCTGGTGCCGGTTTTCATGTTCCCCATGCTTGGCCTTATGAATACCGGTTATGCCCTGGCATTGTTTAATACCGCCGGGGCGGCCATTCTTTTTATAAAGCGTAAAAATTTCGTATCTTTATAAAGTGAAATCCGAGAGTGGAAAGCGAATCAGCAAGCGGGAGTTCATACGCCTGAGCCTTGCCTCACTGGGTGTTGCAGCAGCCGGTATAAGGCCATTCAACAGTTTTGCAAATAAACTTGCCGATATGAATTCAATTGTGCCTCCTCCTGCGGGGGGACCTGGGAAATACAGCAGGGAATCGCTGTATTACGTGCTTACACCCAAGGGTGTCAAATGCCAGCTTTGCCCTAATCAATGTGTTCTTAAAGAAGGGCAGGAGGGGCTGTGCCGTAACCATGTTGCCTATGGCGAAAAGCTATTCTCGATTGCTTTTGGGAACCCGTGCAGCGTGCACATTGACCCGATAGAGAAGAAGCCCCTGTTCCACTACCTGCCTTCGTCGGAAAGCTTTTCCATAGCAACCGCGGGTTGCACACTGGCCTGCCTGAACTGCCAGAACTGGGAGATCTCCCAGGTAAGCCCTAAAACCACTAAAAATGTGGAGATGTTCCCTGCCCAGGTTGTACAGGAAGCCGCAAGCGGAGGATGCAAAAGCATTGCTTATACATACTCCGAGCCTCTTTCTTTCTATGAGTATACCTGTGAAACTTCCAGGCTCGCAAGGGCCCGCGGGATCAAAAACCTTCTCATAAGCAACGGGTATATCAACGAGAAGCCTATTCGGGAGCTGGCAAAATACCTTGATGCTGCCAACATCAACCTGAAATCGTTCAGGGAGGATATTTATGCAAAACTCAACGGGGGAAGCCTTGAACCAATCCTGAGAACCCTTAAAATACTTAAAGAGGAAGGTGTATGGCTTGAAATAACCAATCTCATTGTCCCCGGCTGGACCGATAAAATGGACATGGTAAAAGAGATGTGTGATTGGCTGGTTGAAAACGGGTTTTCAGACTACCCTTTGCATTTCAGCAGGTTTTTCCCGCTTTACAAGCTTGCCAGCATACCGTACACCCCCTTGTCAACCCTTGAACAGGCTTATAATATTGCCCGCAAGGCGGGGATCAATTATGTTTACATCGGAAATGTTCCCGGCACTGAATACGAGAACACATACTGCCCGAAATGCAAAAAAATGCTTGTTGAACGCAGGGGGTTTACCGTGACTTCAAACAATATTAAAAACGGTAACTGCGGATTTTGTGGTGCCAGGATCAATGGTGTATGGACATGATGCAGCCGGTATGGGGCTGAGGCTGTTTCTGCTGAACCTTGAAAATATGTTCCCGTGTCATCTGTGGTGCACGTCTGTAACCAGGTCGGGGTATACAGGAAGGTGATTTGTGGTGCCCGTCTGTAACCAGGTCGGGGTATACGGGAAGGTCATTTGTGGTGCCCGTCTGTAACCAGGTCGAGGTATACAGGAAGGTGATCAGAAAAACCTCCTTCGTACCTCAGACCGTTATAAGTTCTGAAGGGCTTGTCGCCAAAGTACTTCCGGTCTTCCTTCAACAGGAACGTTCCCCAGAAAATACCTACTGAACCAGGAACCAGCCTTAAGCCTCCGGCATGTTTAAGGAGGCTTGCGCTTACAATGAACTGGTCGAGAAGGCTCCATATCCCTTTGTAACGGTGAGAGCCCTGGCGGCCCGAAAAAGGGCACATCAGGTTTATAAGATCACCGGTGTTTTTAAGGGAGTCGGGCGGAAGGGCATGGAGAATATTAGTGATGCTCGACGATCCCGGTTCGTCATTGAAATCTCCCATGACAAGAATATTCGCATATGGTCCGCCAGCAAGGAGGGAGTCGATCAAACGGCGAAGAACATAGGCCACATAATCCCGCCTGGGCTGGGATTCGGCGTATCCTCCTCTCCTGGAAGGCCAGTGATTGATAAGGATGTTAAGCGTATCACCACCGAAAACCTGTCCCTTGACGAACAGGATCTCCCTGGTCCTTGCAGCTGTGTCAAAAGGGAAATCGATCTTATACGGTTTTGAGCATAAAACCCTGAATTTTGAAGGAAGGTACAACAGGGCCACATCGATGCCCCTGAGGTCAGGTGATTCATGATGGATCATTCTGTAGCCGAATGGCTTAAGCGGAGAATCCCAGATCAGCTTGTTCATGACGAACCTGTTCTCGACTTCGCATAATCCCACGATACCGGGAGGTTCCCATGTACCGATAGCCATGAGGGTCTTGGCTACATGATTTAGTTTGATGTGAAACCGCTTATAATTCCAGCGCATCAGGCCCTGCGACGTGAACTCATTATCGAATTTGGTGGTATCATCATAGGTGTCATACAGGTTTTCCACATTCCAGAAAACGACCCTGACATTTTGACCGGAAGACATTCCGGTCTTCTTCTCAAGGGTATCCAGGCTCAGGCTGCCCTCCCCGGGGATAAAATTTTTACATGCAGAAAATGAATTATTTAGACTTAATAAAATAGAAATTGCCAAAATAAAAATCAATTTTTGCACGATTTTTGTTGTGAATTCAATTCTGATTATTGAGCCGTTTTTCATAGAAAAAATCATATATTTTATACTTAATCCGGTTTGGTTCAGAAAGTGATATGCCTGTGAATAATAATACTTTAACAATATTTTAACAGAATGATTAACAGATTTTAACGACGTGCCTGAAATATGGTTTTTGAGACTGCGTTTATGCATTTAACAAGTGACTGGTGACTAATTGCTGTTCACTGTTCACCAGTCACTGTTCACCAATCACTCTTTTTAACCAACAGCTTTAATAATATGAAAAAATACATTGGCTTTTTTGTGATTGCAGTCCTGGGAGGGTTTGTATCCCTCGGGCTCTACAAAGTATTTGAAACGAAACAGGCAATTTATTATCCGAAACCCGAAAGCATACCGGCAAGGCAGGTTGCCATGTACACGGGGGAGCAGGGGACCCTTCCCGACCTGGAAACTGCTGCCTCAATTTCCATTCATGCGGTAGTGCATATCAAATCGGAGTTTGAAAAGAAGAGCCTGGTGTATGATGACTGGTTTCAGTTCTTTAATTTTGGAAACCCCACTCCTCATGAGTATATCTCACCATATTCGGCAATGGGTTCCGGAGTCATTGTCTCCCCCGACGGTTATATTGTAACAAACAACCATGTTGTCCAGGATGCTGTAAACGTCACTGTGACCCTGAATGACAAGCGGGTTTATAAGGCGAAGATTGTAGGAACGGATCCCAGTACCGACCTGGCGGTTATCAGGATAGACGAAAAAGATCTTCCCTTCCTTGCTTATGGCAACAGCGATGATGTTAAAATTGGGCAATGGGTACTTGCCGTAGGTAATCCCTTTAATCTGGCATCTACGGTTACCGCAGGCATTGTAAGCGCCAAAGCACGTGATATCAATATCCTGGGATCAAAAGGTGCGGTTGAATCGTTCATACAAACCGATGCAGCCATCAACCCGGGCAACAGCGGAGGCGCCCTGGTGAATACCCGGGGTGAACTTATTGGGATCAATGCTGCAATTGCTTCAGGAACGGGATACTATACGGGGTATTCGTTTGCAATACCTGTCAACATTGTGAAAAAGGTTGTTGATGACTTTATGAAATTCGGTAAGATCCAGAGGGCTTATCTCGGGGTATATTTCAGGGAAATAGACGACCAGTTTGCCAGGGATAAGGGGCTCAGCAGCCTCAGCGGGGTTTATATTGATGATATTGTTGCCGGAAGTTCAGCCGATAAAGCAGGTATCAGGAAAGGGGATATACTTACCGGGATAAAGAACAAGCCTGTGAACGGGAAGTCGGAACTTATGGAAACGATATCCCAGCTTAGCCCGGGAGACGTGGTATCGGTTTCAATTGTCAGGGACGGAAAGCAGATTGACCTGCCGGTAACCCTGATAAGTGAAACCGACAGGACAGAGATTGCTTTGAGTAATAACAAGCTGCTGATCTACGGTGCGACATTTGAGCCATTGGATAATAAAGACAAATCAAGGTTCAGAACCAACTATGGTTTCAAAATTACCCGCCTTGAACCCGGTAAATTCAGCAAGGCTGGTGTGAAAGCTGGTTTTATCCTGCTAAATATTGACCATCATCCGGTTGGTTCGATCGGGGATCTTCAGGAAGCACTGACGGGGAAGAAGGGGGAGGTGCAGATCGAAGGATTGTATCCTAACGGAATGATTGCTTATTACGGCCTGGGTTTGTAGAAGCAACCCGGGGGCCTTTTAACGGGTCTTGTATAAAGAGTTTGCCCCGGTATTAATCCGGGGCCGGTTTCCGCTCCTGTTGAGCGGGGAGTAATTCGGGGAATTGATAGCAGGAAGGGATTATGAGACAGCTTAAAATTTCGAAATCGATCACCAACCGTGAAACGGCTTCATTAGATAAATACCTCGCTGATATAGGCAAGGAGGAACTTATTACAGCCGAAGAAGAAGTGAACCTGGCCCAACGTATTAAGCATGGAGACCAGCTTGCACTTGATAAGCTCTGTAAAGCCAACCTTCGTTTTGTTGTGTCGGTTGCAAAACAATACCAAAACCAGGGGTTAAGCCTGCCCGACCTGATCAATGAAGGGAATGTTGGCCTGATCAAGGCTGCAAGGAGGTTCGACGAAACCAGGGGATTCAAATTTATCTCTTATGCCGTTTGGTGGATACGGCAGTCGATCCTCCAGGCCCTGGCAGAACAATCGAGGATAGTGAGGCTCCCATTGAACCAGGTTGGATCACTCGGGAAGATCAGCAAGGCGACATCCAGGCTTGAACAGATCTACGAAAGGGCCCCTTCCATGGGAGAGCTGGCGAAGGAGATGGAGATCTCCGAACACAAAGTGGCTGAAACCATGAAAATGGGTACACGGACAGTTTCGATGGATGCGCCTATCGATCAGGATGAAGATACCAAACTGCTGGATGTATTCGTGTCGGTTGACACTCCCGATACGGATGAGAATCTTATCCGGGAAAGCCTTTCCCAGGAGATACAGCGTTCACTGGCCACCCTGACCGAAAAAGAAAGGGAGATACTCAATATGTTCTATGGCATGGGTTACCCTCACAGCTATACGCTGGATGAGATAGGCTCCGCTTTCGGCCTCACCCGTGAACGGGTGCGTCAGATCAAGGAAAAAGCCATCCGCCGACTTAAACATTCTTCAAGAAGCAGGCTGCTGCAATCTTACCTTGGATAAACCGGACCGGTGTTTACCGGTAACTGATCCTCACCGTTTGTTTGATTTCGGGGTGCAGGCTCAGTGCTACCGGGCAGTTCCTTGTAATATGTTCCAGCACTCTTTTCTGCTGTTCGGTGTAGCTGTTTGGCGGAAATGTAAGCTCGACAATAATTTCGCCTATCCGGCGGGGGCTGTCGGCCATTACCTTGGTGATCTCCCAGCTGGCCCCGTCGATACTAAAACCTTGCGCCTTTGCTGAAATACCCATAATGGTTATCATGCAGCTGCCCAGCGCGGTTGCCACCAGGTCGGTAGGCGAGAAAAACTCCCCCTTGCCCTGGTTGTCAACGGGGGCATCGGTCATAAGTTTTGTCCCTGACTGAAGATGGGTGGCTTCGGTGCGAAGGCCGCCCTGGTATGTTGCGTGTACTGTTTTCATAGTCAATAAGATATAATTTAATGATTTGAATTATTAACGGTAGCCTATACCCGGGTAGCCTACCCAGTGACTGATCGTGGCTTTGGCCGTCGTCCCCATTTTGATATCACTGACCGGGACTGGTTTCTGGCTGATGGAGGTGGAGTACCCGATTAGTGTTCCTGAGGATGACATTGACCGGAGCGAGTTCTCAAGCTGTGCAAGTGTCAGAAGCCCGAAAGGTACCGAATATCTCCCGCACCAGGTCCATTTGTAAGAATGATAATTGGTATCCTGCACCGTGTATTGGGTAAAGGCCAGGGCTTTGTTTTCGGTGACCTGCCCAAGCAGGCAATTCCTCATGATCTCGAATTCGTGATCCACGGCTTTATAATACCCGGCGGTATCGCAGCCATAGAATGCATAATTTGCACCTCCCCAGTCTTCACATCCGTAATGCACTGCGTCGCTTGAAACGACTATTGAATAATCCCTTCCGATCTGGATGTTCCTGTCATTGAACTGGCTAAGGTTATATAATGCGTCGGCCAGGCTGGCTGAAATGCTTTTCATGGCAGGGAAGGACATTGCCGGGATCAGGATGGGGACAATTTCAACTTTCTTGTTGTAATACTGGAGGAATGGGATGATAGCTTCCACCGAATGCTCTGCTTCCTGGAGGCTGTCGCTTACAATATAGGAAGACCTCGGCAGTTTGTTCATGATAGCTTCCCTCAGGGCTGAAACCTTTACAGGCCCGTATGGACCCTGCCAGTAATCATATGTGTCGAATACCATCCTGCCTTCAATATTAAATTTCTTAGCCTTATGGGCTACTCCCAGCAGGATCACCGTTTGTGTTTTTACGTTTCGAAGGACGGCAGGGTAGAGCCATCCCACATAAGTATAATCGTCATGGGGAGATATAGCCAGTTTCCATGACATGAATTTCTGGATGTTGCCATTGTCGAGGGCTTCATTCATCTTCATGCCCTGAAGCCGTTCTATTCTTTTCATGACTGAATCCATCTGCCAGGAGCGGGTTGCAAAACCAACGGGGTCAACCGGTTTGCGGATGCGGGCTGCCGGGCTGCCGCTCATCAACACCATCAGTAAAATAGCGGAACAAATAATATTCAGGATTGATTTCATATATGGACGAATAAGGATAATTTTGCAGGCTGCAAATTGCAGGACCAGTGTAAAGTTAGAAATTTCCATATGATTGAAAGACCCAACGGCACTTCTTTTCTTGAGAGCCAGCCTAATTTTCGTTCTTTTGAAGGCATCCGCGCCCTTGACGGCAGGATGTTCAGGAAGAACATGCTTTACCGCAGCGGTGGGCTGAATAAGTTAAGCCCTGCCGACCTCCTTAAGCTTGGGGATATAGGCCTGGCTATGGTGGTTGACTTTCGCTCCGACCGAGAGGTAGCATCATATCCAAGCTGTTTTATCCCTTCAGTTCAGAAAACATACAGGATCGCGATCCCTGACGAAGCCAGGGACAGGGCGATGGAATTTCTTGACATGAATAATGCTGAAGGCCTTGAAAAGGTGCTGATTTCCGATTACCGCAGGATGATCAAAAACGATACACCGAGGTTTGCCGAATTTTTCAGGATACTTGAACAGGCCAACAGCCTTCCGTTGGTATTCCACTGTGCCGCCGGCAAAGACCGTACAGGCATTGCTTCTTTCCTGCTCCTTACCGCGCTCGGTTTTGATCCCGAAACAGTAAAACAGGATTATTTCCTCAGCAATATCCGCCTCAGTGCTTTCATAGAGAGGCTTATCAAAAAGGTCACCGAAGATGGAAAGAACGGGCAGATCATCAGGCCGATGATGGAAGTCAGGCCTGAATACCTCCAGGCTGCACTGGATGAGATCGCCCTCTCCTTCGGCGGGATAGATAATTATCTTTCAAAGGTATTAGCTGTTGACTCAGAGCTTCTTAAGACCAAATACCTTGAATAATATGGATATCGGGGATTGTATCAATTTTGCCAACGGGAATCCGGTTTGTTTTCTCGCCACCTGCGAGGAAGGGATCCCCAGGGTTAGGTGTATGGGATTCTGGTTTGCCGACTCCAGAGGTTTTTACTTCCAGAGCGGGGCCTCCAAGCAAATGGTTCAACAGATCAGGACCAACCCGAACATCGAGGTTTGTTTTTACAAGGCCTCGGGCATGATTGGTGAGACCATGCGGATCAGCGGGAAGGCAGAATTCGTTGACGATCCTGACCTTAAGAAAAAAGTCATTACCGACAGGCCCTTTCTTAAGAGTTTTGGCCTCGAATACGACAGCCCCCAGCTCGTGATCTTCCGCATTGCAAAAGGGAAAGCTCATTTCTGGAATATGAGGTCCAACTTCACTGCCAAAGAATACATCAGCTTCGGTGATGCAGGTTGAAAAGACCTTCCAATTCAATTATTCCGGAAGAGGCAGTATTTTCATCCTGTAACCTACGCCGGGCTCGGTGATCAGAAGTTCGGGAACCGAGGGGTCGTTTTCAATCTTTTTTCTAAGCTGGGCAATATGGACCCTGAGGATTTGCGCGTTGTCGGCATATGGAGCGCTCCATATCTCCCGGCTGATATAGGAATGTGTGAGAACTTTGCCCGCATTTCTTATAAAGATAAGCAAGAGGGAATATTCTGTTGCCGTAAGCTTCACCTCCTGTTTGTTCAGACGGGTAACCCTGCTGTTTATGTCCACCTCAAGCGAGCCGGAACGGAACACGGGCGATTCATCCATCCGAAGCGAATGCCGGATGGCAACCCTGATCCTGGCAAGCAGCTCGCCGGCGTTAAAGGGCTTGGTAACATAATCGTCGGCACCGGAATCAAGAGCTTCAATCATTACCGATTCCGAATCCTGGACAGTCAGCACGATTACAGGCACGGCTGACCATTCCCTCAGCCGGCCCATCAGTTTTAGTCCGCTTTCATCAGGAAGACCCAGGTCGAGCAGGATCACATCAGGGTGATTCATCGTAACGGCCTGCATGCCTTCCTTTGCCGTTGCTGCTTCAAAGACTTTATATTCATTGCTCTCAAGGGTCATCCTGAGCAACCTGCGGATCTGCGCTTCGTCGTCGATGATAAGGACTTTATATTTTATTTTACTTTTTTCCATTTTATTTTTCTGCTTTAAATATCATTGTGATTCTCAAACCGCCGTCCGGCTCATTCGATGCCCGGATAAATCCCTTATGAGCCTCAACAAAAGCCCTTACTATGGCCAACCCAAGACCGGTGCCCCCGCTCCTGGAACCGGGGACCCTGTAGAATTTTTCGAAAAGATGTTCCAGGTTTTCATCGGGTACCCCCGGGCCATAATCCCTGACAGAAAGGGACACCATGCCCGCAGGGTTGTTCGATGCAGTGATTTCAATGCCTGTTCCTGCGGGTGTATACATCATCGCATTCCTTAAGATGTTAACCAGGACCTGCCTTATCAGGCTGATATCGGCTTTGATCAGGGAAAGGTTCTCGTCGATGGAGATATTAAGCTTTCTACCATGAAGCTCCCCTTTCAGGTCCTTGACAACGAGGCCTACAAGGTCAGCAATATCACAATACTGGAGATTAAGCTTTAAAAGCCCCGATTCTATCCTGGACATGTCGAGGATGTTCTCAACCAGGGTGTTAAGCCTGTTTGATGCAGATTCCAGTTCAACGCAGATTTGCTTGCGTTTCTCTGGTTCAGAGGATGTCCTTGCATCATTGAGATTGCCAACGGCGGCAGAAATGATGGCGATAGGTGTCCGCAATTCATGTGAAACACTGTTAAGCACGGCCTGGAAAAGCTTCTCGGAGTGGTCCAAAAGTTCTTTTTCCATTGCCTTCTCAATGCTGATCTCCCTGCCCAGGGTGGAGGCGATAATGGTTATAAAGGATTTGAAAAGTAAAATTTTATCTTCCCCGGGCGGGGTATAGGTTTCCAGGTTAATTCCAATGACACCGATTGTTTCGCGTGGATCAAGGA
>Ga0194052_1002154_pt1 | contig 10955 bp, 11 predicted proteins | sample SepL226m_MetaG_FD_160117 | JGI IMG/M metagenome (GOLD analysis project Ga0194052, IMG submission 160117) | Anoxic zone freshwater microbial communities from boreal shield lake in IISD Experimental Lakes Area, Ontario, Canada - Sep2016-L227-6m | ecosystem: Environmental > Aquatic > Freshwater >... | reverse complement strand
CGGGCCGGCCGCCGTGGCGACGCCAGGTCAGTGCTGGAGCAGTCCGTTTGGCGGTTTCTGTGACCAGTTGCCGGATGCCGACGGCAGTTTCATGCACTGCGAGCAGACCGGATTTGGTTCCTCGTCATACCGCAATTGCTATCAGGCGTGCTTGGACGGCGGCGGCCGGCTGTACCCCACGGACTACCGGTTCGACACACCCTGTTAGGCGGCGAGATCGACTTGCAGTGTGACGCGGTCACGGGACTTCCGTTACAGCATGAATATTGTTGGGCGGGAATAATATTCGATGCTCGTGGGTTCTAGAAGATGGAGGGGGTAGCACAGATGGGGAGAAAAGAAATGATCCAGTACGACATCATCGGTGACGTTCACGGCCGCGCGACAAAACTCAAGGCGCTGCTGAGCGAACTCGGATACCGGCAGGACGGGTCGGGGGTGTACCGCCACCCGGAACGCACGGCGGTGTTCGTCGGCGATCTCGTCGACCGCGGCGATGAGCAACTCGAGGCGCTCCAACTGGTCAAGGCGATGGTCGACGCCGGCAGCGCGCAGATCACGATGGGAAACCACGAGTTCAACGCCATCTGTTGGGCTACCGCGGATCCGGAGACGGGGGAGCCACTGCGGCAGCACTCGGATAACAAAAGGAGACAGCACAAGGATTTCCTCACGCTGACCGACGAGGATCGGGCGTACTACGTCGAGTGGTTCAAGACCCTGCCGCTGTGGCTCGACCTCGGGGATATCCGGGTGATTCACGCCTGCTGGCACGAGGCCTCGATGCAGACCGTCCGCGACATCACCGGATCAGACCGGCTGTCGACCGTCGAGCACTTCGCCGAGGCCAATACCCCCGGCACCGCGTTGAACGATGCGATTGAGGTGCTGCTCAAAGGGCCCGAGATCTCGCTGGTCAAATATGGCATGGTCCCGTACTGGGACTTCGAGTCGAAAAAGCCGCGCACGGACGCCCGGATCCGGTGGTGGGACCACGATGCGGCCACACTGCCTGCGTTGGCCGAACTCCGCGCCGTCAAACTCGAGAACCGCGATCCCTACCCCCACTTCGAGCCCCGGCCGGTCGATGCCGAGCACCAGGGCTACGTCTACAAGGACAAGACCCCGCTGTTCTACGGCCACTACTGGCGTGAGTGGGAGTTCAAACAGGACGAGTGGACCACCTACACCGCGTGCGTCGACTTCAGCGGGGGGAGCGGAACCATGGTCGCCTACCGCTGGAGCGGTGAACCGCAGATCCACTGGGAGAACTACGTTCCGCACGACCCACAGGTCGTCGCACCGACGCCGGCGGACGAGACGGTCTGACCACAGCAGAACCAACAGAGGGGGGAACATGGAAAACAATGACTGGACATTTGCGACGCTTGCCGAAGTCTGGGAGTACCGCAATGGTGCGATCATGGCCGGCGGGGAAAGGCTCGACGCCTTGTCCGAGCCCGAGCGGGAACGATCGCTCGCGGAACTGAACGCACGGGTGCAATCGCAGGTGGCGCAGTGCGACGACGGCTGGCTCGCCAGTGTCGCGTTCTGGATGGTGGAGGACCTCTACAAGTCCTTCTTCCGCAGGTTCGCCTGGACCCCGGGCGTTCACGACTACATCGCCGCCACCGCCCCGGTGGTGGTGGACGAACTGTCCCGCCGCGGCTTGACGGTGAACTACGTCGTCGACGCCACGCAGCCCGACGACAATCTCGCAGTGATGCTGGAATACCTGCCCGGGGTCTTCCAGGCGGCGGGCCTGGCGGTGATCGGCCCCCAGTTGGCGGCGGTCGAACTTCTGAAAGGGGAAGAGGGCCATCCACCGGCCAACATGGCTGCGATCCAGCGTTACCGGGACGAGGGCCACGCGCTCGCCAATGAGCTGATAACGCAATGGCACCAGCAGCGCCGGTCGTCGGCCTACCTCAACCTCGATCGCGACGACGAGCTGCCGGGGCTCTCTCTCGACGCCGCTCTGTCGCGAGAAGGCGTCCCCGGCATGATCATCGTGTTCCGCGAACTACCGCCGTCAGATGATTCCGTCGCCGACTTCAGCCCGCCCGAGGGAATGGTGATGCCGCCCGGAATGCTTGGGCGCCCGGCGAATTAAGTCACCGGTTTGTCGGAGACCGGCGGTAACGTCCACCTAACCAGCACAGCTTCGGGGAGGGAGCGTTGTGTACCAGCTGTACACAGACGAATTGCGCCGGGTGCTGTCGGTTGCCCAAAAGCATGCCGTGCAACGGCAGCTTGATGGCGTCGGCGTCGAGCATCTCCTGATTGCCTTGATCGAGTACGGCCGTGGCCCCGTTGAGGAGGCATTCTTCGCCATCGACGTAACCCCAAGTGAGGCTGGGGCGCTGTATGAGTCGCTTGCTGTACAGCCGGTCGCCGGCTCTGTCGAGGAGCCGCTGTCGCTGCCGTACACCCCCGGCGCAGGCCGGGTCTTACACCTGACCCTGGGTGAAATGCGGCAACTCCGGAGCAATTACATCGGTACAGAGCACCTACTGCTTGCACTGATCAGGCATCTCGACGACCCCTGGGCAGAGCCCGAGCCGGCCAGTGACTACGTCGAACAGCTCGGGGTGGATCTTCGACGATTGCGCGAGGAACTTCTGTCCCGAATTCCCGCTGACCCCGACCCGGCAGCAAGGAAGCAACGGGAGATTATTCGCGGACTGCCGCCAATAGCCCAGATGGATTGGTGGCCGGGAAAATAGTGCGCTTAGGGATTACCCGTGTGGACGTCACCTTCGACCGCCCGCTCGGCTTCTTTATGGTGCACAGGCCCACTCGGCTTGCGGTGTTCGCGGGCCGGATCAGCAGGCCGCTCCCGGCAGGCGTGCCGGACTGCCCAGGACGTCGCGGGAAGCGGTCGTTGCTGATTGCACGCTTGCCTCAGCTTCGCTCGCGCCCGCGGAGGAAAAGCTTGGCCGGCCGGCCACGGGTGCCGGTGTCCTCGTCGACGTCGTTGGTGTCGACCAGGTGCCGTTCCATCGTCCGGCGGAAGGCGAACCGGCTGCTGAATTCCTCGCCGGCGACGGCCTCGTGAACGCGCTGCAACTCGCTGAAGGTGAACCTAGGTCCGAGCAGCCGGTCGGGATCGGGCTCGGCTTCGTATCGCGCGCGGACGTGTTCCTTGGCGAGTTTGACGATCTTGGAGTGGTCCCAGGCCAGCTCGCCAGGCCGATTGACCGGCATCGTGCGGGTCTCGACTGCTGAGCCTGATCCCAGCGTGTCCAGTTGTTCGGGGCGGACCACCGCGACGTGAGCCACGGTGAGCACCCAGTCACGGTCGTCGCGGTAGGGGTCGTCGAACACCCGCAACTGCTGGGGCCGGACTCCTCGGACTCCGAGCTTGGTCTCCAGGCAACGCTCGACGGCTTCGGCGAGCGTCTCGCGCTCGCGTAGGAAGGTCCCCGGCAAGGCCCACTTGCCGGTGTCGTCACGCGCGAGCTCGACGACAACCAGTCCGCGTTCCGGCTCGATGGTCAGCAGTGCGGTGTCTACCGCGACGGTCGGGCGGGGGAAGTCATGGAATTTTTTGTCAGTGCTTCTCGTTATCCTTGGCTCACTGCCTTTCGGCGCCGGGTTGTTGACCATGGCGATGAACCTAGCGGATTCGTGCCGTAAGCGCACGAAATGAATATGTGCTATAATCGCACATAACCAAGCGTGGCTGACCGAAAGTCGGCTGGTAGCCACGCAAGCACTGAACCAAGGAGCCGAATCACAACGACCGAACGGGGGGGTACGTCATGACTGAAATCCACACTCAGCACAGCGTCTTAATGCTGGGAGATGTCGACACATCGCAGCGAATGGACATGCTGGCGGAGACGGCCGCTCAACACGGCGCCGTGATCACCCATACCTTCGCGTTCGCCCGCGGCGAGGCAGCCGGGCATGACGACCTGACCCAGGTCGATGAGGTCATCGATGCCATGTCCATGGCGATCGCCAGCCAGGTCCCGCTGTGGATCCCGTTCTGGCGCGACGACCTGGGCCGTGAGCAGCATCTTCGCCGGATCGGCCTGGCGCTGGAGCGCCACGGCGTTGAACTGCTCGTCGGCCCGCAGCTCGCACCCTGCCCGTCGGGGGGTGGCCTGAACGAACTCGACGTCGCCGTTCGCAACGAGGTGCGTGCGGTCTACGCCCTCGCCGATGCTGCGACCGTGTCTATTGCCGCACCCAGCGTGGTCGCGGAGATTGAGGCCGCACTGGCCTACGCGTGCCAGCAGCCCGAGGAGTGCCCACCCGTCGAGGAGGTTGCACCCGAGGAACGTATCTACCGAACGGGCGATGTGGCCTTCCTGATGCGCAAGTCCCGTCGATGGGTCAAGCGCGGGCTGCGGGATGGTCTCTTCGAGAACTTCGACGGATCGCCGATCGAACCGCTGCGCACGGGCAAGGGCAAGCTCCGGTTCACCCGAGGCATGCTCTGGGCCATGACATGGTCGGCCCGTCAGAACGACGCTGTCGACAGCCGGTGTGTGAAGGAGGTGTTGGCGGAACTGGATCGCAGGAAGCGGTAACGCCTTCACGCCTTCGTCCATCTGCCAACTCAACCTTCAAGGAGATAACTATGAACAACAACAACAATCGCCCGTCGTGGGAACAAGACCGGCTGGTCCATGGGTGGTGGGTTGAACTCGGCCGCCTACTGGCCACCGAGTACCCGGGCCACAAGCATCCGGGCAAGGCCCTGGTGCGGCTGCAGGTTCTACTCGGCGCCGGGGTGAACTCTTTCGTCGACCTCACCGAGCCCGGTGAGCCGACTTGGGACGGCTCACCGATGGTGCCCTACAACGGGCTGCTGGCGACTGGCATCAACTACAAGCGGTTCCCAATCCCCGATCAGGGCGTCGTCTCCGATGCCGAGTACGACCGGATTCTCGCCTACATCCAAGCTGAGCTCGATGCCGGCAAGGTAGTTCAGACCCACTGCTGGGGGGGCAAAGGCAGGACTGGAACCGTGGTGGGTTCCTGGCTGATCGAGCAGTACGGCCTGGGCTACCCCGAGGTGATCGACCGCATGCAGGAACTGCGGTCGGGTACCAGGAAAGCCCACCATCCGGTGCCAGACACCCCCGAACAGCACGAGGTGCTGCGTCGTCGCGCCCAGCGGAAGGTGGCCTGAGATGACCTGGTTTGAGGCTCTCGTGGGGTTCCGCGAGGACGGGTACGAGGCCACCCAGAGCAAGCTGCGCGTCGAGGGGTCGCAGCTTGTGTCGACGGTCAACGGCAAGCGCTACGGCATCGGAGAGCTCACGCTGCCGACGCTGGCTGAGTTGCGCGCCCGAGTCAATCCAGCTCGGGGCCAGCGCAGTTCGGTGCGCATCCTGGTCGGCGACGTCGGACCGTTGCACTCCGAGCCTGAGTTCGACGGTGCGCTGTTTCAGGTCGCCTCCCAGTTCAACCTGCTGGAGATGCCCTCGCAGCACGTCACCCCGGACTCCGGCGTAAGTGACTACGTCTACGACCCCACCCAGGGGCCGGCCTGTGCGATGGCGGCCGCGGCCGGGACGATCTACCGCAACTACTTTGTGCCGGTGGGTGACGGAGTCGGCCAGACCCGGGACCGTCAGCTCGATGCGCTTGCGGGAGTCGGTGCCGCGCTGTCGGATCTGATCGGGCTGCCGGTATCGAAGCTGTGGACAATGCAGAACGGCTACGCACTGTGCACCCGGGAGGGTCTGACGGCGATCGCCTACCTGCTTGACACGGCATCGGAGGATGTCGTGGACGAGCTTCGCGGTCAGCTGGCCATCGGGCTGCACTGCAACGTCGAAGTCACCGACGGCAGCGGCCAGCACGTCTCGCAGGCATACTGCTCGGCCCTTCCGGTCGGCTACTCGGCAGGCGGCAGGCACGGCTGGGAGCCTTTGGCGCGCCTGGTGTTACAGGCCTCCTACGAGGCACTGATGCTGGCCGCGGTCGAGCAGGCGACTGCTGGTGGCTCCAACAAGGTGCTGCTGACCCGAATCGGTGGTGGCGTCTTCCATAACGGAGACGACTGGATCGACAGTGCGATAGAGCGAGCGATGGACATCGTCAAAGACGCCGGCCTCGACATCGTCATTGTCGAGTATCGGGATATCAGCCCCGGAGTTCAGGCAATCGTTGATCGGTATGGGCGCTGAGAGTGGCCGCCGATTTGGCTATGACAGCGATTGTGCTCAATTGTGTTGTGCCGTAAGCCATTGCCTAGTGCGATATGCAATGGGGCTAGATAGCCACCGGTATTGGAAATGTGGTCTCAGGACCTATTGATCGGACCCGTTGTGTGCAATAGTCAGCTTCAGAGAGTTCTGGCGGCAGCGATTCGCTAACTGATTCTGGCCGCATATCTGAGTGTTCACTCGACTAGTCATGTGCATTGTTCAATTCATGAGGGGGAATGACTATGCGAGCAGCGGCATCGGTGGGGCATGTCGGAGGTCTGGCAATCGCCTTGGGGATCGGGGCGGCGGTCACCGTCGGTTGTGCTGGCACGGCATGGGCTGATTCGACCGATACCGCAACGGCGTCGTCCGCGAGTCCTGCCGCCCACCGTTCGCCGGCGAGCTCCCGCAGTCGCAAGTCGGTTGCGGGAGCTCGTCCCATTAGTCCGGTCGCAGTGCCCGCTTCTGCATCGGTGCCCGCGTCCGGTACGCCGCCCTCTGTCGCGAGACGTGCAGCCTCAGCGGCTACGGCAGTGGTTTTGCCGACTGCCCGCCGCCAGACCGTCGGCGGGGTGAGCCGCACGACCACCAGGGCTACGGCCTCAGCAACAAGCGTTGACCCCATCGCAGCTTTCTTCTTCAACGCGACGCCAACGGTGGACTGGGTAGGCAATCCCGTGCAGGGTGCCAATGGCGTGGTCACCGGGATGCTTAACGCGACGGATGCGGAAGGCGATCCGCTGAGCTTCACCGTCGGCGCCGCGCCGTCGAACGGCACGGTGTCGGTCGGTTCGGACGGCAGTTATGTCTACACCCCGTCAGAGGCAGTCGCTTACGACGGAACCGTCGACAACTTCACCGTCACCACCAGCGATGCTGGAGCCGGGTTCCACCTGCACGGAATCGGCGGCTTGCTGAATCTGCTGACATTCGGCTTCCTGGGCGTCAGCGGCCACACCTCAACGGTGACCGTGCCGGTGAATGTTGTCGCCTGGAAGAAGTACAACACCGATCCGACGGCAACGTATGCCGCCGGGTCGCCGGACCCAACGACAGGTGCGGTCCTTGGCCAGATCTACGCAGTCGACGCTGAGAACGACCCGCTCACCTACAGCGCAACAAACCCAGCCAGGGGATCGGTGACGGTCACCGCCGACGGCGCCTTCACCTACACGCCGACTCCCGACGCGCGTCACGCTGCTGCACGGGACTGGGTGACCGAGGCGGATCTGACCGATTCCTTTACCGTCACGATCAGCGACGGCCGAGGTGGCAGCGTCAGCGGCCCCATCACCGTCACGATCGGGCCTAAGAACGCCGCCCCAATTGCCGAAACTCCGACGGTGGGAACCCCGAGCCCCTCCAACGGCGTCATCACCGGCCTCGCCGCTGCCACCGACGCTGACAGCGACACTTTGACTTACAGCGCGCCGGGAACCACTACCAAGGGCACGGTCGCGATCGACCCGAGCACCGGGGCATTCACCTACACCCCGAACTCTTCGGCTTTCGGTCGCCTCGCCAGCACGGACACGTTCACCGTCATCGTCACCGATGGCTACGGTGGCTCGACACCTATTGACGTTTCAGTTCCGATCGCCGCGTTAGCGGTCGGCAATTCGATGGTCCACTACGTGTTCAACTACACCAGTGGCTCGCAGTATTGGACAGCTGATGCGATCGCGGCCCTACAGTTCGCGGCGGACAAGATTGCGTCATACCTTGTGGTGACTCAGCCGGTGACGCTCACCTTTGACGTCACGGCATACGATTCGCCGGACTCGGTAACGCTGGCGTCGGCGGGCAGTGATATTCGGGGATTCGTTCCCGGTTACTTCTACACGGTGGTGCAGAACAAGCTCATCAGGGGACTGGACTCCAACTTCTATCTGTCTGACGGCGTCATCAACGTCAACTTCGGTCAGGCATGGTCCTTTGGTGACAGCGTCAGCTACGGCCAGTACGACTTCGTCTCGGTGATGATGCACGAGCTGATGCACGCCTACGGCTTCACGTCCTACCTTAATCAAGCCGGCAGTAACACCGGCAATAAGTGGCCGCTGTTCACCAGCGGCATCGGTGACCAGACGGGCACGCCGGTGATTAGCGATTCGTTCGGTTTCAACACCGCCTTCAACACGAACCTGACCGGAGGTAACGGCGGCCTCTACTTTATCGGCAACCATGCGGTGACCGCCTACGGCGGGCCTGTGCCGCTTTACACGCCGACGGTCTGGGAGGCGGGAAGTTCTGGGGCGCATCTCGACGACTACACCTTCTGGGGTGCGCAGTTGATGGAGGCGACAACGGGATCTGGACTCGGAGTTCGGGTCCTGAGTCCGATCGAACAGGGAATCCTCCAAGACCTCGGTTACACGCTGTCGGCACCAAGTTGGAGTTCGATGATGTTCATCGGGTTCGGCTTCTTCATCCGACGCCGTCGGGTGACGTAAGGGAATTACTCCAGTACCGTGCCGCAGGAGATGCCGGTCGCGTCACGATTGCTCCCGGTACCCTCCGACCATGCCGGAAACAGTGCGGGAACTCATCGGTGTCTACGACGCCGACGGCACCCTGGTCGGTGAAGTGCGCTACTGGATCGGGGCGCGATTAGGCCGGACGCACTGCGGGCTGTGCGAGATCACCCACGGGCTGTTCAGCGAACGCACCGACTGGAAGCAGTGTCGAGATCAACTCGACGTCGCGTTCCATACCTATCACCGCAATGACGCGCCTGCGGATGTGCTCGCCGTCGGCTCACCCGCGCCGTTCGTGGTCGCTCGCACGGATCGAGGTCTGGTGGCGCTACTCGGCGCCGCCGAACTCGACGCGTGCGCCGGCGACGTCGAGGCGTTCAGCCGAGCTCTGAGTCGCGCGTGTGCTGAACGCCAACTCGACGGGATCTGACGACGGCACGAACGGTATCGATATCTCTAGCCGACACCCATCACAACCCCGGTTCGATGATGGAGTCGGTGTCAGCGCGCAGAGCCGCGGGGTCAACCGGGGGGAGGGTCGGGCGAGCATCCTTGCCCAACCACGCCATCGCCGCGGTCACCAACGCCGCCGTCCCGGTGTTCAGCGTTGGCTGGACGACCGGTGCGAAGCGGGGGGAGTGGTTGGACGGGATATCGGTGGCCACCGTTCCCGCCGCATACGCTGTGGCGAACGCGGCCGGGTCCGATCCGCCGAAGAGCCAGAAGCAGTACGGGGCGCCGACGCCGTTGGCGATGTCGGAAAAGTCCTCGCTGCCCATCACCTTCGGTGCGGGCACCATCACCGCCTCGCCGAAGTGTCCGGTGAATGCGTCGGTGACTTTCTCGGTGACGTTGGCGTCGTTGTCGGTCAGTGGCGCGTGCTCGAAGTACTCGATGTCCGGTTCACGCGGGCAGTTCGACGCCTGACACTCGGCGGTGACGATGCGGCGGATCGCGTCGAGCAGTGCGGTGCGCACCGCCTCGCTGTAGCTGCGGATGTTGATCTGGATCTCGGCGGTGTCGGGGATGATGTTGGCCTTGGTGCCGGCCAGGATGCTGCCCACTGTCAGCACCGCGGTGTCGGCGGGGTCGATCTCGCGGGCGACGATCGTCTGTAGCCGCATCACCACCGCCGCAGCGAGCACCACCGGGTCGACGGTGGTCTGCGGCATCGACGCGTGCCCGCCGCGGCCGTACAGCGTGATCTTGATGCTGTCCGCCGCGGCGAACGCCGGCCCGGCGGTGGCGGCCAGGTACCCGGCAGGCAGGGGCGTGACGTGCTGACCGAGTGCGATGTCCACCTTCGGAATCCGTGTCGCCAGCCCGTCGGACACCATCCCAGCGGCCCCGTTGATGGTCTCCTCGGCGGGCTGAAACAGCGCGATCAGCGTTCCGCTCCAATGGTTTTGGGAGTCAGCCATCAGCTGCGCCGCACCCAGCAGACACGTCACATGCATGTCGTGCCCGCACGCGTGCGCGACGCCGTCGTTGATGCTCGTGTACGCCAAGCCGGTGTCCTCGGTGAGCGGCAGGGCGTCCATATCGGCGCGCAGCAGCACACTGGGGCCGTCGCCGTTTCGCAGCACGCCCACCACCCCGGTACCGCCGACACCGCTGATCACCTCGAAGCCCGCCGTCGTCAGCCGGTCGGCGGCCTTGCCCGCCGTGCGGTGCTCCTGGTGGGACAACTCGGGGTGGCTGTGCAAATCCTTGTAGAGATCCTCCTGCCAACCGCTGACCTCAGCGGCGCCCGCGAGGACGGCGGCTACGGCATCGTTCATCGCTCCAGTATGGCGATCACCCCGTGAAGACCGCTACGTCACGCTACCTTCGCACCGAGAACCCGGCGCAGACCGGCGGCAGCCCGGTCACCGATCCGGCCGAACACCAACCGCAGGCCCAGGTCGCCCACGCGCAGAACACCATTCAAGCGCAGATCTGCGTCATAGGTGACGACCGATCCCGTGCCGTCAGGCTCGACCGTGATCCGGTCGGTCGACGTGAACACCATGCTGCGGGCCACCACAAGCAGGTTTCGCGGGGCGTCGTATTCCTCGGTCACGTACCGCAATGTCAGGTCGGGGCTAGGGCCCAGTCCGGCGACGGTGACGTCGAACACGGCGTCCTTGCCGCCGCCCGAGCCCTGCACCTGCCGGACAGCTTTGACACCAGGATCCCACGCGGCGAAGTTGCGGAGGTCGGCCATATAGGCGAATGCCTGCTTCGGAGTCTTCGCGGTCTTCACCGTTGTCACGTATCGCGCCATGGGTGGCCTACGACCACTCCGCAAGCACGCGCATCTTGCCGG
>Ga0194052_1002152_pt1 | contig 10964 bp, 5 predicted proteins | sample SepL226m_MetaG_FD_160117 | JGI IMG/M metagenome (GOLD analysis project Ga0194052, IMG submission 160117) | Anoxic zone freshwater microbial communities from boreal shield lake in IISD Experimental Lakes Area, Ontario, Canada - Sep2016-L227-6m | ecosystem: Environmental > Aquatic > Freshwater >... | reverse complement strand
AAATCATTGACAACGTCATCAAGGAAATGGAAGACTTCGGAGATCTTGAATAAAAATAGATATGAATAGTGAGACATGAGCACTGAGGCAAAAAAGACATCTCAAATCTCATATCTCATATCTCCCCGCATAGCGGATATTACCTTTATCATCTTATTAGCTCGGTAATCATGTACAAAACAAAATTTGAATGATTGGTAGTAAGACTGGCATCCGTAGAAGACATCGAGAAATGGTCACACGGAGTAGTAGATAATCCAGACACCGTCAATTATAGAACGGGCAAACCAAAACAAGGCTGACTTTTCTGTGAGTCTATTTTTGGTCCAGTCAAAAACTATGAGTGTAGTTGTGGTAAGTATAAAGGAGTCAGATATAAAGGTATCGTCTGTGAAAGGTGTGGAGTAGAAGTTACTACATCTAGGGTGAGAAGATCTAGGATGGGCCATATCGAATTAGCGGTCCCCGTCCTGCATGCTTGGTACAAATCATCTCCATCTGGATGAGTAAACCAATTACTTGGATTGTCAGCTAACGAGATTGATAAGGTACTGAGTTTCGTAAAATATATTCTCGTCCAAAAAGTAGATCAAGATTTCGCCAAGAAGATCAAAGAAAAGATACAAGAAGATTATACAGTCAAGCTCAAGGAACTTGATGAATTATATAAAAATGAAACTACCGAAAATAAGGAAAATGTAAAACAGCAAAAAGACACAGAAAAATTATACCAAGAGAATAAAGATTCTCTAGAGAAAGAATTCAATAGAATCAAATCTATCATTTCTGATTTAGAGGTCGGCTCAACAATTTTTGAGAACGATTTTAGAAATATCTTCTCTAAGTATAATCATCTAGCACTATTCCAGTCAGGTCCAGAAGCAATTTTGAGAATGTTGCAAGGTATCAATGTAGAAGATCAGATCAAAAAGAGAATCAAAGAGTTTACGCAGACAAGATCAGAGGATCAGAGAAAAAAAGGAATAGCATTGATTAAATTATTGATTAATTTGCACGTATCCGGAGTCAAACCAGAAAATATGGTAATTAGAAAGTTACCAGTTATCCCACCTGATTTGAGACCAGTTGTTCAGTTGGAAGGAGGTAAGTTCGCCTCATCAGACGTCAACCTATTCTACAGACGTGTACTTATGAGAAATATTAGGCTCAAGAAAATGATCCAGGTCGGCATGCCTGATGTCGTCAAGAAAAACGAAATTAGACTCTTGCAAGAGGCAGTCAATAATTTGCTCGTAGGAGAAAAAGCAGGTGCTGCAGGAGCAGGAGCTGGTATCAAAGTATTCAAATCATTGTCAGATATGCTTTCCGGTAAAGAAGGTATCTTTAGAAAAAACTTGCTCGGAAAGAGAGTAGATTACTCAGGTAGGTCTATTATTACTGTAGGTCCAGACTTGAGATTGGATGAATGTGGATTGCCGATTTATATCGCAGTCAAAATGTTCACTCCATTTATTATCGGCAAATTAATAGAGAAAAAAATAGTCTATACGCCAAAGCAAGCAGAGAAGATGATCAAAGAAGAATCTCCTTTGGCATTGAAATTTCTCGAAGAAGTCATCAAAGATAAATATGTATTGCTCAATCGTGCTCCTACATTGCATAGGTTGTCTATCGAAGCATTCAAGATTAGATTGATGCCAGGTAAGACAATAAGGATTCATCCTTTGGTATGTCCTTCATTCAACGCCGATTTTGATGGTGATCAGATGGCCGTACATTTGCCAATTTCTGATGAAGCACAGAGAGAAGCGAGAGAGCTTATCGCAGCAGACAAAAATATTTTGAAGCCAGGTACAGGAGAACCAACAATTACCCATTCTCAAGATATGGTACTTGGAGCCTACTATTTGACTGACTTCTACGATCTAAGATATCCAGAAAACAATACAGAGGAAATGTGGAAAGAGAAAACGCCAACCAAGGGAATATTTTCATCTATGGATAAAGTGTTGGATAGTTACAGTAATAGTAATGTGGCCATCAAAGATAAAATAGTACTGGTCTTCAACGACGAACCTATCGAGACAACAGTCGGTAGGGTAGTGTTCAACTCTATCTTGCCTGAGAAAATCAGGTTTATCAACAGTAAAGTAAAGTCCAAAGATCTCAAAAAGATTTTGAGTACTATTTTTGATGTTTATGACATGCCAACGACAGTACATGTGGCCGATGATATCAAGGATTTCTGATTTATGTATTCTACCTTGGGAGGTACTTCAGTAAATATTTTGGATATGAAAGTGCCTAAAGAAAAGGAAGAAGAACTGAGAATAGGAGATATCAAGTCTAATGAAATCTACAAATATTACTTCAAATGATTCTTCTCTGATGAAGAAAAACACAGACTCGTAGTCAAGTTGTGGAGCGAAGTAAAGAAGAGGATAGAAGAAAGTCTAAAGTGAATTACTGGACCAGGACAAGATCTGTATACAATGGTAGATTCTGGAGCGAGATGATCTCAGACACATATGACGCAGATTTCCGGTATGAAGGGACTGGTAGTTAATCCAAGAGGAGAAGTTATCGAGCTGCCAATCAAAAATTCATATGTAGAGTGATTGAAGCCTATTGAATACTTTATCTCTGCCCATGCGGGTAGAAAGGGTAAGGCAGATACTGCCTTGAGAACTGCAGAATCAGGATACCTGACAAGAAAACTCTGCGATGCTTCACAAGAAGTAATCGTGAGAGAAAATGATTGTGGTACAGATGCTTATGTTATCTTCTCCAAACAACAATCTCAGCTCCAGGGAGAAAATTTCCTTCATTTGGTGAGCGGTAGAGTACTAGCAGAAGATGTATTAGATAAACATCAAAATATCATTCTCAGCAAGTGAGAATTAATCACCAAGGAAAATCTCACTATTATCGAAGATATGGATCTAGAAGAAGTAAAGGTGAGAACACCACTCATCTGTGAATGTGTCAGTGGAGTATGTCAAAAATGTTATGGTACAGATTTGTCTACGAGAGAGATCGTAGAGATCTGAGTCCCAGTGGGAATCATCGCAGCTCAGTCTATTGGAGAACCATCTACTCAGTTGACATTGGATACCTTCCATGAAGGATGAGTCGCTAATAAATGATGAGATATGACGCAGGGTATCGATAGGGTTAAGCAATTATTCGAAGTAAGAGCTCCCAAATCTCCAGCAGTTATCGCACCGTTTGATGGCACTATTTCTCTCTATGAATCAGGAAAGATGAATTATATCCAGATCGTTTCTGAATATCAGAAGAAGACATATCTTATCAAAGAATGATATACATTAGATACGAGAAAAAATCAGGTATTGCCTAAGTGATGAGTCTATGCAAGCAAAGGTAAGAGCAAGCTCAAAGTGAAAGAAGAAGGTAAAATATTGGAAACACATAGAGATCGTATCATCTTGGGAGTACAAGAAACCTGCGTCAAACCATTAATCGGATTGACTGCACTCAAAAACAAGAATGGTGAAGAAGTATTCAAAGGAGAAATTCTAACAAATGGAGCACTCGATATCAAAGAATACAAAGATATCGTGGGTGATTTACAGGCTCAGAGATATATCATCAGAGAGGTCAAGAAAGTGTATATGGCACAGGGGCAGGATTTGAATGACAAACATATCGAGGTAGTCATCAAACAGCTCTTTTCCAAGGTATTCGTTGAGGATTCTGGAGAATCTAGCTTCATCCCTGGTACATACGCAAAATACGAAGACTTCGTCAAGGTAAATAAAGAGCTTCAATCACAGGGCAAGAAAGCAGCGAAGGGAAGAAGATTAGCATTGGGACTTACAAATATCGCTAAAGAGACAGATTCATGGTTATCTGCTGCATCATTCCAGGAGACAATCAGAGTAATGGTTTCTGCATCATTGAAGGGATCTATAGACGAATTGTCAGACTTGAAGTCTAATGTTATCATCGGTAGATTGCTCCCTGTAGGTGAAATCTACAGAAAAGATCACGGAGTAGAATAAAAGCTTGAAAAAGCCTAGAGAATCATTATATACAGCTTCGCAAAATTAAACAATTTGTGTTGAAAAGTTTTGAATATACACATTCATCATTTCAGCAATTTATTATTTTATCAAGCATAGAAAATGGCACACAAAAAAGCCGGTTGATCGGCGAAAAACTTAAGGGATTCCAAGGCAAAGTATCGTGGACTCAAGCTTTTTGGAGGACAAAAGACCGTAGCAGGTAATATTATCCTCAAACAAAAAGGTTCCAAATACGAGGCAGGTAAAAACACCTATGTAGGGAATGATTTTTCTATCCATGCTAAGGTTGATGGGACTGTAGGATTCAAGACCAAAAAGTCTACAAGATTTGACGGGAAAAAATACCTCAAGACAGTGGTAGAAGTTATATAGAGCTGTAGTGTAGTTACAAATAGTCTCAAATGGATACAAGTTGCGACAATGTGTAACAATTTGTGACGCGAGCAAAGCGAGTATGTAACCATAAAATACTGATTCACAAAATTATTTTAATCATCTTATTCAATCCAATGACAATCTGACCAAAAAAGAAAATCTCTCAAGCAAAAGGTCGTAGCAGACATTCTACACGAGAGGGATTAAATATCAAAAGACTAGAGAATACATATCCTCTAGGAATATGCAAAAACTGTGGTGCTAAGAAATTGACCCACAGGGTATGTCCTGTATGTGGATATTACAAAGGGAAACAGGTATTGACTATCAAATCTAAATCAAAGGAAAAGGTAATTAGTGCCTAGATAAATGTTGAATGCTAAATGGTAAATAAAAAGAAGAGTTCTACTTAACACTTAGAACTTAACACTTAACATTCGAGCAAAGCGATGTGATCTTTAGTTTCTCAGTGCATCTCATGGATATCAGAGCAAGAATCAATGCGAGAAAAATATGCCTAGCATATCTCTATCAGCATTGTTTTTTTTGTCATCTCGAAAAAAATGATAAGACAATCACAGAATCACTATTCGCAAGTTATATTTTCCTGACCGATAATGAGAAGTATGATGTTGCCAAAGAAGCATTGAAGGAAAAATTTATCACATATGAATACTTATCTACACCAGAGGAGATTAAAGAATTTGCAGAGATTTTTTATGATGCACGGACGCCAGCTGATATCGACTACGACTATGTGCTTGCTATTACAAAGGATGTAAAAATATATGAAGCTGAATTAATTGCACAGGTGAATACCTACGCAGTTTCGTTTGCCTACGACGAAATGGATACTATTGATCAAGCGATATTCCTCTTAGGCTTTGCAGAATGGAAAATCTTAGAAACGCCAAAGAATATTTTGCTAAATGAGCTTATCGAATTGGCAAAAAGATATTCAGATGACTGAGCTCCGAAGCTGATAAATGGGATCATGCATAAAATTATCACTGAAGAATAGATAACAGATAACAGTAAAAACAGATAACTGTTAACTGTTATCCGTTAACTGTTTTACTTCTATTTCATATTATTCTTATTAATATACGCCTTGATCGCATCTAATGTAGTATAATATTTGATATTCAAAAGTTTATATGACATATAACCTCTATTCGTCTTGTAGATAGTATATACTTTCCCATTAGGTGCTGTATAAGTTAATGGAGAAAAGGTATTATCTACTGTATGACTCCATACTTGGAACGGAGGATTTTTGCCGTCCAAATACTTACGTAGGTCAATCAGTTTACTAAAATATTTTTTCTTCAAAAGTTCTGCAGCAGTATATTGGTTATTACCACTTTGGATGGTGTAAATTTTCCCATTAGGAGTGATGTGCTTACTAGGATCGGTATTGCCAAAATACCAAGAAGCACTTATATAAGAGGACACATGACAATCACCAGGATTCTTGCTATCTATATATCTTGTCAATGCATCACGATTGGCAAAGAAGACCACTGTTTTGAAGCTAGGTGAAGTAAAGGCTAGCTTGGCGCCATCATAACTGATGCCATATTCTTTACAGTTGGGGGCTATGTAATTGCCAGTGTTGATGATAACATTATTGAGAATATTCTTATTGATAAGTGCAGAAAGATATTTGAGATTACAATCATTATCCAAATCTATTCTATCTTGGAGCATACTCTTCATAGTAGCTAGGAACTGGTCATACTTGGCTTGATTCCCAGAGTATTGAGTGACGAGATTATCGTAAATGATTTGAATAGCGGTCTGATCTCCACTAGAGAGCGTACAAGCATCGCCATCAGCGACTGTCGTGATGCTAAAATCAGTACTTCTATTGGCTAAAGTAAATGTGCTACTGACGGTATCATCATAATCCTCACTAGATCTGAGCCCAAGAGAAATGACATCGCCATTTTGTACGAAGACACTGTCTCATCTATCAGTACCATTTTTGTATATCGTGCCTCTATCTACAGATGCGAGGACACTACTATGACTTCTCAGCCCATCAATAGTAATTTCATCAGATTCATAGAGTGTATCTAGCGTAGCATTACTTCTACTAGGGAAAAAGAAATCAGTATTGTCTATAGCATTAAATGCGCCTGTAGTACTTCGTGAAGAAGTGAGTCCAAGCTTATCAATAGCTTTGACTCTTCGATAGAAATATCCAGTGACCTCAGTAAAATCGCTTGGTGCAAGTGAAGAACCAGTAGTCAGAATGGTATCAGTATCGATGATATCTAAGAAGCTATCATCTGCGGAGATTTCATATAAGTAACCAGAAATGCCAGCTCAGGTATCTATGCCACCTGTCCATTCCAGTGATACGAAGAATAATTCTTCTTCATCAATAGGATAAATCGGTGTTGGTCTGGTAGGTGCCGTGCGATCTATGTTGACAGCATAGCGAGAAATAAGAGGAATCTGGTAGCCACTAAATGTGGTATAGGCACAGAAATATTTTCCATTGAGTGTTTCGTTGGTCAGCGTGATAGCTCCAGAATAGTTTGTTGTCCCGCCAGAATTACAATCGGTAGCAGTACTGACAAACTTATACACGAGGGGAGACGTATTTCCAGACACGGAGACGCTAATCGTATCGCTAAATACGGCGCCAGAAGAAACGTCGTCTGTGAAGTTTAGGGTAGGCATATTCGGATCTATATTGAGTGCTCTATTGGAGAGACTATATTTGCCGATAGTATTGGTATCCTCTCCATAAATACAGAGATATTTCCCATTGTAGGTATTGGATCATATACTGAGAGAAGTAGTATAATTAGTCATGGAAGCAGTATTGTTACATTGAGAGCCAGTAGTGACAAAGGCATATTTCGTATTGGCTGTGTATGTTTGCCCAAGAGTAATCGTATCAAATGCTACAGGTCAGGTCTCTACATCGTTACTCAATCGAAGATCAGAGACATGGAGTGAACTTGCTGAGAGGAGCGTGCTAATATTATTTCATCCATCTTTTGCATAGGCACAAATATATTGTCCATTATACGTATGATTATTGATAGTAAATGCTCATGTATAGGTCTGCAAAGTAGAAGTTGTCATGCCTGTGTTACAAGCACCAGTAGTGCTGACAAACATATATCCGCTCATGACCGTAGTGCCAGAAAAATTAATCTCTATGCTATCAGATCGATAGCCTACGGGAGAAACATCATCGACAAAACTAATACTAGGAGCATCTGTATCGGCCTTGGTAGTGACCGTGAAACTGCCAGAACCAGATCCGATATATACTACTCCAGTACTAGGAGTCAGATATTGTGAGCTACTTTCTATCATGGCTTGTACTTGATTGCCGAGATAGACTGTTCCAGTGGAACCAGAACTTACCAGGCTTCCACCAGAGTATACTGCAATCCGTCCTGTAGAGATCTGAGCAAGCACACCCGTTTCGATCATATCGATCGTGACAGTGCTTCAGGTATATATGTTGAGATCTATTCAGGTAAGCGTGAGGAAAGCAAACGATCCAGTACCAGGCAACTCTAATGGTCATCTCGTGGTCAATGTAGCTATGACGGATATACTACCCAGCGTGACAGTTCATGTGACCACGCCATTAAATCAGGTCGCACTAAATAATGCTACCTGCACAGCATCGCCATTCACGACAGTTCAAGAGAGTCATGAAGGAACATGATTGATCAGAAGATAGCCAGTCACATAAGCTTGCAGACTAAGATTGATTGCTACTGGTGTATTGATTACTTGTGCAGTATAGACTGCACTGGTCTGCCATGTATGAGGATCAGCACCGCTAAATAAGAATCATAAATTCTCTGGAGCAGTGTCCCAGATAGCAAAGATCTCAGCGATATATTTCCCGGAATCATATTGAGCTCCGATTTGTTGCAAAGCATTTCCACTCGTATACGACACAGGGACTGCTTGTTTGTAAATATGTGGTCAGAAAAGATAACTAATATTGTAGGATAATCCACTAAACGTAGTAGTATCCCATCAAGTGAATAGGCAGTTGCTACCTGTATCCAAGAGATATATGGATGTTCCAGAAAGATTTGGATTGGTCACATAGCTACAATCCATGATGCCAGCTCATGTACTCAAAGTACCTCACAAAAATTCTGGTGTTGCATTGCCGGCGCTGAGATTGGCATCACCACCATTCGTGCCATCCATATTCGCACCATTATCAAACAGAGTAAATGCCCCCTGGTACATATTACCTAGAGAACCAAATTCCAGCTTGATACCTGTGGTATTGTTATAGATCTGTACATCATTCAACATATTCCCAGAAGAATTTTTCAATCGAAGACCATACTCACTATTATTGTAGATCATGACTCTATTGATGACATTCTGTTTGGTCGTCAGATCACCGTATACTCCTATAGCATTATTGTATGATTGGAAATTATTCATCGCGTTTCTATGTGAACCGTTGGCAAACCATATTCCATATCAAGAGTTGTTGTAGGTCTGCGTATTGTTGATGACGTTGTGATGTGATACAAGATAGAGATATATTCCAGCTCCTTCATTGTTATACGTCTGTGTATTGATGATAGTATTGTGATGAGAGTTGATACCAAAAGAGATTCCATACTCTCAGAAATTGTAAGATTGTACCTGATTGATCGTCGTATTGTTACTCGCACCATCAAAGAAGACGCCGATATCAGCATCGCCATTGGTACTTCCATTATTATTGAAATAGCGTCCATCGAGTTTGAGATTGTCCAAGATAATATTACGTTTGCCATCTGCATAGAGCAAATAGCGATCAGCATTATTCTGCTTATCAATGACCGTAGTATCAGTCCCTACTACCGCAATACAGTTTCCATCAAAGACAAATCATGTGCCCAGAGGACTCTGGAGTTTATACTCTCCACCGGTAAGGAGATAAATAGTATGATCTTGGAATGCAAATCCTGTAGCAAAACTTCATGAATTCAAATATTGGATCTGAAATGCACCGAGAGAACATCCATTGATATCCCAGTTCTGCGTATAGAGAGATCATGATCAGAAATATTGATTGATGAGTGACATGTCGCTTGTATTTACTATCGGATCTAGCTCAGCGATATATTCCGTCGTATCATAATCAGATGTCTCATGTCCATAAGACGTGATGCTCGTCGTAGTATAAGCTACTGGTTGTGTCTGCTGAAGAATATATAATCAGAATATATACCTCAGCGGTCTGCTTGCGACACTAAATGGTTGCACTCCACGTAAGGCACTTCGACTACTACCACTCAACATATGATTGCCGAGACCATTCGTTGGGTTGGTAACCCAATCATAATCCAAGCCAGGAGTAGTTGTGTCAATAGTGGTAGCCGCACTTCGTGAGAGTCCTATAGGAGAGCCAGCAGAGAAGATAACATCCCCAGATCCTCAGGTAAAGATTGTATTGCCAAATACTTTGGCAGTGCCATACAGATTGAGTACGCCTGTCGATAAATCTATTCACTGTCCATTGTTGTAGAGAGAAATATTGTTCGCATAGATCTGTCACGTCGTCGTGAGAGGGACGATACTGATTCATGTGAACGCATTATTGTATGCGATACTATTGTGGATCAAAATTTCTTCTGCTGATGAAATAGTGATACCATGATTATCATTATTGAAAAATTGCGAATTATTGATCGAGTTGTAAAGCGAGTTGTTGCCTAGGAAAATACCATCCATACCATTATTGTACGATAGGACATTATTGATGCTAGCATAGGTAGTATCATACATTCTGATACCCATCTGTGCATTGTCATAAAATTGACTATGCGAAAGTGCGAGATGTGAAACATCATAGATATTGATCCCATAGTTCGTATTATTATATCATTGCACATTGTGAATGCTTACGTTGTGTGATGCAGTAATGTAAAATGATAGGTTGCCACCGTTACTTACTTTCACATTATCCAGAATGACTTCATGGACACCATTGCTAATAATATTTTTACTCGCATTCCCATTGATATATACATCACCACGTCCTATCAGAGCAGTACAATTGCCCATAGTGATATCAGTAGTGAGGGAATAAACGCCTGAGTTGAGGAGATAGATAGTATTGTTACTCAATGTTCCTCCCTGATAAGTAGAAGAAAGAGAGACGACACTGGTAGGGATACAGCTTCATGTCCAGGTATTCGTATAACTCGTGGATCATGGAGTTCCATCACCAAAGAGTGAATAAATAATATTTCCTGTATTTGGGCTTTGATTCCAGAAATCTTGATTGAGAAAATTACTCCACTGCCAGCTAGCTTGTGCATGATTAGTCGCTATTCGTGTCAGACTACCGAGCAAGAAAAGTCAGGTCACGATAGGCAAAATCAACCTACGAACCCTATGGCTCCAGCCATTTCACATTCTCTTGTTTTCTTCCTGTAAAGTGCTACAATTCATATGCTTGAGGGGAAAGTATAAAGTCATTACAATTATACTCCAAACTGCCAAAATTTGCAAAAAAACCCACCTCATAGTAGGGCAGTATCCAAATAATTGACTTGACTTATAGATAGAAATATATATAAG
>Ga0194052_1002151_pt1 | contig 10966 bp, 9 predicted proteins | sample SepL226m_MetaG_FD_160117 | JGI IMG/M metagenome (GOLD analysis project Ga0194052, IMG submission 160117) | Anoxic zone freshwater microbial communities from boreal shield lake in IISD Experimental Lakes Area, Ontario, Canada - Sep2016-L227-6m | ecosystem: Environmental > Aquatic > Freshwater >... | reverse complement strand
CACGAGATCCCGCCCCACTACGACCGCCTGTTGGACGCCGCATGAGCCCCGGCGGCATGGACGAGCGGGGGTTGCAGGACGCGCTCATCGTGCGAGTTGTCCAGCCCGACCTCGGGTGGACCTATGCCGGACGCGAGCCGGCCACGAATGCACGCCTCACCGCCGCGGGGGTGCACGTCGCCACCGACCACCCCATCCTTGATCGCCAGCACGAGGAAGTGCTGGCCGAGGCCGTGCTGGTGGACGCCCTCACCCGCCTCAATCCCGCCATCGCTGCCGACCCGTCGCGTGTTGATCAGGTGCTCCCCCTTCTCCGCGCCGCGATTCTCTCGGCTGGCGACGACGGCCTGATGGCGGCCAACGAGCGCATGACCGGCTGGTTGCGAGGCCATGAGGCCGTCAAGTTCGTCGGCGAGCAGAACCACGTACCTGTGAGGTTGATCGATCTCGACAACCCGCGGGCCAACGACCTGGTGGTGACCGACGAGGTGATCTACCCGCAGGACAAGGGTGGCCGCCGCTACGACCTGGTGCTGTGGGTCAACGGCATCCCATTGGTCGTGATCGAGACCAAGAGCCCGACCGGCCACGTGAGTTGGCTCAACGGTGCCAAGGACATCCACGATGGCTACGAGCCGAAGACACCCAACTTCTTCGTTCCCAACCTGCTCTCGGTTGCCACTGAGGGCAAGGAGCTTCGATACGGCGCCGTACGCCAGCCCGCCGAGATGTGGCTGCCGTGGTCACGCACCACAGATGACATTCAGCAGCCCGGGCTGAAGTCGGTGCTCGATTCCACTGCGCTGCTGCTCTCGCCCGAGAACCTGCTGAGCATTCTGCGCACGTACGTCCTCTACTCGCGCCAGAACACCACGCGCGGGGCACGCACCATCAAGGTCATCCCGCGCTATCCGCAAGTGGAGGCCGTTGACGCCATCGTCACCCGCGTGAAGGAGGGCACCCGCAAGAAGGGGCTCGTGTGGCATCACCAGGGCTCGGGCAAGACGCTGCTGATGGCCTTCGCGGCTGCCGAGCTACGCCGCCAGACCGACCTTGATGCCCCGACGATCCTCGTAGTGCTGGACCGCCTCGACCTGATTGAGCAGGTGGCATCAGAGTTCTCATCCGTGGGGCTGCCGACGCTGAAGGTGGCTGAGACCCGGAAACAGCTTCAGAAGATGCTGACCGAAGACCAGCGCGGCATCATCGTGACCACCATCTTCCGGTTTGCCGATGCCGGCGAGCCGAACGAGCGCGACAACATCGTGGTGATGGTGGATGAGGCCCACCGCACCCAGGAAGGCCGCCTGGCAGCCGATATGCGTGAGGCTCTGCCCAACGCCACCTTCATCGGGCTCACCGGTACGCCGGTATCGACGAAGGACCGCAACACCTGGGAGACCTTCGGGTGCGAAGACGACCCGAATGGAGTGCTGAACCACTACTCGGTGGAGCGGTCAATTGCCGATGGTGCGACGCTGCCAATTCACGTGGAGAGCCGTCTTGTCGATTACCAGATCGATCATCTTGCGCTGAATGAGGCGTTCGACGAGCTGGCCAAGGCCGAGAAGCTGGATGAGCGTGAGACCGGCATGCTCGTCAAGCGCGCGAGTCGCGTGGATGTGCTGATCAAGAACGAGAAGCGCAGCAAGGCCGTGTGCGACGACATTGTTGATCACTTTCGCCAGAAGGTGCAGCCGCTCGGCCAGAAGGCGCAGGTCGTCGCCTTCGATCGTGAGTTGTGCGTGCGCTACCGCGATCTGCTGCAGGCCGCCCTGGGCGACGACGGCGAGGTGGCCGTGGTGATGACCACGGTGAAGGACGACCCCATGGGGTGGGAGCAGTTCAACCGCACGCGCGAGGAAGAGGCGCAACTGAAGGCGCGCTTCAACGACCCGTCTGATCCGCTGCAGATGCTGATCGTCACTGCGAAGCTGCTCACCGGCTTTGACGCCCCCATTGAGGGCGTGATGTATCTCGACAAGCCCATCAAGGCACACACACTGTTCCAGGCGGTGTGTCGAACCAATCGGCGATGGACCAACCCGGTAACGGGGCAGGAGAAGCTGTTTGGGCGCGTTGTGGACTACATCGGTCTGGGGCAGGAGCTGGCCAAGGCCGTGGCCGTAAAGAACACCGGCGGGCAGACGCAGTTGCCGGAGGACGTGGCCGAGCTGGCAGCGGTGCTCGGTAAGCGGATTGCCGTGTGTCTCGCACGCTTCAAGGGAGTGGACCGAAGCGCAGCCGGGTTTGAGCAGCTGCTTGCCGCCCAGCAACTCATCCCCACGGTGGAGGACCGCGACGCATTTGCGAGGGCGTTTGTTGAGTGTGAGGTGTTCTTTGAGTTCCTCTGGCCCGACACCTCCCTGCGCCCATTTGAGGATGACTACCGCTGGCTGGCCAAGGTCTACAAATCGGTTGAGCCCGTGGATATTTCCGACGCCCTGCTGTGGAAGCGGCTTGGTGCCAAGACGCAGGCGCTCATCAGCCAGCACGTAAGCGTGACTCTTGACAATGCCGGCACTGAAACGGTTGCAATCGACGCAGACGCGGTTGAGATTCTCCGTCAACTTTCCCTTATGCCCGACGACGACGATGAGGGAGTGGGTCCGTCGCCTCCGGTAACGCTGAGCACCGAGGAGATTCTGGAAACCATCGCCGCACGCATTAAGCGCCGACTGGAGAAGAACCCGAAGAGCGGGCCGTGGCCTGATCTCGCGGAGCGCCTCGAAGCGCTTCGCAGCAGACAGGTCACCAATGCCCGCGAGAGCCAGCAGTTGCTGAAGGACGTTCTTGAACTCGCTCGTCAGGTCGTGGAGGCAGACCGACTGACGACCGAGCGCGAGGAGCCATCAGTGATCGACCAGGACCGCGGAGCACTCACCGCAATTCTTGAGGAGTTCGCCCCTGTACACACCCCGGTGATTGTGGGGCGTGTGGCCGAGGACATTGACGCGATCGTGCGGCCCGTGCGAGGGACGAAGTGGCAGGCGAGCCACCCGGGGGACCGTGAGGTGCGCGTGCAGATTCGCAAGGTGCTGCGTACGCACGGCTTACCCGCGAGCGGGGAGCTGTTCGACCGGGCCTACGCGTACATCGCAGAGCACTACTGATACCGTCAACATGGCCATGGACGAGCGAACGAACACAGAGTCGACGGGCGGGGGACGGGACCAAGACCCCCCGATCCGCATGAACCCGCCGGTGATCAAGGATCCCGCGAAGCGGAGCGAGGCGGCGCGTGCCGCACTGGCCAGCGGGCCGCGAGTCACCATCGACTTCGACTTCGTCCGCGACGTCCGGGGCAAGCGCCAGCGGTAGATGCCACCCCGCGGTCGGCCGCCGAGTCCTCGCGGCGTCGCGGGCTGGCGCATTGAGGCAGACGACGCGCCCCGGCGAGTGCTCCTCGACACCAGCCTTGTTGTCGAGGCCACCATCACCGGGCGGCCCCTACATGCGGATGCGCGCGGCCTGCTCGCCTTGCTCGCGGGCAACTCGGTGGAGATCGTCTTCAGCAGGCTCCTGTTTCTTGAGCTTGCCGAGACCGCCTACAAGATCGCCGCTCGGGAGTCAGCCTCGCGGAAGAATCCGGATGACGCACGTGCCGACGGCCGCGTGCGGCGGCGGGCGAAGGGCGTGCTGCTCCGTGCTGATGCCGCATGGTTCGCGTTTCTCGACACCGTGGCATGGCAATGCATTGAGGTGCACACCGTGCCGCAGCGGCTCGTGGTGGAGGTGATGCACGAATATGGCCTGCGGTCGTACGATGCCTTGCATGCTGGCGCCGCACACTTTGCCGGGTGCGATGCGATTGCTACGAAGGACAACCAGTTCGCCGACCTGCCTGAGCGGACATGGCCCCGACTGCTCGTGCCCGACTCCTCGATCACCGCCTGCCGGCGCCGGAGGGCGCTGGCGCGTACGCCAACCTACCGCGAGGCGTAGTTCTTTGCGTACCAGTCGGCGTACTCGCCGCTCTTGATGGGCTCCCACCAGTCGCGGCGCTCGCGGTACCACTCCACGGTTGATGCCAGGCCGTCGTCGAAGTCCACCTTCGGTGCCCAGCCCATGCCGCGCAGCTTGGTGGTGTCGAGGGCGTAGCGGCGGTCGTGGCCCGGGCGGTCCTCCACGTAGGTGATGAGGTCATCCGATGCACCGGTGTGGGCGAGGATTCGCTCGGTGATCTCCAGGTTGGGCCACTCGTTGCCGCCGCCCACGTTGTACACCTGCCCGGCCTCGCCGTGCTCCATGGCGTGCCAGATGCCCTCGGCGTGGTCGCGCACGTGGATCCAGTCGCGGATCTGCTGGCCGTCGCCGTACACCGGCAGGGGCAGGCCGTCGAGTGCGTTGGTGATGAACAGCGGCACGAGCTTCTCGGGGTACTGGCGGGGGCCGTAGGTGTTGCTGCCCCGGGTGATGACGATGTCCTGACCAAATGTGTGGTGAATGGCCAGCGCCTGCAGGTCGCCGCCGGCCTTGCTGGCCGAGTACGGCGACGACGGCTGAATTGGATCGGTCTCCTTGAAGGCCCCTGCCGGGATGGAGCCGTACACCTCGTCGGTGCTCACCTGCACAAAGCGGCGCACGCCGGCCTCGCGCGCGGCCATGATGAGCGTTGCGGTGCCCACCACGTCGGTCTCGATGAACTCGGTGGGGTTATGCAGCGAACGGTCAACGTGGCTCTCGGCGGCCAGGTTGATGACCACCTCCACCCCCTGCACCGACTGCGTGGCGATCTGTGGGTCGGCGATATCGCCGTGGATGAACGAGTACCGGGGGTCGTCCGCGACGTCGGCCACGTTGGCGGGGTTACCCGCGTAGGTGAGCTTGTCGAGGTTGACCACCTCGTGCCCCTGCTCCATCGCAACGCGCACGACCTCTGAGCCGATAAACCCGCAACCGCCGGTGATGAGGACCTTCACGAACGCTCCCCGATGTAGTCAGCCAGTGCATCCTCCCACGCCCGCAGGCGCGGGGCGCCCTCGCGAGTGACCTCGAGCACGCTCACCGCAGGTCGGGGGGCCGGGCGATTGAACGCCTCGGTGGTGGTGTCGTTCACCGCGCAGTCCGCATTGGCGATGCGGAAGATCTCGCGCGCGAAGTCGGCCCATGTCGTGCTGCCGTCGCCTGCCGCGTGGTACACGCCGGGGCTGAGCGACGCAATCTCCACGAGCGCCGGGCACAGGTCCTTGGTCCACGTGGGACATCCGGTCTGGTCGGCCACCACGTCCACCGCGTCGCGGTCAATGGCGAGCATGAGCATGGTGTCCACAAAGTTCTTGCCGTGGGCGCCATACAGCCAGGCTGTGCGGACGATCCGCGTGCCCTCTGGGTACTCCATCTCGGCCAACCGCTCGCCCGCCAGCTTGGTGCGGCCGTAGGCCTGGAGGGGGTCGGTGGCCGCATCCTCGTCGTAGGGGCCGCCGGTGCCGGGGAACACGTAGTCGGTGCTCACGGCCACAAGGGCCGATCCGGCCTCGCGGCACGCGATGGCCACGTTGCGCGTGCCCTCGCCATTCACCATGAGCGCCTGCTCCTCATGCTCCTCGGCGCCGTCCACGTCGGTCCAGGCCGCAAGGTGGAACACCACGTCGGGTGCGGCCTCGCTGACGGCACGAATGGTCGCCCGGCGATCGGTGATGTCGATATCGGGCAGGTCGAGACCTGTGGCGTCAATTGCCACATCGGCCAGGTGGGCCATGAGGTCGGTGCCGAGCATGCCCCGGTGTCCGATGACCAGCGCCTTCACGGGTGCTCGATCAGGTGAGGCCGACAACCGACGAGTCGCCCAGCACAAACCGGTAGGCCCGGGGCTTGGCGTCGGTACGGCAAATGGTCACATCGCGGCCGATGAGGCTGCTCTCCACCCGCGCGTCCAGATCCTCAATGTGCACGCGCTCCAGCAGGATCGAGTGCTCGATCTCGGCCCGGCGCACAACGCAGCCGGTGGAGATTGACGAATACGGGCCCACGTACGAATCCTCGATGATGGCGTCACGGCCGATCACCGCGGGGCCACGCACGTGCGAGTTGACCAGGCGTGCACCCTTCTGGATGACCACACGTCCCTCGATGTTGCTGTTCACCAGCTCACCCTCCATTGAGGGCTCGATCACGTCGAGGACGAGGCGGTTGGCCTCCAGCATGTCCTCCACCTTGCCGGTGTCCTTCCACCAGCCGGTCACCACGTGGGGCTCAACCCGCTTGCCCTGATCGATGAGGTACTGAATGGCGTCGGTGATCTCAAGCTCGCCACGGGGCGAGGGGTCAATTGCCTTGGCCGCATCGAGGATGGACGACGTGAACATGTACACGCCCACCAGCGCGAGATCGCTCTTTGGCTGCGCGGGCTTCTCCTCCAGGGTCACCACCCGGTCACCGTCGAGCACCGCCACCCCGTAACTCTCGGGGTTCGGCACCTGCTGCAGCAGGATCATGGCGTCGGGGTCGGACTCACGAAACCGGTCAACAAGCGGCGTGATGCCGTCGCGCAGCAGGTTGTCGCCCAGGTACATGACGAAGTCGTCGTCACCCAGGAACTCCTCTGCGGTGAGCACTGCGTGCGCCAGCCCCAGCGGGGCCGACTGCGGGATGAAGGTGACCTCGATGCCGAGCGCCGAGCCATCGCCCACGGCTGCGCGGATCTCATCGCCCGTGTCGCCGATGATGATGCCCACCTCGCGGATGCCGGCATCGCGCAGCGCCTCGAGCCCGTAGAAGAGCACGGGCTTGTTGGCCACGGGCACCAACTGCTTGGCCGAGGTGTGGGTGATTGGACGAAGTCGCGTCCCGGCTCCGCCGGACAGCACCAGACCCTTGAGGTTGCCTGCCACGGCGGGGAAGGTACCAGCGTGGGCGGCTCAGCCGCGAACGGGCGACCATTCCGCAACGAGCACGGCCGAGGCCGCCGTCAGATCATCAGCCGTGGCGGCGAGTGCGTCGGGCAGGGCACGGGCAGTAGGTCCAATCGTGATGGAGGACACGAACCCCATGTCACGGGCGACCTCCGGGGACACATCCACCTGCCCGAAGAGGCCCACACACGGCACGCCGACAGACGCACAGGCAGCCGCCACCGCTGCGGGCGCCTTGCCCCTACGCGTCTGAGCATCCAGGCGTCCCTCGCCGGTGATGCACAGGTCTGCGCGCTGGAGCGCCGCCGCCAGGCCGGCGGCATGGATCACCAGCGCACCGCCATCAATCAGATCGGCGCCGAGCATGGCGGCCATGCCACCCGCCGCACCACCAGCCGCACCGGCGCGGGCCATGTGGGCGATGCCGGGCAGGCCCTGCGCGGCGAGCACCGCGGCCAGGTTGACGAGGCCGGCGTCCAGACGCAGCACCGCCTCGGGTGATGCGCCCTTCTGGGGCCCGAATACATGAGCGGCCCCCTCCGCACCCACCAGCGGGCTGGCCACATCACAGGCGACCTCAACCGGCACATGTGCCAGGCGGGCATCGAGGTCGGACAGGTCAATGGATGCCACCCGGGCGAGGTCGGCGCCAGTTCCGGCGAGGGCGGTGCCATGCGCATCGAGCATGCGCGCACCGAGCGCAATGGCGATACCCATGCCACCATCGGTGGTCGCGCTGCCACCCACGCCCACAACAATGCGTGTGGCCCCCTCGTCGAGCGCCGCGCGGATGAGATCGCCGGTGCCGAGGGTGCTGGTGGCCTCGGGGTCGCGTTCGGCATCGGCCAACCGCTCGTACCCAGAGGCCTGCGCCAGTTCCACCACGGCCGTGCCATCAGGCAACTGGCCGAACCCGGCGGTGATGGGTCTGCCGAGCGGATCACGGGCAGGGGCCTGCACCACCCTGCCGCCGGCCGCGGCCACCAGGGCGTCCATGGTGCCCTCACCGCCGTCGGCGACCGGCACTTCAATGGCCTCGTGCCCCGCTTGGCGCACCCCAATGGCGATGGCCGTTGCCGCATCTGCCGGGCCGAGCGCCGACTTGAACGGCGCGGGTGCCACGACCACCCGCAGGGTCATGCCGCTGGCGGAGCGGGTGGCCAGTCGAGTTTCAGGAACCCGCGCAGGCGCTCCTGAAACTCATGGTCGTCGGCCGACTCGCGCACTGCGCGGTCGAGCTCGGCGGCGTCGTCACCCACCACGATTCGGATAGGTGCACCCGGGTCGTTGACGGCGTTCCAGATGACCTCGGCGCACGACTCCGCCGTGCTTGCGTCGTCGCGCTCGCGCCAGGCACCGAACCCTGCGCGCAGATCACCGAACAGTGGCGCGTATGGAGAGTCGGGGTCAGTCACGTTCCCCGTGAGCACCGTGGCCTTGGGAAAGTCGGTGGCGATCATCCCCGGCTCGATCATGATCACCCGCACCCCGAAGTGGCCAACCTCCATCGAGAGGGCCTCCGACAGCGCGTTCAGGGCGTACTTCGACGCGTGGTAGAAGCCCACCAGCGGGTTGGTGAGACGTGCGCCAATGGACGACACGGTGACCACCGTTCCCCGGCCGGCCTCGCGCATGGCCGGCACCACGGCCTGCACCATGGCCGCCGCGCCCCATAGGTTGGTCTCAAACATCTCGCGGGCCGCGGCCAGGTCGCCACTCTCCTGCGCGCCCATCATCGCGTAGCCGGCGTTGTTCACCAGCACATCAATTGGCCCGTCAGCGAAGTCGTGGGCCAATGCCACCGCATCGGCAATGTGCGCGGGGTTGGTCACATCCAGTTGCACCAGTTGGATGCCCGGCTGCTTTCCGTACTCCTCGCGGGCACGATCGAGATCGCGCACCCCGGTGACCACCACGTATCCACCGCGCGCCAGCCGCTCGGCCGTTGCACGACCCACACCGCGTCCGGCCCCTGTGACGATTGCTACTCCACGTGTCATCTGATCAGCCTATCGGGGGTCGCGTGGGAGGCGGATAGTGAAGCAGGCGCCATGGCCGGGCTGGGACGTTACGTCAATGTCCCCGCCATGCGCCTGCACGATGCCACGAGCGATCGCGAGGCCAAGCCCGGCCCCAGTGCGTTCGCCCGCCTCACGTGATGGGTCGGCACGGTAGAAGCGGTCAAACACGCTGCCGAGCGCCTCGGGCGGAATGCCTTCGCCGTCATCAGTCACCTGCAGCACGGCATCGGCGCCAGTCACGTGAGCACGCACGGTGATGGTGCCCCCGGCCGGGGTGTGGCGGGCGGCGTTGTCGAGCAGGATCAACAGCGCCTGCTCAAGCCTGGCCGGGTCGCCCTCCATGGGCACCGGGCCCGGGACATCCACCTGCAGCTGCACGCCCTCGCGCTCGGCCAGTAGTTGGCGCGGGCGGGCGGCTTCGCGCGCCAGCACGCCCAGGTCGAGCGGCTCCATGACCATGGGCAGGCCACCGGAGTCGAGGCGGGCCAGTTGCAGTTGTTCGTCCACCAGCCGCTGCAGACGCGCGGCCTCGGCATCCATGAGGCCGAGGAACTCCCGCCGCGCCTCCGGGTCCATGGCGTCATCCTCCATCAGCTCGAGGAATCCCCTGATGGCCGCCACCGGGGTCTTGAGCTCATGCGACACATTGGCCACCAGATCGCGCCGCGTGCGTGCAAGCGCACGTTCGCTGGTGACATCACGCAGGGTCAGCACCACAGTGCCCGGTGCCTCGCGCAACGGGACAGAGGCCACGGCGATCGCCCCGCCGCCCGGCGTCTCAATCTCCACCCCGTCCACGCGCGCGCCCTCGGCCCGGGTGCGGTGCACGACATCCTCAAGCGCGCTGCCCAGGTCGGCGCGGGTCGCATCGCGATTGGGGCCCACGCCCAGCATGCGATCGGCCGCAACGTTCGCGATGAGCACCTCATTCGAGGCATCCACCATCACCACGCCCTCTGCAAGACCGGCCACAAGGGCACGGGCACGGTCGCGTTCGCCGGTGACCGTGCCGAGAAGGCCCTCTATTTGATCGGCCATGCGATTGAGGCCATCGGCGAGGGTCGCCACCTCGCGGGGCGCCGACTGGGGTGCACGGGCCGAGAGGTCGCCCGACGCCAATGCAGTGGCTGTTCGCGCCACCCTGCCGATGCGGCGGCCGAGCACCCGTGCCAGCGCGAGACCAGCCAGTGATGACAGCAGCAGCACCGTGATGACGGCCAGGATGATGCGGCGCTGCAGCACCGCGATCTCCTCGGTGGGCCGGGGCACGGGCACCGCGACCTCGAGCACCCCCACCTCGACTCCCCCCTGCGTCACCGCCACCGCCGAATAGATGATGCGCGACCCATCGGGCTGCTCGGCGACGCGCGGGCGTACCGGATCACCGACATTCGTGCTGGCCAGCGCCTTGGCCTCGGGCCCGAAGTCGGTGGGGTCGAAGGTGGCGGCCACCGATGCCTCACCCGCCGGGTACACACCGACATCAGGCACCACGAGCCGGGCAGCGCCGTGCACCTCTGACGCCACCTTTGCCGCGTACCCCCGGGCCCCGGGGGCCGTGACTGCAAGGCCGGTGTCGGGCAGCACGGCTGCCCCCTTCAGGATTCCGGTGGTGGTTAGCGATACGCGGTCGGTGGCACCAGACACCACGCTCGATTCGAGCGTGGGTAGCAGCACAAGCAGCACCAGCAGGCTGGCGGCAGCACCCACTGCCACGAACGACCCGATGAGCCAGGTCTGCAGGCCGGTCCGGCCTCTCGGACGCCGGCCCGTCGGCGGGGCCCCGGTGGTCACCCGGGTGACCCGTCCTCCCGCCCGAGGGCGTAGCCCACCCCGCGCACGGTGCGGATGATCACGGGATTCGCGTCATCGATCTCCACCTTCTGGCGCAGGTGACGTACGTGCACATCAACACTTCGCAGGTCTCCGTAGAACGAGCCCTTCCACAGGTGGTCCATCAGCTCCTCGCGGGTAAACACGCGGCGGGGTGATTTGAGCAACTTGAGCAGGATCTCGAACTCGGAGTAGGTGAGGTTGACCGACTCGCCGTCGCGCGTGACTGTGCGCGCTGCTGGGTCGACCTGCAGGTCG
>Ga0194052_1002149_pt1 | contig 10974 bp, 9 predicted proteins | sample SepL226m_MetaG_FD_160117 | JGI IMG/M metagenome (GOLD analysis project Ga0194052, IMG submission 160117) | Anoxic zone freshwater microbial communities from boreal shield lake in IISD Experimental Lakes Area, Ontario, Canada - Sep2016-L227-6m | ecosystem: Environmental > Aquatic > Freshwater >... | reverse complement strand
GGCCAGCAGCCAGCATAAAAGGACTTTTATCAACATTTTTCGCTCCTGGATTAAACGGAACAAAATTTCTGGTATTAGCTTGGGCTCTAAAGAAAAGAGCTGTCCACTCCTTGTCTCGAAAACTCTCCACTTGTCTCAATTTTCGCTTGACTATTTTTAAATAATTGTCAACCAAAGATGTCGTTTCTGTTATCCCTTTTCTGTTCTTGTAGGCGGTGTAATGTGAAGCATTTTCTCTCAGTTCTGTTAGCCTGGCTTGTAGCAGTGGATCACCAAAGGCTTCATCATCCAAACACCTGATCTTTGCCTCCATGTTTGCTTTTGATGTTGAGGTTTTTAATATTTTTTTGAACTTCAAATATAGCTCTGATATTCTTGCACGACTACAATTGACCAGTTTTTGATATTCCTCCAGTACCTCATGGAATCGCTTCAAGCAGTGACGATGGCAATACCCAATCCATATTTTATGAAATACGGTTTTCAGTGCACTGGTGGAAGGCCGCCATTTATCTTTAGTTACTCCGAGAATGCTAAAATTGATTCTTTCAAGAAATGCCTGGAACGAGCCAGAGAGAGTTTTTTCATCAACGTGATCCACATAATCAGCATGCCAGACTAACATATTCTTTGGATCTACCATGACTACTGAATATGTTCTTAGATTTGGCTCTTTTTCAAACCCCTCGTCTTCCTGTAAATATCCTGAACCTTTTATCCCTGCCCTTGTTAAGATCGTTGCAGGATGATGTGTTCCCATCCACCGAATCCAGTTGAAAATGGTTTGCTTGCTCCGGACACCTGCTTCTCCTAAAATTGCAAGATTCTGTAGACATCCTTGAACGCTGAGTCCGAATAAACACAAATTTTGGTAAACATTACCAATTATGTCTATATCAAAGTTCTTCTCTCTTGGTAGAAAGCTGGGCAAAAGTGAGAATTTTTGCCCACAATCAACACATTTAACAATGCGGATTTCAAATGTTTCCTGTTCTCTGGATTTCATCCTTGTCTTGCGAGGATTCTTGCGAAATCCACACAAAATATATTCATTATGGTTTTTACAGCAATGTTTATGGCCAGTGAGATGACCGTTATTACATAATTTATCAACAACTTCAGTGCGAAATCTAATCTTGTCTTTTATGAGAAATGAATATTCTTCACTATTCTCGCAAGCAAAGATGTATGTCTTTTCCCCCCTTTGAGAAACGAGGTTTGCTATTCTATCCGCAAAGCCTTTGATAATGGTTTTGGAAAATGCTATCTCCAGACTTTTCTCCAGTTCTGAAGCCATTTCGGTATTAGTATTCATGCAAGCTTCAACAGATTCTCTTGTCTTTGATATCATTGTATCAATAGACTTTAAAATGGCTTTCTGTTCCCTGATTTTATGAGATTTTTTCATCTCTCTTTTGCCCGATTTCGGCTTACATGTGTCCCATAATTGGCAAATCATGCCTGCAAGAGTCTCCATAAAATCACTCAAACTTGTATAAAAAGTCTTTATAGAAGAAAATGCCATATTCTTTCTTATCCACAGTTGTATAGCATCAATAGTTTCCTCTATCTCCAAAAATATTGCCGGATACTGCTTTCTGTCAAAATAGTTCAGACGGCCAAGTCTGTCCAACGCCTTTTTTAGCATGGTCAGACTTCGCAACATATTATTCATTTCATGTGCCATAATATCCTCCAATTCAAAGGGTGTAATAGAATCAGATTCAATCATAACATCAAATTAATATTTTGTCAGGGGGGTGTTGTCTTTCCTTTATATTTTTGCATGACGCCTCTGGGATGATGCAGTTCTGTGATCTTGTAATGTTTTCGCTTACAGTATCATTGATTTGAGCATCGCGCCAAAAGAGATTCACACTGTCATTTCTCATTGAATATTAAGGTGTTAGAAAAACCCACAACATATAGACTTATGCGTTTTTAATGATGAACTTCGGTGTGAGTCCGAGGAGAGTAAGTGGGGGGCGACTGAATCTTCCCGTGAGTACAAATGACCCCACGGGAAGAGTTAAAGGAAAATGCTTAATCCTTAATGCATCGAACAGAAAATCCTTTTGCCTTTCGGTCTGCACTAACACTTGCGCCACTATAATCATTGATCATACCTACATACTTGGCGCTATATTCATCACCATCAGTGGATGTCCACCAAGTTCCCCATAATCCGGCATTAAGAAAGGAGCCATTGTAACTTCGAAGTCCACCCGGCAGGGCCGAAAATCCAGTTACATTAGTGGCGCCTATATTTGGGGCGACCCAATGATTAGCTCCTGCTTCTTTGAGCTTACCACCTGCTACGTCTTCGCCTCCTAAATAATCAAACAAAACTTCCCATTCGTTCTGTGATGCTACATGCCATCCTACCGGTGCAATTCCCCGAGAGTCATTAACAGCGTACCAATTATACAATTTTCCATATATAGCTCCCATTTTAGGAAGGTCATTATTGTAATAACACCAGGCACCAGTCATAGTGAATGACATTTGATTCCACTCTGTCGAGTCAGTTATTTGTGGTATCAAGTCCCCATTGCGGTATCTCTCAATTTCAAGATTTTTCTTCATCCAAATCTGATTGCCGATTTTTACTTCTTCATTCGTAAGGCTTTCCCAGTCTGTGAGCCAATAATAGCCATTTGGATCTGAAGGGTTCTTGTAGAAATTAAGTTTGAATCCGTATCTTTCGCCCATGAACGAAGCGCATGGAATGGTCATGCTGAGGTCGCTCTTTACATCTATACATGAACCCCCTGTACTCAATTTAAAACTGTTTAAATCCATCTTCCAGAAAATCATTTGAGGGTCAAAAGGGTTTATAAAATAGTAAAGCTTAAATTCATATCCAACACCTCCATAATTGGCGCAGGGAATCAGCATGCTGCCATCAGATATCATGTTAAGGCATGAATCCGTGGCAGTGCCTGCTGCTGCAAAGACAGGAGACCCAGAAAAGACAAGTCCAAAAATCATCAAAGAAACAACCATCAACTTTTTTAGCATCTTCTTATCCCTTTTTTAAAATTGATTAATTTCTATAGGATGCTGCAATTTGCAACTCATTTAATTGGCGATCAGGTTGTAATCCGGACTTGGAATATCATCTTTAGATATCCACCGGTCACAATCCTGTGTTTCTCGCAGCATCATGATCATCTCAGCCAACCTTGTACTTTCTACCTTTTGCATAAGGGTGTCAATCAATTTGATGAACTCGCGGATATTATGCTTCAGATAAGGAACTGCGACCGGCTTCTTTTTTTACGCATTACATAAATGATTGTGATTTTCATGTTGTGTATATGTCCACTAAAGGGTTGCTCTGAATGATTTTGTGCTTTTTGACGAACTTCATCACGTTCCCCTTGGACTTAAAAAGAAATATTTGCTAAAAAGCAAAGATTCGAGTAAAAAAGCAGTGAGAATCACGCCAGAGCTGCGAAGTCTGATAACCTTTCGCCGATTAAACCTGATGGACAGCCATTAAAATCGACCTTAACCTGATCATCCCGGATGCAATGCAAAGTTGAATCAAGCGATGATAAAGACGAACATGGCCACCACTACTTGTTAAGGACTACACAAAAAGGAATAAAAAAATGGCAAAATGTATCTCATGTAATTCAAGAAAGGGCAAAAGGAACTGTCCTGCATTGGCAAGCCTGGTATGCAGCCAATGTTGCGGAGCAAAAAAAGTAAAGGAAATAGATTGTCCCGAAGATTGCTTTTACATGGGCAAATCACAACAATATTTTACTGATCGCAAAGAATCTCAGCAGATTTCTGACTTTGAACGTGAGATGAAGAAAACTATAGGAAATGAAGAAAACTATTTAGATATTCTGCAAAACATAGAGTTCATAATTCATAAAGTTTATAGAGAAAATGGCGACATTACCGATAGACACGTTGAAACAGCTCTTGATTACCTAATTGAAATGGGCAAAACACAACTGGATTTGACGTCAAAATTTTTGACAAAGTTGCCCAAAAATGTTCAAAATATTGTTAATGCTATTGATGCTGTCCTTGGAAAGAGAGAGACGTTTACTAAAAAGAAGGAACAATTGATAGATATATTGAAATGTATTTACAGAATTTTGGATTCAGTCAGGACTCATTATGACCCAAAGAATGATTGTAGCTATTTAGATTTCATAGGCCAATTTGTCAGATAATACACGGTACCTTAAGATAACTCACACTATGATCATCAAATGCAACCTGAAGGGCGTCATTACTGCCCGGAACTTCGAAGGCGGCGCGGAGTTCATTGTCGCCTTTCCGCTTCATCCTGTCCATCATTTGGAATTATGACGAAACAAAGGAGACATTATGTTAATGAAGGTTTTGGTTACACAAGGCGAAGATGGTTATTTTGTGGCGCATTGCCCATCATTAAAAAGTTGCTGGTCACAGGGAAAAACAAAACCAGAAGCTTTGCAAAATATTCGTGAGGCGATTGAGTTGTTTTTAGAGCCGGACCCGATAGAATTATCCTTGTGTCAATATCAAGAGATAGTTGAATTGACTGTATGAAATTACCATTGTTATCTGGAAGACAAGTTTACGTAACACTTGAACGGCTCGGTTTTATCGAAATTCATCGAAAAGGCAGCCATGTTAAAATGCTCCACTCCGACGGCAGAAAAATAGTATTCCCTTATCACTCTGAAGTCGATCGTTTTACGCTAAAAGGGGCGTTACGGGATGCAGATATCGATATCAATCAATTCCTTGAAAGTTCAAAGTAATAAGGTGATTTACAACAAAGAATACACCGAAATACACCGTTGACAGTTATTAAGGATGCTTCGTATGAATCAAATCAAAAATGATAGCGTTTTTTTAAAGACACTCACCCTCCTCTATGTGGAGGATGACACTGACACATGCGAGCAGCTCGGCAGGTTCCTGCAGCAACGCGTCGAGACATTGATAACCGCCGCCAGCGGTGCTGCAGGACTGGCCGCATACCACACGCATCGCCCGGCTATCGTTATCACCGACATTCAGATGCCGGAAATGGACGGTCTGACCATGGCCCTGGAAATTCGCAAACTGAATTCCACAGTGCCGGTCATTGTCACCACCGCGTTTGAACAGACGAACTATCTGCTACGCTCGATTGAAATCGGCGTGGACAAATACGTCATCAAGCCGGTCGATCCCGACCTGCTGTATAACGCACTACTGGAATGTGCGCACAGACTCCGGGTTGAGGCGGATAGGGCCGAACTTGAGTCCCAGAACCGGCAACTCCAGAAGGCGGAAAGTCTGGGCCGCATGGCAGGGGCCATTGCGCACCATTTCAACAATCAGCTCCAGACAGTAATGGGAAACCTGGAAATGGCCATGGATGACCTGCCAAGAGGTGAAAATCCGATTGAGATACTGAACGAAGCCATGCAGGCGGCCTGCAAAGCGTCCGAGGTCAGCAGTTTGATGCTGATCTATCTCGGACAAACAACCGCCCTTCGTGAATCGCTGGATATTTCCGAAGTCTGCCAACGAAGCCTGCCCATGCTTCGCGCCGCCCTGCCTAAAGATGTGATTCTGGAGGCATATCTGTCTTCACCTGGCACAGCCATTTACGCCAATGAAAACCTGATTCGGCAGGTGCTGATCAACTTGGTCAGCAATGCGCGGGAGTCGATTCATGCCGGAGCGATGGCTATTCACCTGACTGTCAAGCCGGTTTCCGCAGCGGAAATTCCTGCATCTCCACGCTTTCCCATCGACTGGCTGCCACAGGATAATGTCTATGCCTGCATTGAAGTATCTGATACCGGCTGCGGCATCCCAGATAAGGATATTGAGAATATTTTCGATCCTTTTTTTTCCAGCAAATTCACAGGCAGGGGACTGGGCCTGTCCGTAGTTCTGGGAATTGTAAGGACCTGTGGCGGATCCGTAACAGTGGAGAGTAAACCGGGGAAGGGGAGTATCTTCAGGGTATTTTTGCCGGTGACAACGGATGCCGTCTTTTGCCAACTGCATCCGATAGCGACTCCGTCCGTCACGATCGGAACTCCGCCGCCGGGCAAATCGGACAAAACCCCAATACTTGAGGGCGGCGGCATGGTGCTGCTGGTCGAAGACGAGGAGCCGGTACGCAAAATGACCAGTGTGATGCTCACACGTCTAAATTATACAGTGCTGGAAGCCAGTGACGGTGTCGAGGCAGTGGAGGTGTTCCAGCAGCACCAGAATGAAATTTGCTGCGTCCTTTGCGATTTAACAATGCCCCGCATGGGCGGCTGGGAGACATTGGCGGCCCTGCGCAAAATATCGCCAGACATTCCGATAATCCTGTCCAGCGGCTACGACAAGGATCAGGTTATGGCGGGCGAACATGCCGAGTGGCCCCAGGCGTTTCTGGGCAAGCCATATAAGCTGAGCGACCTGCACGAAACGATTCGAAAAACCATTGCGGAGCGACACCTTTCAGAATCAGCCCGTTTATGGGAGAAAATACATTAGAAACATTACGATTGAAGCTTGCGCACCGGTTCAACACCCTGAATACTGAATACTAAAACTATGGCAACAACAATTTGATCAGCGATAGAATCATCCATTGGAAAAAAATAATTACAGGATTCAGAACACCAAAATAAAGCAGTGCAATAACAATAAAGAACCCATATCGCTCAAAACGGAAAACGAAATTTTGGACACCTGAAGATGCGAAGCCCATAAGAATTTTCGACCCGTCGAGAGGCGGCAATGGAATCAAATTAAAAGCGGCCAGCATGATATTGATCTGCGCCAGATAGTAGAGAAGCTCCCCCGGTGTACTTGACGGCGAAAGGGACAGTAATCGATTCAAAAAAAGAGCAATAAATGCTATCAGCGTGTTCGTTATGATCCCAGCGGCAGAGACCAGTATCATCCCCTTGCGCCTGTCATGCAGTCGGCCAAAGTTAACCGGAACTGGCTTTGCCCAGCCGAAGCCGAAAACAAAGAGCATGATGGTACCCATGATGTCGAGGTGTTTGAGTGGATTGAGGCTGAGACGGCCCAGCGACTTGGCCGTCGGATCACCCATAAGATAGGCTACCCAGCCATGCGCCAGCTCATGAAAAATGATGGAATATAAGAGCGGTATGGCGATGATGATGAATTCAAGCGGATCTTTAATCAACAGATTGAGCATACCTGCCTTTTTTGCTTTTGTCCGACATGGTATTTAAAATGTATTTTCCTGATGATAGCGAAAAGAATGAAACGCTCATCGCATAAAATCTAATAAGGATACACATTGTCGATGATTTGTTCGCACAAATACCCCCCCCCACGTTTTGCCGGCATTGTAAATCAGGGAAGCGAGGAAGTTTTTAACAATATTTTTGATCCTCGCTTTCATTGAGATTTATTCCTTTTATAATTCGTTATTTCAGCTCTGCCCAAGATTCCGGTCTCTGATCAATTCCCTTTCTCACCCGCACTAGGCCGGCTTGTCAAATGTCGTGCGATTTCGGAAAGTACCTGGTAAGTAAAGGTTGGCGTTACCTTGGTGGGCGAGGGCTTTCTCGGGTTCTTATGGGCAATCCAGTCGCGATGTTTCTTGACTTGTTTAGCCTTGCCGGCAAGATCAGCACCAACCAAAGCCTTGATTAAATCCAGCACATCGTCGGCTCGCCAGTACTCCATGGCATCCACCACTTTGTTGTGGAGTACACTGTTGAATGCTGAAGAAGGTTTCTCAAGCATCTTGCTGCTCTCTTCCGCCAGGGTCGAAATGACACGACGCTCAAAAACGGCCCACATACCAAGAATGGCGTAATCACCTGCCGCTTTTCTGCACATTTCAAAATCACGCATTACAATATCGGTCACACTGTCGACAAAATAGGTGCCTTGCAACAAATCAATGGCCCCATGACTAATGCCACGTGCCGTCACCTTGAAGGCGCCCATCATCATTTGATAACTCAGCCAGATTTCTTCGATGGCATCAACGGCACTCATAGTCAGATACCTCGGCCAGCAAATCCAGAAACAGAGCTTCATCCAGTTTTCGACCACGACTGAGCTTGCGGCTTTCGATCCAATACCATCCGGCCTCTTCAATTCCGCGGTACAAAGGAGTGGTATGGGTTTGCTTATGGTCCCCGTCCGTAATGGCGGTGGTGATACAAGGGCCATCCTTGTCCAGGTAAACCAGGATTTCCTGATCAATAGTTCCAACCAGGTCAACAAGCCCCCTAGCGCCGATAACCGAAGCTCCGGCCGGCACTACATCCGCGATACGCTTACCACCTTCCCGTGTGAGAGAAAGCTTATCAACCTCATATTCCCCATAAGCTTCTTCGTTAAGCGTCATTTTTGAACGAACTACCTGCATGTTTCGGCTTTGAACCCAGGTTTCTATGTCCGTGAAAAGGCGTCTTAATCTATCCAGAAACTCTTTAGGGGCTGTTTTCTCGGAACTTTCCATGAGTATCTCCTGATGCATATTTACGTTCTTTATAGGCCGTATTCAAATACACTCCACCATCAATTGTTCAAATCCATAAACGGTATATTGACTTTTTTGGCTTCATCAATATCAGCCATCCCTGCAAAATTATAAACATACAAAGATACCCTGTCCGAATCATTTGTTAGTACTACTCCAAAAACATAGTGTCAACTTAAAATATTATCAGCGTCCCCCCATTGAGATTAAAAAGAATACTTGACTCCATGTCTGACTTGATGTATTGAAGAGCAAATTATTCAAGAAATGGAATTGTAATGCGTAATTTTCTGATTCATAAAGACATTTATTTCGGGCGCTTCTTTTTTAGTTTTAGAAGCGTTCATTCGGTGTTTTAACTTTTTTTTGAGCAATATCCGCCCCGAATGGACTTCAACCTGTCCATTCGGGGCTTTTTTTTTGTAGGCCCTGAAGGTAGCATACCTTTGGGGCTTTTTTATTTTTGGCGGCTCTGTATGAAATCTTATGCATCGCCATAGCCGAAAAAATGCACAACTAAGGAGACCAGTAAATGATTCTTGTACTTAACAAAGACATTACCAAAGATCAGAAAGGTCACATCCGCAACACGCTTCGGGACAAGGGCTGTTTCGTGCGCGAGACCGAAGATGCCGGACGGAATATCATCGGCGCCTTGGGCAAAAGCAATCTGGATGTTGCGTTTTTAAAAAGTCTGCCCGGAGTTGAAACCATTACGCCCATTACCACGCCATTCAAACTGGCCAGCAGGCAATGGCATTCGGCGGACACGCTGGCGCCGATCGGAAATGTGCTGGTGGGAGGAGAGCGCATCGTGATCGTTGCCGGTCCATGCGCTGTTGAAAGCCTTGATCAGGCGCTGACCATTGCCAAGGAAGTGAAGCGTTATGGAGCGGTGGTTTTCCGGGGTGGTGCTTTCAAACCCAGGACATCTCCTTATTCGTTTCAAGGTCTTGAAGAGGACGGCCTTAAAATTCTGGCGGAGGTCAGGGAGCAGACCGGTCTTCCTGTTGTCACCGAGATCACATCTGTGGCGCAGGCCGATGTCATGATGAAATATGTGGATGCGGTGCAGGTGGGGGCACGGAACATGCAGAATTTCGAGCTGCTGAAATGCGTGGGCCGGATGGGAAAAACGGTGGTACTCAAGCGAGGCTTGGCCGCCACCATCGAAGAATGGTTGATGTCGGCGGAATACATCATGTCTGAGGGAAATGACCGGATCATTCTGTGTGAGCGCGGCATTCGCACCTTTGAACCTTATACTCGGAACACCCTGGATCTATCCGCCATACCAGTGCTAAAAAAACTTACCCACCTGCCCGTGATGATCGATCCGAGCCATGCCACTGGCATTCGTGAAAAGGTCAGTCCCATGGCTCGGGCCGCCATTGCTGCAGGCGCCGATGCTCTGATGATCGAGGTCCACCACGACCCTGACCATGCACTTTCCGATGGCCCTCAAAGCCTTTATCCCAAACAATTCGGCCAGTTGACCCGCGACATTTATGTGATTGCCCCGGTCGTTGGGAAGCAGCTTGATTTCGACTACCTGGATAAAGCAGCCAGCACTGCAAAATGGCAGGATACCAACGGTCACAGTCCGCAGCGCATTGCCTTTCTGGGGGAACTGGGCACCTTCAGCCACAAAGCCAGTTTGCAGTATTTTGGTGAGAAGATGGATGCTGCGCCAAAACTGAATTTCAGATCCATATTCGAGGCGGTCAAATCCGGAGAAGCGGCTTATGCCGTAATTCCCCTGGAAAACTCTCTTTCCGGCAGCATTCATGAAAACTATGATCTGTTGCTGGAATATGATCTGGAGATAGTGGGAGAAATCACTCTGCGCATCGTACACTATCTGATCGGACGCCCAGGGACCCGTCTGGAGGACATCCACAGGGTCATTTCGGCAGGACCGGCGGTGCAGCAGTGCAGACAGTTTCTGGATCGTTTTCCCGACTGGAAAATCGTTACGGTGAACGCCACTGCCAGCGCGGTTCGGGAGATCACCAGCAACGAAGGCTCCTCGGATGCAGCCATCGGCAGCAAGGAAGCCGCTGATCTCTTTGGCATGGACGTTATTGAGGAAGGAATTGAAACCAATCCGATGAATTTCACCCGGTTTGCCGTGATTGCAGCAGCGCCCAGCAGCGGAAAAGCCGCCAGAAAATCGTCGCTTGTTTATTCGGTTGGCAATCAGCCCGGAGCGCTTTACGAAACCCTGAAGATATTCCAGGAGAATCATATCAATCTGGTCAAGCTGGAATCCCGCCCGATCCATGGCAGACCCTGGCAGTACATGTTTTACGCAGATTTGGAAGCAGACGTTCGTTCAACCGAATTCTCACAGATTCTCGACGATCTGAAATCCAAAACCGATTTTTTTAAGGTTCTCGGCAGTTATTGAAATGCTTGAAGTGAATGGACACCGCTATTCCAGCGTTTTTTGGAACTGAATGTTTCACGTGAAACAAATAACGATCCCCCAC
>Ga0194052_1002148_pt1 | contig 10977 bp, 6 predicted proteins | sample SepL226m_MetaG_FD_160117 | JGI IMG/M metagenome (GOLD analysis project Ga0194052, IMG submission 160117) | Anoxic zone freshwater microbial communities from boreal shield lake in IISD Experimental Lakes Area, Ontario, Canada - Sep2016-L227-6m | ecosystem: Environmental > Aquatic > Freshwater >... | reverse complement strand
GTTGAAGGAAATATTAATCAGAATATTTAAGAAAAAAATCAAAAAATTTTTGAAATGCTTATTGAATTAAAAATCAATTAATTAGTTATTAATAATAACTTTATAATAAAAGAAAAGAATACTATCACTAATTAAAATATTAATAATGAATTCAAATAAATCAATTAATTATTCAAATTAATTAAGAATAAAAACAAAAATAATAAGACACCTGAACTAATAAAAAATTTTTAAATAAAAATATATAAGTCGTTTTAATATAACATTTTAAATAATTCAGCTTGATTTGCTTTATTAAGAATCAATAGTGAGGTTTTAATCATCGATAACTAAAAAATATTTATTTGAAAATTAAGAATAATATAACATCTATAATAAAAATAGATGTCAAGCAATCATTGTTTAGTGGCCAAACTTTTTTATGGGATATTGTGACTATTGATGCGGAGTATTATCTATCTGTAATTAAAGGTATCCCTGTTATTATACGGCAAATTTCTGATGATCGTATTGAGATACAATCTGATTCAATAATGATTGATTCTGTATTAATTTCTGATTTTATAAAGAGCTATTTTTCACTTGAAATTGATGTAAATCTTATTTTTCAAGATGATTTCAAGAGATTAAATCCTGATATTTATTCTTTAATAAGGAGCTACTTTTCTCTTCGAATACTCAGGCAAGACCCCTATGAAACCATGATCTCATTTATGTGTGCTCAGGGAATCGGGATGCACTTGATCAGAAAACAGATCGGAATGTTGAAAAAAAACTATGGAAAAAAAATATCAATAATTTTGTCAGGTAAAGAGATTGTTCTCCATACATTCCCCACTCCTGAGCGGCTTGCCGCTGTCGATCCCCTTGTGCTCAGCACCTGCACTAACAACAATCGAATCAGGGCAAAAAATATTGTACTCGCAGCACAGTGTGTGGCTGACGGAAAAATTGATTTGCATGCTCTTGCCGATCCAGCCATTCCACTTGCAGAGCTACGCAACACGCTATGCCTGAACCCTGGTATCGGATTTAAAATTGCCGACTGTATCGCCCTTTTCGGTCTTGGTCGATTTGATGCATTCCCCATCGATACCCATGTCAGGCAATATCTTGGAAAATGGTTCAACAGCAGAACAGCCCTTCGCTCTTTAACTCCAGCGAATTATCTTATGCTTGATACTGAAGCACGCACTTTTCTGAATCCGGAACTGGCCGGTTATGGTGGTCATATTCTCTTCCATTGCTGGAGGAAAGAGGTAAAAAAACTTCACTCGTTTTAATAATTAAAAATTCAACAGGAGCATTCATGACACAGATTAAAAAAGTCCTGGTAGCCGGAGCATCGGGATATCTTGGCCGGTATGCTGTCAAAGAATTCAAAGAGAGAGGCTACCATGTCAGGGCTCTTGTTCGTGATCCTGAAAAAATCAAAACACCGGGAGCACACGGAGAACCGGCAGTTCATGAGATAATTGATGAAATTGTCATCGGTGATGTGACTACTCCCGAAAGCATCACAGGAATATGCAAGGGCATTGACATTGTCTTTTCTGCGCTCGGCCTTACAGCCCCTCACCCGGAACACACCAGCAATGACGTTGATTACCTTGGCAACAAACGAATCCTCGATCAGGCTGTGAGTGAAAAAGTTTCAAGATTCATCTATGTTTCGGTCTTCAATCAGGATAAAATGGTTGATATTCCGTCAATCAAAGCGCATGAGCTCTTTGTTGCTGCTCTGAAAGAATCAGGTATTTCATGGGCGGTCATCAGGCCTAACGGTTACTTTTCCGACATGGGCAGATTTTTTTCAATGGCCCAAGGCGGCCACATCTTCATGATCGGAGAAGGTGAAAAAAAAATCAATCCGATACACGGCGCCGATCTGGCGAAGGTTTGTGTTGATGCGGTGGAAGGTGAATGCCGTGAAATTCCTGTCGGTGGCCCGGACATCTACACTTTCAGAGAGACTATGGAGATGGCGTTTCAAGCATGCGGCAAAACCGCCTGGATAACTCCACTCCCCTTCTGGCTTGCAGAAGGCGGGCTTATGGTTACCGGCCTTTTTAACAGGAATTTGGCCGATCTTTTTTCATTTGCGATTGAAGCGCTCAAATTCGATCATGTTGCTCCCGCTTACGGGACAAGGCACCTGAAAGATTTTTTTGCTGAACTGGCTGGAGGAACTCAATGACGAGAAAATGAGTGTACACCTGTCGCTGCTTTTTTTTTCAGTGCTTCCTGCTTTTTTATCAATCTCTAATTCAATACCTTGACAAACTATTGTACTTAGAGCGAAAAGAGTGCAGTGTAAGGCATTGCTTTTTCCCCAATAAACGAAATTATAGAGCGTACACTCCCCCATGTTGAAAATTTTTGAAAAGATCTTTGGCTCAAAACACGAAAAAGATATCAAAAAAATCCACCCTCTCATCGGCAGTATCAACGAACTGCAGGTGAGCCTGGCATCACTCAGCGACGACCAGTTGAGGCATAAAGGGCTGGAATTGAAACAGAAAGTCCGTAACGTCCTGGAACCAATGGAGCAGGAGAAAAAAAGTCTCTCCCTGAAACTTGACAATCCGGACATTAATCTTGAAGAGGTCGAAACAATCAACGCCCGGCTGGACACACTTGCCGAGGAATATGAAAAGACGACAGCCTCCGCGCTTGAGGATATCCTGCCGGAAACGTTTGCCCTGGTAAAAGAGACCTGCGTACGTCTTAAAGGACACACGTACCAGGTCGTGGGAAGAGAGATGATCTGGAATATGGTGCCTTACGACGTTCAGCTTATCGGAGGCATTGTACTCCATTCAGGAAAAATTTCTGAAATGGCAACCGGTGAAGGAAAAACCCTTGTCTCAACACTGCCGGTATTCCTTAATGCTTTGACCGGAAGAGGGGTTCACGTCGTTACCGTTAATGACTATCTTGCCCAGAGAGACAAAGAGTGGATGAACCCTGTCTTTGCCTTTCACAACCTCTCGGTAGGTGTTATTCTCAATACCATGCGGCCTGAGGAGCGCAGGGATCAGTATGCCTGCGATATAACCTATGGCACCAACAACGAGTTCGGGTTCGATTATCTGCGTGATAATATGGCCGGCACCCCGGAAGAGATGGTACAGCGGAACTTCTACTACGCCATTGTAGATGAGGTGGACAGTGTGCTGATTGATGAAGCCAGAACACCGCTGATCATTTCAGGGCCGGTTCCCAATGCCGACAACAGCAAATTCCAGGACATCAAGCCGTGGATTGAGCAGTTGGTCCGCGCTCAGCAGCATCTGGTTGCATCATATCTGACCGATGCCGAAAAACTCATGAAAACCAAGCCTGGCGATGAAGATGCCGGCTTGGCCCTGTTTCGTGTCAAACGCGGGCAGCCAAAAAACACCCGTTATATCAAGATGCTCTCCCAGGCGGGTGTGGCCAAGCTGGTTCACAGTACAGAGAACGAGTACCTGAAAGACAATTCAAGCCGAATGCATGAAGTTGATGATGATCTCTATTTCGCTGTCGATGAAAAGGGTGGCACTATTGATCTGACCGACAAGGGACGGGAGTTTCTCAGCAAACTCAGCCACCAGGACAGCGATATTTTTATGCTTCCTGATGTCGGTTCAGAAGTTGCTGTTATTGAAAGTGATACATCCGTCGCTGTTGCTGACAAAGTCCAGAAAAAAGATGCGGTCTACCGTCTGTTTGCCGACCGTTCAGAGCGACTGCACAATATCAGTCAACTTCTGAAAGCCTACTCGCTTTTTGAGCGTGATGATGAATACGTTGTTCAAAACGGACAGGTGATGATAGTCGATGAATTTACCGGACGAATCCTTCCCGGTCGCCGCTACAGCGATGGGCTGCACCAGGCAATAGAAGCCAAGGAGAATGTCAAGATTGAAGGTGAAACCCAGACCATGGCAACCATCACAATCCAGAACTTTTTCCGTCTTTATAAAAAACTGTCCGGTATGACCGGTACAGCGGAAACCGAGGCCTCAGAGTTTTATGAAATCTACAAACTCGATGTTGTTGTCATTCCCACCAATGCCAGCATTATCCGAAAAGATATGGATGATCTGGTCTATAAAACACGACGGGAAAAGTATAATGCCATAGTACTGAAGGTTGAGGAGTTGCAGAAAAAGGGACAACCGGTGCTTGTCGGCACAACCAGTGTTGATGTCTCTGAAACGCTTTCGAGAATGCTGCGCGCGAAAAAGATTGCTCACAACGTGCTCAACGCCCGGCAAAACGATCGTGAAGCAGAAATTGTCGCTGAAGCAGGGCAGAAAGAAGCGGTGACCATTGCCACCAACATGGCGGGACGCGGAACAGATATCAAACTTGGACCGGGTGTACGCGAACTTGGAGGGCTCTTTATCCTTGGTTCCGAACGCCACGAGTCCCGCCGTATTGACCGCCAGCTTCGTGGACGCGCAGGACGTCAGGGTGATCCAGGAGAATCGGTCTTTTTTGTATCCCTTGAAGATGAGCTGATGCGCCTCTTCGGCTCCGACCGGGTAATCTCTGTGATGGACCGTCTCGGTCATGAGGAGGGCGATGTGATTGAGCACTCAATGATCACAAAATCGATTGAACGCGCACAGAAAAAAGTTGAGGAGCAGAACTTTTCAATCCGTAAACGTCTTTTGGAATATGACGATGTGCTGAGCCAGCAGCGTGAGGTAATTTATTCACGGCGCAGAAACGGCCTGATCAAAGAGCGGCTGACCAGCGACATACTTGACCTTCTGAAAGATTACAGCGATACGGTCATCAAAAAATATCACAAGGATTTTGATGTCGATGGCATTGAGGAGCAGTTGATGAGAGAACTCTCCATCGAGTTCAAACCTGACCGGGAAACTTTTGAGCGCGAAGGCATAGATGTGACCTCAGAAAAACTCTACGATACCGCACTTGCCTTCTACCGTAGAAAAGAGGCTGCCGTTCCGGAAGAAATTATGCGGCAGATTGAAAAATATGCTGTCCTGAGCGTCATAGACCTTCGCTGGAGAGAGCATCTCCGTGAAATCGACTCGCTTCGTGAGGGAATCAATTTACGCGCTTATGGCCAGAAAGACCCCCTTCTGGAGTACAAACAGGAGGCCTTCCGTCTCTTTATTGATCTTCTGAGCGACATAGAACTTGAAACTCTCTCTCTTGCATTCAAACTCTTTCCTGTCGATCCTGAAGAGGCAAACGAGATGGAAGAGCGTCAGCGGAAAGCGGCTGTCAGACAAGACAAACTGGTGGCCCAGCACTCCTCTGCAGGAAGTGTTTACTCCATCGTTGAAGATAATGAAGAACAAGAAGAGAGTATGCAGCAGCCGATAATCGCCGATAAAAGGCCTGGACGCAATGATCTCTGCCCTTGCGGAAGCGGAAAAAAATATAAAAACTGTCACGGCCAGCAGCCTTGAAACTTTGAAACGTTTACTGCTCCATAATGAAACATACTGAAGTTGAAGTCACCATTGCCCTCGCCGCTGAACATGGCCTGAATGCTGAGGAATACGGCAAGATTTGTGCCATTCTCGGAAGAACCCCTTCGTTTACAGAACTTGGGGTTTTCTCTGTCATGTGGTCGGAACACTGCAGCTATAAAAACTCTATAGCCGTACTGAAAACCCTTCCTCGCGAAGGGGCGGCCCTGCTTACCTCCGCAGGCGAGGAAAACGCAGGTCTCGTCGATATCGGCGACAATCTGGCGGTAGCCTTCAAGATTGAGTCGCACAACCACCCTTCAGCCGTTGAACCCTATCAGGGAGCTGCGACAGGAGTTGGGGGAATTCACCGCGATATTTTCACCATGGGCGCACGACCGGTCGCATCACTCAACTCTCTCCGGTTCGGTTCTCCAAAAGATCCCCATGTCCGCTACCTGGTTGATGGTGTTGTACGTGGAATCGGCGATTACGGAAATTCGTTCGGCGTCCCTACTGTTGGAGGTGAAATCTACTTTGAAGAGGGATACACAGGCAACCCTCTGGTCAATGCCATGTCGGTCGGCATTGTGGAACACCATAAAACCGTCAGCGCAACTGCTCTCGGTAAAGACAACCCTGTGCTGATTGTAGGTTCCTCCACCGGTCGGGACGGCATTCACGGTGCAACATTCGCTTCTGAAGATCTCAGCGAAGCCTCGGAAGACAAACGCCCCAGTGTTCAGGTCGGCGATCCTTTTGCTGAAAAGCTGCTGCTTGAAGCTACCCTTGAAGCCATCGCCACAGGTTTTGTTGTCGGTCTGCAGGATATGGGTGCCGCCGGAATAACCAGTTCAACTTCAGAAATGAGCGCCAGGGGCATTGAAAAAACAGGATCGGGCGGTATAGAGATTGATCTTGATCTTGTGCCGATTCGTGAAGCAGGAATGAGCGCTTACGAAATTATGCTTTCCGAATCGCAGGAACGCATGCTTATCGTTGCCGCAAAAGGATTTGAGGAAAAAATTATTGAGGTTTACAAAAAATGGGATGTCCTGGCAATCGTCATAGGACGAGTCACTGACGACAACCACCTGAGAGTGTTTCACCACGGTGCCGTTGTTGCAGAGATTCCGGCAGAATCTTTGGTACTGGGAGGAGGCGCACCAGTCTATACCCGCGAAGCCATTGAAAAAAAACCGGTGACCCCGGAAGCTGTACTTGCTGACGATAACACCCTCGATTTCAAAGCGATCAGCCTTGAGCTGCTTTCACGTCCAAATATTGCAAGCAAACAGTGGGTATACAGGCAGTATGATTCGATGGTGCAAACGAATACGGTGACTCCTGTAGGCCAAACAGATGCTGCGGTTATCCGCATCAAGGGGACAAAAAAAGGTATCGCCATGAAAACGGACTGCAATGCCCGTTACGTCTATCTCAATCCTTTGGCTGGTGGAAAAATAGCTGTTGCTGAATGCGCCAGGAACATTGCCTGCTCGGGAGCAAAGCCGCTGGCCATAACCAATTGTCTCAATTTCGGTAATCCCTATAAACCGGAGGTTTACTTCCAGTTTAGGGAGTCTGTTGCCGGAATGGGAGCTGCATGCAGGGCATTCAATACCCCGGTAACCGGCGGCAATGTCAGTTTCTACAATGAAACCTTCATCGGGGGTGTGCGCACCGCAATCTACCCTACCCCTACCATAGGCATGATCGGTTTGCTTGAAGATATCGACAATCTGGTCGGATCAACCTTTACCCACACCGGTGACACCATCTTTCTTTTGGGAAATCCGGCGCTCTCGCTTGACGGTTCAGAATACCTGGTAATGCAGTACGGCACGCCAGGCCAGGACGCTCCATCAATTGACCTTGAGCATGAAACAAACCTTCAGCGGCTGCTTGTAACGCTTGCCGAAAAAAAACTTGTGCATTCCGCACACGATATTTCTGACGGCGGCCTTTTTGTCGCTCTTGCTGAAAAAGCCATCATGAATGCTGAAACGCCGCTCGGCTTCACCGTTGATCTGGAAAATGCAGAGAACTCCCCTTTCCGTATCCAGCAACAACTTTTTTCGGAAGCCCAGGGAAGAGTCGTGATCAGCATCTCTCCAGACAAAAGTCGCGAGGTGATAGAGACGGCAGCAAAACACAATGTACCGATATGTTCAATAGGACAAGTTATTGAAAAGGATGCAGCTATAGCCTTGAACGGCAAACCGGTTCTTGCCTTCACGATTGATGAGCTTAAAAATGCTTACTATCACTCACTCGAACAGGCCCTGCATCTTGACGAACTGTAAACCTGCCTGTTCAAGAAAATAAGGAGACATGATGTTGCCTGTTGTTACCGTACCCGAGATGCAAAAGGCCGACAAGGCGGCAATTGAGCTGCTCCATATCGGTGAAATTCGTCTTATGGAGCTTGCGGGACGTGAATGCCTCCGCGTTATCAAAGAAACACTGGAAAGAGATTGTTTTGCAGAGTGTTCATTCCTTGTCGTCTGCGGGAAAGGTAATAACGGCGGGGATGGTTTTGTGCTCGCTCGCCATCTCCTCAATCTCGATGCCTCGGTTGATCTTGTCCTGCTTTATCCCGAAAGTGTCCTGCAAGGGGTTAATCGCGAAGGACTTGCCATTTTGCAGGTATATGAAGAGCATCTGACCAATCTGCGTATTTTTACAAGCCTCGATAAAGCCTTGCCATTTCTTGACGAGAGTCGGTACGATGTTCTTGTTGATGCCATGACCGGCACCGGACTTCGCCTTGGCAAGCCCGGCATGGAGCTTGCACCTCCTCTCTCTGACGGTATTGAACTGCTCAATACCCTTCGCGAAGAGAGTGGCGCCATAACCATTGCCCTTGATATTCCGTCAGGTCTTGATGCAACTACCGGCTGCTCATCCACTCCCGCCATTCAGGCTGATGTTACCATTACCATGGCCTTTTTGAAACGGGGATGTTATCTGAATGACGGCCCGAACTGCTGCGGCGAGATACACGTAGCGGAAATCTCCATTCCCCGCTTTCTGGTTGAGCCATCCTCATGCCTGCTGGTTGATCAGGAGTTTGCCGCCGAACAGTTTATCCTGCGAGAACCATCAAGCGCAAAACATACCAACGGCAAAGTGCTGATCATTGCTGGTTCGAAAACCGGGCACTCCTCAATGGTTGGTGCAGCAATCCTTTCTGCGAAGGCGGCCATCAAAACCGGGGCTGGATATGTCTGCATCTCTCTTCCTCTCACCCTTGCTGGCACCATGCACCTTGCCGTCCCGGAAGCGGTTGTTATTGGCAGGGATAAAACTGCCATTCTTGAAAAAGCTCGCTGGGCAGATGTTATCCTGATTGGATGCGGCATCGGGCGCGACGAGGAGACAATAGCACTGGTCAAAGAGCTGCTCGCCAGTTCGGATATCGCCGACAAAAACCTGATACTTGATGCGGATGCGCTCTATGCCATTTCATCGACCGGACTATCTGAGATCTTGATCCAATGCAAAAACGTGCTGCTCACCCCACATTATGGAGAGTTCAGCCGTCTCACCAACATTCCAACTGAAGAGATTGCTTCAGACCCGATTGAAGCCGCACAACTCTTTGCCCGTCAGCATCAAGTAACCGTTCTGCTGAAAGGCAATCCAACTATTATTGCAGCATCAGATGGCACGATACTGCTCAACACCAGCGGCACCGAAGCGCTTGCCACCGCTGGCTCCGGCGATGTACTCTCCGGCATGATTGCCGCACTCGCAGCAAAAGGCGCAAACCTCGTCAATGCCGCAGCGGCCGCAGCATGGTTACATGGCCGAGCTGGAGACCTCGCCAACGACGTTGCAAGCCTTGTATCCTCAGGCATGGTTGTTGATACCATTCCGCAGGCCATCGGGGAGATTTTTGAGCGGGAAGCGTCTACTCCCGCAAAAACTTCTTGATGTTCCGTGCAGCCTGACGAATACGCTCCTCGTTCTCGATCATGGCGATACGGACGTACTCATCACCGTAAGCGCCGAATCCTATACCGGGGCTGACGGCAACCTTTGCCTCCGAGAGCAGCTTTTTGCTGAACTCAAGGCTGCCGAGATGGCGGAACGGTTCGGGTATCTGGGCCCAGACAAACATGCTTGCTCGAGGCGAGACAACCGGCCAGCCCGCATTGACAAAACTTTTAACCATAACATCACGCCGTTTGCGGTATACGTCACAGATCTCCTGAACGCAGCTTTGGTCTTCGGTGAGCGCAATGGTTGAGGCAACCTGAATGGGAGTAAAGGTGCCGTAATCGAGCCAGCTCTTGATTTTTTCGAGAGCCCCTATCAACTTGGCATTTCCAACCATAAACCCGACACGCCACCCTGCCATATTGTAGGTTTTAGAAAGTGTATAACTTTCAACAGCAACATCCTTTGCTCCGGGGACCTGAAGGATTGAGGGAGTCACATAACCATCAAAGGTCAGCTCAGCGTAAGCAATATCACTGATAATGTAAAAACGCTCCTGACGTGCAATATCCACAAGCTTCTGATAAAAAGGAAGTTCGACGGTTGCCGTCGTAGGATTGTTGGGGAAATTCACAACCAGATACTTTGGCTTTGGCGACGATTCGCGCAACGCTTTTTCAATGTTCAGGAAAAAGCCCTCTTCGTCAAGAGTAAAATCGTCTTTCAGCTCAAGCTTCAAACGATGAACATTACCACCAGCAAGAATGAATGCCTGGGAATGGATGGGATAACAGGGATCCGGAACCATTGCAAGATCACCGGGATTAGTGATGGCCTGCACAAGGTGGACATACCCCTCTTTTGAGCCCATTGTCGCAACAACCTCGCGATCAAGGTCAAGGTCAACATTATACTTGCGCTTGTACCAGGTACCAACCGCACCGCGAAGCTTGTAGATCCCCTTGGAGACTGAATATCCGTGGGTTCGGGGTTTATTGATACTTTCGATCAGTTTATCAACAATATGCTGGGGTGTCGGGCCGTCGGGATTACCCATTGAAAAATCGATAACATCCTCTCCCGCACGCCGTTCAGCCATCTTCAGCTCATTAACAGCAGCAAAGACATACTTTGGAAGGCGTTTGATCTTGTCAAACTCTATTTCATCGAACATAATCCCGGAACTAAAAAATCATTCATCGTCAAGAAAAAGAAAATAGTTCTTATCATAAGAAAAAAGAACATCATATCAATGGCCTTCACCATATTTTCCCGATCATTCCCTGTTCGCATAATGAAGTAAACAGAATTGTCCTGATATTTCGTACAAGAACATTTACAATCATCCCGTTGAACGCTTTAATGATAATGGGTGTTATTTATTATTAATTAAAAAAAGAAAACTCCTTTTTTATACTCTAAAGTATTTTTAATAAATGCGTTACATTATATCTACAACGCGTGGCGCGTTACCACTTGCTGTTATGCCTCTTCTCAGCATTTGATAAGGAATGGGGCCTCATTAATTTGACATTAACATTTTTTTAATTAACATATTTGCAGGTATCATTTCACTTCCCACTCCAAGTAAAAG
>Ga0194052_1002146_pt1 | contig 10979 bp, 11 predicted proteins | sample SepL226m_MetaG_FD_160117 | JGI IMG/M metagenome (GOLD analysis project Ga0194052, IMG submission 160117) | Anoxic zone freshwater microbial communities from boreal shield lake in IISD Experimental Lakes Area, Ontario, Canada - Sep2016-L227-6m | ecosystem: Environmental > Aquatic > Freshwater >... | reverse complement strand
AGAGGAAAATCCCGGAAGCGCATTTGACCGCGACATCATTTATAATACTGAAGAGGTGAGCCGGTACAATTACGAAAAGAGTTACGCATGGGCGGTCCGCTGCGTTAAGGACTAAGTGTGCCCAGGCGCGAACCCCGACCACATCAGGCCCGGCTCATTCCTGATTTATGGGTTTTATTTTAATTGACTGCGGATTGCTGTATCCCGTTCGGCTGACCACCGAACCGCTTATTGCTTTACCAGTTTCCTGATTACAATTCCGCTGCCGGTATATGCCCTGATGATATAGATGCCGCCTTGTAAACCGGAAACGTTCACCACCTCGTGAATTTCATCCGTAGTCAAACTTCTTATAACCTGCCCTTCGATATCCAGGATTTCAATAAGGGTCGGTCTTTTGCAAACTATCGTGATATTATCCTTGGCAGGATTCGGGAAAACAGAAATGCCGGTGGGATCGTTGATCTCATTCACCCCTGTGCCCAGGCAGCTTCTCAAGGGAGGGCTAACCGTGACATGCGAAGCATCAACGGTAATAATGCGGTAGGAACGGTTAAATCCCGCAGCAGTCTGTACATAACGCGTGCTGTCGATACCATTTTCGCTGATCACCTGTCCTGCCCTGTTGGCGACCACATTCTGATGTTCGTGCCCGTCAAGAACCACATCCACATGATTTGAATCGCAGATGTTCAGGAAAGTGGTCCTGTTGCTCGCGATGGAGCAGTCCTCGGGACTGTTGATCACACCTGTAAACGGAGTCCCGTCGGAGTTCGTTCCCACCGCATTGACGGCAGGATGATGCATTACGATGATTTTGCGTTTATCCTTGTGTCTCCGTAAAACATCCCTGAGGTAAGCGATCTGTTCATTTGAAAGCCCCCTTCCTTTCTTATTGCTGGCGGTAATCGTGGAATCGGATCCCGAGCGAAGAAAAACGATGACTGCAATATCATTGTTGATGGCATAATCCTCATCCGGGATCAGGAATTTTTTGTAATACGTGAGCGTGTCATTGGATACAGGCGGGTTTACCAGGGCGACCCAGTACTCATGATTTCCGGGGACGAAATAAATGGGGATGGTCTTTGCAGAATCGATAAAATAATCGCCAATGCCCGGATTGGTCTGTGTTGGCGGGAACAGGTACTGGGTGATTACAGGATACATGCCGTCGGGCGAAAGGTTGCCCACATTTGAGACATCACCGCTAACCGCAACAAAGGCAGGCTTGGGAGCCAGGTTTGCAAATTCCTCTATATAGCAGTGGAAATACTGTGCATTTGTATCGCTTTCTTCGAAAGGAATACTGGAAACATGCATATCGGAAAGATGAATGAAAGTGAACTGGGCGAAGGCGTTCAGCCCGCAGGCACACAGAACGGCGAAGATCAGGAACGATTTTTTCATAGCATCAGATGTTGGACAGAGCTTTCTCAGGACATAGAGCAGGATCGTATCTGAATCAAAGGTATTAATTTTTATGACTGCGGATGAGAAAAACAAAAGACTCCGGTATGACTTGAAAACTCGATCCAGGCTGCGGTTTTGTCCTGGTTATTCTCCAGCGTATTTTCCTTCGTTCATCCTTAGGCAATCATTTTTCACCTCCTAAAGCCGAATTGATTTCCTGTTCAAAGATTTTTGCAAGCGATTCACCGAAACCTGAAACAGCAAAAAACACCTTTCCCTCACCATCAATGATATAGATCGTGGGATAGCCGCTCACCTGGTATTTCTTTGGAAGATCCTTATCAGCCAAAAGCACGGTGTAGTTCGCACCGTCTTTATCCAGGATCGCTTTCAGGTCATCAGGTTTCTTATCCACTGCATCGATGCCGATGACTACCACATCCTGTTCACTGTATTTTTTATGGATTTCCTGCAGATGAGGGATTGCCAGGCGGCATGGATAGCAGGATTTATAAAAGAAATCAAGCAGCACCACCTTGCCCCTCAGCTGCTTCAGGGAAACCGTATCCCCTTTGAGGGAAACCAGTTTCCAGTCAGGGGCTGCTGTACCTTTTGCAAGAAGAGGAACAGTTTTCTCGGGTTCATAGGTCTTTATCCTGAAATATGAGGGGAGGCTTGTCAGCATTATTTGTTTATCCACTTCCCTGTCGTTGATCCGTATATTTTTTAGCGCATAGCTGAAAAACTGGTCGGCAGTATCACGGTTAAGGATTCCCCTGAGGTAAAAATTGTATTTCACCGGCAGCAGGCTTTCCTTGCTGATCCAGTATTCGTATTCATTTTTCAGGAGGACCATGAAACCATTGTCAAATGTCTTCGGATCCTGTATGATCGAGATATGATAGCAGGGTAAACTTCCCACATTCTCATCTGGCAGCAGTTGAATGCCGTATTCCTTCTTCAGGGATCCGTCATCGTTTAAACAAGGAAAACAGGCCTTGTCCCTGAATGGCTTGTACATCCTGAATATATGATTATGCGCCCTGCTCTTAACCTCATCGGGGTACTGTTTGACAGGAATAAGCTGGGCCGAACTGTCCGGTGGAAAGCTTGAAAGCAGTTCTTCACCCGTATAGATTCCGTCACCGGTTCCCTGGCCATTGACGCTGAACTGATAATGGAAGAAACATCCGAAGACCTTATCATCCTTTACTTTTTTCATCCAGCATATGCTGGTAGTAATACCCGTATCCCTGTCGGTCATCGGCTTGAACCATTCGGTCATCTCATAATACACCTTGTTCAGTTCAAGGCATTTGGCTCGGGATTTCAGTAACAGATCAGCGGGATCCTGGGCCATGATCCTTCCCATGGCAAAAACAGCGAACAAAAAGACAGCATATTTTTTCATATGAGTAATCCACTTTGCAGTTGTAAACTATATGAACATTTTCAATGTAAAGATAAATAAAATCTATTTTAATTTACTGCGGATGAGGGAGCGGCGTTAACCCTAAGTGCACTCATCAAGCGACGATTGCCATTTTCCACCCTTTGCACCACCAATTCTTTTTTGCTGTCTTAACCTAAAATAGCTACAGAATCTTGGGTATAGACTGAAACTGTTCTTCTAACTCTTCCTTCGTCGGCATTTGTTTTAGAAGCTTCTTTGGCAGAGGCACGCATGTATTTTATGTTTCTGACCGAAAATCCTTTCATTTCGGGGAATTCTTTCCTCAGGTCAGCCGAAATCCGGTCTATAACTTTGGTTCCCCATCCCTCTTCGAATTGATGATGCAGGATAGTATTTCCGATTTCCCAGTAGACCGAAAGCAAATGCTGGTTTACCGTAATAAGTGCATTGTGTCTGGAAGACAATATTTTCTTTTTCAGCTCTGCCAGTACTTCTGTATAGGAATGTTCTGATAAAACAGGTTTCATTGCAGTAAATCAATAGTTAAATTCAATTATGACTTAATCAGCCAACCCACCGAAAGTGATACACTACTTTGCTTATTTTGTTGGCGGATGAAATCACGTTTCTGCTTGTCGAGAAGTTCAGCTCGGTGGACCTGCATCCCGATGTGGTGGATAATCATGCCATGGGGCAGATCTTCGAGGAGCTTCTGCGGAAGTTCTCAAATAAAAAAGAATTCACCCAATTACGAGTGATATCAGTATGATTTTTCAGGTTTTCTTCTTGAATCCCAAACATTCGTGATGAATATTGTATCTGGATTGGTCTCGTAGAAAATCAGGTATTCCCAAATAATCAACACCCTGATGACCTCATGATCTGTTTGTTTTCCAAGAAAAGCATGGGCTGAAAGCAGGGAAATGTCTTTGAGAATCTTTTTAAAGAGCATGGAGGAATATCTGATATTCCCGTTCCTATGGTTATAGAAATCAAGGATCTCCAGCAGGTCCTGCCTGGCTTTATCGGACCATATTACTTTCTTTCTTTTAGCCATGCATTGATTTCCTTCTCAAGATCCTCCCGGGTGGTATACTTCCCTTCTCTGATTTGCTTCCTGCCAGTTTCAATGTCTTTTTTCATCGGCTCGGAGACCTTGAAAACTGCGTCGGATTGATTGGAATCAATGATGGTTTTAATGGCTTTGAGAAATTCAGAATCCTCTATCTCGGCTATTCTCAGTATTATGCTTTTTTTTAGCTCAATAGTAGTCATAACTCAAATCCTCTCTGTTCCTGCAAAGTTACCTCAATTAATGCCAGTTCATCAATCGATGTGAAGTATTTTTTCAAGTCCGTGATACTTAATCCGGGAAAGCTGTAAAAGTGATACACAATTCTGTCATTTATTTAACTGCGGATGACATTCCTCCTCTACCCGGCGGCCTGGTTATAGCAAGTCATAAACAAATTATCTAAAAACCTTGGATATTAAAACCGATATGTATAAATTTACAACTCCATAACACCAAACATCTAAAAACCTGACTATGTCTAACTTCCAAACGCTTTCGGCTCTTATTTGGAATGTTGCTGATGATGTGCTGAGGGGTTTGTTCAAGCCGCACGAGTATGGTGATGTAATCCTGCCGTTTGTGATTTTGAGGAGGCTGGATTGTGTGATTGAGCCGAGGAAGGATGAGATCTATAACCTTAACGAGGAGTATAAGACGAAGGTGGAGGATCCGTCGCCGGTGATCCGCAATCGTATACAGGCTGAATTTTACAATACGTCGAAGTATGATCTTTCGCGGCTGAAGCAGGATCCGAAGAATACCTATTTAAATTACCGTCTATATATCAACGGGTTTTCGAAGAACGTTTACGATATCATCGAGAATTTCCAGCTGGATAAGCCGGTGGAGAAGCTGCTTAAGAACAACCGCCTGTTCCTGCTGGTCGAGAAGTTGCTCGTTTCCCTGGTGTTTTCGGGCGACAGGGAAGACCTGCAGGGCAAGGGCAAGATCCGCTCGGTGTTTGATCCCTGCTGCGGCACCGGCGGTATGCTCACCATCCTTATCTCCATCATGATCACCAATCCGCCCTTCGGCGTATCCTGGAAAAGCGAAGAAGAGTTCGTGACGGCCGAAGCGCAGAATCCCAACGGAAGGTTTTTCGCCGGCACACCACGCACATCCGACGGTTCCCTGCTGTTCCTTCAGCATATGATCTCCAAGATGGAGGAAAAAGGATCGCGCATCGGCATCGTGTTCAACGGCTCCCCGCTGTTCACGGGCGATGCCGGAAGCGATTACTTTCATGAAAGAACTAGTTCATTTGTATTTGCTGGCGGATGTCAGTCCGCGCAAATTGAAACATTACACCCGTTTGCTTGATTCCGACATCTTATGACTCTTAAGATCAGTTTATTTCTTGTTTTTGTTCTTGTGTTTAACCTGGTTATTAAGTCGCAAGATTTGATTTTCATGAAAAAGGATTCTACTATCCAACGAGCTAAGATCCTTGAAGTTGGTATTGATATTATTAAGTTTAAAAAGTATGAGATTCCTAAAGGGCCAACCTTTGAGATTCCTAAAAGTGAAGTCATAAAAATCGTTTATTCAAATGGGTATACTGATATCTATGATACGACATATAAAAAGTCCATTAAATATAAAATATTCCAGAAGCCCGACAACGACACTTCAAAATTTTCCATGATCTATATTCTTTTTTATTATGGCAATGATGAGTCAGCCAGATTTCCTCTTTCCTTTAATGGTAAAAGCATTTGCCTCTTGAGAAATCATATGAGGTTAGCTTATAAAATGTATTCTGAAGGGCAGCTGCTAATTGAAAGAAAAGATGGGAAAAAGATAGGCCCATCTATTAAAATGATTATCCAGCATGGGGTTAATTATGGTATTTATATTACCATTCCAAATGAATATGCACTCGACCCCAATAAAAAATTCGCTTTTAAACTGGCACTGGACGTGAACACCTTCCTGCATAAAGATTATTTTGGATTTGACGCTTTCTCCAGCGAAGAACTAATGCTTGTTGAAGACAGAAAGGATCCGGTAATAATTTATTAAGATTATGAGCCAAATTAGACCCACTGTGTAGACTAACCGTAGAAAATACTAAAACTATGAAAAAAGAGGTTATTCGGGAATTATTTGAGAAATTCGAGGAAGCTTGTTACATATATGAGGGAATTGAGTGCTGGAGCGGCCGTGAATTGCAGGAAATTTTAGGATATACTGAGTGGCGGAATTTTCTGAAAGTGATTGATAAGGCTAAAATCGCTTGTGAAAAATTGGAAGAGAAAACCGCCGATCATTTTGTTGACGTCAACAAAATGATCGATCTCGGGAAAGGCGCTCAACGTATGATAGATGATGTAGCTCTTACACGGTATGCCTGTTATCTGGTTGCGCAGAATGGTGATCCGAATAAAAATGAAATTGCCTTCGCCCAGACATATTTTGCGGTACAGACAAGAAAACAGGAGATAATTGAACAACGACTTCTTGATATTGCAAGAGTCATTGCCAGGGAGAAGCTTTCTAAAACCGAAAAGAGACTTTCAGGATTGATTTATGAAAGAGGCGTTGATGAAAAAGGGTTTGCCATCATCCGATCCCAGGGAGACAGGGCTTTATTTGGTGGATTTACAACTTCCGACATGAAGAAGAAACTAATGATTCCTGAAACGAGACCATTGGCTGATTTCCTGCCTACCCTCACAATTAAAGCTAAGGATTTTGCCACAGAGTTGACCAGCCATAATGTCACCGAGAAAGATCTCCAGGGAGAGACATCTATTTCCAGGGAACACATTGAAAATAATCAGGCAGTTAGAAAAATGCTGCTCGAGCGAGGGGTAAAACCTGAAAGCTTACCACCAGTGGAAGATGTAAATAAAGTAAAACGGCGGCTGGAAAGTGAAGAAAAGAAATTACTTAAATCAGTGAAAAAATCCAAGAAAAAATAGAAATGTCTTTACGATCGGTATTCCGAATTAGAATACCCTGGATCATTTTGTTGATGTCAACAAAATGATAAATTCCCTTAGGCTGTTAAAGTCCAGGCAGATGATATACAAACCAAAAAAAGAATATGAACCCAATCCCGGAATTTCATGAATCAATCGATCGTAATGCGATCATTGTCAGGCCAAAGAAGCCATATTTCGATTGGCTGAATCAGGTGATGCCAGAGGAAGAACCGATCACTCAAAACGATGAAAACAATATCTACCTGGTGCGGGAGATGGAAAGCAATGAGGATGTTCTGAAATGGGTTAAAAAACATTTCGAATTGATCTTCGATAATGAACTGAATGACTGGTACACCGATGAAGATGCATGGCCTCAGAATAGAACGTATAAAATGTTTTCTGAATGGTTTGAAATCGAAATATGTTCAATGGTACTTGACCTGGAAGAAGATCCAATTATAAAAGAATAGTGATGATCCGCGCGACATTTTTCGCGACAAAATGTCGCGAGGATTTAGGCAGGTTGACGGGATTAATGTCTGCGGATGACATTCTACCAATCCCCCGCTGTCGGGTTAAAGCAAGTCATCAGCAAATTATCTAAGAAATTTTGATATTTAAACCGATATGTATAAATTTACAACTCCATAACACCAAACATCTAAAAATCTGAAATGTCTAACTTCCAAACGCTTTCGGCTCTTATTTGGAACGTTGCTGATGATGTGCTGAGGGGCTTGTTCAAGCCGCATGAGTATGGGGATGTGATTTTGCCGTTTGTGATCCTGCGCCGATTGGATTGTGTGATCGAGCCGAGGAAGGATGAGATCTATAACCTTTACGAGGAGTATAAGACGAAGGTGGAGGATCCGTCTCCGGTCATCCGCAGTCGCATAAAGGCTGAATTCTACAATACGTCGAAGTATGATCTTTCGCGGCTGAAGCAGGATCCGAAGAATACCTATTTAAATTACCGTCTATATATCAACGGGTTTTCGAAGAACGTTTACGATATTATTGAGAATTTCCAGCTGGATAAGCCGGTGGAGAAGCTGCATAAGAACAACCGCCTGTTCCTGCTGGTGGAGAAGTTCAGTTCGGTGGACCTGCATCCCGATGTGGTGGATAACCATGCCATGGGGCAGATCTTCGAGGAGCTTCTGCGGAAGTTCTCCGAAATGAGTAACGAGACCAGCGGGGAGCATTACACCCCCCGCGATATCGTGAATCTGCTCGTTTCCCTGGTGTTTTCAGGGGATAAAGAAGACCTGCAGGGAAAAGGCAAGATCCGCTCGGTGTTCGATCCCTGCTGCGGCACGGGCGGTATGCTCACCATCGGCAAGGACTGGGTGCTCGAGAATATCAATCCGCAGATAGAAATCAAGATATACGGGCAGGAACTCAATCCGCAGACCTATTCCATTTGCAAATCCGACCTGCTCATCTCGGGCGAGAACCCCGACCACATCAGGCTCGGCTCCTCCCTGGGCGAAGACGGGTTCACGGGCGAGAAGTTCGACTACATGATCACCAATCCGCCCTTCGGCGTATCCTGGAAAAGCGAAGAAGAGTTCGTGACGGCCGAAGCGCAGAATCCCAACGGAAGGTTTTTCGCCGGCACACCGCGCACATCCGACGGTTCCCTGCTGTTCCTTCAGCATATGATCTCCAAGATGGAGGAAAAAGGATCGCGCATCGGCATCGTGTTCAACGGCTCCCCGCTCTTCACAGGCGATGCCGGAAGCGGGGAATCGGAGATCCGCAGGTGGATCATCGAAAACGACTGGCTGGAATGCATCGTGCAGCTGCCCGATTCACTCTTCTTCAATACCGGCATCACCACCTATATCTGGATCCTCAACAACAGCAAGAAAGCGCAGAGGAAGGGTAAGATTCAATTGATCAATGCCTGCGGATTATTTAAGCCCATGAAAAAAAGCCTTGGGAGCAAACGCAAGGAGATCTGCAGCGAGCAGCAACAATTCATCCTGGATACTTACACCGGCTTTAGTGAAACAGAGATCTGCAAGATCTATCCCAATCAATTTTTCGGGTACATAAAAGTCACCATAGAACAGCCCCTGACCGAAGAAATCACAAATGATAACAACGGTATCAGAAAGTCCAACTTAGATACCTGCATTTTTATATCTTTGACAATATTATCAGTCATATCCTTTGCTAAAGGATTTAAGGATTGATTGAGTTTTATAATATTGATATTGTAACAGATAGCTTGATGTCTGTTTGGCCTTATCAAATCGACCATAGAACTGCTCTAATCTGAACATCGACATGCCTATAAATATAAAATTTCTCGAGAACGAAATCATTGATCAATACCTTTACGATGAAAATCCTGATCGTCCATGGATAATAGGATTTAGTGGAGGTAAAGACAGTACAATGCTTCTTCAAATAGTATGGAATGCATTGAAAAAGTTAGATCCAATTCTTCTCACACGCCAAATCTATGTAATTTGTAATGATACGTTGGTTGAAAATCCACGTATCGTTAAATTTATTAATATAACACTTAAAAAAATTCAAAAGGCTGCAAACCAGCAACAAATTCCAATAATCGTACATCAAACAATTCCAAAATTAGAAGATTCATTTTGGGTGCGACTTATTGGTAAAGGGTATCCAGCTCCAAATCGATTTTATAGATGGTGTACTGAAAGGTTGAAGATCAATCCTACTACACAATATATAACAGAGAAGATTAATGAAAAAGGTGAAGTTGTAATATTACTTGGTACTAGAAGTGATGAAAGCTCTAAGCGATCAGCTTCTATGAAAAAGCATGAGATTTACGGAAAAAGACTGCGTAAACACCAGTTGCCTAATGCATATGTTTTTGCCCCTATAAAGGATGTTATTACTAACGACCTATGGCAGTATTTAAATCAGGTGCCTCCACCTTGGGGTGGTAATCACAAGGAACTTGTTACATTATATAGGAACGCAAATTCTGGAGATTGCCCACTTGTTATTGATGATACAACCCCAAGTTGTGGTAATAGTAGGTTTGGATGTTGGGTTTGCACCGTTGTAAATAAAGATAAGAGCATGGAGGGTTTGATTGATAATGGGGAAGCGTGGATGTCACCTCTTATGGATATTCGTACCTTTTTAGTTGAAACTAGGGATAATCCCGAAATTTATAGAGAAAGAAAACGGCGAGACGGAAAAATTCATGCCCGGTACTGGGGACCTTATAAGTTTGAAACTCGTGTTGAGATTCTTAAACGCATTCTCAAGGCACAAAAGGAAATACAAAAATCTGAAGGGATTGAATTAATTACACACCAAGAGATGGTTCTAATTCAGTACCATTGGTTTCGTGACAGCTTTTTTAAAACTCGAGTTTCAGACATTTATAACCGAATATTCAAAACAAAACTTGATATGAGTAAGCAAATTGAGAAGCTTCAAAAAGAGACAGAACTATTAACAAAAAGCTGTAAAGAAGAACCAAAGGACGTTGAATTAATACAAGATTTGTTAGCGCTTCAGAAAACAAAAACTCTTTTGATCCGTAAACGTGGCTTACAGGCTGATATAGAAAATCGCATCGACAAATACATTGAAGAGACAAATGATCAAAACTAAGTTTATCTATGACTATCAAAGAAATAGAACTTTATAATTTCCGAATCTACAAAGGCTCGAATAAGATTGATCTTTCTACTAATGAGAATCACAATATTTTTATCATTAGTGGAAGAAACGGGTTTGGAAAGACAACCTTTTTGATGTCCTTGGTTTGGTGTCTTTATGGCAGGAACATGCAGGAAGTAGATGACCTGTATAAAAAAGAAATTGCTGACCAGGGTGGATATAATAAATATATTGCCAATTCTTTGAATCGATTAGCAAAGTTAGAGGAAGACTATAACTTCCGTGTTTCTATCACTTTTACTGATATTAATATTCCCGAGATTCCTTGCCAGAAGATTGTTATAACCCGAAGTTACAATGCTAAAACAAGTATTTCTGAAGATGTAGAGGTTTTAATGGATATGCCGACCAAATTGATCACCCTGTGCCGATTCATTTTACCGACCTTCTGCCGATATAGTTTGACCACCCCACTTCTGCATTCTTAAGAAAGAACATTTTCCTTGGTTTTGGACGTTATACA
>Ga0194052_1002145_pt1 | contig 10979 bp, 13 predicted proteins | sample SepL226m_MetaG_FD_160117 | JGI IMG/M metagenome (GOLD analysis project Ga0194052, IMG submission 160117) | Anoxic zone freshwater microbial communities from boreal shield lake in IISD Experimental Lakes Area, Ontario, Canada - Sep2016-L227-6m | ecosystem: Environmental > Aquatic > Freshwater >... | reverse complement strand
TGTATTACGTTGTCAAACGCTTGACTGTGGATAACTTTAATTTCTTTGCCTTTTTACGCTCGTTTTGTTGATATATCTCTTCGTACTGCTTGGCTTTTATCATGAAGCAAATGCTATGAATTGGGCAAAATATCCCTTCTACTCTATTCCACTCAGAAATATATTGTTCACAGATTTTGCAGATCATTTGTGCCAATACTGATTAGTTGGTTTCTTTTCTGTCCTGGCGCTGTTCCAGATAACTTCTCGTTCGTTCTTGAGTTGCTGAGAGCTTAGATTATCATCGAACTTTTCCCAGAATAGTTTAGGTATACTTTCGTTCTTTACTACAAATACGCTTCGTCCTGCCTTGTCTGGGGCCGGGGTGTGTATTCTTACGAAGGCATCATCGTGGCGCAGATTATTCTCATTAAGCCAGAAAGAAAACATTTCTACTGTGGTCTCGTTGTCTATCTTGCCTTGATCTTTCAGTTCATTAGCTTTCTCGTATAGGTCTTTGCCATTAAGCGAAAGTATCCAGTTCTTTTGTTCATCGTTTAGTTTAGAATACATCTTTTTCCTTTGTTTAATAAGTCTAGGTTAGCTTGATTCACTTCATAGTCTTCGATTATCGGCCTAATCACTCTAGTGTCTGGCGACCTCCGCAGCCAGTTTCTAAACATTGCTTTATAATCCTTGTAAGTTTTACCGTTGGCTTTTATCCAATCCTGACATTTCTCATATTCATCGTTTACTGATTTTGTAGGAAATTCTTTTTGAAGTTCTGCTAATATATCAATAGATATATTATTCTTTACTTCTTTATTCTTACTTCTTGTTAGAGTGTTCGCTGGTTGTTCGTTTGTTGTTCGCTGGTTGTTCGCTGCGGTGTTCTCTGTGTCCTGATATTCGCTCCAATTTGAGATCAAAATGGTACTAAATTTGTTGTTCGCTGTTAGTGTTACCATTTTGGCTTTTTCTAATCTTTTACAAACTCTGTAAATTGTACTTGGGTTAAGGCCGCATAGTTCTGCTAGTTGGAATCTACCACCCTCCCACATACCAGATTTTCTATCCACCAGAAGCAATAGCATAATGAAAACCTTGAAAGAGTTAATATCTCTTTTTAAGAATTGATTTTCTAGTATCTTTCTGTGTAGTTTTACCCAACCGCTATTCATGTTCCTCCTCTCTTATTAAAAACGCCTCCGACCAGCGGCAAAGCAGGGTCAGAGGCATATATTTTTTGCAAAAAGTATATAATATTTCGTTTAGCTTTGCCGCTATGTATCTAGTATAATCTTATCCTTTTTTATTGCAAGTACTCACTATGTACAAACTGTGGATAACTAAAAAAGACAGCCGGAGGGAAGCTGCTTTTTTAGTATCGGGAGGTGATATGAAACAATTACATTATACCATAAACTGATTATTTATCAATACCAGTTGTGGTTTTGCCAGAAGTTTTTTGCGTGTGAACCATCTCCATAACGTCCACGTATGTAGGAGAAAAGATCGTCGATTTGTCTAGGGAGGTCGTTGAGATACGCTTCCCTTTCTTCGGTTGTGAAGTTTGGGTAGTAGCGTTGAGCGATGCCGATGCAGTTTTTGTTTTGTGCATATTGGTTAAATCCAGACTCTCGATCAATGATCCAGATGATCGCTTCTGCGTCTTCTTGAGACCATTCTTGCACTGCTCTTTGGTATATTGTGTTCCGAATGACTTGACTCTCTCCTCTTCCAGCTCCAGAGCTTCTCGACAGTACATCTCTTGAATTTCGCTCACTTTCCTCTCGCACCAATAAAGCACTCTGGCGATCAGCAACGCTAGAGCCCCCAACAATACTATTGATAGCACCCACATTATCCACGACATTTTGATCCTTTGTTAATGTTAGAATTACAGCCTGATTCTCCACTGTTTTTACCTTTATCATATCTGTGTTACTGATGATAGTTATCGCAAAAGCGATTGCAAGGTAAGTACTCAAATGTTTAATCTGATTGTTATCTCCGTTAATTTAGAAAATATGCGACCTATGAAACTTCAGAAGGATTATGAGAGGTCAGCCAACGCTGTAGACCGGCTATAATCGAATTTACAATAGCAAATAGTATAATGTACTCAGTTGCTGTCGGTTGTTGATTAGAAACCAATACACCAAGTCCTACGACTATACCTGTGATGACATAGTAACCAAGAACCTTTAGTCCTTTGATGAATCCTTTTTTTGAACCGTACCTAGAAAAATCTAATTTCATTATACTCCTTAATTATATTTAGTTGGTCGTGGCTTTGGATTTTGTCCGCCGCCACGAGAGTTTAGTGTCCATCGACCATCTTTTGCATGTATTCCACATCTGGTTTATCTGGTGGGATAGTGAATTGATGGAGGATTTGGTGAGACCGGACATCGATGACTACTTTATTTATTGGTAGATTTCGAAATCTTATCTCAAGTTTGGTTGTGTAGTCTCTTCTTGGCCAGAAGAGATGATGTGTGTCTTTCACTCATTGTACCTCTTCCAGCAGGTACTGCTTGATCTTGAAACGCCGACCACAATTGGGGCATCTCATAGTAATGACTTCGTCTATTGTTTGCCAGTAGACAAGTCTGTGTCCGCAACGATTACAATAAACCATCTTAGTCGTCTCCCATTGGAATATAGATATCGGATACCATACCGAAAACGATATCATAGTAATACGTGCCATCAGTGTAAGTATCTCTTAGTGCTGATGAGAAGATAAACTTGTAACCCCACGCCAACATAATTGGGTGTGTTACTTTGTCGAACTGTTTAACTTGGTGTGTAGTTGCCACATCTCTTACCACCTTTTTAATGTACTCGGAGAGCGGAGAGCCGCTCATCTGAATATATTACGCTTTTACAAGCCAACCAAGGCAAGATGGACGAATATAATCATAATTTTTAATATGGCAAACTGATCCGAGTGGATCGTTTTGTTCAAATACTGTACAAACTCTAGTATTGCATCCTGGCATAGCAATGCCAATATGACCATAAGGACTACTATTGAAAACAACTAATGATCCGATAGGAGGAACACCACTAGGCGTATTTTTTATAAAATTAAAACCCACTTGACCTTTTGCGTAGTCAATAGCATTACCGTGACTGATAGTCCAACCATTCTCTTTTTCCCATTCTTTGACAAGATCAACACACTGAGGACCATACATACCATCCATATCACAGTGTTTACCATTCCATTCTGTCACAAAATCATTGATGTTCATTTTTCTCCTCTATTTATTTTTGAACCAACTAGCAATTATTCCTAATAATAGCATGAGCATGCCAACTACCATACTCCAAGTTCGTGAATCTAATATCTTAAGATCATCTCTATCAGCTTTGCGCTTGATTGCTTCATCGAATTTAGCATTTAGGGACGACAAAACAACTTTAATTTCATTATGTTCGTTGCTGTTTGATTCTTTTATATTCTTAATCTCGTTCTGTATCACAGCAATTTCCAATGTTAGATTTTTGTTTTCTGTAGCCATAATCTAGTTTTTATTATACCATACTTATTTTAAGCGTTTATATGTTCCATTTACTTTTCAGATAATTACTTAATTGGGTTATCTGACCAACTGAAAGTATTGATGATATAACTTGTATCTCTGCAATATCTCCGTCAAAACCAGAAGTACCGGCGGCACTATTCAAAAGATATGTTGGACTTCCAGCTGCTGGAGTTCCAGAGGCTTGGTCAACATTACCATTTAATGTTCCGTTTAAGTAAATATTTACTACACCCGCTGAAGTTCTTGTAATAATAGCTACATACCAAGTACCAAGAACGATTGACGGCGTAGCACTTACAGCAAAAGTTACTCCATCTGATAAGACCACAAGTCTACCGACTGCACTTAGTCTAATTATAAATTTACCATTATCAATTATTCTACCAGTTAAAGTACCGCCCAAATCTCTTGGACTGAAAACACACGCAAAAGTTATATCTCCAGTGCCTATTTTATCGGCAGCGTTTGATAGTCTTTTGGTTAAACCATCACCAGTTAAGACTGGAAGTCCATTTTGTGTATTTATTCTATAAAGTAATTTATTCGCCTGAGTTGTCTGAGTAAAGTTATTAGCATTGACAGAAGAATCTAACCATTTAGCAACTGCACCCTCAAAGTAATTAACACCTTGACCCGATGGAGTGTTACCTGTATCTGTAAGATTGTTAGCGTTTGCAGTTGAGTCTGTACGAGTTACTAATCCAGTACCAGCAGAATAAACATCTAAATTCCAGAAAGAAATTATATCTGACATTGTTGCGGGTAGACCAGCATATTTTACACCTTTACCAACATTAAACATTGTAGTATCTTCGGCATCAGTAGTAATTCGTTTGATAAACCCAACACCATCTATACGACCGCCAAATGGAGTAGCATTATCACCTCTTGCGCCAATTTGAAATGATGAGTCAAAAGCAGTTATTCCAGAAGAATAATCTACATCAGTAATTGAAACATTATTTATCTTCATTTTAAGTTTGTTATTTACTGAGTCGTGTTTGGCTACCACAAAATACCAAGCATTAGGTTGTGGGATTATAGGAGAAGAGTTGATTGTGCCTGTACCAGTAGCAGTACCGTCTGGCGAACATACAAAAGATATTGTGCCATTTGTATTTTGATAAATTCCCCATTCTCTTTTATTGGAGGTAGCACCATATTTACCACAAACATATGCTAACGTAACTGGAATTGAAGTAGTATTAAACCATCCAAAAGCGGTAAAATCTATGTCTCCAGTTTGAAGCGAAGCGTTTGAGGTTTTGGTTAGGTATTGAGTTGAACCATCAAAAGACGCACAAAGGTTACCGTCTATTGATAGCCCAGAGGCGATACCAGCGGCAGATTGAATTTCAGTACAAGTAACAGAGACGTTATCGACTGTACCTGTAAAAGCGGAGACAGGGTGAATTTCTAAGGTAGCAGCAGAGGTAGCTGTGATATATGAAGTATAAGTTCCACTTGCCGAACGAGTGGCACCAGTAACTCCACCAAGAGTAAATGCAACTGAACCAGTAGTTACGACATAAGTAGCGGTTACTTTGTATTTCTTACCGATAGTAGGAACGACAGTAGATTGAGTCAAGTCAGCAGTGGCGGCGGTAGCGATTTCAGTATTTGAACCGTAAGCCCAACCAGCACCAGGAGTCCAACCAGTATCATTACCTGTGAAAGTACCATTAGTAACCATTTCTGTAAAAGTTTGTTGTAAGTGATTATTACCAGTTTGGTCGTATCGGATACCATTTTCTTCATTCATTCCGTACCAAGCAACTAGAGAGGTCTTTTCACCTGCGGTAAGGTCATCGTACATCTTTCCAGACCCAGAATTATAAAGAGAAGTAACTTCAGCAGTCGAAAGAGCCTTATTCCATATACCAACTGAGTCCATTCTTCCATTAAAGAAGTTATCAGTTCCGTCTACATTTTGTCCTAAGAAAAAGTTTCCGCCAGAGTTGACCGAACCTTGTTGAGAAGAAATATCAACAGTATTTTCTGGTGTAATGTTACCATTCCAGTAAATCGACATCAGTCCTGCTCTTGAACAAGTGATACAGATATTAGTCCAAGTTGAAGCAGAAAGAGTAGAGGTTGAAGTTACGACTTTTTCAGTAGCAGAACCATCACCGAAATAGAATCTAACTGTATTAGCAATAAGCCTACGCATCCAGTAACCAGTGGCAGCACCAGAAGTACCACCCTTGGTCATCATAGAGAGGTTGGTTCCAAGTGAATCAACATAAACCCACATATTGACAGAAAAGTCATTTGTAAGTGGATCTAGACCAGTCTGGGCAGCATCTGCGATTGTAAGGGAGGCTTTATCCGTTCCAGTAAATTGAACAGCACCATCAGAATAGATGCCATAATCAGCTTTTAGATATTCAACAGGATTATTAATCAAAGGATTAAAACTACCATTTGCACCAATATCGTCTAGTTGTAGAAAATTATCATAGATCATTTTTATTTTCCATTTTTAATAGATATCTACAGGACAATAAATTTAAAATACAAATTGTTAGTACCCGTTGAGTCATTTTTAATATAGACATTCTGCATCTTCGAAACGTGAATAACCTCTTTAGTATAAGCAGGAACGATATCATATTGAGCCATACCTACTAGTTCTGAAATTCTGATAGCAGCACCACAGTAAACAGTCATCAGAACTGCATTGTCTGGTACTACGATCGTGAAGACAGCAGTTGTGGTTAACGAAAGTGGTGAAGTCTGAGGAGAAGCCGTTGCATCTGAAGTCACAAAAGAACTTCCGACAGGGACGTTTACTCTATTGTCATCTCGATACATTACATTTTTATTTGTTGCTTGAGCTTTAGCCATATTTTCCTTTTTTAATTAATTCTATTATAACATTTTTAGTTAATTCAATTACTCGATTTTGATCTCGGACAGCTTCCATTTATTGACTCCTAGATATGCTTAAGCAATTTAGATATAAGCACTTTAGCGGCCATTTTTACCTCATCATCGTTACCAAGTTGAGGACTTTGGGCTTGTTGTCCTGCTTGAGCCATACCAGATTGGTCTTGTGGTGTAGCCTGTGGGGCTTGCTGTGGGGCAATTGCGGGGTTTTGTGGTGGCTGTGGTACTCCAGCGTTCTGTGGAGCAGGAACTTGAGGCTGTCCGCCTTGTGACATTTCTTGCTGTCTTTTTTGCAGGGCTTGTAAAACTAATGGTGAAAGTTGCATTTTATTCCTTATTATTATTGAGCATATTGTTGAACTATATCATTCAAACCGTAATTCTTAGCTTTCATAAGTAGTTCACTATAAAGCTTATCGAGTTTGGCTTGAGCAAATTCTGGCGTATCGCTAACACTTGGCAAAGAGTGCATATAAGCCTCAATGACTGATTGTGCAGGTCTTGAACCACCTGTGATAGCTTTGGCCAATTGAGTAGCAATTTCTATTTTAGTTGCGTTGTAAGCGGTGCCAGCAGTATTCGTGTATTGACCTATAATTGGAATATTGGTTGCAGCACCAGCTATTGGTCCTTTAGCACCACCAGCTGAAACCAGATTTTGTCTAGCTGAATCAAGAGAGCTTAATGCAGGAACTAAAGCATCTTTTGCGGTTGTTTGTTCTTTAGTCAAAGTGGTAACAGGAGCTAAAGCGTCAATAGCATTTTTGTAATATGCTTGAATAGCAGTTGAATTTTTGCCACCGCTAGAAGCCATATCATATTGTAATGCCTTTAATTGCTGATCTTTTAATTGTTGTATCTGCTGAGCACTTTGATCAGTTGGTTGTGTTGCAGCTGAAGTCGAAGCTATTGCATTAGCGGGATTTGCAGGAAGTGTTTGTGGCTGACCAGCCTTTGCTGCACCATATCTTGAAGCAACTCCACCTATAATTGGTGCAGCCTTCGAAATAAAGTTACCAGCTTCTTCGCTACCAAGTTTACCACCTAATTTTTCCATAGTTTTTGCTAAGGCAGCAGCAGTAGCTGGGCTATTAGCAATTTGAGTTCCGACTCCACCAATGACTGCTCCCAATGGTCCACCGCCATGGCCTATAGCAGCACCAGCTCCTTCTCCAAGAAGTGCTCCAGCTGTAGGACCAAGTTTAATAAGAGCATTTCCACCTTTAAAAGCGTTTCTAGAAGCTAAATCTTTAATGTCATATAAACTATTTAATTTTTGTCCTAGTTCTTTTACTGATTCACCGTTCGGACCAACTAGATTATTAGCATCGGCGGTTTTTTGTAGTGTTTCTCGGAGAGCATCTGCCGTTAATTTATTATTTGTATAATCTTGTGGGTTCAAAGCCTTTTGAGAATAATCAACGTGACCATCCCATTCCTGACGCATTTTATTAATATCTGCCATGGTATTTTCACCATTCATAACTTTTTCTTCAAGTTTAGCACCAGTTTGCAATAATCTTTGTCCAGCGATTTGATCATCAGGATGTGAAGATGCTGCAAGTTTTTCTGCTCTGCTCATAAAAGCATTAACAAAATCATCTGGATTAACCCTTGCTCCAGTATCTCTGACTATCGCACTATATTGATCCTGAATTGGTTTCATAGCAGAGGCAATATCTTCAGCACTTCTTCCTACTATATTGTTCTCAATCATCGTATTGCCAATAGTCGTGCCATGTTTAGCAAAGAAGTCAGCTGCTTGAGTCGGAGTTGGTCTTACTGCCTTAGAAGCCATGTCTTCAGCCGCTTGAGTTAAGCCACCACCTATTTTGCTTGTTGCAAGTTTTCCAACACCACTGACTAATCCACCAATGACTCTTCCGCCTAATTCTTGAGTTGCTCCACCAGCTGCCTGAGTCAATATATTGGAAGCATTTAGCTTTTGATTGTTTAGCTTTTCTTTTGCTGCTTCACCTGCTGCACCACCACCAGCTGCAAGAGCCATAGCAGGCAATAAAGAAAGACCACCAGTCTCAGGAGCAAGCAATCCACCTATAACAGGAGCAGCAATCGAACCTATTTGAGGTAGTGCATTTTTAATCCAACCACCAACACTAGTGTCCTGTTGTGGCTGTTTTTGAGCTTCAGCTTCACTAAACTGTTTATCATATTGATTAAATGTGTCTAGATTTACTTGCATTTTGTTTGCCTCTTGTTTAATTAAATTACCAACCAGCACCACCGGCAATAACCCTTTTGAGATTATTTGGTTGGTTGATATCAGGAAACTCTCCTAATATCTGTTTATAAGCTGTTTGCCATGCTACTGAGTTTCTATCTTGTGATCCAGAAATTCTATCAGCTGCTGATTCTCTACTTCCGCTCCAACCGCCAACTGTTACATTGTTAGTATTTCCGACTCTAGATAAATTTCCTGAATTAGCAGCAGGAGTCGCAGTAGTTGGTGTGGCAACAGGATTCATTAAGTTAGCAATTTTTAAATTATTGGCATTAGTAGCGTTGGTGGTTGAGGTTGAGTTTCTTAAAGCAAGATCAGCTGACTGTTGTTGAAGTGCCAAATCATTAGCCTGTTTAGCTTTAGCAGTCTCAGTAGCGGCAGCCACCTGTTGTCTGTTTAGTTCCTGTTGATCTTCAAAGTTCTTCTGTTGAACAGCAAGAGCGTTGGCTTGTGCAGCCTCAGTAGCGTCAAGAGTTCTTTGATTTTGTAACTTATCCAATAATGCGTTTAGAGTGTTTTGATTATTCGTTGTATATCCTGTCAGTTCTCGTGCTTGTTGATCGCTCAACATAGCCATTTGTTGAGTGATATCGTTCTGAGCACTTGTCAGACGTTCATTTAATGGAGCTTCAGCAATTCCAGCTAAACTCATATTAGTCTGCATTGGAGCGGCTTCAGCAGTCGTTTGACGATTTAGCTGTGCCTGATTGGTAAGAGTACCTTTATCACGAGCGGCAACATCAGCTGGAAGAGTCGCGAGTTTAGTCTGTATTCCTCTTATTGTGTCTTTGTAACCTTGGATTTGGTTAGTAAGATCAGGAATACCATATTGAGTATTAAGGTTAGCCTTTGTCTGAGTCTGAGCAGCGTTCTGGCTAGATATGAGATTCGTTAATCCAGTATTGCCAGCAGCAACACCAGCGTTATAGTCATTTGTTAGAGCCTGTGTAGTATCACTAGGTAGAGCCATTATATTCCTTTATATTAAAAAAGAGTTGATCAACTCTGTGGCGATTAAATATATCTATATTATAGCATATTTTAAACTATGCTCCTTGATGAGCGAAAAGATAATATTTTAAGGTAAGATTACTTACCGTTATTGGATCTACGGAATAGTTTTCAAACTTTATTGTCATTGTTGATGAATTAGAAGAAGCATATATAAAAACATAGGGACTTGAAAATCTCAAAGATTCTACAGGAGACCAGTCGTCATCTGATCCTCCATACCATGAATAATTTGCCATAGTCAGAATACATGGGATAAATCCATAGTCATGATTAATTGTTAAGACTGTCTGTGGATCTGTAGTCGAACCATCTGAATAAAAATTTAATACTACTGAATTAAATAGTGTATTTTTACACTTAAAAGACGACAAATTAGTATCAACAGTTAAGTTTACGGATGATGCAGTTTTAACATCATAGCCGGGCTTACTACATTTTATTCCATAGTCTGTCATAATTTTAGAAAATCCTTAAAGATAATATAAGTGTATGTTGTTGTTAAACGATAATTATCATCTCCTACCTGTCCATATATATATGTAGAGGTAGCACCAGTAGAAGAACTTGTAACATCAAAATTAAAAGAAAAATTTAATCTAACATAATAATTTAGATTTACTCTATAATCCTTGATAAAAATGTCAAACAATGGTGGATATCCTAAATTGTGAGTAAAAGTTGGATCAAAATAAGTAATATTTGGATATTCTGGATAAGGTGTTGTATTGTTATAAATACCATATCCAGACTGTTGAATAGTCAGATCTAAACAATCAGATTTCTGAGAAAAATCTCTATAATCTGTTGAGGTTATTCCTTTCGTTGGCACAGTAGCATTTATTCCAAAAGTATTAGTAGGGGATATTGGCGTTTTATTGGTAACACTATTTAATGTTGCTTGAAAGTTAGTTTCTAAATTCCAATCAAAAATATAATAATATGCTGATAATCCACTATATGTTGTATCTCCCAAATAGACTAAATTATTATTATCAACCCCAAAGGCATTTCCCGAACCAAAACTATAACTCTCGGTTCCTGCCACACAAATTGAGGCATAAAAAAACGGTGGATATCCTAAATTGTGACTATATAAAACATAAGGATTAGATGACCCCTGAGGAATATCTATCCTGCCGCTAGCAATAATCTTGAGCGTTGGCCACTGAGAATTAAATGATATCTTATAATCAGGAGCAGTTTTGACATCATAGCCGGGCAAACTTACTTTTACGCCATATTCGCTCATGATAGTTTACCAATTAAGATTCTATCATTTGCTCCGTCATTAACTATAA
>Ga0194052_1002140_pt1 | contig 10999 bp, 9 predicted proteins | sample SepL226m_MetaG_FD_160117 | JGI IMG/M metagenome (GOLD analysis project Ga0194052, IMG submission 160117) | Anoxic zone freshwater microbial communities from boreal shield lake in IISD Experimental Lakes Area, Ontario, Canada - Sep2016-L227-6m | ecosystem: Environmental > Aquatic > Freshwater >... | reverse complement strand
GACCCCGACACCTGCTTCGCCGTCGGCGTGAGCGTCTGGGAGCGCTACAACGGCCCCTACACCGACGACCTCAAACCGGCGGTGGACATGATGATGAACAAGCGGGTCGCGGTGCGCATCCGCGCCAACCGCGTGCGGTCGTGGGATCACCGGAAGCTGGGACTGCCTGCGATGCCGTTGGCCGGTTCGACGGCCCCCGAGTGATCGAGCACCCGCATAAAAGAAGTACCCCCGATGGGATTCGAACCCACGCTACCGCCGTGAGAGGGCGGCGTCCTAGGCCGCTAGACGACGGGGGCTAGAACGCGCGCAAGCATATCGCCCGCGGCGTAGGCCGCAAAAACACCGACCGCCGCGTAGGCCGCCAAAACTGCTGGGGTACCAGGACTCGAACCTAGAATGGCTGAACCAGAATCAGCTGTGTTGCCAATTACACCATACCCCATCGGGTCCCATAACGGCTGGTAGAACCAACTATTTCGGGCTTTCGACGGTCGTCACACTACCAAAGATGCTCGCGTACACCCTCGCGGGCTCCCCGCAGACGGCTCATGCTTCGCTCGCGTCCGAGCAGTTCCATCGACTCGTACAGCGGCGGACTCACCGAAGATCCGGTGACCGCGACACGGATCGGACCGAAGGCCTTTCGCGGCTTGAGCCCGAGCCCGTCGATCAGCGCACCCTTGAGCGCCTCCTCGATCGCGCCGGCCTCCCACTCCCCGATCACGTCGAGCGCGCCCAGTGCGGAGTCCAGTACCGCTGCCGCATCGCCGGTGAGTTCCTTGGCGCCGGCACCGGGCTCGATCGCGTAGACGTCGTCGTTGAGGAACTTCAGCAGTTCCCAACCGTCGGAGAGCACGACGACGCGGGTCTGCACCAGATTCGCAGCCGCGGCGAACCCGGCGTCGTCCAGTCCGGTCTCGTGGCCGTGGGCGTCGAAGTAGTCGCGCAGCCGGCGGGCGAACTCGGCCGGTTCGAGCAGGCGGATGTGCTCGGCGTTGATGGCGTCGGCCTTCTTCTGGTCGAAGCGGGCCGGGTTGGAGTTGACGTCGACGACGTCGAACGCGGCCACCATCTCGGCCAGGCTGAACACGTCGCGGTCCTCGGCGATGCCCCAGCCGAGCAGCGCGAGGTAGTTCAGCAGGCCTTCGGGCAGGAACCCGCGATCACGGTGCAGGAACAGGTTGGACTGCGGGTCGCGCTTGGAGAGTTTCTTGGTGCCCTCCCCCAGAACGGTGGGAAGGTGCGCGAACTCGGGAACCCGTTCGCCGACACCGATGCGGATGAGTGCGCGGTGCAGCGCGATCTGTCGCGGTGTGGACGGCATCAGATCCTCGCCGCGCAGCACGTGGGTGATGCGCATGGTGGCGTCGTCGACCGGGTTGACCAACGTGTAGAGCGGATCGCCGGAGGCGCGGGTGAGTGCGAAGTCCGGCACGGTCCCGGCGGCGAACGTGGTCTGACCGCGCACCAGGTCGTGCCAGGTGAGGTCCTCGTCGGGCATGCGCAGCCGCAGCACCGGTTTGCGGCCCTGAGCCTGATAGTCCCTGCGCTGCTCGGCGGTGAGGTCGCGGTCGTAGTTGTCGTAGCCCAGTTTCGGGTTGCGGCCCGCCGCGAGGTGGCGTGCCTCCACCTCCTCCGGGGTGGAGTAGGCCTCGTAGGCCTCGCCGGCCTCCACCAGCTTGGTGATGACGTCGCGGTAGATCTCGCCGCGCTGCGATTGGCGGTACGGGGCGTGCGGCCCGCCGACTTCGGGTCCCTCGTCCCAGTCCAGGCCGAGCCAGCGCAGCGCGTCGAGGATCGCCTCGTAGCTCTCCTCGGAGTCGCGGGCGGCGTCGGTGTCCTCGATGCGGAACACGAAATCGCCGCCGGTGTGCCGGGCGTAGGCCCAGTTGAACAGTGCGGTGCGCACCAGTCCGACATGCGGGGTGCCCGTGGGCGACGGGCAGAACCGCACCCTCACCGCAGCCATCACCGGTCCTTCCGGATCACCGGATTAGACAGCGTGCCGATGCCCTCGATGCTGACGCTGACGGTGTCGCCGTCCTCGATGGGGCCGACCCCTTCCGGTGTGCCGGTGAGGATGAGGTCACCGGGCAGCAGCGTCATCACCGCGCTGATCCACTCGATGATCGCGCCGACGTCGTGCAGCATCAGCGATGTCCGGCTGCGCTGGCGCACCTGGCCGTTGACCTCGGTGCGGATCTCCAGATCGGAGGGGTCGAGGTCGGTGACGATCCACGGGCCCACCGGGCAGAAGGTGTCGTGACCCTTGGCACGCATCCACTGTCCGTCGGCCTTCTGCTGATCGCGCGCCGAGACGTCGTTGGCGATGGTGTAGCCGAGGATGACGTCGCGCGCCTTGGCGGCAGGCACGTCCTTGCAGGGCCGGCCGATCACCGCGGCGAGTTCACCTTCGTGGTGCACCGGGGAGGCGTTGGCGGGCAACTGAATCGCAACGCCGGGTCCGATGATGGACGTGTTGGGCTTGAGGAAGATCACCGGATCCTCCGGTGCGGGGCCGGTGAGACCGCCCATCTCCTCGATGTGCGCGGCGTAGTTCTTGCCCATGCAGACCACCTTGCTGGCCAGGATGGGCGCCAGCAGCCGCACGTCGGCCAGCGGCCAGGAGCGTCCGGTGAAGGTCGGCGTACCGAAGGGATGTTCGGCGATCTCGCGTGCGGTCTCGGCGCCCGGTTCGCCCTCGATGCTGACGAAGGCCACCGCGTCGGGGCTGGCGATACGACCGAGGCGCATTCGTGGAAGCCTAAACAGTGTGGACGGCCCCGCGAGCAGCACCCTCCGGCGCTGGTGGATGCTCGCCGTGGGGCTGCTGGCGACGCTGTTCGCCAACGTCTTCATCAGCGGCGTGGCGTTCCTGATACCGACGCTGCACACTGAGTTCGGCCTGGACCTCGCCCGCGCCGGACTGATCTCAGCGATGCCGGCCTTCGGGATGGTTGTGACACTCATCGCATGGGGGTACCTGGTGGATCGGGCCGGCGAGCGGTTCGTCCTCAGCGTCGGCTCCGCACTGACCGCCGCGGCCGCGTTCGCCGCGTCGCGGTCGCACTCGCTGGTGGTCGTGGCAGTGTTCCTGTTCCTCGGTGGCATGGCCGCCGCGAGCAGCAACTCGGCCAGCGGGCGCCTGGTGGTGGGTTGGTTCCCGCCGGAGCAGCGGGGGCTGGCGATGGGAATCCGGCAAACCGCGCAGCCGCTGGGAGTAGGGCTGGGCGCGTTGGTGATTCCGCGGCTGGCGGCAAGTCACGGCGTCGGCGTCGCGTTGTTGTTCCCGGCCGCGGTGTGCGCCGTGGCGGCTGTGGTGTGCGCGCTGGCGGTGATCGACCCGCCGCGTCCGGCGCGGGCCGATGCCTCGGCCGGAGAACTCGCCAATCCGTATCGCGGCTCGCCGCTGCTCTGGCGCATCCATGCGGTGTCGGTGCTTCTCGTCGTGCCGCAGGTCATGGTGTGGACGTTCACGCTGGTGTGGCTGATCGCCGAGCGCGGCTGGTCGGCGGCTTCGGCCGGCACTCTGGTGACCGGTGCGCAGATCCTGGGCGCGGCGGGACGGATCGCGGCGGGCCGCTGGTCGGACCGGGTGGGCTCACGCCTTCGTCCGATCCGGGTCATCGCCGCGGCCGCCGCGGCGTCGATGATGCTGCTGGCCGTCACCGATTGGCTGAATTCCGGGTGGAGTGTGGCGGTGATGGTCGTGGCATCGGTGGTGACGGTGAGTGACAACGGTCTGGCGTTCACCGCGATCGCCGAGATCGCCGGGCCGTTCTGGAGCGGACGCGCGCTGGGCACACAGAACACCAGTCAGCTGTTGACAGCGGGCGTCGCGCCGCCACTGTTCGGTGCGGTGATCGGCGCCGCGGGTTATCCCCTCGCCTTCGCGATCTGCGCACTGTTCCCGGTGCTGGCCATTCCGCTCGTGCCGCGGGATAGGCTGTCGTTCGCCATCAACCACCGCGGGAGTCCGGGGCAACCGGTCTGAGAGGGCGGCACACCGCGCCGCCGACCGCACCACCGTCCGGGTAATGCCGGGCAGGGAGTGTCGATCATGTACGTGTTGTTCACCGCCTGGGGTTACGACGTCACCATCATCGAGTTCGCGTCGGTGATCCTGGCTCTTCTCGCGATCGGCCTGGGCATCAAGGGCACCCGCTGGACCTGGCCGCCGTACTTCTTCTCCAGCGTGCTCTACGGGTGGCTCTTCCTCGAGTTCCACCTCTTCGCCTCGGCCGCCATGCAAATCATCTTCATGGTCGCCGCGGTCTGGGGCTGGTTCTCCTGGGGTCGCGAGGGTGTGCTTACACCGAGCCGGCTGACGACGGCGCAGCGACTCCTCCTCGTCGCGGGCGTCCTCGTTCTGTGGTCGCTGACCGCGCCACTGCTCAAGAGCATCGGCGGCGCAGCCACCTGGGGTGATGCCTTCATGCTGGTCGGCTCGATCGCCGGGCAGCTGTTGATGGTGCTGCAGAAGAAGGAGGCGTGGCCCATGTGGATCGCGGTCAACACCGTCGGTGCGGTGCTCTACGCCAGTCAGGGCCTGTACTTCACGTCACTGTTCTACGCGGTGCTCATCGTCATGGCGGTCATCGGCTGGCGGGCATGGTCCGCGCGAGCCGATGATTGATCGTCGAGGGCATGCCGGGCTGATCTCAGTCGTGGGCGGGGAGTGCACCGGTAAGTCCACATTGGTGGCCGCACTCGGAGCGGCTCTGCCGGGTGCGGTCGTCGGGGAGTTTCTGCGCCAGTGGGTCGACGAACACGACGGCCGGGTTCCCACCGCGTCCGAGCAGACGGCGGTGATGGAAGCGCAGCACGCCGCGGAGGTCACGGCGCTCGGGCAGGCGGAGCGGAGCGGTCCGGCGTGGGTGGTGTCCGACAGCGGGCCGTTGATGACCGCGACCTACAGCATCCAGTACTACGGCGATCACTCGCTGCTCCCCCGCGCCCTGAAGTGGAGCCTGAGCAGCCGATGGGTGGTGTGGTGTCAGGACGACATCGAGTGGACGCCCGATCCGCAGCGCGACGGCTCCGATGCCCGCCGCGCATCACAGCAGATCCTCGCCGACATCTTCACCCGGCATCCCGCACTGCCGGTGCTGCCCGTCCGCGGATCACTCGATGACCGGATCGCGGCCGTCCTGGGCGCGGTGGGACTGCGGCAGCGCGAGTAGAGCCGCAGCGAGAAAGCACAGCGCTCCGATGAAGGTCCCGAGATTGGCCAGTACCTCGTCCTCTGTTACACCGGTCCTGCGAATAAAAGCACCGGCCGCGGAGATGGCGAACGCGACACAGCCGATCATGTTGATCCAGACCGCCTGCCAATCGTGGGATCTGACCTCGGCGATTCCGACCGACACGGTCACGGCGACGACTGCCAGCACCCCGCTGACCAGAAACGCCAGCGAGCCCGCCGCGTCGGGTGTCCAGACCAGACGGCGTTCCGCCTTGACCGCATGTGCCCACACCGAGGCGCCGGTGCTCAGGTTGAACAGCAGCGTGCCGGCGAATTGCGTTGCCGCCGAGACCCAGGCGAGGCGCTCCGCCCGGTCGCTGAGCACGAGTTGCATCCATGCGGCGGTGGTGAAGAACCAGGAACCGACGAATGTCAGGGCGTTGGCAAGTCCCGCGCCCATCACCGCGGGAAGCCCCGGCAGTGTGGCGACGGCGAAAAACGCCGAACCGATGGCGAACAGCCAGCATTGCCGCACCAGCGTCGCCAACGAGATCACCGGTCTAAAGCCGGGCGCGGATTCGCTCACCGACCTGTTGCGTGGACAACTTCTCCGCGCCACGGGTGGCCAGGTGGTCGGCGACGGCAGCATCGACGCGTGCCGCCGCGGCGTCCTCACCGATATGCGACAGCAGCAGTGCCACACTCATCACCGCCGCGGTCGGATCGGCCAGTCCCTTGCCCGCGATATCGGGCGCGCTGCCGTGCACGGGTTCGAACATCGACGGGTTGGTCCCGGTGGCGTCGATGTTTCCGCTTGCGGCCAAACCGATTCCGCCGCTCACCGCGGCGGCGAGGTCGGTGATGATGTCGCCGAACAGGTTGTCGGTGACGATGACGTCGAAGCGTCCCGGGTCGGTCACCATATAGATGGTGGCGGCGTCGATGTGCTGATAGGCCACCTCGACGTCGGGGTACTGTGCGCCGACCTCGGCGACGATCCGTGACCACAGCGAGCCGGCGAAGGTCAGCACGTTCGTCTTGTGCACGAGGGTCAGATGCTTGCGGCGTTTGGTCGCCAGATCGAAGGCGTAGCGCACCACCCGGTTCACCCCGTAGGCGGTGTTGACGCTCACCTCTGTGGCCACCTCATGGGGGGTCCCGGTGCGGATCGCGCCGCCGTTGCCGGTGTACGGACCTTCGGTGCCCTCCCGCACGACGACGAAGTCGATCGCCGGGCTGCCCGCCAGCGGACTGGTCACTCCCGTGTAGAGCCGGCTCGGCCGCAGGTTGACGTGGTGGTCGAGTTCGAACCGGGTGCGCAGCAGCAGGCCGCGCTCCAGCACACCGCTAGGCACCGACGGGTCACCGATCGCACCGAGCAGGATCGCGTCGTGACCGCGCAGTTCGTCGATCACGCCGTCCGGCAGCACTTCGCCGGTCGCGTGATAGCGCCGCGCGCCGAGGTCGTATTCGGTCTTCTGCACGCCGGGCAGCACCGCGTCGAGGACCCTCAGCGCCTCGCCGATCACCTCCGGGCCGATCCCGTCGCCCGGGATCACCGCCAGTTTCACGAAAGATCCACCGTTTCCACCAGCGTCGCCTCCACCGCAGAGCGGATCGCCTCGCGCACGTCGGCCGGCACGTCGCGGTCTAGTCGCAGCATGAGCGTCGCTCCGCCACCGCTGGCGTCCTGGCTCAGTTGGGCGGCTTGGATGTTGACGTTCGCCGCTCCGAGCAGGGTGCCGATCTTGCCCAGCGCGCCCGGCTTGTCGCCGTAGTGCAGGATCAGGTTCACGCCCTCGGCGCGCAGATCGAAGCTGCGGCCGTTGATGCCGACGACCTTCTGCACCTGCTGCGGCCCGGACAGGGTCCCCGATACGTTGACCGCCGATCCGTCCGCCGCGACCACTCGCACGTCGACCAGACTGCGGTGATTGGGGCTCTCGGTCTGGGTGTGCAACTCGGTGTCCAGTCCACGCTCAGCCGCCAGCGTGGGCGCGTTGACGAATGTCACCTGCTGATCAGTCATCGTCGAGAACAGACCGCGCAGAGCCGAAAGCCTCAGTATGCCAACGTCTTCGGATGCCAACTCACCGCAGACCCGCACCGACAGGCCCTCCGGCGCCTCGCTGGCCAGAACGCCGACCAGCACCCCTAGTTTGCGCACCAGATCCAGCCACGGCGCCACCTCTTCGCTGACCGCACCACCGGCGACATTCACCGCATCCGGCACGAACTCCCCGGCGAGCGCCAGCTTGACGCTCTCGGCGACGTCGGTGCCGGCGCGGTCCTGTGCCTCGCTGGTCGAGGCGCCCAGGTGCGGCGTGACGACGACCTCCGGCAGTTCGAACAACGGACTGTCAGTGCACGGTTCGGTGGAGAAGACGTCCAGGCCGGCGGCGCGCACATGACCGCTGCGGATCGCGTCAGCCAGGGCCGCCTCGTCGAGCAGTCCCCCGCGGGCGGCGTTGACGATGATCACACCCGGCTTGGTTTTCGCCAGCGCCTCCTTGCCGAGCAGTCCCGCGGTCTCCTTGGTCTTGGGCAGGTGCACCGAGATGAAGTCCGCTCGGGCCAGCACATCGTCGAGCGGAAGGAGTTCGATGCCCAGTTGGGCGGCGCGCGCCGCCGGCACGTACGGGTCATAGGCGATGACGTGCGTTCCGAACGCTGCCAGGCGTGCAGCCACCAACTGACCGATGCGGCCCAGGCCGACGACCCCGACCGTCTTGCCGTAGATCTCGGTGCCGTTGAACGCCGAGCGCTTCCAGGTCTTCTCCCGCAGAGTCGCATCCGCGGCGGGGATCTGACGGGCTGCCGAGAGCATCAGCGCGAGCGCGTGCTCGGCGGCGCTGTGGATGTTGGAGGTGGGTGCGTTGACCACCAGCACACCGGCGGCGGTGGCCGCATCGACGTCGACGTTGTCCAGGCCGACGCCGGCCCGGGCGATGATCTTCAGTTTCGGGGCCGCGGCGATCACCTCGGCGTCCACGGTGGTGGCCGAACGCACCAGCAGTGCGTCGGCGTCTTTGACCGCCTCGAGCAGTTTCGGGCGGTCCGGGCCGTCGACCCAGCGAACCTCCACCCGATCACCGAGAGCGGCAACGGTGGACTCGGCGAGTTTGTCGGCGATCAGCACTACGGGCAGGCTCACCCGGACAGCGTAATGGGCCGGTGGTTAGGGTCGGTAAATGGACGTCACCGTCGTCGGAAGCGGCCCCAACGGGCTCGCCGCGGCGGTGATCTGCGCGCGCGCCGGGCTGAAGGTCCAGGTTCTGGAAGCCCAGCCGACGCTGGGCGGCGGGTCTCGCACGCTGGCCGACCCCGAGTTCTCCGGCGTGCGCCACGACATCTGCTCGGCCATCCACCCACTGGCGCTGGCGTCGCCGTTCTTCGCCGAGTTCGACCTGCGGGCACGCGGGGTGCAACTCGCCGTGCCGGAGATCTCCTATGCCAACCCTTTGCCGGGCCGCCCGTCGGCGCTGGCCTATCACGACCTGGAACGCACCTGCGCCGGTCTTAGCGACGCCGAGTCGTGGCGACACCTGATGGGCCCACTGGTCGAGCGTGGCGATGAGGTGGTGGCGTTCCTCATCGGCGACAAGAGATCACTGCCGCCCGATGTGCCGGCCGCCGCCCTGCTCGGGCAGCGCATCCTCGAGCAGGGCACGCGGGCGTGGAACACCCTGCGGGGTGAGGACGCCCGGGCGCTGTTCACCGGTGTGGCCGCGCACACGATCGCGAAGATGCCGTCCTTTGTGGCGGCCGGTGCCGGGCTGCTGCTGGCGACGCTGGCGCACACTGTCGGCTGGCCTGTGCCGGTCGGCGGCAGCCAGGCCATTGCCGACGCGCTGATGGAGGATCTGCGCGCGCACGGCGGTGAGATCCACGCCGACGTCGAGGTGACATCGCCGCCCCCGGGTGTGGTGCTCTACGACACCGCGCCGACCGCGTTGCTCAGCATCTACGGTGAGGCGTTGCCGTCCCGCTACGCGGAGTCGTTGCGGCGCTACCGGTTCGGGCCCGGCGTGGCGAAGGTGGATTTTGTTCTGTCCCAAGATATTCCATGGGCGGATGACCGTCTGGCCGCGACGGCAACCCTGCACCTCGGTGGCACCCGAACGCAGATGGCCTATGCGGAGCGTGAGATCGCCGCCGGCCGGCACGCAGACTGGCCGATGATCCTGGCGGCGCAATCCTTCACCGCCGACCCGAGCCGTATCGACGCATCCGGCCGACGACCGTTCTGGACCTATGCCCACGTGCCGGCGGACTCACCGGTCGACCAGACCGCGACGATCACGAAAGCGATGGAACGGTTCGCGCCGGGGTTCTCCGACATCGTCGTCGCGGCGCGGAGCATCCCGGCGTCACGGCTGCACGAACATGACGCGAACTACGTCGGCGGCGACATCGGGGTGGGCGGCAACAATGTGCTGCGTGCACTGCTGGGCCCGACGCCGCGGGTCGATCCGTGGACCACGCCGATCCCCAAGGCGTACCTCTGTTCGTCGGCCACCCCGCCCGGCGGCGGGGTGCACGGCATGAGCGGCTACTACGCCGCGCGGACGGTGCTCAAACGTGAATTCGGCTTGGGCGTGCCGTCTTTGGCGCCTTAGGCCAGGACGCCACCCGCACCGCCGTTACCACCGGCCCCGCCCGGGCCGCCGGATGAACCCGAGTTGGTGGTCCCGGTCGATCCGGCCGTGCCGAAGGAACCGGTCTGACCGGAACCGCTGACGCCGCCCGGGCCGCCGAACCCGCCCTTGCCGCCGGTGCCACCGTTGGTGCCACCGGGGCCGCCGACGCCACCCACGCCGCCGGCACCGCCGGTGCCACCCGGGCTGGCCGACACAGCGCCGGTGCCCCCAGCCCCGCCCCTACCGCCGCTGCCGCCGAGACCGCCGAGACCGCCGTCACCGTCGGTCACCGCCGCGGTCTTGGACAGTTCCTGCACGCCGGTGAAGGGGCCGCTGTACTCGACGAGATAGCCACTGATGGTGAAACCGCTTGGGCTGTTGTTGAAGTCGTTCCACTTTCCGCGCGTGCCCCGGAAGTTGGTGACCGCGAAGTCCTCGTTATTGAAGTTGTTGGGCTCGCCGGTTTCCCAGGATGCGAAGTCCAGTGGCGGCAGCGTCGACCCCGTCGAATTGCCCTGCCAGAAGGCGACACCGGTCTCGGCTCCGGTCACCCACTTCCAGAGACCCTCCTCGTCCTGGTCGCTGGCACCGATCCAGATGTTCTGCGCGTTGACATAGTTGGCGACGAAGTCGTTCTGCTGCTGTGTGGGCAGTGTCACCAGATAACCGGTGGCTCCCTTGAAGTTCCGCATGGCGGCGGCTGCCAGCGACGCCGACCACGTGATGTTCGGGGATGCGACGTATTCGTAGTAGTCGCCGTTCACGGGATTGAAGAAAATGTTCGCGCCGGGTGCGAGCGTCGCCGAGACACCGATTGAGAAGTCACCCTGCGCGGCGCCGGTGGAGACCAGCATGGACGCCAGGGCCGCGTTGACGGCGGCCTGAGGCCCGCTGAAGCTGATCTCGGTCATGGTCGGACCGAAGGCGTAGCCGAAGCTCGGTGTCAGGTCCGTTGTGGTCGGCAGCCGGAAGGTGGTTCCTTCAGGCACATCACCGATCAATCCGATACCGACGAGCAGTTGATCGGTGTTGGTGAACTGTGTCACCACGAAGGCCGGGCTCACGGCCTGGTTTGCCGTATCCGGCAGGAACGTCAACTGCGCACCGCTGCCACTCCCGCCCGGTCCGCCGACACCGCCGTTGCCGCCGTTGGCGCCGAGGCCCGCGAAAC
>Ga0194052_1002133_pt1 | contig 11008 bp, 6 predicted proteins | sample SepL226m_MetaG_FD_160117 | JGI IMG/M metagenome (GOLD analysis project Ga0194052, IMG submission 160117) | Anoxic zone freshwater microbial communities from boreal shield lake in IISD Experimental Lakes Area, Ontario, Canada - Sep2016-L227-6m | ecosystem: Environmental > Aquatic > Freshwater >... | reverse complement strand
TCTCGCCGATGGCGGCGGAGGCGCCATTGTGACCACCGTAAACCGTGGGCTGCTTGAAAATGGTCTTGGGATCGGCTCCTGCCCGGAGGAGAATGTCCCTGGCAACTTGGCCGCCTTATGTCTTATCATTTCATTTCCGCTGCCAGAACGGGAATCACCTTGCTGCTGTAGCATTGTGAGCTTCAACCCTCCGAGTTATCCAACAAGTGCTGTAGCCGCACGCCCAATTCCGAAGGGAATCGTGCCACCCAAGAGGCATCCAAAAGTCCAACCTCAATCAAGTCGCGCAGGTGGGTCCGGTCTTTGTCCCGAAACGAAGTGAGCTTCATGCGCGCCAACGCACTCAGAGTAAGAAGGCGGAATGAGTCGGTTGCCTCGGACTCGGTCGTATCCGGGGCGGGCGCGAAATAGTCGGGTCTCACCTTTTCGGCGGCAAAGACCACATGGACCGCGTCACGCGCCCCAGCGTTGTCGCCATCCAGAAACATATCGAGACCGGCGGCGTGACGATGGACAAAGCCCGCTTGTGCCATCGCGGCGATGGCGACCGACAGATCGGAGCGGCGCAGGAGAATATCCACATCCTGAGTGTTCCGCACAGCGGTCTCATCCACGCGAGAAACCCACGCCGCCACGGCATTGCCCCCGATGACGGCATAAGGCACGCCTGCCGCATCCAAGGCGGCAGCGGTTCGGCAAAGTCGTTCCCTTACTTTTTCCACGGATCGAATCATCCTTTCCCAGGAAACCTGGCCGAGAGTCGGCGTTGGCATCCGTTCCGGCGCTAACACCGACGCCATCCGTTCGTTGTTTGCCCGCACGTTTTCTACGGTAGCCATCCGAGCGGCGGACGGCAAGTGGTTTGTTAAGACCCACCCCTGTCAATCCAATCATACTCGATCATACCTGAGCTTGATCGCCATCTCCCACAAACTGGCGATGCTGAGTAAGCGGCGGTTCGTGGGCGTCTGGATCAACGATTGCGCCTGGTTGCTGAGGCGGGGATCACTGGCGATGAACCAAAGGAATGCGTGGGTGTCCAGCAGGAGGTTCATTTCATGTGCGGCTCGAAATCCGCCAACGGCGCGTCGAAGTCCTCCGCCATGCTCATAGGGCTAGATTGGGCGACGATGCTCCAAACCCAAGGCCAGGACGATGACGAGCAGCAGGGGTAAGACAGTGGCTGGCTCAGGAACGGCTACGACCTCGAAAGCGTCGAATCTGAGGCCCTCCCCCAGGGTCAAACCATAGACGACTGCGCCCAGCATGGCCACCTCACCGAGCGCCATCGTGCCCGTGAAGCTCGCCGATTTTGTTTGGGTCAGGTCGTTCACCGAAAGCGAGTAATTGCCAGAAGCGTCCCAGCCGACATTGTATTGGAGCGTGTCGCCGCTCCCATTAAACCAGCCACAGTTCAGAAAATTGTAGCTGGCTCCGCGATCCGTGGACACGTAGATGCCCGTGTCGCTGCTCCCGTTGAGGCCGAACCGCAGGAGTTCGCCCGCCCCAAAGCCGGCTTGTTGAGTAGAGGTTCTCAGGTTGAAGCCAGAGAACCCGCTGTTGTTCGGATTGTGGACGGCGGTCACCTGCCAAGTTCCAGCGGGCAAGGCACTCGCCAGCCCACGGCCCACGCCGTAAGTGCCGTCCAAGCCCCACGCGCCGTCGTGGAGGGGGACGATCGCGGACGCGAGGTATTGGGCTCCTACTAGAGTGTCACTTTCAAGCCGCACCCAGGGTAAGAAACCATAGCCACCGTTGTCGCCAATCTGAAAGTGCGTGACCGGGTAGGGATCGTTGTCCGCATTATCAGCCGCGAACAGGGCCGCGCAGGCGGGCGTGGTCCACCAGACGAGGCTAGCGGCGAGTGCAAGCACCGCCAGCCACCGCCTGGCCCCACAGGGCGCAGCCGGGATGTTTGCCGAAATTGCCTGCCAGGACGGCTGCCCTGCTGCAAGGGTTGTGAATTGCAGTTTCATTCAACGCTCAGGCCAAAGAAGCAGGCGGGTTCTTGGACCGGGAGGTAGAGGGAGAACCAATCGCCATTTCCCTCGGCCGGAAGCGTCTGGAGCGGGCCGGTGTCGCTGAGCGCAAAGGCGCACGGCGCCCAGACCGGTTCCGTGAGATTGGTGGTGCAGACCGGGCTGTAACTCTTGCCCGCCACGCTCAGAAAAGTCAGCCGCAGGCGGCCGTTGGGCGTGAGCGCCGACTGCTCAATGCGAGGGTAATCGTAGGCGAGGAACGGGAACGTGCCGGACAGGTACTCCATCCAGTTTGACATCCCGTCGCCGTCGAAGTCATCCTCGCCGCGAACGTCCGAGAGACTGCGCAGCCGCCCGTCTGACCACTCGATGAGTTCCCATTCCCAAAGGTCGGGTAGCCCGTCCCGGTCAACGTCCTCCGCGACGGTCACGTTGCGGAGGATCATGTCACCGGGCTGTCCCACAGGTGGGACGACTTGGTTCTCCATGACCGTTTTCTCGCCGTCGCGGTCGCGGACTACGATGGAGATCAGGTCGCCGCTGCGCAGCGCCTTGGGCGAATAAGGCTTGGCGCTCCGGCCATCGTCCAGGTGGACGTAGAGCGCAAAGTTCACGCCAGGCCGCAGTGAGCCGCTAATCGTCTGGCGGGCGATCTCATTGGTGCCGTGCCGCAGGATCACGTCGGCGTCCCGCAAGTAAGGCAGCCCATAGCCGTCCTTGGCCTGCCCGTAATAGACGCACATCGGCTGCGGCAGGCCGGCATAGCCCGCCGAAGGCAGCAGCAGGGCGGCCGCTCCGGCAAAGAGGAACGTAACGAAGAGAGTTCTTGGTTTCATGGGTAGGGCGGTTAATCCCCGGAGAGGGAATAGGTTTGAAAGAAAATCTTGATGTCTTTGATGCCATTGCCGTCGCGCGTGCCGTTGACCAGCGCGCCGTGAACAAACCGCTCGATCCCTTCCGCCGGGTCGGCCAAGAGGGTGCTGCCGGGGATAATCAGCAGCCAACGGGTGTTCCAGACTGACCGGCCTACTAACCGACTGTTGTTATGAGTCTCGGCTTCATCGAACTGGCCGTTGTCATGGTAAGCGCGCATCGAGTCATAGCGACGGATTTGCGCCAGCGGCTCGCGCAACGAGTTCATCACCGGAATCCAGTCCGGGTTGTCCACGTCCGCGCCGCCGACGTTGTAAGGCAGCGGGATGGCCTGGTCGAACACCGTCCAGGAGCGCGTCTCAATGGCATTCCGGGTGGACGAGCGCATCACGTCATCGCCGACCGGGATGAGATAGACGCGCGGCTCGTTGCCCAGGCCGCCGCCGGTGCTGTTGGTGTTGAAAGTGGTGTTGTAGCCGGTGAACCAGACCCCAGCGGAGCGAATCTTCGTCGCCGCATGACTGGCGTCGTAGGCATTGTCTCCGCCCGCCAGGTCTTGGCCGAAGTAGTTCTTCCGGGCGACGACGAACGTGGAGAATGGGATGACCAGCGCCGGCTCGACGTTGGTGGTGTCAATGAACGGCCGGCAGTAGCGAATGAACTCCGGCACCTCATGAAGATTGGCTACCTTACAGTTCTCCAGCGCCTGCGCCCAGGTGGCGTCGCTGCTGGACGATGGCGAGATGCGATACAGTTCGGAACGTAGGGAAAAACGGCTGGTTTCAGTGTCCGGGTTATTGAAGCCGTAGCGGCCTTTCACCACGTCCCAATCGCCTTTCATGCGGGCGAGAATGTCCGCCAGGCCCGGCTCGCCGCTGGTGCCGCCGACCATCGGTGTGCCGAGCCAGACATAGAACCGCCCCGGCAGGCGGGCGCGGACGACGTCGGCGAGGAACTTGCTGCCAGGCGTCTGCGTGGTGTCGGAACTAAGCAGTCCGGTTTCGTAGTCATAAGCCTTGGCGGCGAGGTAAGTGTAACGGGCGGCGAGGTCGAAGGCCGTCTGGTAACGGCTCAGGGCGTCGTTGCGGAAGATACGGAAGCTGAGGTCGGCATAACGTTCCATCTGGATGCGTTGGGCGGCGCGGGAACGGACCTGGCCGCGTTCGAAGATAAGCCGCTCGCCATCGGCCAAGAGCTTGTTGATGCGCTCCTGGCTTTGCGCCAAAGCCTCGACCTGGGCGAACAACTCGGCCTGTTTGACGTATTGCTCCCTGAGTTTGACCAATGTGTCGGCGGTGCCCCAGCGCATCAGGGCCTGGTATTCATCCGCCTTGAGCAGCTTTTCCAGGTCCGCTTCCCTGGATAACTGGCCGGCCTCAAGCCCCTCACTGGCAGCATCAATCCCCGCAGTCACAAAGCGCCTGACCCAAGCGGTGGTAGTGGCAATCGTCACAACGGCGGCCTTACCTGGGTTCATGGCAAGGTTTTCCACCGGAAATGGGCCGACCAAACCTGCTATCTCGGAGGGAATCATTCCCGCCGCTGCCGTCGCCGACTCTAGTTCGGCGTCCGCCGCCATATCGAACAGACGCCCCACGTCCCTCAGCCCTGCTATGATGCCCGCAATCGCCTTCTTGCTGGTGACGACACTTTCGTCCTGGTTCCATTCGGAGGTGTAGCGTGTGTAGTCCGCCTGCCGATGATCGAGGTCCGTCTCTAGTTCCGCGAGGGTCTTGTTGTATTCCGCTTTCTTGGCGTCGAGCGAATACCAGGACTGGACGAAGTCAGAGAGGGCCAGTTGTAGCTCACCTTGGGCAGTCCGGTGGCCGGTCCAACCAGGCGGTTTCACCTTCAAGCCGTTATCCGCCATATAGACCGTGACAGTGCCGACGGAGTTCGTCGTGCCAGTCCCTGTGATGTTTTTGTAGTCCTCGTATTTCGTCTTCGTCCAATCCTGGCTGGTGGAGAAGTCGAGGTTGATCACTTGCACCTGCATCACTTGGCCGGTGGGCGCATCTGCGAGCAGGTTTTCCAAATCGAGAATCTGCCAGTTAATCAGGTCCGGCCCCTCATAGCCTTGGGGATAAGTCTTGCCGGGTCCGATGTCATCCGGGTACGGGTAGCCGTAAAGCTCGAGCAGGCGGTTGTGGTAATCAATCTCGTTCAGAGCGAGCGACTCTTCAAGATTAGCAGCCGAGTCAGATTGCTCGCGGAGTTGGAGCGTGGCGCCGCGGGCGTGGTCGAAGGCGACGCAAGCGTTGTAGAGTGCCTGAAGCGCGCGGTCATAAATCTGCTCGAAGTGGGTCTTGCCTTGGTCAATCGCCGTCGGATCTATGTCGAACGGCACGACGTTGCGGGCCAAGCCCAGCGGATTGAGGCCAGTATCGGCGCTGTCCACCTGAGTCTGGATGTCTTGGAAGGTCTTCGCGATCTCGCCCAGTTCCGGCGTGGAGGCGCGGTCAATCTTCTGGATACCTTCCGGCGGTTGGTCCGCGCCGCCCACCTGGGTCATGTTGGTGAGACTGTCCAACATCAGTGAGTTGGCTACGGCCCAGTCATAGTAAGCGGCCTGGCCGGCGCGGCTGGCCCATTCGCCGATGCCCCAAGCGCGGTTGGTGTTGCTGTCATGGTAGCCGGGCCAGCGACCCGTCGGGTCTTCGGAGTAACACTGGCGGAAAGTCTGCTTCACGATCTCGGCGCCAGTCCGGGCGCGGGCGGCGGCGGTCTCGGCGAACTTCTGTTCGTCGAGGTAATCGGTGCTGACGGCGGCATTGCCAATGAGGGTGGCTTCCGCCTCGGTGTGCCAGGCGAAGTTCGTGTAGGAGAGCAGGTCGTAGTACCCGCTGATGGCACTTAGGTAGTGGCCCCAAGCATCGCCGTGGCCTTGCGGATAAAGGCGCTTGGCGTCCTCGGCGGTGATCATGCCTACCGTATTAGTGGGCGTGCCGCGAAGATTGTAGTTATAGGCATAGGCCGCTTCGCCGCCGTTGATGCCGGCGGTGAAGTTCCAGATTAGCCGGTTGTAGATGGGCGAGGTGTGAACCGATGGCTCCAGCGTGTCGTCCCGGCCGCGCAGCAAGGCCAACTCTTCTTCCAGCAGGTTAGGCACCTGGTTCATGAACGGGAAAATGGAGGTGGCGTCAGCCCCGTGTTGGTCTTCGGCCAGCGAGCGCGGGAAGGCGATGGTTGGGTCTTGCGCGTCGGCGTAAGCCTCATTGCCTAGTAGCGCGTAGAGGTCATTCAGCCGGCTGGCGGCAAAGAGCAAAGTCTGGTTGACGCCGGGGTCACTAAGACCGGCCAGGAGGCTGAACTCTTTGGCGCGGTTGAAGATAGTCTGGTAAGTGGCAATCAACCCGGCGCTGCTGGCGGCATCGAGGTTGAGCGCGACGTCGCCCTCATAAGGCCCGCCGGCCTGGCTGACCATCGTCACGCGAGTATCCACTGCGTTGGCAACCATGTCGTGGTAGGCTTGTTCGAACGGATTAATGCCCGTCATGGCACGCTTGACCCAGCCGGGGGCTAAGTTATAGGTCCAGTCGCTCCAGTTGGTGCCCGTCGGGCCAGTGGTAACGGTAGGCCGGTAACGCACGGCGAAATAGTGATCCGACAGCGTGAAGGGACTGGCACCAGAAATGGTGACTTCGTTGGTGCCCGGCGTGGGGTCGCTGCCATATACGGCCCAGATGCCGAAGTTAGTGTTAGGAATCAAGCCGCCGGATGGCTCAACCCAGCGCCACTGGTATATTGTTTGCCCGACCTGTCCGGAAAAGTCGGCGCTGTAGCGCAGTGAGAGTTGCTCGGCCAGCACGTCGTCTGGTTGGAGCACCTCTAAGTCACCGCTGTAAAGCTCCGGCACGACCTTGAGCAGACTGAGGCTGACGGGCAGCGAGGGCGGGACTTGCTGGGCGTTGGTGCTATTGTTGAAGGCGAGCGTGACATAGCCAACGCCGTTAGTGAGCCGGGCACCCAGGGCCGCCTGAACATACGGTGTGTTCGGAGAGATAAGTTCCAAGGTGCCGGGCAAGGCTTGCACAGCGATGGCCCACTTGTTACTCAGGTCCGTGGTAATGCCGCTGGCGGTATCATTGGCCATCGCTTTCTCGAAATTTTCCAGCAGATTGAGCAGGAGATAGCCGCTGCCGGTGAGGGTGGAAACTAACTGGCCTTCCAGCACTAACCGGCCATTTGTGCCCCGGTCAGGGTCGAAGAAGAGCCGGGGGTAAAGCGACGGCGGCAGCTTGGGGAAGTGGATGAGCGGGCTGGTTAGGTCCTGGCGGGCGTAGTCGCTCGGAAGCAGGGCGTCAATGACCGCGCGATCCAGGTCCACCTCCTGGTCGGCCACCGGATCAAACAGAACCACGCTAGGGCCGTTCGCCAGCCGGGACGACTGGTCGTATTTCACGTCCACGCTGAGTTGATTCCATACGTCCGGCAGACCACGCGTGGCGGTGGTAAGGGTCTGGCCGAGCTGTAGTTCCGGCAGGTTATCCGGCCAAGAAATGTGGTAAGTAACGACGACGGGCACGCCGGAGGTGCCGGCAGTGGAGGAAGGTGTAGGCAGCCACGGCACTTCTTGCCCGATGGCTGGTTGGGCGCTGGCCGCCACGGCCGGGAAGTAGAACGTCGGCTGCATCTGGTAGTAGAAGTGCATGATGGCATCGGCCTCGCCTCCATCGTCACCCGCCGAGACCGCCCACCAGCCGAGCTTGCGATCCGGCCACGCCGGCGGCATGGTGTCGCTGGAGTTCTTAGTGCAAAGCGGCATTGCGCCCAAGGGCATAAGCGGCAGAATGGGGAGGCCGGCGTTAAGGTCGCGTTCGAAGCGGTATTCCGCGTTGGTGGCGACGACACTGAAGACCTCCATCGCCGGCTCGCCAGAGTTGGCGTCGAGATAGTCCACCAGCACAAACGGGGCGGAGGAGTTGGACGTGTTCAGGTCGTTGCGGAGCGCGTAGGCCACACCGCCCAGTATCAAGGCGTGCTCCTCGTTGGGATTGTAGCCGGGCAGCGTTGGATCGTTTTGGTAGTAAAGGGAAGCCGTCGCGTCCAGTTGGCCGTCAAACTGGAGCGTCTGGGGCTGTAGTTGGTCGCCACTGCTGCCCAGACCGCTGGCGATAACGATCTGCGGGGCATTCGCCGGCCATTCGGAGAGATAGCGCACTACCCGGGACGGGTAATACACTGCCGGCATATCTGGCTGTTGGCTCTGGTTGGCCCACCAGACTTCCAACTGGCCGGTATTCACGGCATAGACGTGAGACACCGCGCCTGGCGCGGCTTCCGCAGGGTAGTTATAGAAGTCGATGTTGTAGCGGTCGCCCTCGGGGACGTGGACGAAGCCGGGGAACGCCACGGAGTCGCCCGTGGGAATAACTTGCCCCCAACACCACGAGGCGCTGACCACCGTGCCGTCTATGTCGCCGGCCGAGTTATGCGCCACCGCGCCCTGGCCTTCGTTGAAGGAGAAGTTGGCGACCAAGCTGCCGGCCGTGTCCGGCCACACGTCGAATCGGTTGCTGCGAATCTGATCGGCGGTGAGCGCCATGTTCCAGAGGCGCACCTCGTCCAGCTTGCCCTGAAAGAAATCGCTGATGCTGGCGGCGTGCGAAGAGGCGGCGGCCATCACTGCCTGATACGCCCGGCCGGAGACCAGGTTGAGCCGGACGAAGTTAGTGGCTTCCCAGACATAGTCGTCCAGGTACAGCCGCAAGGTGCCGTTGGTGTCGCTGCCGCCGGTGAGGGTCACGGTGAGTTGTTGCCAGTGGTTGGCTAAAACTGGCGCATTCGTCGTCGTCGTCCGCACCCAGTTGCCGGGAACGGTCTGGTTCCAAACCCCAACCGATAACTGGCCATCGGCCATCAAACCGACCTGCAGGGTGAGCAAAGGATCACCTTCGGAATACAACGTGCCATTAGTGATCAGCGACGGGCTGAACCAGAACGAAAGCGACCAGTCACTGAGCTGGTTCAAGAAACTCTCCGCGGCGATGACGTAGTCATTGGTGCCGTCAAATTGCAGGGCGTGAGCCTCCGGGTCGCCGGGCAAGATTTCCTGCCCAATGGTCCAAGGCTTCGGCTCGAGGTCAAAATAGAGTTCGTTGGTGTGGCTGACGGTTTGCACCACCTCGAACCAGATGTTGTCAGAGGTAGTGTGCTTCAACAGACAAGTGCCCGGCTGGGTGGTGCTGAGCGAACGGCCGCTGGCGGAGAGGGTCGCGTGCAACGGCGGATCCATATCCTCCATCAGCGCAGTGGATAGCTCCGTGGGAAACAGTGCCGGCGTCGTATCCGCTGGCGAGTCACCAAGTACGAATAGCTGCGGGTGCTGGGGCCAGTCACAATAATACCAGTCCACTTCGTAGGGCCAGGTCACCCCCATGCGGCCTTGGTGCTGCCAGTAGATTTCCAACGACCATGGCGCGTCCCAGGTCCGCTTGATGGCAAAGGCCCAGTTGTTCTTCGGCCCGGTTTGGGCATACACATAGGCCGTGTCGTTCAGACCATGCGTCACGTTGGGCAGGATGCCATTGATGCCATCCACGTTGGCCCAGTAAGTGTCCACCGGCATGAGCCGCGACCCCACGTCCGCGTCCACGAGTTGCACCAGCGGTTCCAGCACCTGGACGATTTCGAGGCCGTCGGGCTGGACCTGTTGCCGGTAACTGCCTTCCTTGTAGTATTCGATCAGGAACATGCCGGAGACGGCTTTGGCGTGCAGTTGTTTCTGTGCGTCGAGCCAGACGCCGGAGAGGACGTTAGTCGTCGTGGTGACAACGCCGCCGTTGGTGGTGGTGGTGACATCATAGACCGGCGACGGCACCTCGGAGTTGTAATGAATCACCGGGAACAAGCCCTGAAGACTGACCACGGGCGCGTCGTAGGGCGACTCGGTCCAGAACAGCCGCGCCGGCCGCTTGGCGGGGACCGCGCTGACGTTAAGCACCTGCCGGTTAGTCGTCCCGGTCAGGGTAAGCCACTCAATGACGATGTTATTGGGCTGAGCAGCGATGATCTGGTGCGTGGACGGCACCCAGAAGGCACCGCCGTCGGGGGATTGGTAATAGACGGTGGCGTTGTTGCCATAACTCACGGCCACGAAATTGGCGGGCGGCTGGTTAGTATCGGTGCCGGGCGGCGGTACGATCGGGCTGCCCAGCGAGACATCGGAGCGGATGCCTTCGACCGGCTGACCGAAGGAACACTGCGCCAGACCGTAGCTACCGCCCTTCGGAAGGGTGTTGGTTGAGTTACCCAACACACTGCCACCGTACAAGGCTGTCGAAGCGTTTGTGCCAAAGTAATTAGTGAAGGGTCCGCCCGCCGGGCTGGGAGCGAACCAGCGGTTTTGGTAAGTGGTGTCGAGGTTGTAATCGCCGGCGCGGACGGCCGGAGAGAGTAAGCAAGCCAGCGCCAGAGCCAGCGGAGCAAATCCGAAATCCGAAATCCGAAATCCGAAGGAAGCCCGAAATCCGAAATACGAAGACGCGGCTGGTAGCGTAGGACAGGCGTCGCGCCTGTCTCCATCTTTAATCCCATTCTTCACTGCATGGTGAGCACTCCAAACCGGGCGGAGGCTTTTTACCCAACTTTTGTTGCTTGATGTCAGAGACAGGAGCGACGCCTGTCCCACGGCACACGCCGGGCCGTGACACCCGATGCCTCCCGCCGGGAGGCATTCGGACTTCGGATTTCGGGCTTCGGATTTCATTCGGATTTCGGGTTTAGGATTTCGGCTTTCCCGCTGGAACCCTTGCGCCTCATTGCACCCGCATGATATAGGCCAGGACGTAGAAGGGCGGCATGGTGTTGTGGGCCGTGTTACTGCCGTTGCTTTGGATGCTGATGCCGGTGATGGCGGTGAGTAATTCGGCGGCGCCGGTACCTCTCGGCGTGCGGTCGGTGAGTTGAAACGCGCCGCCATTCCAGCCAACGCCGTCACTGTCGTAAAAAGTGAAATTATGACCATGTCCGGCATCAGTCACCCCGTGGGTGTGGGAGGGCATTTCGGACGTGGTCAGCGCGTGGTTTTCTTCGCCGCCAGCCTGGCCGACCGAGCGCGCCGTGAGACCGCTGCCAGTGCCCGATCCCAAAACGAAACGTCCCCGCAAGTCCGGGGTGTTGTTGTTGCCATCACACAAGGCCCATCCACTCGGGAC
>Ga0194052_1002131_pt1 | contig 11008 bp, 11 predicted proteins | sample SepL226m_MetaG_FD_160117 | JGI IMG/M metagenome (GOLD analysis project Ga0194052, IMG submission 160117) | Anoxic zone freshwater microbial communities from boreal shield lake in IISD Experimental Lakes Area, Ontario, Canada - Sep2016-L227-6m | ecosystem: Environmental > Aquatic > Freshwater >... | reverse complement strand
GAAAAACTCCCCCGAAATGTAAATATTTCAGCTACAGGAGCTACCTGGCCGGCAGGGTGTACACTCTTCCCGATTACACGCTGAAGAAAATTTATGCAAGTCTGGGCGATACCAAAAACCTCTACTCCATGAATAAGAATGTCCCCTTTTCGGGTATGTTTGAGCGTAATTTCGCCCTGGTTTGCGCTGCCGACAGCAACATTGCCGCTAAAACCAAACAGCTGATTCTTCAAAATACATCGATTCCCGAAAGTGATATTTATTTTGACATCATTCCGGGTGATATATTCAAATTCGGTAATGAGCCTAAGGATGACTGGGGGAGTTTTTTGCATCGTGCCTCCGTCTTTGAAAACGACAGCGCCGGGAAAGCTTACGTGGACAATCCGACCCTGGAAGTTTTGCGTATCACCCCGGCTACGCCCGCAGCACCATCGTTCTTTCACACGCCCAAGCTCACCTCCAGAAACTCGGGGATTGATGAGTTTTTCCTGAACGAGGACTTCGAATACCTGGAAAAAACGCTGTTCAACGGATACGACAGCACTTATTCTGTTTCTCTGCTTCATCCCAGTATGTGGCTGGTTGAAGGGTATGAGGCGATCCAGGAGGAAAAAGATGTGCTTGGTGAAGTCAGGGATGCTCTGTACATGCGCACCGAATCGTTTAACTTCAACAAGGACGACATTGTTGTTGCCTATGGAGTGAACCATACCAAAACCGGGAAAGCCGTATACACCGACGTGAGCTGTTACAGGGATTCCCTGTTTGCCGGATTCGGAGGGATAGAGGATTACCAGTACGCAAAAACCGCAAGGAAATACTTCAGCGATACAACGACTGCGGATTACTTTTTCACTTACAAATTTGCCCGCTCCCCTCTGCCGGGCGATACCAATGTATTTGTTGTTCCCCAGGATACAGCTCACAATATGATGGGGATAAATTACGGCGACAAATCCTTCCTGGGTTTCCGTGCTTACATCGATACCCTGACCCGTGTAGGGCCTTCGCCCGATGAGCTCATTTATGACCGTGCCATGCTGCTCCGGCCCAAAGGAAGCGGGTTTGCCGATCTCGGGACATCCGCCGAAATAGATTGGTCAGTAAATCCTAATCCTGCTCATGATGTTGCCTCATTTGATATCCGAGTTAAAAATCCAACGAATATCACCATCATTGTCAGCAATTTATCAGGACAGGCGGTGGATCGCCCGGTAAACAACCGCCTGGTTAACGGCAACGAAAACATTACCTGGAATATTCCCCAGGGTCTGCCTAAAGGTGTTTATACCGTTCGCTTATACGCACTTGAGAAAGGGCAGCAACAGCTTTTCTGCACGACAAAGAAGGTCATTGTAGAGTAAACCAGGCAAGCCGCTATTTTTTCACGAACCTGCCAACCATTATTTTGTTGTTTTGAGAGAACCTTGCAAGGTACTGTCCTGTTGAAAGTCCTTTAAGGCTGATCTCTGTTTTTGATTGTATGATCGGTTCATACAATACTAACTGTCCACCGATGCTGTATACCGAGACACTGGCATTGCGGAAATCAGAAATACCGGGCAGCTCAATCGTAACGGAGGTACCTGACGGGTTTGGATAAAGCAAAACCTGGCCATTGCTATTAGGTAACTCCAGAAACCCGGTTCCACCATTAATGGTTTTCATGATGGTTCCGCCATCTCCCACCGCATATCCCGTATTCCCATCAGTGAACCATATAGATTGTAACATGGACTCAGTATCCGAAAACAAGGTTTTCCATGTTTGCCCGCCATCTCTTGTGCAAAGGATAGTGCCCATATCACCTGCAACAAACCCTGTATTTAAATCAGTGAAATACAAACCGTACAGATTGGCTGCCGTCCCTGAGTTCTGCACTGTCCAGTTCACCCCGCCATCAATGGTTTTAATAATGGCTCCTGTATTGCCGACGGCGTAAGCAGTACCTGTCCCGGTGAAAGTGATGGCATTCAGGTTCTGGCCGGTTCCTGTGTTCAGGGAAACCCAGTTTACACCCCCGTCAATCGTTTTCAGCATAATACCTGCATTCCCGCAAGCAAATCCAGTAGCCGCATCTGTAAAGTAAACCGCATTTAAATTCTGAGTTGTTCCTGTAACCAGGCTTGACCAGGTTGTTCCGCCATCAGTCGTTTTAAGCATGGTGCCATCCGATCCAGCTGCATAGCCGGTATTGGTATTCGGGAAGCACACAGATTTCAGCCAGCTGACTGTTCCTGAATTCCTGTTCGTCCATGTTGATCCTCCATCAGTGGATTTCAGGATCGTTCCACCCGATCCAACCGTATAGCCAGTATTCAGGTCTGTAAAGCAGATGCTTTCCAGCATGGTGGTAGAATCGGGACATATGGAAGACACCTTGGTTCCACCATTCGCAATTTTTACGATAATCCCGAAAACGCCGCAGGCAAAACCAGTGTTTTTAGCTGTTCCCGGAAGGAAACACACAGATTTCAGCCAATTTGTGGGTCCTGAAAGCAGGTAATTCCATTTTGAACTGCCATTGGTTAATTTCAGAATTGTTCCGAAATTGCCGACAGCATACCCTGTATAATTACCGTCCTTCAACACGAACTGCACAGAAGTCAAATTATATGACACATAGTTTTGCGGCAACCAGGTCACCCCGCCATTGGTTGTTTTAAAGGCTCCGCCTTTGTTTGCGACTGCATAGCCGGTGCTGCTGTTTAAGAAATATGCCGATATCAAGACATATTCACCAACCAGTGTTGAAACGGGTTCCCATGTATTTCCACCGTCGGTGGTCTTCAGGATATCAGTAGTATCCACCCCTCCTGTTGGAGAGCCGGTTTTACTTGTCCATAAAGTATGTCCAAAGATATACCCTGTATCTGCGTTGGGGAAACAGATTGAAGTCATTTCTCTCTGTTGCCCGGTAGGCTGAATGGTCCAGCTTGATCCACCGTTTGTAGTTCTGATGATGGTACCATACAACCCACAGGCAAAACCAGTTTCAGCAGAGGTAAAATAGACAGCATTCAAACTGCTTGATGTCCCCGAATTTTGCCGGGTCCACGCTATTCCCCCGTTAGTGGTTTTCAGGACAGTACCGGAATCACCGGCAGCGAAACCCGTTTGAGAATCAATAAAGAAAACAGAGTTCAGTGCATATGATACCGAATCCTGCCTGGTCCAGTTTGTTCCTCCATCGGAGGTTTTAATAATAATTCCATCATGCCCAACGGCATATCCTGTATTGACATCAGTAAAAAAAACAGATTTCAACCAGTTAAGGGTACCGGTATGGCAGATTGTCCATGTGGTGCCCCCGTCAGTTGTTTTCATTGCGGTACCGTAAAAGCCAACCGCATAGCCAGTATCAGGAGCCGGAAAAGCAATCGAGGATAGATCATTAGCCTGGGGCAGCGGATTCATCCATTTCCAGTCCTGGGCACCGGCAGCCGAAACCAACAGGAATGAAAGAAATAAAGCGAACAGCTTTTTCATAATGCGTTTTTTAAAGAACTACCTTGTAAGGTTGAGGTGTTACTCATCCACAAGCAAAGCTTTAATAAAGGACACTCAAATATATGATAAATATGTGAATAAAAGAGCAGCTATTCCGGTGAAGACTGGTCTAAGCAAGCATTTTTCCGGAAGAGCGTTGGATATGTTCTTCTTTTAACTATTTTCCCTCGCAGTAACAGGAGTAATCAATCCCTTTCATAAACATTTCCCGGCTGTTAATCTGGTTTATTAAAACACTCTTCATGAGGTTTCTCAGAGTAGTACTGTCGGTAGGGCTTTTCATCATTGCATTCAGGTAATCTTTTTTACTGATAGCTAATGGTCTGACCTTCCTCTTTCAAGAGGTTGCATATCCTGATGGTCTTGACATCGATCACATCCTCTTCTATCCACAATCTTGGGTCTCCAAAATCTATACCACCTTTTTTGAACAGGTAGAGATGGTAATTTCTCCAATTTATGAACATCAGCTGAATGTAATTATGCAGTTCAAACAGGGTAGTTGAACTATCGGTCAGCAATCTTCTCCAGATCAACGGTTCTATTTCATCCATCGAAATGTGAAGGGAAAATAAACGTCGGTGTAAATGACTGCGGATGATATTATCCGAAAATTCAGGAAATGATCGCATTGATATTAACCACCTTATTCTCCATCAATGATCCTCTTCTTGAGTTCAATTATACCTAAGTTCTTTTCCCTGGCTCTGCCTACCCAGGAATAAAAACGGCATCCATTGTATCACTATTAACCTTTTGGCGGATTAAGGAGTAAATGAGATACAAAAATGGACTACAAGCTTCTGGTTAAAATAATCAGCCAAACCCATTACAATTTACTGAAAAGTGCGACAAAGGCAATCAATCAAGCACTTACGATCAGAAATTGGGTTATTGGGCTTTACATTATCGAGTTTGAGCAAAAAGGAGAAGACAGGGCTGCGTACGGTTTAAAATTGCTTCAGACACTTGCTGGTTCATTGAATCACGAATCAATGTCATACAGGAATCTGAAAATCTTCCGACAGTTTTATTTGGAATATCCCCAAATTGGACAGACCGTGGTTACCGAATTGAAACAAATGGGATTAAACCTATCATCGGATATTTCCACCCTATCTAATAAACAATTATTACCTGATTTTCATAATATTACAATTGGGCAGACAGCGTCTGCCCAATTTGGTGACGAAGCCAATACTGATGATTCTGGAAGGTTAATTTCAAGGCTTTCATTTTCGCATTTCACTTTGCTAATTCAATTAAACGACAACTTCAAGCGAAGATTTTATGAAATTGAATGCATTAAAGGAAACTGGAGTGTCAGGGAATTGAAACGCCAGATCAATAGTTTGTATTTTGAGCGGGGTAGCATGAGCCGGAATAATGCCATGTCATTGTTGAACTTAAGACCGATGAAGTCAAACATGAACATATCGGTCAGTTAAAGACCTATATTAACTATTATAAGAGTGAAATAATGGCAACGGATGACAATCCTCCTGTTGGAATACTTTTAGTGACAGCAAGAAATAAGGCATTGGTCGAATATGCTATGGCCGACAGTGATATATCACTTTTTGTAAGCAAGTACATGCTTGAGCTTCCAAGAAAAGAGGAGCTCCAGCGGTTCATATATGAAGAACTTTGTAAAATATAGTACTACCCAGGGTAGGATCAGTACCTAACCTACCACCCTCTTGTAATCCCTCCAAAACTCCTCGACGATCAGATCCCGGATCACGGGGTTCTCGAACTTCTGATAGAAATCGACGCGGTCGTTCACGTAGGATAAAAAGATCGAGCCGATGACTTCTTCGAATTTGCGGCGTTTGTTTGTTTCGCTGTTATCCCCGGTCATGACGTTTCGCAGATCCTCATTTACATGAACCCGAGTTCTTACGTTTTTAAAGTCCATTATGTCTTCATCGGTCATGTTTGCCCCGTAAATCTCGTTTAGCTTGCGTACGATCTCCGATAGGAAGTCGAGTGGCTCTTCGGTCTTGCCGCCACCTCCCTCGGCTGCCATGGGGCTTAAAACGCCTGAAACGTCTTCGAGGCCGAGGCGGTACTCGCCTATTTTCTGAATTCGCAAGGAGGATAGCTCCACAGAACCTGAAATATCCACAAAGGCAGAATTCCCTTTGGGCAGCTTCTTATTCACATACTTAAGGAAGATGAACAGTTGTTCCAGTTCGATGTCTTCGAAGGTGATGATCTGGGATATATACCCGTACAATCGTACATATGACTGGATCAGGGATTTAAACTCGTTCTTCTGCGCAGGGTCACTGATCTCGTTCCATTTCTCGACCACGCGGTTCAGGACGGGCTGAAGCATTTCATCTGATTCGCGTTCGTTGTAGAACAGCCGACAGAACTCATCGACCATATACTTGGTAAACAGGTTGAATGCCCGGATCTTGGTCTCCAGGTCATAGAGCTTGTTTGGATCAGTCTCACCCGAAAGTTCAGTTGAAGTATAAAACGGCTGGAATGCCTCCACCACTTCCGTGGTATCATTGGCAAAATCCAGGACAAAAGTCTCGGTCTTACCTGAGCAGGTGCGGTTGAGCCGCGAAAGCGTTTGCACGCACTGCACCCCCGAAAGTTTCTTATCGATGAACATCGCCTACAGCATCGGTTCATCAAAGCCCGTTTGAAATTTATTGCTTACGACGAGAATGCGGTAACGAGGATCCTTCAGCCCATCCGCAATCGAAACCATATTCTGTAATCCATTCTCCCGGTTTAAAATACCTTCAGTAACCTCCCTCCCAATCCTTAATTCATCATTCGACATTCGATATTCGATATTCGATATTCCCTTTATCGTCCCACTAAACGCCACCAGCACAGAATACGGCAACCCCATCTCCCTCATCTGCCTCACCATCTCCTGCTGGAACAGCACACAATGGTACCTCGACCGCACCACCACCATCGCCCTTCCCTTGCCATTGATCGTGCGGGAAGTCTTACCCACAAACTGCTGAAGGATGATCTTTACCTTTTGTTCTATCGTCTGCGGATGAGAATCCACGAAGTTCACCACCTGCCTCATCGCCTTGCCTTCGGGAAGCTGCTTGTCGTCGCCCGTCTGCACGAGCTTGAACCAACGCGAATACGTTGTATAGTTTTTCAGCACATCCAGAGTAAAGCCCTCGGCGATGGACTGTTTCATCGTATACGAGTGGAAGGGCACGAACCGGCCATCCGCAGTCCTTCTTCCAAATAATTCAAGCGTTTTATTCTTGGGTGTCCCCGTGAACCCGAAGAAACTCACATGTTCCTGCCGCCCGCGGTTGCGGATCTCCTCCCTGATGATATCTTCATAATCGGGCAGTTCCTCATCTTCCTCCTCGCCGCTTTCCCCTTTGGAGATCGTCTTTTTCAGGTGTTTCGACGTCTCGCCCGTTTGGGAGCTATGCACCTCGTCGATGATCACCCCGAAGTCGCCCCCACGCTGTTCACCACCCCCTTGGTCTGTTCAAGCTGGGTGATGGTGTTCTGAAGCTGTTTATCGAGCACCTTGCGGTCGGTGACCACGATGATGGTATCGAAGATGCGGTGCGTCTCGTCCTTGCTGCGGTAGAGCGAAGTGAGCAGGTGCGACAGCCAGCCGATCTCGTACGATTTCCCCGAGCCGGTGGTATGCTGGATCAGGTAATGATGCCCCGTTCCCTCCACCCTCACCTGGTCCCTGATCTTCCGCACGCAATCGAGCTGGTGGTAACGCGGGAAGATGAGCAGTTCCTTCGGTTTCTCGACCACCTTGCCCTTGTACGGGTCCCACGATTTATCGACCTCCCTGGAAAGGTGCACGTAGTTTTCGATGATATCGAGCAGGGAATCCGGCGCCAGGATCTCCTCCCAGAGGTTTTCCTAAAGCTGGTTTTTCAGTTCAATCGTCAGCAGCGGGATCCCGTTCAGGAACAGCGCCATATCGATGGAATTCTCGTTTTTTAATGAATATTTTAACTGGCGGATGAGGGAGCGGCGGTTTTTCAGGCAGAGCTCCCTGGGTTCAAGGTTCAATCCGGAATTTGGCTGGAAATAAACCATAGAAAAACTGCAGCCCCGATCCTTGAAACCATTCCTCAGCACATCGATCACACCCCGGCGGACAATCTCCTCATTCAGACGTTTGCAAAGCTTAATCTCCGTTTCCTCACCATACTGGACCGTAAGCTTCTCATACTCCTTCGGCTGAGAATCCATGATAAACCCCAGGACCTCCGAAGGGATCAGGCAGAGATCCCGGTCATATTCAGTCGGCAGAACCGACCGGTATCCCTGGCTTTTCAAAGAATCCTAAATGCGGACTCCCCCTCAACAACGTCTCTCTAGTTCATCTTAATAATCTACATCATAATCATCACCTCATCACAAACTCGCTACGAAAAGATTCGGAACCGTCGAAGGACTCAAGGATTAACGGCTGCGAAGGTGATGATCTAACAAAAAGGGAGATTGTACAATCTTTTTAACAGAAATCAATTGCAAAACAAGTTGAAGAAAAATATTACACAGCTATATGAAACCTCAAGGATGAGGAATTGAAAGTTATTTTAAGTTATAAAATCTTGATAACCAATATCTCTTTTTTATATTTGCTTCTTTAGAAGACATTTATTGGAAAGTAATGACATAATGCTATAAAAAAATCTTGAGTCACATAAATATGGTAAAGACAAAAAACCAGATCAATGAAATCGATGTATATGAAATAAAATGTCCACATTGTTACACAATTCATGAAGGACGATTTGCTTATCCTTCATTTGTTGGAGCAGATGGCAGATATTGTAATAAATGTCCGAATCTGAAAATATGGACAGAGGATGATCCACGTGGTTTAGACTCCTGTGAATGCGGAGGGTTATTTAATTCATATATTCTTTTTTGTCCGGTGTGCAGGAAGTCAATCGAAAATGCCGAAAAGCAGTTGGCCATACAATTTTATATAGTTCAACCATGCCTGGATCCTGACAATCCCTCTGAAAATGAAATAGATTCATGGTATAAGGAAAGAAAGAATGTGAAATTTTTTACTGGAACAGAATTATTCATACAACTATCCAGGTTATATACATTCGATGAAGAATCACATACCTGGAAATATTTTGAGAAGTTTCAAATCTGAAGGCAGAATCATCAAACTCCTTTTTTAAAAAATCTTTTAAATAAATTCGTATAGAAAACTTCTGCAAAATGGACTTATTTGATTTAAAGTTAGATGAACTAAAGCTGAGAGTCAAAGTGATTGCCGAAGAACTTGAATCAAATGAAATCTCCAAAGTTGATGAATTCATAGTGAATGGGTTTTCATACAAGCTATATTTTACAAAGACATTTTTCAGAAACTGTAAAAAGAATAAAATTTGGAATACCCCAGGTTTTCTTACCGCTCTTAAGAATACCAAATATGGCTTTAATCGGGAAACACCAAGGTCCATCGGCGGCAAAGACGGAATTTTTGTTTTAGACAGGTATCATAAACCTAAAAATTCCATGCAACACAAGATATTTGACAGATTAATTGATAATCCTGATTCGAAACTTAAATTTTACCTGAGATCTCTTGGGTTACCTATAACAAATACGATTGCAATACGGATTGTATCTCATCACCTAAGACTACTTGGAATTCTGGTAGAAAAAGATTCCATTTATAATTTGGTCTTACTGGATTGCGACAATGAGAAAGAGAAATAACACAAATAAGTAATGAAGAAATTAACAAAGATGAGTAACGAATTATGAAAATAGCGATTTTCGCCGATCTGCATGGTAAAATATTATTGTCGTATATTTTGGTTGATTTGTATCAAAAAAAGACAGGCAAGAATATTGACTTGATTTTGCAATGCGGAGATCTTGGATTATTTCCAAACATTGAAAAATTAGATAAAGCCACCCTAAAGCATGCAAAATATGATCGGGATGAATTTGGATTCTCTGAAGATTTCATCAAAGTTAATCCTGAAATGCAATCATTTTTAGAAAAACTGAATTTACAGATGATATGTGTCCGCGGGAACCACGAAGATCATGACTTTTTAAATGAATTGGAAAATGAATTTAAGGAGGCTACAAGATTTCCGGTCGATGTTTATAAAAAGGTTTTCATTTGCAAGTCCGGGTGGGTGCAGGAATTTATGACAAAAAGCGAACATCTTACCTTCGTCGGAATTGGAAGGGTGGGTGATAGAAAAGGACGAAATGAAAAAAGATTTATACAGGTATATGAACGGCAACAGATAAAGAATCTGCTAAAAACAAAAGATTACTTTGATATTCTTATAACCCATGATAGGGATGATTCATCCCAGTTAGGTTTTGGCATGACCGAAATCAGGGAGGTTTTGGATAATGTTATTTTTCTTTATCACTTTTATGGCCATACAGGAGAACCATTTAACCAGGCCACTGTCAGCAATGGCATTACGAATTCAATAAAGATTAAGGAACTTGAATTTGATGATAATGGATTTCTTCCTTAGGGATGCATGGTGGTTCTCGAGAAAAAAGATAAAGAAGAGTTCGGTATTGAACTAGTAGAACAAAGGATTACAAATTTGATAACGAAAAGCAATTGGAGAAACTACCAAATAAGCAATTGATGTCAAAGGAATATGTTGCGATACTAGGTGATCTTCATGGTCATATCACCCTTGCCTACCGACTCCTGAAACGATATGAAGTTGAGAGCGGGAACACTCTTGCGGCCATTTTTCAGGTAGGTGATTTTGGAGCGTTTCCTCCTCCTTACAAGGTTGATGAAGCGACTATGCGATTCTGGGAAAAAGACCCTGATGAATTGAGCTTTATAGATTATTATCATGGATCCAAAGAAGCAGATGAGATTTTGGGTGTAAATTCATTACCAGAGAGACAGATAAAAGCTAACCTCTTTTTCATTAAGGGGAACCATGAAGATTTTGAATTCTTGAACAGCCTGCCTCAGTCTGATAGCGCACCTGCTTCTATCGATTTTTATAATAAAATATTTTTTCTTGCGAATGGAAGTATTAACACTTTTTCTATTGGTAATCATAAACTTCATGTGGCAAGTTTGGGTGGAGTTTCCTACAATAACCAGCATTGGGAGACCTCAAAGAACAAATATTATTCACATGCCGAGTACCGTCAATTATCCCAAAAGGGGAGTAATATAGATATTCTACTGACACATGATGTTCCATTTGGCTCATTATATGACGACGCTGGATCCAGGGATATTCTTGAGTTTATTGAAGTAAAGAAACCTGTTCTTCATTTTTGTGGTCACTATCATGAAGTTGGACAACAACTTTCAGTTACAGGGAAAACACAATCTTACGTTCTCAATGAAGTAAATTTTAAAAAACCTAGTAAACTCAATGAGGGTTGCATTGCAATTGTTGAGATAACTGATAATAAAGAATTTACGGTCGAAATATTGAAACAGGATTGGATGAAGGAGTTTAAAAGAATTAATTACAGAGAACTT
>Ga0194052_1002124_pt1 | contig 11046 bp, 8 predicted proteins | sample SepL226m_MetaG_FD_160117 | JGI IMG/M metagenome (GOLD analysis project Ga0194052, IMG submission 160117) | Anoxic zone freshwater microbial communities from boreal shield lake in IISD Experimental Lakes Area, Ontario, Canada - Sep2016-L227-6m | ecosystem: Environmental > Aquatic > Freshwater >... | reverse complement strand
CACTGAGTCCGCCTGCCTCCTGAGCGTGCACGGCGCACGCGGCTCGGTGCCACGCGAGAAGGGTGCCTGGATGGCGGTTTTTGCCGAGGGTGCGCTTGGCACCATTGGCGGTGGGCATCTGGAGTTTGCCGCCATGGCGCAGGCGCGAGAGCGTCTGGCCGGGGGCACGGGCGAGGCGCTGGTTCGCTATCCGCTGGGCCCCAGTCTGGGGCAGTGCTGCGGTGGCGAATTGCAGCTGTCCTTTGAGTTGGTGACAGCCGCCGACATAGCTGCGCTGCGCCAGCGACTGTCCGTTGATCATCCGCCGCTAGCCCTCTTTGGTGGCGGCCATGTGGGCCAGGCGCTGGTGCAGGTGCTCTCGCGACTGCCCCTGAAGCTGAGCTGGATCGACAGCCGGGACGAAATCTTTCCTGCGGAGTTGCCTGCGGGCATCGTCTGCCTGCATTCCGACCCCGTGCAGGCTGAAGTGGCCTGCCTGGCGCCCGGCTCGCGCGTCTTGATCATGAGTTTCAGTCACGCCGAAGATCTGGAAGTGGTCGCGGCCTGCTTGATGCGCCAGCGTTTGCACGCTGACCTGCCGTATGTCGGTCTGATTGGCAGCAAGACCAAGTGGGCGACCTTTGGTCACCGGCTTGCTGCGCGCGGCTTTACGGCGCAGGAAATCGCCCACGTCACCTGTCCCATCGGCATTCCCGGGATTGACGGCAAGGAGCCCGAAGTGATCGCCGTCGCGGTGGCGGCACAGATATTGCAAAGCCTGTCAGGCCACCGCTGAAGCGCGAACCTCAATAGAGCAAGGATTTATGGAAAGTTATTACCTCGACTGGGCCAATCTGCTGTTGCGCTGGGTTCACGTCATCACCGCCATCGCCTGGATTGGCTCGTCCTTTTATTTTGTCTTTCTGGACAGCAGCTTGACGCCGGCGCAGGACGAAGACCTGCAAAAGCAGGGCGTCACCGGCGAACTGTGGGCGGTGCATGGCGGAGGTTTTTACCACCCGGTCAAGTTCAATGTGTCACCGCCCGAATTGCCCAATCAGCTGCACTGGTTCTACTGGGAGGGCTACAGCACCTGGCTGAGTGGCTTTTCGCTGTTCACGGTGAGCTACCTCTGGAGTGCCAGCACCTACCTGATCGACAAGTCGCTGATGGACTGGGCGCCGGGTACGGCGATTGCCGTGGCGCTGTCCTTTCTGGTGCTGTTCTGGTTCTTGTATGACCTGATCTGTCGCGTGTTCGGTCAGCGCAAGCATGGCGAGGCCATCGTCGGGGCGCTGGTGTTTGCGCTGGTGTGCCTTGCTGCCTGGACCGCCTGCCACTGGTTTGCCGGGCGCGCGGCCTTTTTGCTGGTCGGCGCCATGCTCGCTACCAGCATGAGCGCCAATGTGCTGTTCTGGATCATTCCGGGGCAGAAGAAAGTGGTGGCCCAGATCAAGGCCGGTGAGGCGGTGGACGCGATTCACGGCAAGCGCGGCAAGCAGCGCAGCGTGCACAACACCTATTTCACGCTGCCCGTGCTGTTTGCCATGCTCAGCGGCCACTACAGCTTTACCTACAGCCATCCGCAGAACTGGCTGGTGCTGGTGCTGATGATGTTTGCCGGTGCCGCCATTCGCCAGTTCTTTGTCATGCGCCACGGCTACAAGCTCGGGCGCAATGGCAATCCACTGCCTTACGCTTTGGCCGGTGTGGCAGCGATTCTGGCATTGATCGTCTGGTTGCGACCCGACGCGCCGCTTGTCTCTGCCGGCGGCAGCGCCGCCGCGCGCCCCTTGCGTTACGCCGATCTGCAGCCGGTGCTGGCCCAGCGCTGCTATCTCTGCCACGGTGACAAGGTGCAGATGAAGAACGTGCGCCTGGACTCGGCGCAATACGTCAAGGCCTACGCGCAGTACATGTACCAGCAGGCCGTGGTGCTGAAACTGATGCCGATGAACAATGCCACCGGCATCACGGACGCCGAGCGGCTGCTCATCAAACAGTGGTTCGAGGGCGGCGCCAGAACCGACTGAGGCCTTCAGTCCACCCGTGCCCCGGAAGCCTTGACCAGAACTTCGTATTTGGCGCGCTCGTCTTTCATGAGCTTGCCAAATTCGTCGGCCGTGCTCGGTACGGGTTCGGCCAGCAGGGTGGCAAAACGGGTCCTGGTTTCGGGTGCGTTCAGCGCTGCGACAAAGGCCTGATTCAGGCGGGTGAGCACGTCTTTGGGCGTGGCGGCAGGCGCCACCAGACCCCACCAGGTGTCGATGGCAAAGCCCTTGAGCGTGTCGGCCACTGGCGGTACGCCGGGCAGGGCGCTGGAGTGTGCCAGCGTCGTCACCGCCAGTGCCTTGAGTTTGCCGGAGCGGATGTTGGGCGCGGCGGTGGCCAGGTTGTCGAAGTTGAAATCGACCTGGCCACTGAGCAGGGCCAGTTGCGCCGGGGCGCCACCGTTGTACGGAATATGCACGGCAAAGATGCCGGCATCACGCTTGAACATCTCGCCTGCCAGATGGCCGGCGCTGCCGTTGCCGCCGCTGGCGTAGTTGAGTTTGGCCGGATTGGCCTTGGCGTAGGCAATCAGTTCCTGCACGCTGTTGATTTTCAGGCGCTGGGCGGTGTCGGCGTTCATCACCAGCACGTTGGGCACCCGCACCATTTGCGTGATCGGGGCAAAGTCGGTGGCCGCGTTGTAGGGCATCCTGCTGTAGAGCCAGGGGTTGACGGCGTGTGTGGCGGTCGCGGCAATGCCGATGGTCAGGCCATCTGGCGCTGCCTTGGCAACCGCGTCGGCACCAATATTGCCGCCGGCGCCGGGACGGTTTTCGACGATGACGGTGCCCAGGGTGTCCTTGACCCGCTCTGCCAGCGCCCGCGCCGTGACGTCCAGCGGACCGCCGGCAGCGTAGGGAACGATCAGGCGAATCGGCTTGCCCTGAGCGTGCACCAGTGGTGCAGCCAAGCAGGCCGCCAGGGTCAGGGCGGTGAGAATCAGTTTTCTGTAATGCATTGCAGGTACTTTCATTGTTTTGTCATTGGGTCGCCGTCATCGCGAGGCCGCAGGCCGTGACGATCCATGAAGTCCATGGACTGCCGCGCTTCGCTCGCAGTGACAAATCAGAGGATCGCAGCGACAAATCAGAGGCTCGCAGTGACGAGCGCTCACACCTTTGCTCCCACTGCCTTGTCAGCTTCGCTGGTGAACGCGTCGGCGTAAAACTCGTCCGCCGGCAGACCGGCCAACGCGAAATCGGTTTGCGCCGATTGGACCATGACCGGGACGCCGCAGGCATAGACCTGGTGGTCGCTCAGATCAGGCAGGTCCTGCAGCACGGCGCGATGAACAAAGCCGCTGCGCCCGCTCCAGTGGTCCTCTGGCAGCGCGTCCGAAATCACCGGTACGTAACGCAGCTGGGGCATGTCAGCCAGTTTGGCGCGAACCCAGTCGTCCAGATACAGGTCCTGGGGACGTCGGCCGCCCCAGTAAAGGGTGGCCGGGCGCGTGATGTTCTTCTGCTGCATGTGCTCGATGATGGCCTTGATCGGCGCGAAACCCGTGCCGGAGGCCAGCAGCACGATGGGTTTGCTGCTGTCCTCGCGCAGGTAAAAACTGCCAAACGGACCCTCCAGGCGCAGGACTTCCTTTTCCTTCAGGGTGCCAAAAACACGATCGGTGAAGACCCCGCCGGGTAGGTGACGGACATGCAACTCCAGCGTGGCGCTCTGGCCCGGCGCTGCTGCTGCACCGGCCATGGAGTAGCTGCGCCGCAAGCCATCCGGCAGGAGGAAATCGAGGTACTGACCGGCGTGGTAACTGAAGCTCTCGTTAGCGGGAAGTTGCAGCCGCATCAGCATCACGTCGGCCGACTTGCGCTCCAGCTGGCTCAAACGGGCCGGCATCTTCTTTGCCGGAAAAGACCCGGCCTGCGTCACCTGGCGCGACTCCAGCACCACGTCGCTCAGCGCCGTCGCGCAGCACGTCAGTACCATGCCGGCCGCTTCTTCTTCGTCGCTCAAGGCCTTGCTCTGGTGGGTGCTGTGCTGCACCACGCCGCTGAGCTTCTTGCATTTGCAGGAGCCACAGGCACCGTCCTTGCAACCGTAGGGCAGGCCTACACCCTGCCGAATCGCTGCCGCCAGCAGGGTTTCACCGGCGCCCGCAGTAAATGTTCTCTCGCTTGGCTTAATGCTGATCAAAAACTCTGCTGTTGTTATTTCGCTGGGCGTCATCTTTTGGGTATCCTTGGACCCTGTTGCATATCAACTATGGGGTAGTACCGATTTTGCCTTCAAACCAGAGCCCCCTTCTGCACTGGAGTTCTCAGTGTTAACCGGCGCCTTGCCGGCGCGCTTCCGTCGGCTGCGTGTGTTGATTGTCGGCTGCGGTGATGTCGGCATGCGCCTGGCGCGCGCGCTGCCTTCGGGTGTGCGCCTGCTGGCTTTGACTTCCAGTGCGTCGCGCCTGGCCACGCTGCGCGCAGCTGGCGTCACTCCTTTGCTGGGTGACCTGGACGATCCGGCTTCCTTGCGCCGATTCGCCGGTCTGGCGCAGCGTGTGGTTCATCTGGCACCACCTCCGTCAGAGGGCTGGAGCGACCCGCGCACGCTGGCGCTGGTGCGCGCCTTGCGCTTGCGCGGCGTGCCCGATGTCGTGGTCTATGGCTCCACCAGCGGCGTTTATGGCGATTGCCAGGGTGCCGTGGTAACTGAAACCAGGGCGCCGGGGGCCGATACCCCGCGCGCCCGACGCCGAATCAGCGCCGAAGACACGATCCGCTTTTTGGGTCGCGCCACACCGGTGCGCAGCAGCATTTTGCGCATCCCCGGTATTTACGCCACCGATCGGCAGGACGGCACGCCGCGGGCACGACTGCAAAAAGGCACACCGGTGCTACGCAACAGCGATGACGTCTATACCAACCATATTCAAGCGGATGACCTGGCGCGAGCCTGTGCCGTAGCCCTGTGGCGCAGCAAGCCGCAGCGTATCTACAACGTGAATGACGACAGCCGCTTGAAGATGGGCGACTATTTCGACCTGGCGGCCGATCTGTACGGCCTGCCGCGGCCGCCTCGTGTCTCGCGCGACACGGCACAGGACAAGCTGCCGTTGCTGCTGCTGAGCTTCATGAGTGAGTCGCGCCGGATGGACAACTCACGTCTGAAAGACGAGCTGCGGCTGCGGCTGCGCTACCCGACCGTCGAGACCGGCTTGCTGGCCGGCCAAGCATAATCAGGTCAAGCACCGGGACGGCGAACAGATAACATTTTGAAAAGGAAGCATCATGACGAGCAGCAACAGATACGTGTACTCCTTCGAAGAGGGAGATGGCAAGAACCGGCTCCTGCTCGGTGGCAAGGGGGCCAACCTGTGCGAGATGACGCAGATTGGCCTGAATGTGCCGCCGGGGTTCACCATCACCACCGACGCCTGTAACGCGTATCTGGAGAAGAACCAGCTGCCGGCCGGCCTGATGGATGAAATCCGCAGCTATATGACGGCGCTGGAGAAGAAGACCGGCAAAGGTTTTGGTGACGCCAAGAAGCCGCTGCTGATTTCGGTGCGTTCCGGCTCGGCGATGTCGATGCCGGGCATGATGGACACGATTCTCAACCTCGGCCTGAATGATGTCTCGCTGAAAGGCCTGATTGCGCAAACCGGCAACCCGCGCTTTGCCTATGACGCTTATCGCCGCTTTATCCAGTTGTTCGGCAAGATCGCACTCAATATTGGCGACGAACATTTTGACGATCGCATGGACGCCATCAAGCGCAAATACAGCGCGCACCAGGACGTAGACCTGAGCGCCGATAACCTGAAAGAACTGGCGGGAGAATTCCTGGCCATCATCGAGCAGCACACCGGCAAGCCGTTCCCGCAAGACCCGTTCGAGCAGCTCGAAATCTCGGTCGGTGCTGTGTTTCGCTCCTGGATGGGCAAGCGTGCGGTGGACTACCGCAAGCAGTTCCGCATCACCAAGGATCAGGCCAACGGCACCGCAGTGAATATCTGCACCATGGTGTTTGGCAACATGGGCAACGACTCGGGCACCGGCGTAGGCTTCACGCGCAACCCGGGCACCGGCGAGAACGTGATTTATGGCGAGTACCTGGTCAACGCCCAGGGCGAGGACGTGGTTGCCGGCATTCGCACGCCCAAAGCGATTGCCGAGATGGAACAGGAGATGCCCGAGATCTACCGCCAGCTGACGATGCTGCACAACCGGCTGGAGTCGCACTACCACGAGGTGCAGGACTTCGAGTTCACGATCGAGAAGGGCGTTCTGTATTGTCTGCAAACGCGCAATGGCAAGATGAATGCCCGCGCCATGGTGCGGACTTCGGTCGAGATGTTTCATGAAGGTCTGATTTCCAAGGAACGTGCCTTGCTGCGGGTCGAGCCGGCGGTGCTGGAACAATTGCTGGTGCCGCAACTGGCGCCCAACTTCCACGGCAAGTCGCTGGCGCAGGGGCTGTCGGCTTCGCCCGGTGCTGCCTCGGGCAAGATCGTGTTCGACGCCGACAGCGCCGAGCTGCGCGGCCGCGCCGGCGAAAAAATCATTCTGGTGCGCGAGGAAACCAAACCGGAAGACATTCACGGCTTCTTTCAGGCGCAGGGCATTCTGACCAGCCGCGGCGGCAAGACTTCACATGCTGCGGTGGTGGCACGCGGCATGGGCAAGCCCTGTGTGTCGGGTTGCGAGCAGATTGTGATCAACGATCAACTGCGCTGTGCCCAGATTGGCCAGACGACCTTGCAGGAAGGTGATGTGATCACGATCGATGGCAGCACCGGCCACGTCTACGCCGGTGACGTGCCGACGGTGGAGGCCGAAATTTCACACGAGATGGAGCTGCTGCTGACCTGGGCCGACGAGGTGGCGCGACTCAAGGTCATGGCCAACGCCGACACGCCGGAAGACGCGCAGCGCGCGCGCGACTTTGGCGCCATGGGTATCGGCCTGTGCCGCACCGAACGCATGTTCAACCGCACCGATCGTCTGCCCATCGTGCAGGAAATGATTCTGGCCGAGACGCCCGAGGACAGGCGCTCGGCGCTGGACCGCCTGCTGCCCATCCAGCGCGCCGATTTCAAGGGCATCTTCAAGGCCATGAAGGGCTTGCCCGTGACGGTGCGGCTGCTCGATCCACCGATGCACGAGTTCCTGCCGACCGCGGCGCAACTCGAGCTGGAAATTGCGCACCTGCACCAGTTGCGCGACACCATCAAGGGGCTCGAAGAAATGCCCGATACGCTCAAGCTGCTCAGTCCCAAGCTCTATCAGCAATACGCCGATGGCCTGAACAAGCTGATGCGCGGTCTCGATACCTTCAAGGACTCGCATCTGGAAGACGATGTGATCGGCCGCAAGGAGAAAGTGCTGAAGAAGGTGCGGGCGCTGGCCGAAGTCAACCCGATGCTGGGTCATCGTGGTGTGCGCCTGGGTATTACCTACCCCGAGATCTACTCGATGCAGATCCGCGCCATCATGGAAGCCGCTGCGCTGTGTGCCAGCCAGGGCATCGAGATCTACCCCGAGATCATGGTGCCGCAGGTGGCCACGGTGGAGGAACTCAAGCGCATCCACAGCTACGTGCTGCGCATCCACAAGGAAGTGAAAGCGACCCACGGCATCGACGTGCAGTACAAGTTCGGCTCCATGCTGGAAGTGGTGCGCGCCTGCATGCGTTCGGGCCGCATGGCCGAGATTGCCGAGTTCTTCTCTTTCGGTACCAACGACCTGAGCCAGGCCACCTTTTCCTTCAGCCGCGAAGACGCAGAGAACAAGTTCCTGCCCTTCTATAACGAGACCGGCATTCTGGAAGACAACCCGTTTGAGGTGCTTGACATCAAGGGCGTGGGTCAACTGATGAAGATGGCCGTGAAGCAGGGACGCGAGACCAACCCCGACTTGAAGATCGGCATCTGCGGCGAGCATGGCGGGCACCCGGGCTCCATCCACTTCTGCCATTACATCAAGCTCAACTACGTTTCCTGCTCGGGCCCGCGCGTGCCGATTGCCCGGCTCGCAGCGGCGCAGGCCAAGTTGCTGGAAGACCAATACCGGGAACCGGCCTGATACCTTGCCATGAGTCTGCGTCGCCCGCTTGCGCTGCTGGCTGGTTTTTGCACCGTCGTGCTGGTCGCGTGCAGCGGTGTTTTTACGTCTGGCGATGGTGGCGCAATGGAAACGCATCAGATCGAGATCGAGGACAAGATCGTCAGCGTGTTCGAGAACTCAACCACAGTGATTCAGTACGCCTTTATCGCCAACATCAACGATGGCCGAGGCTATACGGCGGGCCGCTCGGGGTTCACCTCGGGCACGGGTGACATGCTCGAAGTGGTGAAGGAGTACCAGGCACGGGTCCCGGACAATGTTCTTGTACGTTTTCTACCGGCATTGCAAAAGGTCAATGGCAGCAGTTCCGTATCGGGTCTGGAGGGTATCGACAAAGCGTGGCCAGTGGCAGCGACCGACGTCAAGTTCATCGCCGCCCAGGATGCCGTGAACGACAGGCTATACCGGAAGCCGGCGCGCAACCTTGCAGCCAAGCTGGGGTTGCGCTTGCCATTCTCCAAACTCGCGATTTACGAGGCCGGCATTCAGCACGGGCATGGGCAGGACTACGACTCGGTCAACAAGATCGCAGAGCGGGCCACCAATGCCGCCAGGGGGGCACCAAGCAGCGGTATGGATGAGAGAAGATGGTTGCGGGAATTTCTGAGTGAGCGTCGCAACGATCTGCTCCACCCGGCCGACTCGGCGACGGCAGCGGGCTGGGCGGCGTCGGTCAGTCGCGCCGACGCCATCCAGAGCATCTACGACAGCGGAAATTTCAAGCTGAAGTCGCCCATCACGATCACGGTCTATGGTGATACTTTTACCTTGTGATCACGCGTGGCGTTCAGAACACCCAGGGCAGGAAGCGTTTGCTGCGCTGCAGGTAGGCTGCGTAGCCAGCATGGCGCTGTTGCAGCCAGGTCTCTTCCAGGCGCGACTTCCATAGCAGCACCAGCGCCAGCGCAAGCCAGGCCGTCCAGCCTGCCAGCGGGTTCGACAGCCAGGCCAGCGCAGCCGCACCGAGCAGCACGGCGCTGTACATGGGGTGACGAATCCAGTGGTACGGCCCGCTCGTCACCAGGACACCGGAGCCTTTGGGCTTGGGGTGAATGCTGAAATTTCCCAACCGGTTGTGGCGCAGGGTCCAGAGCGCCAGTGCGACCGCCATCACCGCCAGCAGCCAGGCACTCAGGGGAAGCGCGAACCGGAAAACAGCGGGCAGTGCCAGCAGTGTCAAGAGCAGCAGCAGACCGAGTTGCAGGATCACCAGCAGCGTGCCCATGCGCATGGATTGTTGGGTTGGAAAAAGTGCCATACTCGCCATTTTGACAGTACGTCAAGTATTCATTTTCGAAGGGATGGATTGTGTCTGAACTTGTTTCCTACCAGTTGGACGATGGTGTTGCGACGCTGACCCTCAGCAATGGCAAGGTCAATGCCATCTCGCCCGATGTCATCAACGGTTTCAATCAGGCGCTGGACCGCGCCGTACAGGACAAGGCGATTGTCATCATCACCGGGCAGCCGGGCATTCTCTCGGGTGGCTATGACCTCAAGGTCATGACTTCTTCGCCCGAAAATGCGCTCGCGCTGGTCACCCAGGGCAGTCTGCTGTCCCGGCGCATGCTCTCGCATCCCTATCCGATCATCGTGGCCTGCCCCGGGCACGCCGTGGCCAAGGGCGCTTTTTTGTTGCTGTCGGCCGATTACCGCATCGGCGTCGAGGGAAATTTCACGATCGGTCTCAATGAGGTCAAGATCGGGATGACGATGCACTGGGTAGGCATCGAGACGGCGCGCGATCGACTGAGCAAGGCGACATTTCAGCGCTCCGTGCTCAACGCCGAGATGTTCGATCCGCAAGGTGCCAAAGAGGCAGGCTTTCTGGATCAGGTGGTGGCACCAGAGGAACTGATGAACACGGCGCGTGCGATGGCCGAGCAGTTGAAGAAAATCAACCTGAAAGCCCACGCCAAAACCAAGCTGAAGGTTCGTAAAGCGCTGCTCGCAGCGCTGGATCAGGCCATCGAGATCGACAAGACGACGGGTCTGATCACTTAAGCTTTTGATCTTGCGGTGTGTGTGGGGCGAGGGCGCCGCAGTGGATGGCTCGGCGAAGGCCGCCCTTCAATGATCGGCCAGTTCCAGCGCGATCTTCTTGAAGTTGGCTTCCTCGCGTTCAAAGGCGTCCACAACCGCCGGATCAAATCTCGTTCCTTTTTGACCAGAAATATGCGCACTGGCCTCTTCATGCGTCCAGGCGCGCTTGTAGACGCGCGCCGTGGTCAGGGCGTCGTATACGTCAGCCACCGCCATCAAGCGTGCGCCTAGCGGGATGTCCTCGCCGCTTCGGCCCCGTGGATAGCCGCTACCGTCCCAGTTTTCATGGTGTGCGCCTGCCAGTTCGGCGGCCACGGTAAACACCGAGTCAACGGCCCGACGCCCTGCGCCTGCCATGACGAGCAGAATGGACTCACCCAGTGCGGCGTGTGTGCGCATGATCACCATTTCTTCGTCCGTCAGGCGACCCGGCTTCAAAAGAATGTGGTCGGGTATGCCGATCTTGCCGAGATCGTGCATCGGCGTGGCCTTGACAATCAGATCAATCTGTTGCTCGGACAGGTGTTCCTCATAGTGGCCCGACTGAACCAGAGCCTGCGCCAGTGTCTTGACAAAAAGCTGGGTGCGCTTGGTATGCAGGCCGGTTTCGTTGTCTCGAATGACGGAGAGTTCGGTTAGTGCGACAACGACCTGGTCGCGCCCGCGTTGCATCGCTTGGTCACTCAACTGCTGATACTCATCGAGCACGACCTTGAGTTGGCGGTTGACTTGCTCGTACTCAGAAACGTCAGTGTAGGTACGCACCACGTCGCCTGAGGGCATGGCTTGCGTATTGACCTCAATGTAGCGGCCACTCTTGTCCTGGCGCAGGTAGCGCCGCGGAATACTCAGATCCACGTTCACACCCAATGTGGCCACGTAGCTGCGTCCAGATTCCTCG
>Ga0194052_1002122_pt1 | contig 11046 bp, 6 predicted proteins | sample SepL226m_MetaG_FD_160117 | JGI IMG/M metagenome (GOLD analysis project Ga0194052, IMG submission 160117) | Anoxic zone freshwater microbial communities from boreal shield lake in IISD Experimental Lakes Area, Ontario, Canada - Sep2016-L227-6m | ecosystem: Environmental > Aquatic > Freshwater >... | reverse complement strand
TAAAGAGGGTTAACTCGGCGTTGTCCAGATAACGCGGGTTGCGCGTTTCAGCCCAAAGCCCCAGGTTCAATCGCAGCCAGTCGGCCTCGGCACAGCCTTCGTCGTTGGCAATCATCGGTTTGAAAATCTCCGGCAATGCCCCCTGCGGCAGAAGGTTCCCCGAGCTGATGATGCCCTCCCATTCGGTTTCAACCTTGCGCAGCCATTGGCCGTCCTGCGTGGCCCGATAGAGATCGAGGACACCGCGCAGCGCGCTGACAAATCCGTGGCTGTGTTCCTTGGGATAGCGATGCGTGTTGGCCGCAATCTTCTCGGCCAGCCGTAGATATTTTTCATCCTGCGTGACCCGGTTTAACTCCACCAAACCCTCGATGATTTGTGTCCAGCAGATGTAACCCACGGCCACCTGGTCGCCGCTGAACTTCTCGATAATGGCCGGGTCGTTGAACCGCGGCCCGAGCTTGACGAAGCAATCGCCGAGTCGCCGAGCGCACGCGAGCACTTCCGGTTTCGGTTTGAGGCGATGATATTCCAGCAGCCCGATCAACAGGCGGCCATTGCCCCAGAGCAGCGCCATGTCGCTATTGGCCACCGCGCCCGTACTGAAGGCATCGCCAAAGTGCCCGTCCGCCTTCTGCAACGGCACGAGCTTGGCCGCAACCCGGTCGAGTTCAGGAATCGCTTGCCCGCTGAATTGGGCCACGGTGGCCAGCGCGCTCAGATAGCGGCCTGACACGTCGCCGCTAAACTCCGTAAACCGACGCAGATGTTGCGGTACGGCATCGGCCAGGACGAAATCATCCGAATATACGGGCGGCCCGCCTCGCCGAACGCGGTCCAGCGACAATTCCATCCGGCTCGTCAATTCGCCGGCCATCGCGCCAGTGCCAAGGTACAGGCCGATAAGGGCGAAGGTGATGGTGCGATTATGTCTGTTCATACCTGATCATCTCGTTCGGTCGTTCGGAAACGTTGCCGGTCTGCCACCAATGGCCTGTTTGCGCAGACCCCGACTCGAGTTGGCGACCACCTTGCTCAGATCTTCAGTCCCTTGAGGTTTGGCTCCAGCTTCTGGCCTTTCTTGATCAAGGCGGCGAGCGTCAGTTCGCCACGGTGATAAGCCGCTTCGCGGCCGAGTACTGCCGTGAGGTTCGACCGCACTGAAGGTGTCACGGTTGGGTTGGAGCAATCGCCTTTGGTGACAGCCGTGTGGAATTCGTTGATGTTAACCACGGTCCCGTCTTTGTAGAGGTCGGCGACTTCGCCGCGGACGGCGGTATCTTTTCCCCGCATCAGCACGCCGGTGTAGTAATCGGCGTCGATGAAGCCATCGGAGCCAAACACCCGGGCGCGAATCTCGTCCTTCACCATCGGAATGCTCTGGATGCAGGTGAATGAGAGCGTCAGGTCGCCAGGGAAGGAGTAGGTCACAGCGAAGTAATCGTAGATGCTGTTGGCTGGGCGGACTTTGTGGCCTCCAATGCCGCGGGCAGAGATCGGGTCGGCGTTAATCATCCATGTGGCGAGGTCCAGCGAATGAATGCTCTGCTCGACGATGAAGTCGCCGGAGAGGGGCAGGACGTAATACCAACTGCGGAGTTGTTGCTCCGGCAGTGCCGGCGGGGAGCCGCGCCCGCCGCCCGACCAGGGATAATGTGCTTCGGCCATCACGAACTGACCGATGGCACCCCGGTGGACCTGGCCGATGGCTTCACGGAAGTGTTCATTGGCGCGCGTTTGGAAATCGACGAGGAATACCTGCTTTCTTGCGGTCGCACGCTTGCCGGCGGCGGCAATGGTCTGGCAGCCGGGCGCATCGACGGCGATGGGTTTGGCCAGGTACACATGTTTGCCGGCGTCCACGGCGTCGGACGCCTGTCGGGGATGGAAGTAAGGTGGCGTCTCGATGACCACGGCGTCAAGCTTGCTGTCGAGCAGCCGTTTGTAGCCGGACAAACCGGTGTAACGGCGCGAAGGGTCGATGTTATGCTTCTGGCCGGTGGCGTCGGCTTTGTCCTGAAAATAGTCTGCACAGGCGACCAGGCGGTATTTGCCGGACTCGGCGAAGAGGTTGGCAATCCAGGAGCCACGGCCCCCGCAGCCAATGAGGCCGATTTCGAGGGCGGAGTTGGCCTCGGCCCCAAAGACAATGGAGGGTTTGAGCAGGGCACAGGTGGCGGCGGTGGCTGCGCTCGCAAGAAACATGCGACGGGGAATTTGAGGAGTTCTATTTGTCATGACGCCATTTTGGATGAAATCTTCGCCAAATCAAGTGCCGCGTGCGAATGCATTTGGTCTGTCGCCGCGCATCTAGGGTCAAGTCGGCAAGAGCCGCTGGCAGTGGCGTTTCTGTTCCACTTGATCCAGACGCTCCTACGCAGTCGTGCCAGCCGGGCCGCCCCCGACAGCTCCGTAGGAGCGGCATGTTAATAGGAATCGGAACCAACAACGGTTTTCGCAAGCTCCGTCAGGAGCGGCATGGAACCATTCGTCTGCTCCCCAATCCGACATGCCGCTCCTGACGGAGCTTGGTTCTCGGGGGGGTGGCTCAGCTATAAACATGGCGCTCCTAACGCCATGAAAACGGTGATTGATTACGTGCGACGTTGGGCCGAAGGAGAGCCGTTCCGCCCGTTCACCCTTCGTCTGGAAGACGGTCGGGCGATCCCAGTCACGCGCTTGGCGCACATTGCCTGTTCCGACACTGGAGAAACGGTGGCCGTCTTTCTGCCCGATGGAACCTTGGAAATCATCGCCCAGAAAAGCGTCATCTCGCTGCAAGAGGCACGGGCTTGAGGTCTTTGCTCTGTGTGGCCGCGGTTTAACTGATTGGCAATTGGTTTTTGGGCATCCACGATTACTGGGCGGTGCGCGGATGCACGCGATCCGCACCTTCTGCGGATCACTCTTGCGACAGCCTTGCAGGTTCTGCGCGGCCCAGCCCGGAGCCTTATGTTCCACCTGCGCCATCCGCTGGGCCTTCGCCAAAGCTGACGTTCGGCTCTCCTCTCCGCCGTTCTGGGAAGTGGACAGCTTGCCGGGCTTCGTGGATGAATCACTCATTGCCAGTTTGCGGCACAACTCCCGACATTGGTTCATGGCAACCGTGTTGCGCATCGGGCCGTATCGCTTTCATTTCTATAGCCGTGAAGGCAACGAGCCGTTGCCATCCACGTCACCCGCGAGGAAATGGAGGCCAAGTTACGGCCTCCGCCGCCCATCATGGCTATCCCGCCGCCCGCAACATGCTCAGGGTGGATTCAAGAACCTGCAAAATCGTAGCCGCTGACGGCAGTCGGCGCACTTTTTCTCGATTATCGGAGTGTTAGCGCCGACTGCCGTCGGCGGCTACGATTTCTTGAATCCGCCCTGCAACATGCTCATCTCTCCCGAAAAAGCCTTGAAATGGGGAGTAGAGTGTGGGAATTTTACATACTGAATGCGGTTAAAGTCGATAGCGCCAAGCGAATCCGCCTTACGGTCCTGACCCCGGGCGACTACTACGAGCCTGAAGTCCGGGGAAGGGCTGCGGAAGAAATCACCTTGCGCCGGATGCCCCCACCACGCCGCCGCTTCACCAAGTTGGAGGCGCTTCGGGCCATTGAAAAAAGCCCGCTGCGATTCACCCATAGCTGGGAGCATGTCAAAGAGGAGACCCGCGGGTGATTCTGTTCGATACCAGCGTCATCATCGGCGCGCGAGACGCCGACAGCCCTTTCCATGCGTGGGCAAAGGAACGTATTGCTGAGGCTGTTGCTGGGGACGGCGCGTCGGTAAATGTATAATGTACCGTAACGGCATCGGCCAATGGCCGGATTCGTGTGAGCAGGTCTGGCTGGATTTCGGTTAGCGGCATCGGGGTGGACACTCTGCGGTTACGCAGCGGTGTACTTGATTTGGCGGATATCGAGGGCGCCGGCTTTCGGCTCGTAGAAGGGTTTGCCTTTCCGGACACCGACGGTGCCGTAGCCGTTGGCGGTGGAAAAGAAGCTGCGGAAATCGCCTTTGATGGCCGGTTCGAGGTGGAGAATCTTGTCCACGCCGTCATAGCGCGCGCCGCTCAAGCCGAACAAGAGCGCGTAGGAGGACATCGCGCGCGCATACCAGTGGCCGCATTCGTATTCGTTGAAGGGGTTGCGAACGCAGCCGTCGTAGCGGTCGCGGCAAGTGCGAACGATGTCCAGTCCTTCCTTGACCCGGCCCATCCGCATCAAGTGGGAGGCGACCTGGTATTCGATGCCGGTCCAGACTTCGTTGGAGTAAACAAAGGGCAGGGATAGCTCGCCGCCTTTGGGCCAGGTGCAGAGGAGCAAGCCGCCTTCAGCGCCGCAGGCGTAGGAGGGGCGCTGCGGATTGGCGAAGTCGGAGAGGTCATGTTTCAGATTATATTTGTGGACGGCCTGGAGATGGCTGGCAACTTTCGGGGCCGCAAGCACCTGGCCGACGCCGCAGACCAGCGCGAGCCAGGAACCGAGCACGCCATCGGCCAGGCAGCCCTGGCCATATTGGTATTTGGGCCCTTCTTTCTCAAAAATGGCCAGGGCTTCCGGCGAGTAACTGCCAACCATGCTCTTGTTTTCCTGCGGATTCCTGGCGCGCAGGTTCTTCCACTCGATGCGCTGGAAGAAGTATTCACCATTGAAGAGGTCGGATTCGGCCTTGCGAATACCGCTGGCCAGAAGCTCGGCGTAAAGCGGGACCGCGTCGCCGAGAGCCTGGCCCATGATAACCGCGGCCTGCAGCGCGCCGAGATAGAAGCTGGTACACATGCCGTCCGGCCCCCAGAACTCGATGTCGTAGGTGTTGTGATGCGGTTCTTCGACGACGCCTTTATGGCCTGGATCCCACGTTTCGATGCAGTAATCGAGGCTGCGCTTAACCTTGAGCCAGAGCGCGCGCAGCCATTCGGTGTCGCCACTGATGCGCCATTCGCGGAAGACCTTCATGATGCCGCCAAGCTGGCCGTCGGCGGCGGCATGGAAGTCGTGCTCGACTGGCCGGATCGGCAGGGCGCTGCGGAATTGCTGGTGGCCGGACTCGTTTTGCGACGGGCCGAACTCAGTTTCACGCAAGGTGCGTTCGAGGCCGGGGAAGAGGTGCGGGATGGCTTGGGCGTAGTTCCAGACATGCGTGCAGGAGCCGTGACAGCAACCGGCATTGTCGCCGCAGCCTTCCCATGCCCAAAGTCTGCCGTCAGCCTGGCGCATCACCGTGGGGGACTTGAGGATAGTGAGATTCGCGGCGACGGCTTCAATGACCTCGGGAGGCAAGGTGGAGTCGTGGAAGCAATTGCTGAAGCGGCCCGTTTTCTGGCGCAGGTCGTCGTAATGATCACGCCAGTGGAAGGTGACTCCGTTGATGTCGGTGAACCGGTCGGCATACCAGGGACGATAACTTGTCGGCTGGGTTGGATCCGGTTTAAGGCCGGCGAGAGCTTTGCCGACCTGAAGGTTGGTCTCGCCGACAAACCAGGCCAGGCGCAGGACGACGCTCTTCGATGCGCCGGGAGGGATCGAGAGCGGGACGAACAAGCTCGCGCCGGGGCTGGGGCCGCCGTCGGTCAGTGGCGCGCGGTCGAAACAGGCCCCGGCGGCGACATCATTCCAGGCCAGGGTGAGCGCGTCCCACCATCCGCCTCGGAACCAGGCATGGTTGACCCTGGCTGCGGGGTCGGAAACGGTCGCCGAGAAAGCGCCTTCTTCCCAGGGCTGATCTTTTGAGCCCGCACCCCAGAGAATAAACCCGCCGGCAACCGGGCGCACCGCTCCCGCGCCATTCTTGCCGATGGCCATGAAGTTCTTGGCATTGAAGGAGAACACAGTATCGAGTGGCGCCTTGCTCCGGTTGGTGAACCGGTATTCCAGCGCGGCGACCGGGAGGCTGGAATTGTCCGGGTCACCGGGCTCGAACGGACTCCAGCCGGTAATCTCGACGTTGAGCGGAACCTCGTGGTCCGAGAGGACAACCGTAGCGAAGGGGAATCGGGCTTTGAAGACCGCGTTGGCAAAGCGAGGGAGGCCGAAGCTGCTGCCCGCCGCGCCATTGCCGGCGCCGGGCGTGCCGAAGAGCTTCCGGGCGGGCACCGGGCCTTCAAGCACGCGCGCCACCGGTCGTTGGCCCTTAACCGAAATCGCGGCGAAGATGCAAGGCTCGTTGAAAACCTCGGGGCGATTGCGCAGCGAGACATGCGAGAGCGCGCCCGTCCCTTCGAGGCAGATCATCCCGGCCCCGATGCCGCCGAGCGGAAACGCCACCTGGTTCAAATGCTCGCCGGAGTAATCGCCGTCGTAAGGCCGCCGGGCGCGTCGGACCCGGGTGCGCGACACTCTGACGCCCGCCGGGGCTTCGCTGCGTTCACTTCCGGATTCGGCAGCCGTCGCGGCACCCAGACTGCCGACGGCGCCAACGGTCGCGGCGGATAGTTTCAGGAATTGTCGGCGCGGCATCGCCGAGTCCTTGATGGATTCTGTAGCCATAATCAGGTTCTGGTTTTCTTAGCGGTAACGAATATTAGGCCCGGTGCGGCGCCAACCGCGGCGCCCGCCGAAGCCAACGAGCGCAGTATTACGCGGAAGGGATGGAATAACAAGCGGCGGGGTGGTGCCGCCAGCAGTCATTTTGCTCGGATAAGTAGCAGGGCATCGAGCCCTCACTCAGGCATGTCGCAGGGCAGATTCAAGAACCTGCAAAATCGTAGCCGCCGACGGCAGTCGGCGCACTTTTCCTCGATTATCGTAGTGTTAGCGCCGACTGCCGACGGCGGCTACGATTTCTTGAAACCACCCTGGGCATGTCGGGGTATAGCCCGGCCACCACTCTGGCCCTGAACATGGTGCAGCGGACGGTTCAGCACTCAGCATCCACTAGGGATTCCGGGTTGGCTTTTTCTCTAGAATCAGGGAGTATCTGTGCCATGCAACCGTGGCAATTGTTGTTGGTTGGGGGCGTCGGCCGGATGAACTGTACGCGACAGCAGCGTAATGGATGTGAGTTGGAGGAGAACCGCGCGCTGCGAGTGCAGATGGGCCGGAAGCGCTGCTGCTTGGCTGTGTTCGGCGCAATCATCGCGGCGGCCTGCGCCGGCTTCCCGACAGTCGCGATTGGGAAATCGAAGCTGTCACCCGTGGATCTGCGCTGCGGATATCTGAAAAACCCGCTTGGCACCGACGTATCGAAACCGTCGTTAAGCTGGCGACTGGAGTCCTCGAAGTCATCGTCCCGGGGTAAAGGTCAGACGGCTTATCAAGTGCTCGTTGCGACCAGCGAAGGAGTTCTCCGCCACGACCAGGGTGATCTTTGGGACTCGAGAAAGGTTCTGTCTGATGATTCGCTTCACGTTGCCTATGCCGGTCAACCACTCGTGTCGCAACAATTCTGCTGGTGGAAGGTGCGAGTATGGGACGAGGCTGGCCAACCTTCCTCGTGGAGCGAACCCGCCCGGTGGTCTATGGGGTTGCTAAACCCGGAAGATTGGAAGGCCAAATGGATTGGCTTGGATGGCGGCGAGGAGACGCAGCCGGCGTTTCGTGGCTGCGACTGGATCTGGTTTCCCGAGGGCAATCCCGCCGTGGGCGTCCCGGCCGGAACGCGATATTTCCGACACAAACTTGTGATCCCCGCTGGCCGCACGATACGTGTGGCCACCGTGTTTGTGCTGGCGGATAATCGGTTCATCCTCTCGGTAAATGGTTCGAAGGTCGTGGATGGGGTTGGCCTTCCGCTGGCAACCGAGATGGACATCACCAGGTGGCTGGTCCCTGGCACCAACGTGCTGGCAGTTCAAGTGACGAACGATCCCCAGCCCCCGATAAATCCCGCCGGGTTGCTGGCGGAATTTCGGGTCGAGTTCGCTGATGGCGAACCGATCGTCGTCAAGAGCGGCGCAAACTGGCTTGTCGCCAAGGAAGCAGATGATCGCTGGCGGAGTCTGGATTTCGACGATCAGGCATGGGTCGCCGCGCAAGTGGCTGGTCCCGCCGGCATCGCTCCCTGGGGGGCGGTGGATACCGACGAGCACCGGCGGCTGCCGGCGCGAATGCTGCGCCGCGAGTTCGCGCTGGCCAAACCGGTTACTCGCGCCACCGCCTACATCTGCGGACTGGGTTTCTTCGATTGCTTTCTCAACGGCCGCAAGGTCGGCGACCATGTCATGGACCCGGCTCTGACCTGTTATGACAAGCGGGCTATGTACGTGACTTTCGACGTCACCAAGTATCTCCGGCCCGGCACAAACGCTGTCGGGGTGTGGCTCGGAAACGGGCGCTTCTTCGCCCCGCGCATCCGGGTGCCGACGCTGACGAAGACCTTCGGCTACCCAAAGCTGCTGTTTCAGTTGCATATCGAACATGCCGATGGCTCGGCGGAAGATTTCACCAGTGATGAACAGTGGAAGATCACCACCGCTGGCCCGATCCGGTCGAATAACGAATTTGACGGTGAAGAATACGACGCGCGGCGGGAACAAGCGGGTTGGTCGCAGACCGGCTTTGACGAAACCCAATGGCGTCCAGCGCAAATGGTCTCCTCCCCAGGAGGCAAGCTCGTGGCGCAGATGCTGGAACCGATGCGCGTGACCGAACGGATCGAGCCCGTGGCGATTACCAATCCCAAACCCGGCGTGTGCCTCGTGGACTTTGGCCAGAATCTCTACGGGATGGTGCGGCTGAAAGTGCATGGCCCTGCCGGCACCCGCGTGCAATTGCGCACTTCGTTTACGAAAAACTCCGACGGCACCATCAAGATGGAAGACAACCGCAGCGCGCGTTCGACCGACACCTACATTTTGCGTGGCCGTGGCGAGGAGGACTGGTCGCCGCGCTTTCGGGGTCAGGGGACGCATTATGCTGAGGTGACCGGCTTTCCGGGAGTGCCGAGCCGGGAGAACTTTGAACTGCTGGTGGTACACACCGACATGGAACGAGCCGGGGAGTTCGCTTGTTCGAACGAATTGTTAAACCGAATCTACGCCAACGTCCTGCGCAGCACACGAATGCAGGAGCGCAGTGTGCCGCTCGACCCCGATCGTGATGAACGGCAGGCGTGGCTTGGGCATCCGGCCAAGACCTCTGAGAGCGAAGCCCAACTGTTCAACGTGGCGGCCTATTATTCGAGTTTCATGGGCGAAACCCGCATTGACCAACGCGCGGACGGCAACATTTCGGATGCCGGGTCGATCTGGCCCTTCTATAGCAGCGATGTGATTTGGCCCAGTGTGGTTACGATCTTGCCGGAGTGGTTTTACAACTTCTATGGCGACCGGCGCATCCTGGCGGACAACTATGATATGGCAAAGCGCTGGCTCGAGTTTCAGAGGAAAACCAATTTGCGCGATAGTTTTACGTTCGATAACGGCAACTATGGGGACTGGGTGGACGCGGCGAGCATGGATGCGCGCGGCCCTGACCACGGCGCCACTTCGCGCGCTCTGATGTGTACCGCTTACTTCTATCACAATTGCCGCCTGCTCGAACGGATGGCGAATTTGCTCGGAAAGGGCGAAGATGCGAAGTCCTTTGCTCAGTTGGCGGACCATGTGAAAGGGGGCTTCGTGAAACGGTTTTTCGACCCCGCGACGAAGACATTCACGGGCAAGACCCAATGTTCTTACATCCTCCCGCTCAAGTTCGGCCTCGTGCCGGCGGAGTATCGAGTTGAAGTGGTTTCAAATTTGGTCGAGAACATTCTGGTCGAACAGCAAGGTCATCTCTCGGTAGGGCTGGTGGGAATGCAATGGTTCATGCAGACGCTCACGGAGTGTGGGCAAACCGAAGCGGCCTTCCAGGTCGCCACCCGCACCACACGCCCCAGTTGGGGCTATATGGTCGCCAAAGGCGGCACTTCGGTTTGGGAGCGATGGGACCAGGACACACGTGATCCCGGAATGAACGGTGAAAGCCAGTTGATTCTTGCCGGCAACCTCGGCGCCTGGTTCTATCAGGCTCTCGCCGGCATCAATTACGATCCGGAACGCCCCGCTTTCAAACACTTCATTCTGCAGCCCCATCTGGTGGGCGATCTGAAATGGGTCCGTGCTTCCCATAAGTCTCTCTATGGCCTGATCCGCAGCGATTGGAAAATCGAACGTGAAGAACTCCGATGGAACTTCACCGTGCCGCCAAATACCACGGCGACGGTCTTTGTGCCGACGGCAGACCGGGCATCGGTCAGAGTTGGCGGGCGCTCCGCATGGTCGGTCGCCGGGATTAGGTTCCTGCGAATGGCCGACCATGCCGCAGTCTGCGAGCTGGGTTCCGGCAACTACGAATTCTCTTCCTCGCTCCATTAAATGCATACCATGAAAAACCGTTCCTTTCTCCTATCACTCGCCTTCGGCGCCGCGGTCTCCGGCGGGCTGCTTCAAGCTGCTCAAGTTGTCCCCACGCCGCTTCCAATGACGCGTTACCCCGACGGTTGGCCGGCCGCCCAGTACCGATTGAACGCGACGGATCAAGGCCGCGTGCTCCTGCACGGCGATGGCCCGGCCCAGTGCGACGAATTAGGCGCCCGCGAGGCGATTGTCTTCCGGCACCGGGGGACTTATTACCTCCATTATGACGGTGCTGGCCCCACCGGCTGGCTCGCCTGTTTGGCGACCAGCAAAGACCTTGTCCATTGGACCAAACATGGACCGGCTATCGAGTTGGGAAAGCCGGGCGATAACGACGCCGGGACGGCCAGTTCACCGTGGGTCTGCTTCGATGGCAAGGCATGGCACATGTTCTATGTTGGCTCGGTCGGCACCACCCCGCCACTGGGATCCGAACAAGAAGGCAATTGTGCTGGATGGCCAAAACTGCACTTGGAGTTCGGACTGCATCGGCATGCCATCGGTGGTGCAAGCAGGCAAGCGATTGGCTATCCTTTACGATGCACCCGGCGCTAAAAGTGTCAGCCACATGAAACGCGACGTCGGTTTGGCCGGGTTGGATTTGCCGTTGGTGGCGCCAGAATGTCCTCGGCGGCATCCTTCAGGAAATCGAACGCAGGGCTGGTCGCGACGGTTTTCGTCCAGGCGGACGCGCTGGGGCCCCCGCGTCGCTCAGTTCT
>Ga0194052_1002120_pt1 | contig 11053 bp, 11 predicted proteins | sample SepL226m_MetaG_FD_160117 | JGI IMG/M metagenome (GOLD analysis project Ga0194052, IMG submission 160117) | Anoxic zone freshwater microbial communities from boreal shield lake in IISD Experimental Lakes Area, Ontario, Canada - Sep2016-L227-6m | ecosystem: Environmental > Aquatic > Freshwater >... | reverse complement strand
CATGCTCCCCTTCGCCGCCCCTCTGCTCCTCCTCCAGCTCCAGGCCCCGGACCCGGCCTTCCGGGCCGACCTGGATGCCGGGCGCTACCTCGCGGTGCTGGCGGAGTCCACCCGGCGGGTGGGCCAGAACCCCCGCGACGCTGCGGCCCTGGCGGCCCGCTCCCAGGCTCTGGCCAGCCTCCAGCGCTTCGGCGAGGCCATGGCCGATGCGGACCGGGCCCTTCAGATGAAGCCCCGCCTCGCGGATGCCCTGCTGGCGCGGGGTCTGGCCCGGGCGGGCCAGGCCATCCGGCAGCGGGACCTGGGCGCCCTGCGGGAAGCCCTGGGATCCATGGATGACCTGCGGGCCGCCACCGAGGCGGACCCCAGCCTCGCCGCAGCCTGGATGAGCCTGGGCCTAGCCTACGAGCTGCTGCCGGGCCTCCTGGGCGGCTCCACGCGCAAGGCCCTCCAGTGCGCCGACCACCTGGCTCGCCTGGCCCCGGCCCGGGGGGAGCTGCTGCGCGCCTTGATCATGGTCGAAGAGGGCCGCTGGCGGGACGCGGAGCCCGCCTTCCAGCGGGCCCTGACCCTGGCTCCGGCCGACCCCGAGGTCGTCGCCCAGTGGCTGGACGCCCTGGACAGTCGCCCCGCCAAGAAGGCCCTGGGCGAGGCCGGGAAGAATGCCCGGCTCCGGGCCGAGGCCGCCCGCCTGCTGCCCGCTGTCCGCACCCGCGCCCGGGCCGTGGCTGCCATCAGTGACGCCTACCTCCACGCCGGCCAGCCCGAGACCGCCTGGCAGGTCCTCCAGGAGACCCTGCCCCACGTGGATGCCCCGAGCCTGCTCCGCCTGCAGCTGGGCAAGGTGGCCGCCATCAGCGGCCTCCACCGGCCCGAAGGCCTCGCCGCCCTGGACCAGGTCCTCCGCGAGCCCCTCGAAGGCGGCTCCGCCGGCGCTCCCGGCGCCTGGTGGCGCAAAGGCCAGATCCTGCGCGACCTCGGTCGGAACGACGAAGCCCGCCGGGCGGCACAGGAAGCCCTGAAGCTGGATCCCAGGCACCGGGGGGCGCGGGCATTGGCAGCCGGGGTGGGGCCCGGCTGATGGATCAGGCAGAAGCTTTCTTGCGCCCCACCACCGTCAGGGTCGAGCCCTGCCCGGCCGCGCCCAGCAGCGTGGTCGCCACCAGGCCCAGCAGACCCAGCGGCACGGCCAGGGCAAAGCTGGCAAGCCGGTGCCAGCCCTTGTCCCTGGCTCCCGGCAGCTGCGCCCCCACGCCCCGGAGCTGGCGGTAGAGCAGATTGAAGGGCAGGCCCAGGCGGTTGAGGGCCGACTGGATGAAGCTGAACAGATCGAACTCCGGTGCGTACCGCCACTGCTCCACCACTTCGAACCCAGCCTCCTCGAGCTGCTGTTCCAGGGTGGCCCGCGTGAAGTGGACCAGGTGGCGGGGCACATCCAAATGGAACCAGTCAGGCCCCGCGAGCCTGGCTTCTGGGGAACCCAGGTTGGGGACACTCACCAGGAGGAGGCCGCCTGGCTCCAGGAGGGCCTCCAGCCGGACCAGCCAACGGGCCGGATCCGGGACATGCTCCAGCACATGCCAGAGGGCCGCCGCATCGAAGTGCCCCCCGGCTAGAGCCTCGTCCCAAAGGGTCCCAGTCCGGATATCCAGGCCCAGGACCTCCTGGCCGTAGCGGGCAGCATAGGGGGTCCGCTCCAGGCCCACGCCTGCCCAGCCCCGGGTCCGAAAGGCCTCCAGCAGGAAGCCCTTGCCGCAGCCCACATCCAGCACCCGGCGGCCGCCCGAGCGGAGGAGGCCCTCCAGCCGCCGCACCCGGCGCCGGTAGAGTCGGGCCTGGAGGGCCTCCACCAGACCGGGGAAGCGCTGGCCCTCGATGGTCCCGTAGTAGGCCTCCGGATAGTGGGCCGACATCGCTTCGGGACTGGGCACAGGCAAGGTCAGGACCAGGCCGCAGGCCCGGCAGGTGTGAACGCTGAAGGCCTGGCCCGTGATGTAGTCCTGGGCAGGGAACCGCAGGGGCTGCTCTCCGAGGTGCTCGCAGGCGCTCATGGGCGGGCGGCTCCGGCGGTGTCGCAGGCGGCCAGACCCTTCGCGACCAGGGGATGCCCCGGGGCCACGCCCTGCAGGCGGGCAAAGGTCTGGCGGGCCTCTGCCACCTGCCCCAGCTTCACCTGGCTCAGGCCGAACCGATACAGGGCCTCCGGGTTCTTCGGCTCGACTTCCAGGGCGGCCTTATAGGCATCCTGGGCCGCCTGGGCCGCCCCCAGCCGCTGCTGGGCGACGGCCAGGTTGGTGAGGGCTGCATAGGACTTCGGGAGCCGGCTCAGCACGTCCTCAAGCACTCCCTTGGCCTCGGCGGGTTTGCCCCGGGTGAGCAGGATGATGGCCCAGTTGACCCGGGCGGCGTCCGGATCCACGAAGTTGCTGGACCCGGCCTTACCCCTGTCCACAATGGCCTTCACGAAGGGGGCCGCTTCCTCATAATACTCCAGGGCCATGAGGGCCTGACCCAGCAGCTGATCCGTCTCCAGGCTCTTGGGATCCAGAGCCTTGGCGGACCCGTACCAGGCCAGGGCCTCCTCGCGGCGGCCCATGTGCTCCAGGGAGCTGCCGATCTTCAGGTGAACCTGGGAGTTCCCGGGCCAGAGCTCCCGGGCCCACATAAAGAGCCTATAGGCGTCCTGCCACTGGCCCCGGTCCGCGTACTCCTCCCCGAACTTCATGAGGGCCACGGCGTTCTGGCCATCGTATGTGAAGGCGTTCTTGAAGAGCGTGACGTTGCTCCGCCATACCACCACCTGCGCCACGGTCTGCGTGAAAAGGACCGCCAGCAGGGAGGCCCCCCCCACCAGCAGCGCCCGCCGGGGGATGCGCCAGCGGGAGACCAGCTCCTCCAGGCCGTAGCAGGCCATGATGAAGATCCCGATGAGGGGCACATAGGTGTAGCGGTCGGCATGGGCCTGGGCTCCCACCTGGAGCAGTCCCACTACAGGTAGCAGGGTGATGAGGTACCAGAACCACCCCACTGCCAGGTAGGGCCGGTCCCGCAGCCGCCGGAGCACCCAGGCCGTGACGCCCAGCAGCAGCAGACCCGTGAGGATCATGCCCCACCGGGTCCAGCGGTCCGGGTGGATGGGGTAGAACACGCTGAGGCGCACCGGCCACACCGTCTGCCTGAGATACATCCCCGTGGCCAGGAGCGCGTTCCCCAAGCGGGTCACGAGGCCGTACCCCTTCAGGGTCGCGACGGCCCCGAGCTTGTGCTGGGTCCACACCGTGATGAGGCCCACGCCCACGGAGAGGGCCAGCAGCGGGGCCTTCTCCAGCAGCAGCCAGGCCGTCCGCCGCAGGCGGCCCGGGGCGTCCCGGTCGAGGGAGACCCGCCGCAGGGGCCAGAGGTCCACCAGCAGCAGGGTCAGGGGCAGGGTCACCAGCATGCTCTTGGAGAGGAGGCCCAGGAGGAACAGCCCGGCCATCGAGAGGTAGCGCCGCAGGGAGGGCGCCTCCGCGTAGCGGGCGTAGGCCCAGGTGGTGAGGATCCAGAAGAGGGTGCTGAGCACATCCTTGCGCTCGGCGATCCAGGCCACGCTCTCCACATGGAGGGGGTGCAGGGCGAAGAGGTAGGCCACGCCGCCGCTGGCCCAGAGGGAGCCGGTCATGCGCCGCAGCAGGTAGAACAGCAGCAGGCTGTTGGCCAGGTGCAGGGCCAGGTTCACCAGGTGGTGGCCCCCGGCCCAGTATCCGAACACCGACATGCAGAGGGCGTGGGACAGCCACACCAGGGGCAGGTAGCTGCCATCGCTGCCCGTGGTGAAGGCATAGCGGAGACTCTGCCAGCTGAGGCCCTTCTCGATGATGGGGTTCTGGGTGATGTAGAGGGGATCGTCGTAGGAGACGAAGGGAAACCGGGCCACCTGGAGGTAGGCCGCCAGCACCAGCACCGACAGGCCCACCGCCACCCAGAGCGCCTGGGTGCGGGTGGAGGTCGGGGAGGCTGCCCCCTCGGGGACCGGGCCGGGCGGCAGGGACATCAGGCGGCCCCTCGCGGGCGCCGCGGGACCGGGAAGAGGACATCCCTGCGCAGGCCCAGCCGGGCGGCCAGGAACCGGAAGCCCGTGCCCAGGCAGCCGAAGCCGTAGACCACGCTGCGGTGGAAGTTGATGGAGGAGGCCTCGGCAAAGTACTTCGTGGGGCAGGTGATCTCAGCGAGGGTGAAGCCCCGCCAGATGATCTGCGCCAGCACCTGGTTGTCGAACATGAAGTCGTCGCTGCAGTCCTCCAGGTCCAGGGACTCGAGCACTTCCCGGGTGTAGGCCCGGTAGCCGGTGTGGTACTCGGACAGCTTGGCCCCCATGAGGAGGTTCCCCGCCAGGGTGAGGGCCCGGTTGGCCACATACTTCCAGAGGGGCATGCCGTTCTGGAGGGCGTAGCCCCCCAGGATCCGGGAGCCCAGGACGCAGGGATAGAGCCCCTGGGCCAGGATGGAGGCCATGGCGGGGATCAGCTTGGGGGTGTACTGGTAGTCCGGGTGCACCATGATCACCACATCGGCCCCCTCGGCCAGGGCTAGGCGGTAGCAGGACTTCTGGTTGCCCCCGTAGCCCTGGTTGCGCTCATGGCGGTGGACCAGCACCCCCGGCAGGGACAGGGCGATTTCCACGGTGTCATCGTGGCTGCCATCATCCACCAGGATCACCAGGTCCACGATGCCGTGGGCCATAACCTCGTCGTACGTTTTTCGAAGGGTAGTCGCAGCATTATATGCAGGCATAACAACAATTAACTTTTTATCATGGTACATGATGATTGCCCCCCAATCTCCTTACTTCCTCATTTCTAAGAATATATTATTCGAACAGGATAGAGCACAAAAGAAATTTGTAGATAAATTAAAGTATAAGCAATATACACATTAATTATAATCAAAATTACCTTTGAAGAGAATAGTGGTTTATTGTTACACTCAAGCGATTGACTCACCGTGGAAGGGTTTAAATTATGGATCGCTATCGAGGTCCTTTCAACAGCACCATAGTATCAGACGTTGAGCATATTACATCAAAGGATCAGCAGAAGGATGTTTCTTATGAATCCACACCATGGAAGGCATTATCACCAGCAATAATCATGGCAGCTTTAATTCCAATCATTTGTCTACTTCCATTTGTAGGCAAGGCCTTCCATCTTGATGATACTGTCTACATATGGGTCGCGCGCCAAATTCGAGACCATCCGGTGGACTTTTTCGGGTTTGAAGCCACCTGGGGTGGTTACAAGGCTTTCATGTACGATAATAATTTAAATCCCCCAGGGGTTTCATACTACATCGCAGCGGTGGTAGCACTCTTTGGAGAGCGGGAAATCCCGTTGCACTTGGCGATGGTCATCCCGGCTTCGGCAACCGCGGTCGGTACGTATCTGTTGGCCCGGAGATTTTGCTCAAGACCCTTACTGGCTACGATATGTTGTGTGGTAACACCGGCCTTTCTGGTCTCAAGCTCAAATGTAATGAGTGATACAATGATGTTAGCCTTCTATGTGTGGGCGGCTGTTTTGTGGATGCGAGGACTTGATTTAAGCTCGAACAGCCTTTTGATTACGTCAGCTATACTGATGGCGATGTCAACATTAACCAAATACTTTGGAATTACCATCATCCCACTTATGCTGGTATATACAATCATGCGAACGAAGAGAATGGGCTCGTGGCTGCCCATTCTTGGTATATCTATTATTATCATCTTTGCCTATGAAATTTACACTGGAATAATTTATGGATCTGGACACATTATTAATGCTGCCTCATATGCATCTCAACCCATGTACCATTCCGGATTAAGCGGATCCACCCTAACAAGAATACTGATTGGCTTCTCATTTTTGGGTGGGAGCCTTATCGTCCTATTATTCTTCGCGCCATTTCTCATCGACTCGGTAAGATCCAGTTTAGCTCTGGTAGTAGGGACCTTGTTAGGCATGGCATTGCTGATCAGCATAGATATAGAGACGCATAAAGCAGTGTATGTCAATAACAAACCAAATTGGTCCTATCTCATTCAATTTTTTCTTTATTCAATATCAGGTGTTGTCGTCATCAAGTTATGCGTGGAAGACCTGTGGCGCTCTCGTGACTCAGCTTCTGTGTTTTTAGGTTTGTCTGTGATCGGTACTTTTATCTTCTCAACGGTTTTCAACTGGTCGGTGAATGCTCGATCCATTCTGCCAATGGCCCCTGCGGTTGGTATCTTGATCGCACGCCGCCTCGACCAACGTTGGTGCCCGAGGACGCAACCCGAGTGTTGGGAACTTCGGTGGCAGACGATAGGTCCACTTGTTCCCACCCTGACTATCGGGCTCTGTCTCCTGTGGGCAGACTACACCTGGGCAGGTTCCCAACGGGCGGCTGTAAAACAACTCCAGGCGGAGTTCAGCAAGAACACCACCCCTTCCCCCAGCACAATTTATTATGCAGGCCATTGGGGTTTCCAATATTACATGGACAAGTCCCGGGAAATGCCAGAATTTGACACCCGCTCAATCTATGCAGCCACGAGTGTTAATCGAGGTGACAGATTAATCATTCCTAATAACAACTCGAACCCAGTCTCGGTCCCCACGGACCTAGCCATTCAGGTAAAGCGGTTGAACCTCCCTGCGTGTTCGTGGGTATGCCTGATGCACTACAAGGTTGGTGCAGGGTTTTACTCAAGCATGTATGGAAGGCTACCCTATCTCTTCGGTTCCGGTCCTTCTGAAAATTATGATGTCTTTGTAGTTAGTCAGCCTTCAAAACTATTGCCCCCCGGGCGACAAAATTCCTGACCCCTAGTTGCGAGGCAGGCGGGCGGAGGGAGGGCGTAGCCCCCAGGATCCGGGAGCCCAGCACGCAGGGATAGAGGCCCTTGGCGAGGATGGAGGCCATGGCGGGAATCAGCTTGGGGGTGTATTGGTAGTCCGGATGCACCATGATCACCACCTCGGCCCCCTCTGCCAGGGTCAGACGGTAGCAGGACTTCTAGTTGCCCCCGTAGCTCTGGTTTTGTTCATGGCGGTGGACCAGGACCCCCGGCAGGGCCAGGGCGATTTCCACGGTGTCATCGTGGCTGCCATCATCCACCAGGATCACGCGGTCCACGATGCCGTGGGCCACCACCTCCTCATGGGTCTTGCGGAGGGTGGGGGCCGCATTGTAGGCGGGCATCACGACGATTTTTTCCCGTGCAGCATGGTTGGACCTGGTTCTCCCCTGCCAGGATGGCCCGGCCATCCATCCCTTGCAACTCCTAGGCCCTGGGCCAAGGGTGCGCCCACTCCCTTCCCATCCCTGGGCCTGGCCCGGCGCCAACCGAACGGACCCACCCGACGGGGGCCACGGAGGCCCTGCAGGGGTCCGCCTCTGACGTGTTGCGTCACCCAGATAGCCCCTGGAGGTCAACGACAAGGCGAGAGGTGGTCGGAATGCCCGGATGAAGATTTCAATTCAGGCTGCCAAGAGGGGTGCCGCTCCCGCCATGAAGGGCGAACTTGCCGACGAGGTGATCAGCATTTCCAGAAAACACACCGGGATCATGGGGGCGGCCCCGGTTGGCATCAACCGATAAGTGGTTAAGGTTGTAAAGACGACTAGGCCCTTCGGGGGCCTTACTTCTAGGGAGAGGGAATTTCGGGGGTCGGCTTATTATCTCGGTACGGTTCTTGATAATGTTACAGGACAACATGCCCTAAGGAGGCTACCCATGAAGAAGCAATCTGCAGGCTTCACCCTCATCGAACTGCTGCTGGTCCTCGCCATCATCGGCATCATCAGTGCCATCGCCATCCCCGCCCTGCTGGGCCAGCGCGAGAACGCCCGCCAGAAGGCCACCCAGGGCGCCGCTTCTGCCATCAAGGGCGAGCTTGCCGCCTATGCTGACGCCATGCGCAAGGGCGGCACGGCCCCCACCGCCTCTGCCGTCCTGGCTGGCGTCACGACCATGGCCCAGTACACCTACCCTGGCGCCAGGAACGCCTACTTACCGAACGTCAGCCCCTACAAGGCTGCTGTTGCTGCCGCGAATGGCGAGGTGGGTCTGGTAAGTGCTGTCGCAACAGGGGGCGATCTCGCAACCTATGAGTCGATCAGTATCTCCTGGAAGCACGCCGGAACGAACGGCGTAGCGTTGGTCTCCATCGACCAGTAGCCTTCAGCCCTCTTTCCCGCCAGGCCCGGAGCCCCTTGGGGCTCCGGGTTTTTTTCTGCCACCCGGGTTCCAGGCCCTTTGGAAGGTGCCTCGGTCTAGAATGGGGGCACCCCCCCGCGGCCGAGGCGCCCGTGCGACAGTCCCCTGGCTTCACCCTGATCGAGCTGCTGCTGGTGCTGGCCATCATTGGCATCCTCAGCGGCATCGCCGTCCCCGTGCTGCTGGGGCAGCGGGAGAGTTCCCGCCAGAAGGCCACGCTGGGCACGGCCGCCACGGTGGTGGCCGAGACCACGGCCACCGCCCAGAGCCAGACCAGCGCCACCCCCGCCACGATCATGGCCTATGTGCGGGCCCTGCCGAACTTCGCCTACCCGGCCTGCAAGAATGCCTACAAGCCCACTGCCTCACCGCTCACCACCGCAGGGGCTGCTACCGGGAACGGACAGGTGGGACTGGTCGCCACCACCCAGACCGACACCAATGGGAATACCCAGACGGTCATCGCCGTCAGCTACCAGCACGCCGCCTCTAGCGGGCCCAAGGTGCTGGCCAACATCCCCACTGAATAGGCCCCAAGGGCTCTGCTAGTAGCCTGTGGATGCAGTGACATTGCCCGTCTGGTCCAGGGTGAGGACTTGGGCATTGCTGTTGGATGCATCCTTGACCGTCAAGGTGTAGGACACACCACCCGCATTGATGAGCAGGCTGTAGTTCATGGTGGTGGCATTGACGAGGGACAGGGTGGGCAGCAGGGTGGCATCGCTGGGCACCCCCGCGGTCCACGTGTAGGTTCCGGCCGTGCCGTAGACCCCGTTCTCGGCCTTGCGGGACTCCAGGGCCATGGCCATGACCCGGGCGTTGGCCTGGGCGTCTCCGATGACCCGGGCCCGCCGCCGCTGGCCCAGAAAGGAGGGGATGGCGATGGCGCTGATGATGCCGATGATGCCAACCACGATCATCATTTCGATGAGGGTGAAGCCTCGAGATGACGGTTTCTGGGTCATGGGATCTCCCTCATCTGCAGTTGCAAGGATCGTGCGGCTAGTCCTTGCCGAAGACGTTGGCCAGGTTGAGGATCGGCATGTACATCGCCACGACGATGAAGCCGATGATGCCGCCCAGCAGAGCGATCATGACCGGTTCCATGAGGCTGGTGAGGTTGGCCACGGCGTTGTCCACCTCGTCTTCGTAAAAATCGGCCACCTTGGCGAGCATGGCGTCCAGGGCGCCGGTGGCCTCGCCGACGGCCACCATCTGCACCACCATGGGCGGAAAGACCTTGGTCTCCGCCAGGGGGCCGCTGATGTTGCGGCCCTGCTCCACGGCGTCCTTGGACTTGAGGATGGCGTTCTGGACCACCATGTTGCCGGCAGTGCGGGCGGTGATATCCATGCCCTCGAGGATGGGGACGCCGGAGCTGATCAGGGTGCCCAAGGTGCGGCAGAAGCGCGCCACCGCCACCTTGCGGAGCACGTCGCCGAGGATGGGGATCTTGAGGAAAACGGCATCGATCTGCAGGTGGCCCGGGGGGGTCTTGTAGTATTGGCGCAAGCCCACGACCACAAGAACAATGGCGATGATGATCAGCCAGCTGTAGTTGATGAGCGCATTCGAGAGGGCCATGCAGACCAGGGTGGGGAAGGGCAGCTTGGCGCCCATGCCGTCATACATGGCCGAGAACACCGGGATGACCTTGACCATGATGACCACCACCACAGTCATGGCGATGGTGATGACCGCGATGGGGTAGGTCATGGCCCCCTTGACCTTGGCCGTGAGCTTCACGGCCTTCTCGATGTAGGTGGAGAGGCGCTGGAGGATGATGTCCAGGATGCCACCGCTCTCGCCGGCGCCCACCATGTTCACGTAGAGGTCGCTGAAGGCCTTGGGGTGCTTGGCCAGGGCCGCCTGCAGGGTCGAGCCCTTTTCCACGTCGTCTCGCACGGCCTCGATGATGCGCTGGAAGCCCTTGTGGTCCTGCTGGGCGCCCAGGATCTCCAGGCACTGGACCAGGGGCAGGCCCGCGTCAATCATGACGCTGAACTGCCGGGTGAAGATGGCCAGGGCCTTGGCGGGCACCTTGCCGAAAGACTTCTTCGCGTCCGAGGCCATGACACGGATGGTGTTGACTTCAATGCCATTGCGCTTCAGGGTGATGGCGGCGGCGTCCCGGGAATCCGAGACCAGAACGCCTTCCTGGACCTCCCCCATCCGGTTCTTGCCTTTCCATGCATAAGCGGGCATGAGGACCTCGGCAGACGACTGAGTGCGATACTGGCTTCAGGATAGGGAAAAAAGCGGCTCGAGGAAAGGGCTTAGATCTGGACTTAGGTGTACTTGATGTTGGGGTTCCGGCCCCCCAGGGAGGGACTGGCGGCCGAAGTCGGGCTGGCGGTGCGGCCGCCGGAGGAGCCGACCCCGACGCCGCGGTTGATGAGCTCCCGCAGCTCGTCGGCGTTCGAGGAGTATTCAAAGGCCTGCTCCTGGCTGATCTCCCGGCGCATGACCAGGTCCGAGAGGCTCTGGTTGAAGGTCTGCATGCCGTACTTCGTCTGGCCAGCCTGCATGACCCCGTAGATCTGGTGGATCTTGTCCTCGCGGATGAGGTTCCGAATGGCCGAGTTGGGCAGCATGATCTCCAGCGCCAGGGCGCGGCCCTTGCCGCTGGCCTTGGGGATGAGGCTCTGGCAGATGACGCCCTCCAGCACCATGGACAGCTGGGCGCGGATCTGGGGCTGCTGGTGGCTGGGGAACACGTCGATGATGCGGTTGATGGTCTGCACCGTGCTGTTGGTGTGCAGGGTGCCGAAGGTGAGGTGGCCGGTCTCGGCGATGGTCAGGGCGGATTCGATGGTCTCCAGGTCGCGCATC
>Ga0194052_1002118_pt1 | contig 11067 bp, 9 predicted proteins | sample SepL226m_MetaG_FD_160117 | JGI IMG/M metagenome (GOLD analysis project Ga0194052, IMG submission 160117) | Anoxic zone freshwater microbial communities from boreal shield lake in IISD Experimental Lakes Area, Ontario, Canada - Sep2016-L227-6m | ecosystem: Environmental > Aquatic > Freshwater >... | reverse complement strand
TCCTTAAACTGCGGTGTCAGCAGCCAGTATCTTTCGGCTCTTCTTCTCATTTCTCCATTCACGCAGAACGACATGGAGATCACTGTTACCGAAGGCCCGGTTTCAAAACCATACATTGACATGACGATCGACATCATGAATCAGGCCGGGGTTAGCGTTAATAGAAGCGGGTATCAGCGGTTTCAGATTGCAGGGAACCAGGGGTATCGGTCCGGAAGGTTTTGTGTTGAACCGGATATCTCCCAAGCCGGATATTTCTGGGCTGCGGCTGCGGTTACTGGAGCAACGATCACCGTCTCCGGTGTTTCGTATGGTTCCCGGCAGGGAGACCTTCGACTTTTGGATGTCCTTAATACCATGGGATGTACGACCAGTATGGAGCCGAATGGCATTTCCGTTACTGGCGGAGAGCTTACAGCCGTTGAAGTGGATATGGCCGCAATGCCCGACATGGTCCCAACCCTTGCTGTTGTTGCGGCTTTTGCAAAGGGTAAAACCGTCATCTCTAACGTGGGACATTTGAAAGCCAAGGAAAGCGACCGGTTGGGATCGGTTGTAGCAGAGCTTCAGAAATTGGGCATTGCAGCCGGATGCAGCGATACCGATCTATGGATTGACGGCGGGAAGCCTCACGGAGCTATGATCGACCCGCACAATGACCACCGCCTGGCCATGAGCTTTGCCATAGCCGGACTTAAAACGCCAGGAATCCGGATTGAAAATGAAATCTGCGTGGAAAAATCCTTCCCCGAATTCTGGAAGGTATTTGAAAGCCTATATCCATAGCGGTGATAAAATGAACATCCTCCCATTCGCACATAAACCCTTTGTTTCAGTCGCCGTCGGCTGGGTTGTCACCCTGATCAGCGTCGTGACTTTTGCCACGCTGATTCTGCTTGCAACTGGCGCACCGCCCTCCAATGCTTATTATCATATTTTTATGGGCGCATTCGGTTCATGGGTGAAATTCGGTCATGTCCTCAAGGCTTGGATACCTCTGACGCTATGCGCTTGCGGACTGCTCTACACCTTCAGGATCGGCCTGTGGAACATAGGCATTGAAGGCCAGATGATAATGGGCGCAGTATTCGCAACCGGGATACTGCGATTCGGCGTGGGCTGCGAAAATGAAGTTCTTTTTTTATGGTTGTCATTTCCAGCCGGTTTGACAGGCGGGGCCATCTGGGCTGTCATTGCCGGTTTTTTGAAAACAAAATGCGGTGTCAATGAGATTTTTGCCGGTCTGGGTCTTAATTTTGTGGCGCAGGGATTCATTTTGTGGCTGATTTTCGGCCCATGGAAACAGCCTGGTGTCGCCTCCATGAGTGGAACCGAAACGTTTCCCCCGTCACTTTGGCTGTCCCAGGCATTTTCGATCAATGTGCCGCCGGTTGGTATTCTCCTTACGATTCTGGCCTTATGTTTGACCGCTTTTATTCTTCGTTACACCCGGATCGGTCTCAATTTAAAAGCTATCGGCAATAATGCAACAGCTTCAGTGTTGTTCGGGCTTCATCCCGACCGCTATATGCTGCTGGCCATGATTTTTGCCGGCGGCCTGGCTGGCCTGGCAGGAAGTATTCAGGTTGCCGCTGTTTACCATCGTCTGATCCCATCTATATCCAGCGGATGTGGCTATCTGGCCCTTCTGGTTGTGATGCTGGCGGGGTTTCGCACGGGAATGGCAGCCATTGTTTCCTTGTCTTTTGCGTGTCTGAATGTGGGAAGCATTCAACTTCCCATGGTGCTTCAGCTCGATTCATCTCTCAGCGGCGTGATTCAAGGGTCTCTGGTTTTGGCCACCCTTGGCGTTCATGCCTGGCGCAAAAGGCAAGCCGCATCATGAATGAACCAATTTTCGCAAAGCAACCAGGAACCGCCCCCAGCAATGGGTAGATTGCTGAAGGCGGGGTTGTCTGATAAAAAAATCAGGTGACTCTTATCTTGTACACCTCATTGGATTCGGGGTCGATGATATGAACGCCGCAGGCCACACATGGGTCAAAGGAATGAACGGTTCTCAAAACTTCGATCGGTCGCTTGGGATCGGCGATCGGCGTGCCGATCAGAGCTTCTTCGACCGGTCCGCGGAAGCCTTTTTCGCACCTTGGACCAAAGTTCCAGGTTGAAGGCACGACGTACTGATAGTTCTTGATCTTCTTGTTTTCAATCTGAATCCAGTGGCCCAGGGAGCCTCTGGGAACGTCATTCAGGCCGTAACCCATGGCCTTGTCCGGCATCGTCCAGGACTGGTATGTCTTGGTATCGCCGTTTTTCACGTTTTCAATCAACTCGCCAATCCAGCCTTCCATGGCATCACCGATGACCACGGTTTCAAGACCTCTGGCAGCGGTTCTGCCCAGGGTTGAGAAAAGGGCCGTCACTGGAATATCGAGTGCTTTCAGGGCGCCATCGACCTGTGCTTTTATGCCAGCATGACCTTTGGAATATGCCACCAGTACTCTTGCCAGTGGGCCAACTTCGCAGGATGCGCCGTCATACCGGGGAGCCTTGAACCAGGAATATTTGCCGCCAGGTTGATATTCGCCATGCTTGGGTTTGGTTTCGCCTTCAAAAGGATGTCTGGCCTTGCCGTCTTCATACCAGGCATGGGTCACATTTTCAGTAACCTTTTCCTGCTGAGACATGGTGACTCCGGCCAGTTCCCGTTTCATAATGACGCCTCTTGGCATGAAAAGGCTGTCTGGCTCTTTTTCGGTTGTGGGGAATTCACCCCAGGCCATAAAATTGGTAGTGCCGCCAATGCCGCCCCAATCCTTGTAAAAAGAGGCCACAGCCAGCAGATCTGGAATATAGACGTTTTTAATGAATCCCTGGGTTTCTTTCCAGATATACAGGAATTCAGCAATGCGATCCGGAGTAAGATCCTGTACTGAGGTGATTCCGCCGACAACCAGGGACTGCGGGTGCGGGTTTTTGCCACCGAAAATGGCATGAAGCCTTGCAGTTCTGGCCTGAAGCCTGAGGGCCTCGATATAGTGGGCGGATGCCATCAGGTTGGCCTCCGGTGGAAGCTTGTATGCGGGATGTCCCCAGTAGGCGTTGCTGAAAGGTCCGAGCTGTCCGCTGTCCACAAAAGTTTGCAGGCGTTGCTGGATGGCCTTGAAATAAGGTGTACCGCCCACGGATGCATTGCTCAGATTGTCGGACAGCGCAGCGGTTTTGGCCGGGTCCGCCTTCAAGGCGCTGACGATATCCACCCAGTCCAGCGCGTGGAGATGATAGAAATGCACCAGATGGTCGTGCTGGAACTGTGCGCCGTGTAAAAGGTTTCGAATAATGCGTGCATTTGGGGGAATGGTAACTTTGACTGCATTTTCAACTGCCCTCACCGAGGACAAGGCATGTGTGTAGGTTCAGACCCCACAGGATCGCTGAACAAAATGGTGGGCGTCACGGGGATCCCTGCCCTGAAGAATGAGTTCGATACCCCTGAACATCTGACCTGAACTCCAGGCATCTTTGACTTTTCCACCTTCAATCTCGACTTCGATGCGAAGGTGTCCTTCAATCCTGGTAATGGGGTCAATCATTATTTTGTTACCCATATATGTTTCTCCTCTTATCTTCAGATAATATTGTCATCGCGTTTAATTCGCTAATTCATTATTTTGTTACCATAAAACTGCTGCTTAAACCATCAAGTGGGTTCATAAAAAGGACTCATTTTATCCCAGAATGCAGGTTCGCTGCATCCAATGCACGGATGACCTGCCTGAACAGGCCAACTGGTACCGTCGTTGAATTTTGCAGTCGGGCAGTTGTTATAGGTGTCCGGACCTTTGCAACCCACTTTAAACAGGCAATATCCCATTTGTGCCTCTTTGGATCCGAATTCCAGCACAAATTCGTTGTTTTCAAAATGAGATCTTCTCTGGCACTGGTCATGAATGGTTTTTCCATAAGCGAACATTGGCCTGCCCAGACTGTCCAGGGCTGGCAGTTTGCCCAAGAGGAGATAGTTAACGATGGTCCCCACAAAATTAATGGGGTTTGGAGGACAGCCGGGTATATTCAGGGTTTTTATGCCAATGGCCTCACCGACTCCCACATACCCGCCAGGGTTGGGCGCGGCTGCCTGAATCCCGCCGTATGCAGCGCAGGTACCCATGGCAATGACGGCTGCCGCCTTGGGACAGACATCCTTGGCAATTTGCAGAAAGGTTTTTCCACCTACTTTTCCATAAGCGCCGTCAAATTTGGTGGCCACTGCGCCTTCCACCACGCAAATGAATTTGCCTTCATGTTTTTTAATGGCGCTGTGAAGCTGTTCTTCAGCTTGATCGCCGGCTGCGGCCATGATGGTTTCATGGTATTCCAGGGACAGCAGTTCCAGGACGATGTCGTCCACATAAGGGTACTGGGATCTCAACAGCGCCTCGGAACATCCCGTACATTCGCCGAAATGCAGCCAGATAACCGGCGGGCGTTGCTTGGGAGCAGCGAAAACATCTGCTACCCTGGGAACAAACGAAGATGAAAGCCCCATGGTTGCTGTCAGGAAGGTACAGTACTTCATGAAGTCTCTTCGTGAAACCCCTTTTTGTTCTAGCTTGTCGAAAAACGCTTTCTCATTTTCCATTGGCACCTCCAGATGCAGTTGTTAAAAATACACTCACCCAACAAAAAAATACGATTAATTGCTTACCCTGCCATGTCGGTACGAAATACTGACAAGATGGTGACAAATTAACTTCCCTTATAACATACGATTTGGTAGATTGTAAATAATGAATTTTATTCATCAATGCAGGGCGCAGGCAAATCTCAATTCGCGCCTACCCCCCAAAGGTTTTCCCTTGACTGCATTGGATTCTTTCAATAGACTTCATCAACTGCCAATATCTTCATTTTGAACTGAGTTTTGATAGTGCAGCAATAACCCGGCAAATTTTAAGTGAATATGCGAATTGGATTCTTTGATTCGGGCATTGGCGGCTTGAGTGTTCTGTATGAAGCGCTTCGCCAATTGCCTTGTGAGGATTATCTCTACTATGCGGACGATGCCAATGTTCCTTATGGCAATAAGTCCAAGGAAGAGATCCGGTGTTGTGTTTTCGAGGCTGTGGACTTTCTGGCCAGAATGGATATCAAGGCTCTTGTCGTTGCCTGCAACACAGCAACCAGCGTCGCCATTCAGGATATTCGCCAAAAATACGGATTTCCGATCATCGGCATGGAACCGGCGGTGAAACCAGCGGTGAAATCCGTTGACGGCAAACGGGTGCTTGTATTTGCAACCCCTTTAACACTTTGTGAATCCAAATTCATCTGTCTTCTGAGCCAGGTTGACATCCACAATACGGTAGATTTTCTCCCCCTGCAGGATCTGGTTACCTTTGCGGAAGCCTATCAGTTCGACCAGGCCGTCATCATGTCATATCTCAATGGATGTTTGAAAGATTATGACTTGAACCGATACGGCGCAGTGGTTCTCGGGTGTACTCATTTCCCGTTTTTTAAGAACCATATTCAGGCATTCTTTCCAAAAGGTACAATTATTGTCGATGGGAACAGAGGAACGGTTCAAAACCTGAAAAACATGCTGACATACATGGGGAAGATCCACGAGGGTCACGGCCATGTGGAGTACTATAGATCAGGCCATAGGGTTATAGATGATCACACTATGGAACGTTATCTGCAACTGCTGAAAAAGATCGAAGATGGTTGTGGCTGAACGGATGTAAGTCTATTATCATCTGTCCTTTGTTGGATGCAATGTTATCCGCAGAATATCGCCCGGACACCACAGGCGCATACGTGGTCCCCATGTGCCCGCACCACGACTGATTATCAGATTCATGTTCTTTATCTTATGCAATCCCTCAAGGAACGGATAGCGCGATTTGACTATATAATTGAAAGGCCAAATCTGACCCCCATGAGTATGCCCGCTAAGCATTAGATCGATGCCGGTGTCCGCAGCTTTTTCAATCTGCAAGGGATTATGTGAAATCATGATGGTTGCACCTTGAGGTCGATTCTTTAGCGACTCCATGATAAAATCATCGTTCCGTCCGGACCGCCGGCTGGAAGTAAGGTCATCAACACCGGCCAAAACAAGACCTGGCTGGATTTCATGCCATGCATTACGAAGTAAATGAAAGTTTGTCTTTTCAATTAAGGACTTTTCCATATTTCGGTGACTATGAAATTCATGATTGCCCAGTACCGCCCAGACACCAAGAGGCGCGGAAAAGCGGTTTAAAATCGGAAGCAATTTTTCAGTAGATTCCCCGTGCCCTTCGGAAATATCTCCAAGAAGGACTATGATGTCTGGTTTTTGTTCCGATACTTGTGCTATAAGCGCCTCAAGCCATTCCGCGCCGATCAATGAACCAAGATGCATATCCGAAATGGCGACAATCGTGATTCCGTCAAGTTCATCCCCAAGGCCAGATAAGTATATTTCATGGTTATGTACTACAGGTGGACGAAGACCCTGTATAAGCGCAATTGCTGAAAACAATAAGCCTGTAATGATCGCTAATCCACGCGCTGTAGGCGCATAACGGGGTAAAAAATAACCGAATCCCGTAACCAAATCTAATGCAAGAAGAGGCGTGAAAGTTAAAAAGAGAATAGCCATCCAGGTCATGCTGATAAATTCCAGAATATTGGAAAAAGAGCCCATTCTGTTATTATCAAAAATGCGGGTAAGAAAAAAGCATATCCAAAGAATTAAGCCAGTTGAAATCAGGAATTTTCCAGGGATATGATTTTTTACGAACGGTACTGACCCGATACGCCAAAAAACATAGACCTGCATCACTGTGACAGCAGATAAAAGAATAATTCCGAACACGTATTTTCCTTTTGTATTCAATTTAACCGGATCAGAGGCTCCGTCCCGAAAATCAATCTACATCATCATCGCTCGCCAATCAATGCTTTTTCCCAAGACAACTGATTTCACATCAGTTGGCAATGAAAATATCTTGACTGATGGGTCCGCTTTAGCTATTTCACTTTTCTGGAATAAATTTATTAACGTGGCATGAAAATGTCCCCCCCTTCTTTTTTTACGCAGCAATCAAAGGTCACAATATGAAAGAACTATTCAGCGTCTGGGGAAATACAAGGCAGATCGTAATCATAGCCTTAACGGCGGCCATTTATGCAGGGATGCTCATCCCTTTTAAGGCAATACAGATTGTACCCGGACTGACGGAGTTAAGGCCAGCAAACGTTATTCCGGTGTTATTCGGAATTCTGTTCGGCCCGGCTGCCGCATGGGGTTCCGCCATAGGCAATCTCATTGCCGATTTTTTCGGAACGTTGTCTCCGGCCAGCGCTTTTGGTTTTGCAGGGAACTTTTTTTTCTCCTATACAGCTTGCAAGCTCTGGCACATCATGGTCAAAGATGTTGTGATCATGGACTTCAGGCAGACTGGAATTTTTATACTGATTTCTACTGTTGCAAGCCTTATTTGTGCAATTATTGTCGGTTTCGGTGTTCAACTTCTGGGTCTTGCACCTTTCATGGTTCTGTTTACGATTGTTTTCATAAACAATTCGCTTATGTCTTCCATATTGGGTGTCATTCTGATGAGAGTTCTTTACAATCGAATCAAGCGCACCGGTCTGTTATATCGCCACCCGCATGGGGGCGTGGATTGAAACAAGCGAACAAACATGATAGCTATCGATAATCTGTCGTTTCGGTACCAAGCGAATTCGACGAAAATATTGGACGATGTCCGCCTGAATATCGGCGAAGGTGAGCGCATCCTGATTGCGGGCAAAAACGGGGCAGGTAAAACTACACTTTCAAAGATAATCAGCAGCTTGATCCCGCGTGTTGAACATGGTTTTATCGAAGGGAACTATTGCTACCGGGGCAAGCGCGTGTCCGAATATTCGCCAAAGGAATTTGTTCGGGAAATCGCAATCCTTTTCCAGGACTTCGAAGCCCAGATTGTCTCGACAATGGTCCGGGAAGAACTTGTTTTTTATCCCATGAATACGGGATTGCCATATTTCAAAGCCCTTGAAAAAGCCAGAAAACTCAGTACGGTTTTTCAGGCGGATAATATTTTTGAGCGCGAGATCGACGGTCTGTCCGGAGGAGAAAAACAGAAAACCGCTCTTTTGTCCCTGCTCACCGCATCCCCGAAAATGCTTATTCTGGACGAACCGTTTACGGACATTGATCCGACTTCCCAGGAATTGGTCCTGGATTTTCTCTGGCATGGCGGATACAGCGGAGGCATCATCCTGTTTGATCAATCCCTGGATTATCATGCGTTTTTTGAACGGATCATCATCATCGGCGAAGGAAAAATCCTCTACGATGGCGACAGGAGGGTCATTGCCGACAAAGTCCTGCTTTCTCAAGCCGGGCTTGAGACATCCGGGATTTTCAAGGCAATGGATTCCGGTTACATCGCAGAGCCCGAAGCAGTTATCCGCCATATCAGAGAAAACAATATTTTTGATGAAGACACCTACGAAAAAATTGTTTCAAATCCCCTGATGTCCGGGGAAATTATTGTGGATGTTACCTCGCTTTCATTTAAATACCGGGAATGCGGGATGACCCTCAAAAATATTGATCTGAAAATCCAAAAAGGCGATTTCATCACAGTCCTTGGCGCCAACGGTTCCGGAAAAACCACATTGATGAAGTTGATCGCCGGCATTCTGGATATTGAGGAAGGCGACATTCTTTATCAGGGCGAAAGCCTTAAAAAATATCCGGTCACGGGAAAAGTTGGGTATGTGTATCAGAACCCCGACAATCAGATTTTTGCGGAAACCGTTTTTGACGAAACAGCCTTTATTCTAAGAATGAGAGGCATGGCGGAATCGGAAATTCAGGGCAGAGTCGATGCGATCCTGATGCTTATGGGACTTTTTGACCAGAAACAGGATGACCCGTTTAGCCTGCCCAAGGGAGACAGACAGAAGGTGGCATGTGCGTCCATACTTGCCGGAGAGCCGGACCTGATTATCCTTGATGAACCTACCACAGGACTGGACTTTCCATCGCTTAGGGCGCTTATGGAAATCGTGGACAAATTAAACAAAAATGGCAAGACTATAATCATCATCACCCATTCCATGGAAACCGCTGCAAATTACGGAAACAAACTATTGGCGTTAAGTCAGGGCGAAATATTTTACTACGGAGATAAACGAAAATTTTTTGATGATCATTACCTAATGGGTATGGGAAAAGTACATCGGACAGAAATCATGGAAATATCACTGCTGTTAAACGGCAAGCTGCTGTTAAACGAAAAAGAATTTTCGATGTGCTGGAAAAAACGATGAGTGCATTTTTCTTCATCAAAAGTGACTCTTTCCCGCACCGTTTGGACCCGCGCGTAAAAATCACGGGGCTGTTTTTTTTCTGCATGCTGGCCGTAATCAAGGAATCAATATGGGAAATGGGATTGCTGCTGGCTGTTCTGCTGTCGCTTTTCTTATTCAGCAGGAGCTTGGTGAATCTTAAAAAAATGGCAGGCTTGTTTATGCTGATCGCCGGCATGACGTTTGTGATGTGGATCATTTTTTACCGGAGCGAAGAGAAATTATGGGTCTGGGGTGGGGGAACTTTGGCCATTTATTCCGGCGCAGGTACTTATGCCGCATTGATGTCTCTGCGGTTCTTGAATATGCTGCTTTCCGGGCTACTGTTTCTTTCCATCACCTCAATTGAGGATTTTTTCGGCGGGATGATCGTTTCAGGTGTGCCCTACCCTTTTGCTTTTGCCGTTTCGCTTTCCTTCCGCTTGGTGATGGTGTTCATGTCCAATGCGTTTACAATCGTCGAAGCTCAAAAAGTCAGAGGTAACGATGTCACCAAGGGCAACATCATCAAAAGAATCAGGGCATACATACCGCTGATGGCGCCCTTGATATTAACCGGCATCAAAAAAGCCGAAACACTCACCCTCGCGCTGGAATCCAAAGGCTTTTCCCCTCAAAACAAAATTGATCTCAGCGGAAAATATAATCTTTGCACTTCGGATAAATGGTGCCTCTACTCCATGCTGTTGGCCGGGATTGCAGCCATTTTTCTAAAGTATCTGCACTGAACTTTGACCGGCGCCAGTTGAGATAGTTGGTGGCAATGGATTCATCCAATCAATATATCAATACCCGTCCCCTACTCCCGGTATCGCTGTAAATAGGCTTTGAGCTTCAGTTTTCGGCGGGTGTTCTCGGAACTCATATAGCGGATCTTGCCGAAAATCGGTCTGGCGGGTCCCCAGGGCCGATCATAGCGGCCCAGTATCCAGAAAATCCCTGTGTAGGAATTGGGATCACGGCCATCCAGGGCATAGCTGTTGTTCAGGCGGATCATGGTCTGAAGCGCTTCCTGAGGGCAGGAAGACCATTCCAGTATTTTTTTCCCCCAGAGCATCCGAAGATAATTGTGTATCCTGCCTTCACGAACCAGTTGAATTTGAGCGGCATTCCACAGGGGGTCATGGGTTGCGGCATTCTCAAGGGCTTCGGCTGAATACAGATGAGTGCGCGAATCGCTCGTATGCTGGATCAGCTCTTTTTGAGCCCAGCCGGGAAGGGAACTGAACTGATCATAATCGTTTGGCTTCTGGGAACACATATTAAATCCCAGCTCACGCCAGGTGATGATCTGATCGAAAAACGCCTCTGCGGAATCGCTGAGCTGCCACCACCCGGTTCGCTGCCCTCTCGCTGGGACCTTCATCAACTGGTCCACCGTCCAGTTCTCCATTTTCAGGATATCGGACACTATGTTGTGGCTGGAAATATGTCCGAAATGCAGATAGGGCGCCAGCCCGCTGGTGGCGTTTTCGTCGGGGTGGTTTCTTGTTTCATTGTATGCCCTAAACCTTTCCGACAAAAAAGCGTTCAGCACTTGCCGCCCCGCCGTCTGCCCCCCGGAAAAACCGGGAACCGGTTCTGGATGATGGGAAATGGGCAGAGATTTTAATATTTGCGGGTCAGCAGCAAGGGCGTTGGGTGAGGCTGGAGGCCATTTCAACAGAATATCCGCAGGCAACGCCGATAGCACGGGCAGCGATATCCGAAATAACGGATCCGGCTCTG
>Ga0194052_1002117_pt1 | contig 11070 bp, 13 predicted proteins | sample SepL226m_MetaG_FD_160117 | JGI IMG/M metagenome (GOLD analysis project Ga0194052, IMG submission 160117) | Anoxic zone freshwater microbial communities from boreal shield lake in IISD Experimental Lakes Area, Ontario, Canada - Sep2016-L227-6m | ecosystem: Environmental > Aquatic > Freshwater >... | reverse complement strand
GGGATGTAGTCCGCCACCCGGCCCTGCGCCGCATGGGGCGCCGCTTCCGCCGCGAGTTCGTCCAGGAGAGTTTGAAGGTCCATGCCGCAAGGATCGCATGGGCTGGGGGCGAAGGCAGCTGGGTGGGGCTAGGATGGTCGCCATGACCCCCCTCTGCGCCGACCTCCTGATCCTGTTCCGCCGCGACCTGCAGAGCCTGGTGCGCGAGGTGGCCCTGTTCCCGGACGATGCCACCCTCTGGCACACCGTCCCCGGCATCGCCAACAGCGCCGGGAACATCGCCCTGCATGTGGCGGGCAACCTGCGGCACTTCGTGGGCACGGTGCTGGGTGCCAGCGGCTACGTGCGCCAGCGGGACCAGGAGTTCGCCCAGCGGGAGGGCACCCGGGCCGAGGTGGTGGCAGTCCTGGAGGTAGCCCTGGCCGAGGTGGAAGGCACGCTGCCAGCCCTGGACCCCGCTGCCCTGGCGGCCCCCTTCCCAGTCCCTGTCGCCGGCGTGCAGCCACCCACCGACCGCTTCCTTCTGCACCTGGCCGTGCACCTGGGCTTCCACCTGGGCCAGGCCGGCTACCTGCGCCGCACCCTCACCGGTGGCCCCGCCAGCGCCGGAGCCATGGGGATCCAGGGGCTGGTTGATCCCGCCCTGTGAACTGGCATCTCGAAATCGGCGCAGCCGATTTCGAGCGAGCAAAAAGATCGGGGCGGGGATTCCTGCCGCCCAGCCCTTGAGTGGCTCCGCTTCCGGGCGGAGAATCGGATCACACGCATCCAGGAGGATCCATGGCCCTCGCAGGGAATGTTGCCCTCGTCACGGGCGCCAGCCGCGGCATCGGCGCTGCCATCGCCAAGGCCCTGGCAGCGGAGGGTGTGGCCGTGGCGGTGAACTACTTGGCCAGTGAGGGCGCCGCCCACGACCTGGTGGCTGGGATCGCCGCGTCCGGCGGCCGGGCCATGGCCGTGAAGGCCGACGCCCGGGACCGGGCGCAGCTCGATGCCATGGCCGCCACCGTGCAGGCCAAGCTTGGACCCATCGGCATCCTGGTGCTCAATGCGTCCATCGGCTTTCCCATGACGAGCTTCCAGGACTACCCCTGGGCGGCCTTCCAGGCCAAGCTCACCGGCGAAATGGGTGCGGCCTTTCATGGGTGTCAGGCCGTGCTGCCCCAGATGCTGGAGCGCCGGGACGGCACCATCATCGCCATCAGCAGCGGCCTGGCCCGGAGCCCGGGCTGGGGCTTCTGCGCCCACAGCGCGGCCAAGGCGGCCCTGGAGGGCTTCGTGCGGGCCCTGGCCTTCGAGCTGGGCCCCATGGGCATCCGCGTGAACGCCGTGGCCCCTGGTCTCATCCTCACGGACGCCACCATGCACATCCCGGACAAGCACAAACAAGCCGCAGCGGCCCATGCGCCCCTGCGCCGCAACGGTCAGTCCGAGGATGTGGCCGAGGCCGTGCTGGGGATTGTCCAGGCGCACTTCGTCACCGGCGCCACGCTGCCCGTCAACGGCGGCGGCCACGTCTTCTAAAGGCCAGTCTGGACCCGGCCCCCTCCGAGGCCCACACTGAGGCCTTTCGGAGGAGCCCATGCCCCCACCCATTCGCGCTGGCCTCATCCTGGGCTTTTCCGTGGTTGCCTGGACCTTCGTCATGGGCTTCACCGGATGGTACAAGCACCCCTCCCTGCTGCGCCTCTTCTGGCTGGTGGTGCCCATGCAGGTCGGCATCCTGGTGTGGGGCCTGTGGACCACCGCCCGGGACAGCAGCTACCTGCGCCAGGTCATGAACGGCCTCAACGCCACCGTCCTGGGGGCCATGATCATCTTCACCGGCAGCCTGCTCTTCACCACCGCGGTGTTCCCCACCTACTTCGCCGACCTGGAGGCCCTGGGCCGGGAGTTGATGGCGAAGCAGGGCCTCAGCGCCGCTCAGATCGAGGCTGCGGTAAAGGCCCAGGCCCCCATGCAGACCCCCCGGGCCAGCGCCATGGCGGGCGCCATCGGCACCGTGCTGACGGGCTTCCTCACGTCCCTCATCGCTGCCGCATTTTTGCGCCGGAAGGGAACGGCTCAAGGGATTTCCCACCCCTGACTCGTAAACCCCATTGCTGTTTAGACTTGTAAATACTGGCCCCCTCCGGAAGAATGGCTGTAGACCCAGCTGAGGCCTCATGTCCTTCTTCGAGATGCACGATCCAGAGGGCGGGATCCGCGCGTGCTACGCGGATGTGAAACGCTGGATTGATGAGACCGGAACCACCGGACTGCACCGGCGTCTGGAGGAGGCCGAGGCCATCTTCCGGCGCATCGGCATCACGTTTGCGGTCTACGGCGAGGGCGGCGATCCCGAGCGCCTCATCCCCTTCGACCTGCTGCCTCGCATCTTCAGCCGCCTGGAGTGGCAGCGCCTGGACCAGGGCATCCGCCAGCGGGCCCAGGCCCTCAACGCGTTCCTCTACGACGTCTATCACCGCGGCGAGATCCTGCGGGCGGGGCTCATTCCCCAGGACCTGGTCTACCAGAACGAGGCCTTCCGGCCGGAGATGGTGGGCTTCGATCCCCCGGGCCGGGTGTACAGCCACATCGTTGGCATCGACATCGTGCGCACCGGACCCGACACCTTCGAGGTGCTGGAGGACAACTGCCGCACGCCGTCGGGCGTGTCCTACATGCTGGAGAACCGGGAGATCATGACCCGCATGTTCCCGGAGCTCTTCCACCGCGGTCGAGTGGTGCCCGTGGACAACTACCCTGCCCAGCTGCTGCGGACCCTCAAGGAAGTCGCCCCGCCGGCCTGCACGGGGGACCCGGTGGTGGTGCTGCTGACGCCAGGCTCCCTCAACTCCGCCTACTACGAGCACAGCTTCCTGGCTGACCTCATGGGCATTGAGCTGGTGGAGCCCGTGGACCTCTTCGTGGAGGACGGCCGCGTCTGGAAGAAGACCACGGCGGGTCCCAAGGTGGTGGACGTCATCTACCGCCGCATCGATGACGACTACCTGGATCCCCTGGCCTTCCGCCCGGACAGCCTGCTGGGCGTGCCCGGCCTCTTCCACGCCTACCGCACCGGCGGCGTCACCCTCTGCTCGGCCCCCGGCGCTGGCATCGCTGATGACAAGGCCATCTACGTCTACGTGCCGGAGATGATCCGCTTCTACCTTGGCGAGGAGCCCATCCTGGCCAACATCCCCACCTGGCAGTGCGGCACCCAGGAGGGCCTGGCCTACGTGCTGGAGCACCTCAGCGAGCTGGTGGCCAAGGAGGTGCATGGCTCCGGTGGCTACGGCATGCTCATCGGCCCCAAGTCCACGCAGGCGCAGATCGCCGCCTATGCGGACCGCATCCGGGCCAACCCCAGCGGCTTCATCGCCCAGCCCACCCTGGACCTCTCCACGGTGCCCACCCTGGGCGAGAACGCCGTGGTCCGGCGGCATGCGGACTTCCGCCCCTACTGCCTGGTCGGCAAGCGCATGCGCCTGGTGCCCGGGGGCCTGACCCGCGTGGCCCTCACGGAAGGCTCACTGGTGGTGAACTCCAGCCAGGGCGGCGGCGTCAAGGACACCTGGGTGTTACGAGACTAGGGGACAAAGGGAATGCTGAGTCGCACCGCCGACAACCTCTTCTGGATGGCCCGCTACCTCGAGCGGGCCGAGTGCACAGCCCGTCTGCTCACCATGGGCCAGCGCATGGCCGTGCTGCCAGGCTCAACCTACCGGGACGAGTGGCGCTCCGTCCTGCGGGTCACCGGCTGCGAAAACTTCCTGAAGCACGAAGGCCCGGTCACCGAGGCGGATGTGGTCGGCATCCTCCTCCTGGACCCCGAGAATCCCGCCTCCATCCAGTCCTGCCTGGTGCGGGCCCGGGCCAACGGCCGCTCCGTGCGCACCAAGCTCACCCAGGAGATGTGGGAAGCGCTCAACATGAGCTGGCGGTACTTCGAGGGCATCACGGTGGCCGATGCCCTGCAGGAGCTGCCGGTGCACCTCGACTGGGTGAAGACGCGGGCCTCGGTCTTCCGGGGCACCATGGAGACCGGCATGATGCGCCACGCGGGCCACGACTTCGCCCGCATCGGTGGCGCCCTGGAGCGGGCCCAGATGACCCTGCGGCTGCTGGACGTGAAGTACTACGTTCTGCTGCCCGAGACGGACGTGGTGGGCGGCGGCCGCGACCACTACCAGTGGACCTCGGTGCTGCACGCCCTCTCGGGCATCCGGGCCTACCACCACGTCTACGGCGGCGTCCACACCCCCGCCCAGATCGTCGACTTCCTCATGGTAAACCGCACCTTCCCCCGCTCTGTGGCCTTCTGCGTGGACCAGATGCGCACCCACCTGGTGCGCCTGGCCAAGGAGCACGGCGCCCGCTCCGCCTGCAACGAGACCGCCGATGAGCTCTTCGCCCTGCTCAAGGCCGGCCGGAATGGCGTCTTCATCGACCGGGGCCTGCACGAGTCCGTGCAACACTGCCTGTTGCTGACCAATCGCCTGGCCAACGAAATCGCCGACTCGTACCACTTCTAGGAAGACCATGGAACTCGCCGTCCGCCACCAGACGACCTACCGCTATGCGACGCCAGCCAATCAGGTCTCCCTGCTGTTGCGCCTGCTGCCGGGCCGGCTGGACGGCCAGCAGACCAAAGCCTGGGAGGTCACGGTGAATGGGACCCCAGTGACGGACTTTCCGCTCAATGCCTTCGGCGACGGTGAGGGCTTCTACCATCGCCGGGGTGCCTTCTGCGAGATGGAGATCGTGGCCTCGGGCACCGTGGCGACCCAGGAGCGCCACGGCATCGTCTCGGGCTTCCCCCACGAGGCACCGCTGCCCGTCTTCCTGCGGCAGACCCAGCTCACCCGGCCGGATGCGGCGATCCTCGCCCTGGCCCGGTCCATCGCCGAGCGGGAGCCCATCCCCCGCCTCCACGCCCTGTCCGCCAAGGTGCGGGAGGCCATCGCCTACGAGAGTGGCGCCACCACCTCCGCCACCACCGCCGCCGAGGCCCTGGCCCTGGGCCGGGGCGTCTGCCAGGACCACGCCAACCTCTTCGTGAGCGCCGCCCGGAGCCTGGGCATCCCAGCCCGCTACATCAGCGGCTACCTGCTGGCCGACGAGGCCGGCCACGCTCTGCGGGAGACCCACGCCTGGGCCGAGGCCTGGGTGGATGGCCTGGGCTGGGTCGGCTTTGACGCCACCAACGGCCTCTGCATCACGGAGCTGTATGTGCGTCTCTGCTCAGGACTTGATGCGCACGACGCCGCCCCGGTGAGGGGCTCGGTGTACGGTACGACGGAGATCGGGATCCAGGCTGATGTCATGATCTCTCTGGCGGCCCCGAGCGGGTCCCAGCAGGTCCAACAGCAGCAGTAGCGACGAAGGGAATGGAACGATGACGTATTGCGTGGGCCTGCGGGTGGCCGAGGGACTGGTGCTCCTGGCCGATACCCGGACCAATGCCGGGATGGACAATGTCTCCCGCTTCACCAAGATGGTGACCTTCGAAAAGACCGGGGAGCGGGTCATCGCCCTGCTCTGCTCGGGCAACCTCTCCATCACCCAGGGCGTCATCGCCCGCATCAAGCACGGCATCCAGAAGGGCGATCGGGATCCCGCCTTCCGCTCGATCATGAACGTGGAGAGCATGTTCGAGGTGGCCGAGATCGTGGGTGCCGAGATGCGGCGCATGCAGGAGATCCACCGCAAGGCCATCATCGAGCAGGGCGCTGATGCCGACGCCACCCTCCTGGTCGCAGGCCAGCGCAAGGGCGGCAAGCATCGGCTCTTCCTGGTCTACACCGCCGGCAACTTCATCCAGGCCACGGATGACACCCCCTACTTCCAGCTGGGTGAGCACAAGTACGGCAAGCCCATCCTGGACCGGGTGATCACCCCTGCGAGCTCCCTGGAAGACTCCATGAAGGCCGTCTGCGTCTCCATGGACTCCACCATCCGTAGCAACCTCTCCGTGGGCATGCCCCTGGACCTGGCGGTCATCGAAAAGAATGCCCTCACCTTCCGGGTGCAGCGGCGCATCGAGCGGACGGACCCGCACTTCTCCGCCATCTCCGACAGCTGGGCCAAGGCCCTTAGCCACGGCTTCGAAGCCCTGCCCAACCTGCTGGATCCCCCGCAGGCCTGAGGCCGTGGGCTAGCGTCTTTGTTGCGATAAAACGGCTCACTGCCAAGGCCAAACCACACGAGACGCAGGGTCAGCGCTCGGCCCGGATCTCCGCCACCAGGTCCAGGGGGAAGCGCCTTCCGGCTTGGGCATCGTCCAGGCAGGTGAGCACCAGGCTGGAGCGCAGCGGCGCAGCGGCCAGCTCGGCCCGGGTGCGCCAGTGGCAGGCCAGGATGTCCGGGTCCTCGGGTGCGGCCTCGGCGGTTGCAGGCACGGTGCCCAGGAAGCAGAGGCGGAAGTAGTCCCGCCCATTGGCGGCCCGCAGCGGGTAGATGCCCACCAGGGCCTCCGGCGTGAAGTCCAAGCCGGTCTCCTCGCGGGTCTCGCGAATCACCGCCGTGAGCACGTCCTCACCCGGGTCCACATGGCCCGCCGGCTGGTTCAGCACCCGCTCGGGCGACACACCATCGGTCTCTTCCACCACCAGGAAGCGACCCTCCCGCTCGATGATGGCTGCGACCGTGAGGGCCCAGCCGCTAGAAGAGAAGGAAGAAGCCATTGGCGAAGTAGACCAGCCCCACCACGCCCACCGCAAGGCCTGCGAAGTAGATGGGCTTTTTCTTGAGCAGGGCGGCGATGGAGGAGAGCAGGATGCCGATCTGCAGGAAGATCACCGCCAGCCCGAAGGGGGCCCCATGCCGCAGGGCATCGTCCCGCTCCTGCTCGAGGGCCCGGGCCTTGGTCATGATCTCGGCCTTCTCCCCGTCGTACTTGATGACCTTCTTTTCCGCATCGGCCAGGGCCTTCTCCAGGATGGGTGCGCTGGCCCGGGGGGCGAGCTCGAGGTCCCGCTTCAGGCGCAGGGCCTCCACCTCGTAGAGGTTGCCCTTGATGCCCTTGGCCTGGTAGTGGGCCCACTGGTCCGAGGCCTGGTTCTGGCGCAGCACCGTGCGGGTGGAATAGCCCCCGCCCTTGAAGGTCGCCAGGGTGGCGCAGACCGCCAGGATCACCGTTGTCAGGGCCAGCAGGTTCAGCCAGCCTTCCTTCTTTTCTTCGGCCATGGGAATGAGTTCTCCTGCCCTTAATTTACCATGCCACGACCTGCCCGCAGTTGACCGGGTTAGCAGCCGGCCTATGTTGGGTAGCGGAGTCGACCGGGAGGTGCGCCGTGTGCCGCAGTCCTCCACTGAGGAGCCGCAGGTCCAGCCTATCCAGACGGGCAGCCAAGGCCCGTTCCCCTGCCACCCCGCGCAATGGCTCGCCGGACAGTCTTCTGCGCTCCGGCGGAACCCAGGGAGGATTCCCATGCTCCATCGCAAGGCGCTCTGCGTCGGGATCAACCAGTACCAGTATTTTCCAGCGGTGCGTCTCCAAGGCTGCGTGAACGATGCCCTGGAGATGACAGCCCTGCTGAAGGACCTGCTGGGCTTTGCGGACTCCGACATCACCCTGCTGACCGACCAGGCTGCCACCAAGGCCAACATCATGCGGGCACTGAAGGGCATGGTGGACGACGCCCTGGCGGGCCGCATCAACCACATTGTCTTCACCTTTGCGGGCCATGGCACCCAGGTCCCTGACCTCAGCCCGGACGAGTTTGATCGCGCTGACGAGGCCTACTGTCCCTATGACCTGGCTCCCCTCGGCAGCCGCTGGGACCGGGACCGCCTCCTGGTGGACGATGAGCTGCACGACCTGCTGGTACAGCTCCCCTCCAGCGTGCTGCTGGAGCTCTTCCTGGACACCTGCCACAGCGGCCACGGCCTCGGGGCTGCGGATCTGCTCCTGGATCGGCGGCCCCGCTACCTGCCGCCGCCGTCGATCCCGGCCTACCGGGAGCTTGAACTCCGGCGGGCCCGACCGGCCCACCAGAAGCTTCTGGAAAAGGGCTTGTCCCACCACATCCTGTGGACCGCCTGCAAAGAAAGCCAGATCGCCGCAGAGGCCTGCTTCCAGGGCGACTGGCATGGCGCCTTCACCTGGCACTTCTGCCGGGAGGCCCGAGGCAGCGGCAACCACCTGTCCCGCGCGAAGGTACTGGCCAAGGTTCGCCTGGACCTGCGGGACAAATGCTTCACCCAGACGCCGCAGCTGGACTGCGAAGCCTTCACCCGCCACGAATCGCTGAAGGCCCTGCGGCTGCCGCCAGAGCTGGTCCCCCTGCCCGCCGAGATGCCCACCTGATGACGGCATCGATTGCCAACAAACAAACACGGCGCCGCAAGGCGCCGTGTCATCTGAAACGCGCAGCGTTTCAGCCGAAGATGGAGCTGCCTAGTACCGGTACTGATCCGTCTTGTAGGGGCCTTCCATGGGCACACCGATGTACTCGGCCTGCTCAGGGCGCAGAGCGGTGAGGCGGGCGTTGAGGGTCTGCAGCTGCAGGCGCGCCACCTGCTCGTCCAGGTGCTTGGGCAGGGTGTAGACGCCAATGGGGTACTGGCCCCGCTTGGTCCACAGCTCGATCTGCGCCAGGGTCTGGTTGGCGAAGGAAGAGGACATCACGTAGCTGGGGTGGCCCGTGCCGCAGCCGAGGTTCACCAGGCGGCCCTTGGCCAGCAGGATGATGCGGTGACCGTCCGGGAAGATGACGTGGTCCACCTGGGGCTTGATCTCATCCCACTGGTACTGCTCCAGGCTGGCGACATCGATCTCGCTGTCAAAGTGGCCGATGTTGCACACGATGGCGTTGTGCTTCATGGCGGCCATGTGGTCGTGGGTGATCACCCGCAGGTTGCCGGTGCAGGTGACGAAGATGTCAGCCTGGCTGGCGGCCTCGTCCATGGTGACCACGCGGTAGCCCTCCATGGCGGCCTGCAGGGCGCAGATGGGATCGATCTCGGTGACCCACACCTGGGCGCTGAGGGCGCGGAGGGCCTGGGCACTGCCCTTGCCCACATCGCCGTAGCCGCAGACCACGGCGATCTTGCCTGCCACCATCACGTCGGTGGCGCGCTTGATGGCGTCCACCAGGGACTCGCGGCAGCCGTAGAGGTTGTCGAACTTGCTCTTGGTGACGCTGTCGTTGACGTTGATGGCCGGGATCTTGAGGTCGCCCCGCTTGGCCATCTCGTAGAGCCGATGGACGCCGGTGGTGGTCTCCTCGGTCACGCCCTCGATCTTGGCCAGCTGAGCGGCGTACCAGCCCGGATCCTGGGCCAGGCGGCTGCGGATGGAGGCGAAGAGCACGCGGGCCTCCTCGCTGTCCGGGTGGTCGAGGACGCTGCTGTCCTTCTCGGCCCGGGCACCCAGGTGCAGGAGCAGGGTGGCGTCGCCGCCGTCGTCGAGGATCATGTTGGCGCCGCCCTCGAAGTCGAAGATGCGGTGCGTGTAGTCCCAGTACTGCTCGAGGGTCTCGCCCTTGATGGCGAAGACCGGAGTGCCGCCGGCGGCGATGGCGGCCGCAGCGTGGTCCTGGGTGCTGTAGATGTTGCAGCTGGCCCAGCGCACCTGGGCACCCAGGGCGGCGAGGGTCTCGATGAGCACCGCCGTCTGGATGGTCATGTGCAGGGACCCGGCGATGCGGGCGCCCTGGAGGGGCTGGCGGTCCGCGTACTCCTTGCGGATGGCCATGAGGGCGGGCATCTCGCCCTCGGCAATGGCCATCTCCTTGCGGCCCCAGGGGGCCAGGGACAGGTCAGCAACAGTGAAATCAGTGGCAGCGGTGGTCAAAGGACCTCCTCGAGGGGCCGGGACGGCAAGGTGAACCCACCTCTTCGACCCGGTTCAGGGTTGAGGTGAGCGCCGTTCCTGGAAGGCTGTGTCCGAGCCTCGGATCCCGCACAGCCGATCTGCCGGGTCCTGCAGCGCTCCTCGAACCCTTCCAGAATAAGCGGGCCGAGGCCCGCTGTCTGGTGGGTTTTTCAAGGTCCCCTCGAGGTGTCACCTCCACATTTTTTCTATCGAAATAATGACAACCGATAAAAGGAAACAAACAAAGGAGTTGGTTCATTTTGGAGTTTTCTTGTCATTTTTTCATGACATAAATTTCTCGCAGAGAAATTTATGTCCAGCAACTCCATCACTTAAAGAATGGCACAACCCTCGATTGGACTGGTCTGCCTGAAAGGAGGCAACCATGTTCAACCCCCTTCCCACCTGCGCCCTGGCCCTTGTGCTGGCGCTTCCCCTTGGCGCCGCCGCCACGGTCCGCTCCCCCCGGGCGCCCCAGCAGCCGGTCAACCTGAACACGGCCACGGTCACCGAGCTGATGCAGCTGCCCCGCGTTGGCCAGAAGACCGCCGAGCGCATCGTGGCCTTCCGCAAGCAGCACGGCGGCTTCCAGCGCACGGAGGAGCTGATGAACGTCAAGGGCCTCGGCGAGAAGGCCTACGCCCGCCTGAAGCCCTTCCTGGCCCTCTCCGCCGCGCCGAAGAAGTAGGGGGCGCCATGTTCCAAGGGGGTCGTCGTTTCTCCCAGCGGGGCACTTCCCTGCTGGAGCTCACCGCAGGCCTGGCCGTCTCGGCCATCCTCGGGGCCGTGGGCGTCCACCAGTGGGACGCCACCGGCGTCGACCTGCAGGCGGCCCACTACGAGATCCGGGGCAGCGTGGAGCAGGCCTTCACGCTGGCCCGGGCCCGGGGCACCAACGTCACGGTCGCCTTGGGGAAGCGGAACGGGGTGGGAGAGCACCTGCCGGTGCTGCTGAGCCGCCGGATCAAGTGGGGGAAGCCTGACAGCATTCCCCTGCCCCCCGGGATGGACACCCCCACGGTAGCCGCCACCACAGGCGAGGCCCACGCCATCATCACGGTCACGCCCCGAGGCACGGCCCTGGCCAGCTCCTGGTTCCTCAACGATGGCCGAGAGGCGCTCTGCATGCGCCTCTCCGGGCGGGGACACCTGCAGGTGCTCCGCTGGCGCCAGGACCGCAAGAAGTGGACGAGGGCGTGATGTCGGCCCCCACCGCCCTCCTCACCCAGGTCGCCCAGGTGGCCGCCCTCATCCTGCCGGGCTTCCTC
>Ga0194052_1002114_pt1 | contig 11074 bp, 8 predicted proteins | sample SepL226m_MetaG_FD_160117 | JGI IMG/M metagenome (GOLD analysis project Ga0194052, IMG submission 160117) | Anoxic zone freshwater microbial communities from boreal shield lake in IISD Experimental Lakes Area, Ontario, Canada - Sep2016-L227-6m | ecosystem: Environmental > Aquatic > Freshwater >... | reverse complement strand
GGAGAAGGCCGGCGGCCACGCCGTGCTCGGCACCCTGCTGGCCCTGGCCGGGGCTGCGGCGCTGTTCCTGGTGCCGTGAAGTCTGCAGGGAAAAGCGGGACAGGATTAACAGGATTCGAAGGGATTAACAGGATTCAACAATCCTTCTGACGGTTCTTCACGTGGTCGTACACAAACCATGCGACGCCGGCCAGGAGCACCACGGCGATGACGGCGTCCAGCTTGTGGAAGTAGGCACCCAGGGTGTTCCACTTCTCGCCCAGCTTGTAGCCCACCCAGGCCAGGCCCAGGCACCAGGGCAGGCTGCCGGCGAAGGTGTACAGGTGGAACCGGGTGCGGTCCATCTTGGCGATGCCGGCAGGCAGGGCGATGAAGGTGCGGATCACCGGCAGCAGGCGGCCGATGAAGATGGCCCAGGTGCCGAAGCGGGCGAAGAAGCGCTCGGCCTGGTCCAGGTGGCCCGTGTGGAGCCAGATGTAGCGGCCGTACTTCTCCACGGCCCGGCGGCCGCCCCAGGCGCCCACCTCGTAGGCGGGGATGCTGCCCAGGTTGCAGCCGATGGCCCCGAAGAAGCCGGCGATCCAGATCTGCGCCACGGGGTTGTCCGCACCCAGCCCGAAGAAGGTGAGCTGCCCCTTGAAGGCTAGGTACCCGGCGAAGGGCATGATCACCTCGCTGGGCAGCGGGATGCAGGCGCTCTCGATGGCCATGAGCAGCATGACGCCCAGGGGGCCCATGGCGGCCATGACGGCGACCATCCAGGCGACGATGGGGGCGAGCAGCTTCTGCAACATGGGCGTACCTCAAAGGTTGAGTCTACCGGGCGGGTAGACTGTTGGGATGAGTGAGGATCTCGTCCGCAACCGCAAGGCCTTCCACGACTACCACGTCCTCGACACGTGGGAGGCGGGGATCGCCCTGGTGGGGACCGAGGTCAAGTCCCTGCGGGCGGGCCTGGGTCAGCTCCAGGACGCCTACGTGGACACCGCCAACGGGGAGCTCTGGCTCAAGCAAGCCAACATCTCCCCCTATAAGTTTGGGACCGACGCCAACCACGACCCCCTGCGGGCCCGGAAGCTGCTGCTGCACAAGGTCGAGATCGCCAAGCTCATCGGCAAGGTGGTGCGCAAGGGCCTGACCATCATCCCGCTGGCCATCTACCTGAACGACAAGGGGAAGATCAAGGTGCGCATCGCCCTCGCCGAAGGCAAGGCCGTGGGCGACAAGCGCGAAGCCCTGAAGCAGCGCGAGCAGAAGCGCGAGATGGACCGCATCCGCAAGGGCGCCCGGGAGTAGGCAGGGGCAGCGCAGGCGGTCCCCTTCATGCTCTGAGGGGCTCAGCCATTTAAGAGCAACAGCGGAACCGCAGTTTGCGCAGATTCGCACAGGTGGGCGATGGGCCTTCGTCTGTGGCTTATGAGAAATCTGCGGTTGGCCTTATTAGACTTGAATTATCCAAGGTCTCAATGGGTTTTTTACGGCTTTGTTACAATAATTATTGTTTATTGACAGACGTCCCTTCATGTTGTGACAATCAGCCCGCCTTCCCGCACATTAGCCCCCCGTCCCGCGTCCAAGTTCCAGCTTTAGGGCCTTCGAAGCTACCGGATCGAAACCCCTGGTCAGGAGCCACGCCCTCATCTCCCTAAAGGTTTGACAAGGAGTCCCCATGACCGCCCTGCAACTGCTGACCGACCTGCACCACGCCCCCCTTGCTGACCAGGCGGAGATGGCCCGGCGCATCAAGGAGAGCAATCCGACCACGGCCGAGATCGGCTTCGCCTTCCGCCAGTCCTTCGAGAACAACCCTGACCGCGCCCTCAAGCTCGCCGAGGCCTTTGCCATGGCGCTGCCGGATGTGCAGAGCCACCGCGCCTTCTTCCAGCACCTCGCCGCCAGCTCCGTGGAGGAGCGCCGAGCCGGCATCCACGGCTACCGCAACGCCGGCCAGGGCAGCGCCGTGGTCCATGCGGTGGGCTTCCTCCCGGCTGCCCAGGGTCGGGTAGTCATGAAGGAGTTCCTCCTCAAGGCCGACGGCACCCATGACCACCTGGCCCTCCGGGATGCGGCCCTCTGGCTCCAGCGGGCGGGCGAGGCCATCCGGAAAGGGGAAGGGACCGAAGCCCTGCCGGAACCCGGCACGGATGCGGCCGTGGTGGAGTGGGTCGAGGGGGCCGTGGACTCCCTGGTGGGTGCGGTGAAGTCCGTGGCCGAGGCCATCGTCCATGCCGTGGGCGATGTCATTGCCGCCATTGCCGGGGTCATCCAGGACGTGGTGAACTGGACGGTGCAGGCCGTGGCGGACATGGTTCGCGCCGTCATTGCAGCGGGCCGGACCATCGCCGAGCTCGTTCAAGGCGCCGTGGCCGCAGGCTTCCAGGTGCTCAAGCAGATCATGCGGGGACTCGAGGCTGCCGGGAAGGCCCTGGTGGAGGTGCTCAGTGCCATCGCCGACCTGACCGTGGACCTCATTAAGGATGCCCTGCGGGCCATCGACGAGATCGGCCGCACCCTGGGTGAGCTCCTCACCTGGATGGCAGGACAGATCGTCAGTGTGGTGGATAAGTTCGTGCGGGCCATGGTCGCCATCGGTAAAGAGGTAGGCAACATCCTGAACCAGGCCTTCCAGTTTGCGGGCGCTATCTTCAAGGCCATTGTCGAGACCCTGATTGCCGTTGGGAAGGCGGTCGGCGAGATACTCATCGCCGTGGTGACGCGGCCTGCCAGCCTGCTGGATGCGGTCACCCATGCCCTGCGGGAACTGGGCCACACGGTGGGCCAGATCCTGGATGACATCGGCAATGCAGCCGTTCAGTTCGTGGATGAAGTGGCCGCCTCTCTGGGCCGCATCGCCGGGACCCTGGTGGATCTGGTGGCCTTTGTTGCCAGCGCCGCCCTGGCCCTGGCCCGCCAGGTGGTGAAGGGCCTCCTGGAGATCGGCAAGACCGTGGCCGACCTGGTGACCGCCATCGCCGCTCACGGCTTCGCCGCCATCAAGCGCGTGGTGGATGCCGCCTTCGCCCTGGGCCGCACCCTCGTGGACATTCTCAAGCAAACCATCCACATCGCCGCCGGCCTGCTCCGGCAGATCGTGCAAGCTGCCATGGAGCTGGGCAAGACCCTGGTGGAGCTGGCCGGGGCCCTGGTGAAGTTTACCTACCGGATCGGCGCCCGCCTCGTGGAGGCCCTGCTGGCCGCGGGTGCGGCCGTCGCTGACCTGCTGGAGACCGCCCTGGCGGAAGGCTACTACCTGTTCCGCCGCATGGTGCACGGCATCCTGCACGCCCTGGGCCCCGTGGGTTCGGTGCTGGACTGGGTGCTCACCAAGATCGACAGCGTGGGCAAGGAGCTCTGGCGCCAAGCGGTGGAGGCCCTTCGCTACGCCAAGGAGAGCATCATCGACATCATGAACTGGGCCTTGGCCAAGGGCGAGGCGGCCTTCTCCGCCATCGTCGAAGCCCTGGAAGCCGCCGGCGAGAAGCTGGTCAAGGTCTTCGAGTGGGCCGTCGCCGCCGGCGACTTCGCCATCGATCAGCTGGTGATAGCCACCATCAAGATTGGCAACTCCATCAGCTACCTCCTCACCTGGGCCGAGAAGGACGCCCTGCCTGCCCTGGCCCGCATGGTGAAGGCTGCCCTGGATGCGGGCCTGACCCTGGTGGACCTTGTGACCTGGATGGCCTCCCGCACCCTGGCGGCGGTCACCGAGGCCGTGAAGTCCGTGCTGGCCGCCGGTGTCACCCTGGCCCAGCTCTTTGCCGACACCGTGGTCCATCCCGGCCACCTAGTGCAGAACGTGGTGGCGGCTGTGAAGGCCCTGGGCAAGAGCGTCAACGAGGTGCTGGCAGCGGCGGTCTCCCTGGCCGTGGATGGCTGGACCCGCTTCGTGGATGCCCTGCGGGATCTAGGCCACAGCGCCCTGGAGATCTTGACCGCCGCCTACGACCTATCGGCCTCCGGACTGGCCCTTGTGTTCGCCTACCTGCTGACGTGGTTCGGTGTCCACCGGCAGCTCACGCCAGACGAGCGGGCTGATGCCCAGGCGGTCTTCGGCACCTCCATCGACCTGGACACCGTGCTGGTGGCCGTTCTCTCCCTCCCGGTGGACATCATCGAGAAGGTCAACGGGGAGCGCCCCTTCACGACCATGTCTGTCATCAACTTCGCCAGCTGGGCGAAGGTGGACCGCCAGACCCTCATCCATGAGCTCACCCACGTCTGGCAGGGCATCGCCGTGGGTCCGCTCTACATGGTGGAGGCCATCCACGCCCAGGCCGAGTTCGGGGATGCAGCCTATGATTTCGGCGGCGAGGCCGAGCTGGTGTCCCGCCGCGCAGCGGCAGCCTCCGACCGGGCGGCCTTCGACTCCTACAACCCTGAGGCCGAGGCCCACATCATCGATGACTACTGGTCTCGGCGCTACCACCAAGGCCTACCCGCTGCCCAGTGGGATGCCTGGAAGCCCTATGGCAACGTCGTCTACACCGCCTGAGTGGGTCCTCGCCTGCCCTCGGGAGGCCCTGCCGGTCCTACAGCCCCTGGCCGATGCGCACGCCGCGCATCGGCCCGTTCGGCTGCTGCTGCGGGACGAGCGAGAGGTCCCGCCGCTGGGTGACCTGCTGCCGCACCTGGAGCAGGCTGCGGGCCTCCTCTTGGTGGGAGATCACCGCCGCTCCCCCTGCACGGTGCTGCCGGGCCCCTTCCTCACCACCCTGCAGGGCCGGCAGGTACCCGCAGGCTGGCTCCCCATGGGCCGGCCGGAGTCCCTGGAGCGCTTCGCCGCTACCGCCGCCGAGGTCCAGCGGCGCGCAGGTGCAGCGGGGCCGCTGGCCTTTGTCGGCCAGTGGGATGACCATGTCACCCGCATGGTCGAGCGCAGCCTCAGCATCCTCCGTACCCCCACCGGCACCGAACCGCTCACCGTGTTCTGGTGGACCGCCGACCGCCTCATCCGGCGGGACCTCCTTACGGCCCTGAGGGTGGGCCTGGGTGCCGCCCTATACTTCGGGCACGGGCGCCCCTACGGCTGGGCTGGCTACCACGGCCTGCACACCCGCCACCTGGGCCACGCGCGGGGCCGGCCCACCGGCGCCGTGCTGTCCCTCACCTGCCACACCGCCAGCCGCCGCCGGGTGGGCACCTCCTTCGCCGAGAGCCTGGTGCTGGAGGGCCTGGCCGCGGGTGCCCTGGGGGCGGTCTCCGCCACCCAGACCGTCGACAACTGGTGGTGGGGCGCCAGCCTCTGCGAGATCCTCGCCCAAGGCCCCGCACACCTGGGAGACCTGCTGCTCCGGGCCTGCCCGCCCCGGCCGGGTGCCGTGGCGGCCTACCGCATCCTGGGGGATCCACTCGCGGCCTTGCTGGGCGCACCGGATGCCCACCGGGAGGGCAACCTGGTGTGGGCCCCCTCGGCCCTGGAGTCCCCGGTGCCGCCGGACTACGAGGCCCGGCTGGCCAGCCTCGCCGCCACGTAGGCGTGGATCTCGCCGACGGTCCGCAGTTTCGTCACGGTGTTCTCTTCGGCGATAAAGCCGTACTGCTTCTCCAGGGCGATGACGATGTCGACGCCGTCCAGGCTGTCCAGGTCCAGGTCCTCCTTCATGCGCGCAGAAGCGGTCACGTCAGCCTCGTCCAGCTCGAAGAGCCGCACCAGGATCCGATTTACCTGACCGGGCACGTCAGCGGGCCAGTCCTTGTCTTCGTGAAAGGGGTCGATAGGGCGGATCACGGGTGGGCCTCCAGAACGATGCACGCATTAGTGCCGCCGAACCCGAAGGAGTTCGACATGATGGTGCGGGGCCCCCGATCCCTGGTGGACCGCACCAGATCCAGGCCGAGGCAGGCCGGGTCCGGCGTACCCAGGTTGCGGTTGGCTGCGGTGAAGCCATGCTGGGCCATGAGGAGGCTGTAGGCCACCTCAGAGGCCCCGGCCATCCAGCACTCGTGACCCGTCATGCCCTTGGTGGATGACACCGGCGGGCGAGCCTCACCGAACACGTCGCAGATGGCGGCGGCCTCCACCGCATCACCGGCAGGGGTGCCCGTGGCGTGGGCGTTCACATACTCGATCTCCCCGGGGGTGAGGCGCGCCCCCGCTAGGGCCCGGCGCATGCAGCGGCGGGCGCCATCTCCGTGGGGCGAGGTGAGGTGATCGCCGTCGGAGGAGAAGGCGTAGCCCCGCAGGGTGGCGCGGATCCGGGCCCCCCGCGCCCGGGCGTGCCGCCGGCTCTCCAGGATGAGAACTGCGCCGCCCCCGCCAGGGACCAGGCCATCGCGGTCGGCACAGAAGGGGCGCGGCGAGTCGATGGGATCCTGCACCCGGGTGGAAAAGGCCCCCAGGCCGTCGAAGGCGCACATGCCTGCCCAGTTCACCTCCTGCACGCCACCGGCGACCACGACCTCCTGCTGACCGGAAGCGATGAGGGCCATGGCCTGCCCAAGGGCGTGGGCCCCGGAGGCACAGGCAGCGGCCACGCTCCAGCAGGCGCCCTGCGTCCGAAGGAGGACCGACAGGTTCATGCTTGGCGAGGAAGTCATGGACTCAACCACGGCGGCCGAACCCAGTGTCCGCGTGGACCCCACGGCGCGGGTCTCATCCACGGCCCAGCGGGTGGCTTCGGCCACGGAGTCGTTGCCCAGGATCACACCCGCTTCGGGGCTGACCAGGGCGTCCCGGGACAGGTCCGCATCTGCCAGGGCACGCAGGGCAGCCACCGCAGCGTAGAGGGCGGGTTCCCCCATGGCCCGGCGCTCCTTCCGGGACAGCAGGGCGGCCGGATCGAAGTCCCGAATGGCCCCAGTCAGGGGCGAGTGGAAGCCCATGGCCACCCGCTCCGGGTCCACCACTACCCCGCTCCGGGCCTCCCGGAGGGCTGCGGCGATGCCGTTCAGGTCGTGCCCCAGGCAGGACACCAGCCCGATTCCGGTTATGACAACGGTTTCCATCCAAATACCATAATGGATCCCTCTCCGAGCGGACATCGGAATATGAATATTTATCGGATCTTCCGGGTGCCCTATCGGTTTTTTCTGAACCCCGGAAACAGCCGGGCAGCGCCCATGTTGACCCCTGAATCATGAATGGGCACAATCCGGTGAACCCCCCAACCCCGGAGCCACCCATGAGCCTGCTGGCCGGTCAGATGATGCGGATCCCGCTGCTGATCTCCCACCTGATCACCCATGCGGCGCGGCACAGCGGCGACACAGAGATCGTCTCCAAGCGGGTGGAGGGGGACGTCCACCGCACCACCTGGGCCGAGGCCGAGCTGCGCTCCCGCAAGCTGGCCCAGGCCCTGGCGCGCCTGGGCTGCCAGCCCGGGGACCGGGTGGGCACCCTGGCCTGGAACGGCTACCGCCACCTGGAGATCTACTACGCCACCTCCGGCAGCGGCCTGGTCTGCCACACCGTGAACCCGCGCCTCTTCCCCCAGCAGATCGCCTGGATCATCAACGACGCCGAGGACCGCGTGCTCTGCTTCGACCTGAACCTGCTGCCCCTGGTGGAGCAGCTCGCCGCTGACTGCCCCAAGGTCAAGCACTTCGTCCTGATGGCGGACAAGGACCGCAGGCCGGCCGAGACCAAGATCCCGAACCTGCTCTGCTACGAGGACCTGGTGGCGGCGGAGGGGGGCGACTACACCTGGCCCACCTTCGACGAGAACACCGCCTCCAGCATCTGCTACACCTCCGGCACCACCGGCGACCCCAAGGGCGCGGTGTACACCCACCGGTCCACGCTGCTCCACAGCTTCGCCTCGGCCCTGCCCGACTCCATGAATGTGCGCGCCACCGATGCGGTGCTGCCGGTGGTGCCCATGTTCCATGTGAACGCGTGGGGCCTGCCGTACACCATGGCCATGGTGGGCTGCAAGGTCGTCTTCCCCGGGCCCTTCCTGGACGGGAAGTCGCTCTACGAGCTCATGGAAGCGGAGCAGGTGACCTTCAGCGCCGGGGTGCCCACCGTGTGGCTGGGCCTGCTCAACCATGTCCAGACCAACGGCCTGAAGTTCTCTTCCTTCAAATCCACGGTCATTGGCGGCGCGGCCTGCCCGGCCTCCATGATCCAGACCTTCGAGGACGACTACGGCGTGGAGGTGGTGCACGCCTGGGGTATGACGGAGCTGTCACCTCTGGGCACCCTCTCCCGGCTGCGCTCCAAGCACCTGGACCTGCCCGAAGCGGACCGCCGCGCCCTCCTGGCCCGCCAGGGCAAGGTCATCTACGGCATCGACATGCGCATCGTGGATGGGGATGGCAAGGACCTGCCCTGGGACGGCGTGGCCTTCGGCGACTTGGAGGTGCGCGGGCACTGGGTCATCAACCGCTACTTTGGCCAGACACACGATCCGCTCCACGATGGCTGGTTCCCCACCGGCGATGTGGCCACCATTGATGCGGACGGCTACATGCTCATCACCGACCGCAGCAAGGATGTCATCAAGTCCGGTGGCGAGTGGATCAGCTCCATCGCCCTGGAGAACCTCGCCGTGGCCCACCCGGCGGTGTACCAGGCGGCGGTGATCTCCGTGGCCCATCCCCAGTGGGGCGAGCGCCCCCTGCTCACGGTGGTGCTGAAGCCCGGCGCCACGGCCACCCGGGAGGAGCTGCTGACCTTCTACGAGGGCAAGATCCCCCGCTGGCAGATCCCCAACGACGTGGTGTTCCTGCCGGAGCTCCCCCACACCGCTACCGGCAAGATCCAGAAACTGAAACTGCGCGCCGCCTTCAAGGACCACACCTGGCCCCAGAGCTAGTGCCTCACCGAGGAGCCAGGGACAAGAGCGTTGACGGGGATAAGGGTGCCAAGGCGCCAAGCAGTTCTCCGCTCTCCTCTGCGCCTCCGCCTTCCTCCGCTTCCCTTCCGTTTTTTCTTTGCGCCCTTTGTGTTCTTTGTGGCTAAAGATTCTTTGCCCTTCTCTGAGCTCTCTGCGGTTGGCGAAAGCTTTCCCCACTAGTGCCCCCAGCCACCCTGGGCGAAGCGGGTCAGCTTTTCGTCGGTGCTGCGCAGGGCCAGGGCCCGGGCCACGAAGCGGCCGATGGGGTCGGCCTCCAGGTTTACGGGGTCACCGGGGCGCATGGTCTTCAGTGCCGTGTGGGTGACGGTCTCCGGGATGAGGGCCACGGTGAACCAGTCGGGGCCGCAGTCCACCACGGTCAGGGAGATGCCGTCCAGGGCGATGGAGCCCTTCGGCGCGGTCATGGGAGCCAGGTCCGCGGGCATGGCGAAGCGCCAGAGGCCCTCGCCCGTGGGGCGCTCCAGCAGGCGGCCCACGCCGTCCACATGGCCTGACACCAGGTGCCCATCCAGGGGGTCCCCCACCCGCAAGGCGGGCTCCAGGTGCAGCGTGGCGCCCAGGGAGAGGCGGCCCAGGGTGGTCTTGGCAAGGGTCTCTTCGCTGAGGTCGGCCTCCCAGGCCCGTCCGTCCACCGCCACGCTGGTGAGGCAGGTACCGCTCACGGCGATGCTGGAGCCCAGCTCGGCGCGGGCCAGCAGGTCCGCCGAGGCAGCGATGCGCAGGCGCGCGCCGCCAGACCGGGCAGTGCGAGCTTCCAGGGTTCCCAGGTGTCTGATGAGTCCGGTAAACATGAGCAGATCTTACGGCAATCCCCTTCATCCCCTTCATCACTGTGAAAAACAAAAACAGGTCAACAGGGATACAGGGGATGAAGGGGATGCAAAGAAAGACAGGCGGTCTTCCATGTTCCAAGCATGTGCACGATTGCCTTAAGGGGTTGCGCTCAGCCGGCTCTTCCGCGCCCCATAAAAGGCGTAGACCAGCAGGCCGAGGCCCAGCCAGGCGAAGAAGCGATACCAGGTCACTGCGGGCAGGCCCCGGGCGATCCAGAAGCAGCCCAGGATGGCGAGGGGGGCGATGACCCAGGCGAAGGGCATCACGAACTTCCGGGGCGCCTCGGGTCGGCGGTAGCGCAGGATCAGCACAGCTGCGCAGACGATCACGAAGGCGAAGAGGGTGCCGATGTTGGCCAGCTCCACCACCTCATCGATGTTGAGCAGGGCGGCGGGAATGGCCACCAGGAAGCCGGTCAGCAGCGTGGCGTGGGAGGGCGTCTTGAAGCGGGGATGGACCTTCCCAAACCAGGGGGCCAGCAGGCCGTCCCGGCTCATGCTCATGAAGATGCGCGGCTGACCCACCTGATAGACCAGCAGCGCCGCGGTGGTGGCGATGACAGCGCCAAAGCTGATGACCGCCGCGATGCCGCCCATCTTATGCTCGGTGAAGATGTAGGCCAGGGGATCCGCGATGCCACCCAGGCGGGTGTAGTGGAGCATCCCGGTCACCACCAGGGCCACGGCTGCGTAGATCACTGTGCAGATCACCAGGGACCAGAGGATGCCCCGGGGCAGGTCCCGCCCGGGATTCCGGCACTCCTCGGCGGTGGTGCTGACGGCGTCGAACCCGATGAAGGCGAAGAAGATGATGGCGGCGCCGGACTGGATGCCGGGCCAGCCGTGGGGCACAAAGGGATGCCAGTTGGCGGGCTGGATGAAGCGGACGCCCAGCCCTACCACTGCCAGCAGGATCATGACCTTGATGATCACCATGACGCTGTTGACCCGGGCGCTCTCCTTGATGCCGATGTAGCAGAGCCAGGTGATCAGCCCGGTGATGACCACCGCCAGCAGGTTGATGGTGACGGGGTAGCCGCCGAGGGTGGGGGCGGCTTTCACCACGTCCCAGTTGGCGAAGACCGTGGCGCCATTGATGAGACCCGCCTTGGCCTGGGCCAGAGCCTGCACCTTGGCGCCGAGGTCCATGGCCGGAACCCCCTGCACCAGCTTCATGGCACCGCGCAGGTCCATGCCCAGCCAACCTGGAATGTCCACATGGAACACGGTGGACAGGAAGCTGCGGGCGTAGTCGCCCCAGGAGATGGCCACTGCCACGTTGGAGATGGCGTATTCCAGCAGCAGGTCCCAGCCGATGATCCAGGCCATGAGCTCACCGAGGGTGGCGTAGGCATAGGTGTAGGCGCTGCCGGACACCGGGATCATGGAGGCCATCTCGGCATAGGCCAGGGCCGTGAAGCCGCAGATGAGGGCCACCACGAG
>Ga0194052_1002113_pt1 | contig 11076 bp, 11 predicted proteins | sample SepL226m_MetaG_FD_160117 | JGI IMG/M metagenome (GOLD analysis project Ga0194052, IMG submission 160117) | Anoxic zone freshwater microbial communities from boreal shield lake in IISD Experimental Lakes Area, Ontario, Canada - Sep2016-L227-6m | ecosystem: Environmental > Aquatic > Freshwater >... | reverse complement strand
CGTCTCGCTAGGCGACTGCTGAAGGCTGCGGTAGCGCGCGAAAGCAACGACGGCCCAGATCGCCTCGACGACGCCGAAGGGCCACGTGCCGGCGAGGAAGCCATAGGCGCTCGAGAGCAGGCAACCAAAGCCGAAGAAGAGAACAAACTGAGAGCCACGGCTCTCCAACGCGTACATCAACATCATGAACGTGACGGCACAGGCACCAAAGAGAGTCAGCATCGACAACACAGTACGACCAGCTGAACGCGCAAGCCTTAAGCGGTTCGTCGGCGCGCCAGCCGAGGAATTCCGTGAAAGCCAGCCCGGAGGGCGCTTTCACGCCTCGGCGGCGCGACCGGCGAAGCGCTTAAGCCCGAACCGAAACTGAGTCCACGAAGCACTGCGGCCCGAGCCCCAACAGGGGCCCGGGCCGCGAGTGTTACGCGTTACTAGCGTCTACAGAACTACTTGGCTGGGCAGCCGAGCTTCTCGAATGCCTTCTTGTCCGCGTAGTACTTGGAGTCCGGCAGGTATGCGCCGAGAACCTTCTTCTCGTCGCCTGGCGTGACCGTGTTCTGGACTGCGTGCGTGAAGCCAGCAGCCGGGAGCATGTTGCGGATCTGCATCCAACCGAAGTCGGTGTCAGTTCCGCCGTCACCGCGCGGCGACCATTCGATCCACGCAACGCCGCACTTCGCGGTCGCGTTCTTTGGCTTGTCGGCAGCACGGCTGGTAATAACGAGGTACTTGCGGCCAGCTCGCAGCGGGACCTCCTCGTCGTAGACGCAGTCCATAACGCGCGTCGTCTTCGGCGATTCGTTCATGCAGAACGACTGGTACCTAAGGTCCGTCGCCTGCCACTTGCCCTTCGGGTTATTGAAGGTCTTTGCCGCCGTTGCGATTGTTCCGCGCAGCGCGTAGATCTTGCCGAACTTGCGGTTGATCGCATTACGGATGTATTGGTTATCACCGTTCGGGAAGAACCCTGACTGACCGATCTTCGTCGCGCCCTGCATCGGATCTGCCTCCGGGTGGAAGAGATTCAGCAGGTACTGGCGCGTGTACTGAACGCGCCAATTTGGCTTACCGCCAGCAAGCGCCGGGAAGTACGCCGGCTTGCCGGGCTGGTAACGGAGCGCGTTGTACTGATCAGCTGAGAGCAGCAACGCCGACGGATCGAGCGCCTGCGGAACCTCTGAACCAACCGCGTTACAAAGTGCCTGACCGGTCAGAACAGTGCCGTCGGCGAGAGTTAGCTCTGGGGTTGGCAACGATACGCCGCCCTCAATGTTCTTACCCTTGTCCGGAATGTAGACGCGAACGGCGATCCCTCGGATCGTGTCGCCGCCAGCCGGCTCGGTGTAGATCGTGTTGCGCGCCGGGGCGTTGGAGCGCCTGTTCGGATCGAAGGCAGTCGGCGACTGACCTGACGAGACCGTGAGCGTGTAGTCGCGCTTGGCAACGTTACGCGCAACACCAACGCGGAACGGGTTGGACGAGCCTGCATCTGGATTCCATTGGAAGTCGCTGATCGTGTCCTGAATCGCACCGAGGCGATCGTAGGCATTGATCGACGTGTAGCGCGCATAAGGGAACTTGCCCTTGAGACGTAGCGTCGAGCCCGGGATCGGCGTCCAAATGGCACCCCAGTAGTGAGCGCCCGCGTCGGGGTAGGCGATGTTGTAAGCCTCGACGCCGATTGCGCCAACGTGCCAGAAGCAGGTCGAGCCTGGGCCGCCGTAGAGCAGGTTGGGCGATTCGGTGACAGGAGCCGCGGCGCTGATCGCGCTAGAAGCCGGAGCCGCGGGGGCGGCAGCGACGGTAACCACTGCAGCAACGGCTCCAGCGACTAGAAGTTTGCGAAGTCCGCTTGAGCGGCGCGCGGAGTTCGCACTTCGGCGATTCAGTTTCATAGAAATCCCTCCTCAGGGAATGTCACATAAGTGATCAGTGCGCCAAGCCTCCCACATCCGAGCTTCCGGTGCGGCAGTCTGCACGGCGAGGCCCGCCGGCGCGCTCAGCCGAAGCTTGAGATCTGCCAGCGCTTGTCGAGGCGCTCGAGCGTAAATGTGTACGTCTGGGATGACTTGTCGCCGGTCTTGGCGCTGACCGTTGCGGTCGCTTTGTTGGAGTTCTTCGGATCGATCGTCACCTTTGTGACCGTTAGGTCTGCTTCGTCGGTTGCCTTCATCGCGGCTGTGACGGCGGTGGCGCAACTAGCTCCCGAGTTCTTTGCCGTGATCGTCTTCGCCAGCGCTGCCGTTATCTGGCCGCTGCAGATCTTCGCGCCATCATGAGCCGTGGCGTTTGCTTGAAAGTCTTCGACGGTGTTGGCTACGAGCTTCGAGTCACCTGAGTACTTCGACGCCGAGCTGGTTGTCGCCGTGCCGCCCTGAGCGCATCCCGAAAGGGCGACTAGGACAACAACTGCTGTCGAGACAAATAGGCAACGCATCGCTCTGCAGCCTACCGCTGCCGCACCGCTCAAGTCAGCTTCTTACCGGGGTTCATCAGGTTCTTCGGGTCGAGCGCCTGTTTGATCGCCTCGTGCGCACGTGATGCAGGCCCGCCCCATTGCTTGTGCAGCCAACCGTTCTTCGCGAGGCCGATGCCGTGCTCGCCGCTGATCGTGCCGCCCAGTTCGATCGCCATCGCCATCAGCTCATCGCCGGCAGCTACCGCGCGGCGCACAGCTAGCTCATCATTGGGGTCGAGCATGAAGGTGGAATGAAGGTTGCCGTCGCCGGCGTGACCCCAGGAGCAGGCTTCGATGCTGTGCTGCTTGCCGATCTCGACCGTCCGTTCGATCGCTTCGGCTAAACGATCTAGCGGAACTGCGATGTCGTCGGATAGCTTCGTGCCCAGCTCAGATGCGACGACCAGCCCCATCCCGTCGCGCCAGCGCCAGAGCGACTCTGGATCATCCGGTGCTGTTGGCTCGGCGATCGCACCTTCGGCGAGCGCCTCGCGCAGCGCAGCGCGGTCGGCTTCGCCGCTGTCGCAGTCGGCAATCAGCAGAAAGCCAGCACCAGCTGGCACTCCGCCAGGGAAGCCTCCGCCAGCGATCTGCAGCGTCCTCTCGTCGAGGTACTCGATCGCTGCGGCGATCGGGCCGGCTGACATCACAGCCTCAATCGCCGCGGCGCCGCTGGCGGCGTCGCGGTAGAAGGCTGCGACCGGCAGCGACGGCCCTGCGGCGGGGATCAACCGCAGCCAGACCGAGGTGATCACGCCGAGCGTGCCTTCGCTCCCTGTCATCAGTGAGACAAGGTCGTAGCCGGCGACGTCCTTGCGTGTTGGGCCACCGATGCGGATCAGCTCGCCGGGAGCTATTACGGCCTCGAGGCCGGTTACCCAGTCGCCGGTGACTCCGTACTTGAAGCAGTGAGGGCCGCCGGCGTTGGTCGCGACGTTGCCACCGATCAGCGATTCCTCGGGCGCCCCAGGATCGGGAGGAAAATAGAGGCCGTTCTCCCGCGCGAGCCGCTGAACAGTCGCGGTAGTGACGCCAGCTTCAACTTCGATTCGCCAGCGCAGCGGATCGAAACTGCGGACGGCGGTCAGCCTTTCAAGACTTAAGGCAACCCCCGCCCCTTGCGGCACGGCGCCTCCAGCCCAACCTGTGCCGCCGCCGCGCGGCGTGATCGTCACGTCGTTCGAGTAACACCAGGAGACGACCTCCGCCACCTCATCGGCACTTGCTGGCTGTACAACGCATTCGACCGAGCCACGGTCGGCAAAGAACGTCTCCTCGCCGCTGTAGACGAACTGCGAGCCGGGGCGGACGTATGCATCTCCGACGATCTTTGCGAGCTCTTGCTGCATAGCGAAGACGGTACCGGGCGCGCGGCAGGCGCAGGCCTCATCGTGGCGAATAAAGAGCCGTGCCCTGTCACGAAAACGTCACGGCGCTCCCGGGCGCAGCGATATGCCCCAGCTAGGCCGCGGCCGCGCAGGACTTGAAGCTCGTCCGAAGCGGATCGGCCACAAAGGTGCCGATGCCCTAGCGCACGGAAATACCGCGGCCAGTTTCGATGCGGCGCTCTCGGCCGGCGTCGACATGATCGAATTTGATGTGCTGCCCGAGCGCCTAGACGGCTCCGGCGCACTGAGACTCGCACACGATTTCAAGGACGCCCGCGAGCGCACCCCATTGACGCTCGACGAAGGGCTCGCCTACCTCGCGCAGCCACAGTTCGCCCAGATTCAAATCGACGTCGACATGAAGCTGCAGGGCTACGAGCAGCGCACCGTCGATGCGCTCCGCCGCCACGGGCTCGCCGATCGCGCGCTGATCTCGACGATGGAGAAACCAAGTCTGGCCTTGCTGCGTAAGATCGCGCCGGAGATACCGATCGGCTGGTCGTTCCCCCGCGCGCAGCGTGACCTGACCGAACATCGCCTCTACCGCTGGCCTGCTTACGCCGCGATCATTTACTACCGAATGCGGCTGCCGCGGATGGCCACAAAGGCGATTCGCGAAGGCCGCGTGGACGCGTTGATGTGCCACTGGGCCTTCGTCACCCCACGGCTGGCGCGCGCGATCCGTGATGCCGGTGGCGAGCTTTACATCTGGACTGTCGACGACGCTCAACAGATCGCCGACTTTGAGCGGCTCGGGATCGCTGGTGTGATCAGTAACGACCCGCGTCTATTTCCCGCTCATAGGTAGCCTCCCCAACGATGAGTGAGGAGACGTACACCCTGTTGCAGGCCGTGCCTGTCTTCGAGACTCTCGGCGATGAAGACCTGCACAGGGTTGCCGAGGTTGTCGTCACACGCCACTTCCCTGGAGGCCAAGTGATCTTCCGCGAGGGTGATCCGAGCAACACCTGTTACGTCGTGCGCAGCGGCCATGCCCGCGCGATCCGCGAGCATCCCGATGGCCGCACGATCACGCTGACGCACTTTGGCCCCGGCGACATCTTTGGCGAGCTGGCGATGTTCGATGACGAAGTCCGCTCGGCAACGGTCGAGACGCTCGACGAAGTTGACTTGATTGCGATCCCTGGCCGCGACATGCGAAGGCTAATGAACGACCACGGCGCGATCGCAAGCAAGCTGGTCGTCTCGCTCGGCCGGCGGATGCGAATCGCCAACGAGCGACTTACACGTCAGTCGTTCCAGACAGTGCAAAGCCGCGTTGCAATCGTTCTCGGCGACCTCGTGACGCAGGCCCGCGCCGAAGGAGCCGACAGCGAAGGTGAGGTCGAGCTGATCATCACGCAGGCCGACATTGCGCAACTGGCAGGCTGCTCGCGTGAGTCGGCTAGCCGCTTTCTTACAACTCTGGCTAACTCCGGAGCGATCAAGCAGGGCCGTGGCCGGATCAGCGTTCTTGACACCGATGTACTGACCGGCTTTATCTACTAGGGCCGCGCGCTGTAGTCTTCGGGCGCAATGCAGGTACTCAACTTCTACTCAACAATCTTCGCCGACCAGCTGCGCCGGGGCCGTAAGACGGCCACGATCCGCCTTGGCGACAAGACGCACAAGTACCGCAAGAACCAAGCAGTGCTCGTAACAATTGGGTATCAGTTCTCTCCGCGCGAGAAGATTTTCGAAGCGGTAATCGACCAGGTTGACGTAAAGCGAGTGCGCGACCTCTCTCCGCGCGACATTGAGCACGACAACCCTGAGCTGCGCCGCCACGAGGATCTAATTCACTTCCTCGAACAAATCTACGGACAGGCTGTAACGATGGAGGACATCGTCACCGTCGTTCGCTTCTCCCAAATCGTAGAAAACCCGCAGTCCTTCACCGATGCCCGTCTTGGCATCGGTGGCGCGCAGAACTGAGGCGCTATCATCTCCCGAAGCGACTTTGGCACTCGCCAGTCATGAGTGCCAAAAGCGTCGGGCAAGAGCCCTAAAACGTTCGTAAATAGCGCAACTACCGGAGGCATTTGAAATGAATTTGAAGCCGCTTGGCGATCGAGTGATCGTCCGCGCCATTGACGAGGAGGAGACGACCGCTAGCGGCCTGCTACTCCCCGACACGGCAAAAGAGAAGCCCCAGAAGGGCGAGATCGTCGCCGCTGGCGAAGGTCGTTGGGATGAGGACGGCGAAAAGCGCGTCCCGCTCGACGTAAGCAAGGGCGACGTCGTGCTTTACAGCAAGTACGGCGGCACCGACATCAAGGTTGACGGCGAGGACCTCCTCGTTCTACGCGAGAGCGACATTCTCGCAATCGTCGAGTCTTAGGCCTAAAGGAGAACTGAATAAATGGCTAAGGAATTGAAGTTTGACGCGGACGCACGCAAGGCCCTCGAGGCCGGCGTTGATGCCGTAGCTAACGCAGTGAAGGTGACGCTCGGTCCGAAGGGCCGCTACGTAGTGATCGACAAGCGCTTCGGCGCACCGACGATCACTAACGACGGCGTCACCATTGCTCGCGAAATTGACGTTGAGGACCCATTCGAGAACCAGGGTGCTCAGCTCGTCAAGGAAGTCGCAACAGCGACCAACGACGTTGCCGGAGACGGCACGACGACAGCGACCGTTCTGGCTCAGGCGATTGTTCGCCAAGGCCTCAAGAACGTAACCGCTGGTGCTCAGCCGCTCGCGCTCAAGCGCGGGATTGAGTACGCCGTCGACGAGATCGTTGCCGGCATTGGCAAGCAGTCGAAGGAAGTCACAGGCAAGGATCAGATCGCTCGCGTGGCCACGATTTCGGCTGGCGACGAGGAGATCGGCGACGTCATCGCTGACGCGATCGAAAAGGTCGGCAAGGACGGCGTTGTAAACGTCGAAGAAGGCCAGACATTCGGCATGGACCTCGAATTCACTGAGGGCATGCAGTTCGATAAGGGCTACATCTCGCCCTACATGGTCACCGACCAAGACCGCATGGAGGCAGTGCTGGACGACGCCTACGTGCTGATCGCCAACCAGAAGATCGGTTCAGTACGTGACGTGCTGCCGGTTCTCGAGCAGGTAATGCAGTCCGGTAAGGCGCTGCTGATCATTGCCGAGGACGTTGAGGGCGAGGCTCTCGCAACTCTGGTTGTCAACAAGCTGCGTGGCACCTTCACCGGTGTTGCAGTTAAGGCACCTGGCTTCGGTGACCGCCGCAAGCGGATGCTCGAAGACATCGCGATTCTCACCGGTGGCGAAGTAATCACCGAAGAGATGGGGCTGAAGCTCGAGAACACACAGATCTCGCAGCTCGGTCACGCACGCCGGATCGTCGTTTCGAAGGACACGACGACGATCGTCGACGGCGCTGGCGACAGCGACGCGATCAAGGGCCGCGTTAACCAGATCAAGGCCGAGGTCGATAACACCGACTCCGATTTCGATCGCGAGAAGCTGCAAGAGCGCCTCGCGAAGCTCTCAGGTGGTGTGGCCGTAGTAAAGGTCGGCGCCGCAACTGAGACCGAGATGAAGGAGAAGAAGCACCGCGTAGAGGACGCCCTTCAGGCAACCCGCGCGGCGCTCGAAGAGGGCATCGTTCCCGGCGGCGGCGTAGCACTGCTGCAGGCCTCAAAGAACGTTGATCCTGCCAAGCGCGACGACGAAGACGAGCGCACCGGAGTGAAGATTGTGCTCCGCGCCGTCGAGGAGCCGCTGCGTCAGATCTCCGAGAACTCGGGCCTTGAAGGCTCCGTTGTTGTCGCCGATGTGGCAAAGGCAAAGGCCGGGTTCGGCCTCAACGCTGCGACCGGCGAGATCGTTGATCTTGTTGCCGCTGGCGTAATCGATCCAGCGATGGTCACGCGCTCGGCGCTGCAGAACGCAGCCTCGATCGCGAAGAACATCCTGATCACTGAGGCGATCATCGCCGAGATGCCTGACGAGAATGCCGGTGGCCATGGCCACGGTGGCGGTATGCCAGACATGGGCGGGATGATGTAACCCACGCTTCAAGCGTGAGTCGTACCAAAGGCCCGGCTTAACCGCCGGGCCTTTGTCGTTCCCAGGGCAGTTCTGCTGCGCGGGCGCGCAGGCTAAGCGACGCCGCGCTGGGCGCGCCGCAGCTGCAGCGCTGCCCACAGGCCCATCAGGGCGGCAAGGCCAAGCGCCAAGCCGAAGGCCAGCGCGATCTTCGTCGGCTCGCCGGAGATGAAGCCGCGAGCGGAATCAAGAATCGCCGTCACCGGGTTGACGGTGGCGGCAACCTTGAGCCAACCGGTCAGCAGCGCGAGCGGCACGTAGACCGGCGCAAGGAAGAGCAGGATGAAGACAGGCGTCTGCATGAACGAGCCGATGTCAACCGACTGGAAGCGGAACGCCAGCCCCGCCACCCAGAGCGCGCTGGCGATGCAGAGCAGCCCTGCCAGCAGCCACATCGCAAGGATCTCAATCGGGCTGCCGAGCACGGTCATTCCCGCCAGCAGGGCGATTGCCCAGAGAATCACGCCGGTCAATGCAAAGCGAGCGAGCCCCGAGAGCACGAAGCCGAGCACGATGCCACGGCTATGGGGCGCGGCGATAAGCAGACGCCGTGCGAAGCCACTCTCGTAGTCCTCGGCAATCCGGTAGCCGGTGAAAATTCCCGCGAAAGCACCGGTCTGGAGGAAGACGAAAACAAACTGAAACGCCGTGTAGCCACCCTTGAACGAGAACCCGGGCACGCTGGCGACGGTTGACAGGCCGCCGGCGAATGCGATCAGGAAGACAAGCGGGAAGGCGAGCGAAGGAATGATGATCGCTGGGTTCTTGAAGGTTTGGATCATCACGCGGCGCAGCACCGCCATCGCGACTGAAAACGTTGTGCCGCTCATGTGCGTTGCACCCGCTTACGTAGCGAATGGGCAGCGCCGGCAAAGGTCACAAACATGATCACCGTCGCGACGGCAACGGCCGGCAGCAGCGTCGATGCGTCCCAGCCGCCAATCACAAGGCCCCGCATCCCGTCAATCAAGTAGCTGAGCGGGTTCCATTCGGCAATCGTTTTGAACCAATCTTTCTGAATGAAGTCGATCGGCAGGTTCATCGTCGAGAGAAAAAGCAGAACGAAAAGCAGCGGGAAGACGCCCTGAACGGCCTGCGGCGACCCGGTAGCAACCGCCAACCAGGCGCCGATGCCGGCGAAGGCGAGCGCTGTGTAGATCGCCAGTGCCAGCAGCGTGAAAGCTCCGAGCACGCCCGTATCGATCTGCACACCGAAGATCAAACCGACGATTAGATAGACAACCGAGCCGAAGACGGCAATTGAGGCGCCACCGGCGGTCGCGCCAGCTAAAACCGCCCATCGTCGCGCGGGCGTCAGTGCAAGGCGATCGGTGAAACCACTTTGAATGTCGGAGGCTAGCTCGGTGCCAGCCGTGATCGCAGCGAAGAGCGCGCCCTGGACGAAGCAGACGACGATCGCAAAGTTGATGTAGCGGTCGGTCGGGAAACCTGGCAGCTTCGTGATGCTCGCGAGCCCGGCCGCGTTAACTGCCAGCAGCACGAGCGGGAAGAGGATCACCGGCACGACCAACACCGGTTGGCGGAAGGTACGACTAACCGACCGCCGGCCGATCAGCGCCAGCTGCCCTGCGGCGCTCACGAATCGGCCTCCGCCTCTTCCTCGTCGCCTTCGAGCGAGCGCCCGGTCTGCTGCAGAAAGACATCGTCAAGCGACGGCTGGTGGAGCTGTAGTTCGCCTACCTCCACTCCCTCTGCGTCGAGCGCGCGAACAACGTCGGCTAGCTGCTCGGCTCCCTGCGCTAAGCGCACCGCGACCGACTTTGGCGACGCGGCCGCAGGTTCGCCGAAGCCTGAGAGGACGGCGGCGAGCTTCTCGCGGTCGTTCGGATTGGCCGGCGTGGCCTCGAGCGAAACTTGGCCGATGCCAGCCTTCAGCGCCGTCGGCGTCCCCTCAGCGACGAGCTTGCCGTGGTCGATAATCCCGACGCGGTCGGCAAGAACATCTGCCTCCTCGAGGTACTGGGTGGTGAGAAAGACGGTTACCCCATCCTCGCGTGAGAGCCGTTCAACCTCTGCCCACAGCGCGCTGCGGCTCTGCGGGTCAAGGCCGGTGGTCGGCTCGTCGAGGAAGAGCACCGACGGACGGTGCAGCAGCGCGAGCGCCAAGTCGAGGCGGCGCTTCATGCCGCCGGAGTAGCCGCCAACCTTGCGGCCGGCCGCATCGCTTAGGCCAACTCGCTCCATCAGTTCAGCGCCGCGGGTTCGACGCTCGTTCTTTGAGAGGCCGTGGAGACCGCCCTGCAGGTCCATGTGTTCGTTTCCGGTGAGGAAGTCATCAAGCGCGGACTCCTGCAGCGCAGCGCCGATCTGGCCGCGAACCTCAGGGCCTTGCTTGGCAACGTCAAAGCCAGCGACTGTTGCGTGGCCAGAGGTCGGCGGCAGCAGCGTCACGAGCATCAAGACCATCGTTGACTTGCCGGCGCCGTTGGGGCCAAGGAAGCCATAGATTTCGCCCGGCGCGACACTCAGATCAACGCCGTCAACGGCGCGAATGTCGTCGCCAAATACGCGAACGAGTCCCTCTACCTCGATCCCGTTATCGGATGCCACGGGTGATCAGACTTCGTCGCGGCCGCGGGGGCCGGGGCCAACGTAATCAGCCGATGGTCGAATCAGCTTGGCTTCATGCTTCTGTTCCATGATGTGCGCCGACCAGCCGGCCACGCGCGCGCAGGTGAACATGCTCGTGAACATGTCGGGTGGAATCTCGGCGTAATCGAGCACCACGGCCGACCAGAACTCGACGTTTGTTGCGAGTACGCGATCGGGCTTGCGCGCCTTAAGCTCTGCCAGCGCGGCTTCCTCAAGTGCCTCGGCAACTTCGAAGCGCTCCGAGCCGAGCTCCTTTGCGGTGCGGCGCAGCACGCGGGCGCGCGGATCCTCGGCGCGGTAGACGCGGTGGCCGAAGCCCATCAGGCGGTCACCGCGGTCGAGGGCCATCTTGACCCACGCATCCGCGTCGCCGCTGGCCTCAACCTCGTCGAGCATCGTCAGCACGCGCGATGGGGCGCCGCCATGGAGCGGGCCGCTGAGCGCGCCGACCGCGGCCGACATCGCAGCTGCAACGTCGGCGCCGGTGGAGGCGACGACGCGGGCAGTGAAGGTTGAGGCATTCATTCCGTGCTCTGCCGCAGAAACCCAGTAGGCGTCGATCGCCTTGGCGTGGTCGGGGTTGG
>Ga0194052_1002111_pt1 | contig 11078 bp, 5 predicted proteins | sample SepL226m_MetaG_FD_160117 | JGI IMG/M metagenome (GOLD analysis project Ga0194052, IMG submission 160117) | Anoxic zone freshwater microbial communities from boreal shield lake in IISD Experimental Lakes Area, Ontario, Canada - Sep2016-L227-6m | ecosystem: Environmental > Aquatic > Freshwater >... | reverse complement strand
GACTGGGGCTGGCCAGCGCAGCCGGCGCCAGCTGCGGCTCGCTCGCCGGCTCCTGCATCAGCGGGGCTGGCGCACTCGCGCAGGCCGCCAGCAAGCCCAGCAACAGGCCGCGTCCGGTTGACGCCAGAAGTCGGCGCACAAGCTTACCGAGTTGCATCATCAGGTGGAGCGGTCGGCACTTGCGCTGGCGCCTTGTGATCAACCTTGGTGACTTTCGGATCGGCCCAGCTGCCATCGATATGAAATTCCTGCGTTGCCGCCTCGTTCAAAGGACGGCGCAACAACAGCTGTGCCAGAAAAGTGGAAAGACCAACCGCGGGGTTGATCACAGAGGCAATCAGCGAAGCCGTGCCGGCATTGATTTCCGGAACCACCACCACCTTCAGGTCCTGCGTCTCCCTTGCCAGATCCGCGCGGCCCTCCATCAACACCGCTGCGTTGACCCCCTTCATCTGCAAATTGTTGGTCTTGGCAATGCCCTGCTCGATGCCAACGTCACCGCGGAAGAAATCAAAGGCAAAGCCGTCGCTGAAGACGTCCCTGAAGTCCAACGTCAGCCGTCGCGGCAAAGCCTGCAGGCTGAGCACACCCAGCAACTTGGCAATACCGGGATCGTTCGCCTTGAGAAACTGTCCGTTCTCGATGTTGACTGTGAACGCGCCCGTCATCGAGGGGTAATCCAGACTGAAGGGCGAACCCAGCCAGGCGACCTGCCCCTCTAACTTGCCACGCCCCTTGCGCACCACATCCTTCATGCCAAAACGTGCCAGCAGTTCGCCGCCATCGGCCACATCGAGCTTGAAATTCATCACCGTGCGCCTGCGCTCCGCCACCGCGCGCGAGCCGGTCGCTGCGGGCACACTGGTCTGGGCGTTGACGCTGCTCCAGTTGCCGCTGGCACTTAGTGACGCCTCGGGCGTGCTGATATTGAACTTGTTCAGTCGCCACTCGCGCGCGCCTCCGCTGCGCCCCTGCGTGCCGGCACCCCGGTTGATGGCCTCGACTTCCAGACGCCCGAGCCGCTTGCCGCGCAATTCAAAATCTTCCACCACAATATCGAGCGCCGGAATGCTGGCCGGTTGCTCGTTCAGCAGCGCCTCCACCTCACTGACATCGCTGGGGGCCACGGTCAGCTTGCCCAGTCTGGCATAAACCCGCCCGGCACTCGTCTCTGACGCCTGGCGGTATTCAAGGTAGCCATTGAGCTCACTGGCGTCCAGATTGGCGCGCCACAAGAGTCCCTCGCGGGAGCCCCCGACCACGACGTTGCTGAACTTGCGTCCACCGAAACGCAAATCCCGTGCCCGCACTGCCACGGTGGTGGGCAGATAGGTCATGGGCGTACTTGCGCCTTTGGTATCCGTCAGGGAAGTACCGGTTGCCACCGACAGCACCGCCTCCCAGGCATCCAGATCAAAACTGCCCAGGTTGATGTTGGCTGCCACCCCCTCGTCCGGCAGCGGGACCGTCTCCTGTGGTGACAATCCCGCCGCCATGCTGCCACGCAAGACGCGCGGCTCCGGCCCCGACAGATCGCGGATATAAACAATCGAAGCGAGCCGTCCAAAGTCCAGCGTCATCTGGTCGCGCAGGCGCGCCGGAGCGTTCGGCACAGGCTGCAGCGACTCACGCAGCAGCGCCGTCTCGAGCCGAAATGGCAAGGCCGCTTCGGCACTCTTGCTGAACGGCGCCGGCAGATTCAAGCCCAGGCCCTGGAGATTGCTGGTGACCAGCAACTCAGGCTCGCCGCGCCGAAAGCCTAGCGCTGCGGTGTAGGCCGCGCTACCGCTGGCGTGCTGCGCCAGCCGCGCCACAAAGCCAAGTTCCCTGGCCTGGCGCAGGCCTTCAGCGCTCACTCTGCCGCTGGCGCGAATCAGCATCGAAGGCCCACTGCGGGCAGCACCGCCGCCAGGGACCGGCACAGACCCCCCTTCAAGCCGCACCTCGCCGCCAAGCATCTGTGCCTGACCCGCTACGATGGAAAAATCACTCTCCGAGAAATTGACACTGCCGCGAGCGCGCGTCAATTTCGGTGTATCGGGTGTCATCTGAATGTCGTTGCCCGCGAGAGTCACACTGCCCTGCACTTTGGACTTGTCCAGGTCGGCAATCGGCAGCGTCAGTTTGAGCTTGTAGTCCGCATTGGCGCTGGCCACGGCGCGCCCCAGCGCGTTGGAGGTCATGGCCGCCAGCGGCGAGCCACTGACCATTCCCAGGGCCTCGGTCAGGGCGCCGCGGGCCTCGGCACTGACCGTCACCACCGGTCGATCCAGGTCGGCGATGGCCGCCTCCACCTTATTGATCTGCAAACCGGCGCTGGCGCCGATTCTGGCGCGCGCGCCTTTGACCTGCATCTGGGCGCGCTCAAATACCAGTTCACCGCTGAGTTGGGTCAGTGCCGGCCAGGGCAAGGCATCGCGGGTCTGCAGCCGACGCGGCACATAGGCGTAGCTCGCGTTATGGACGTCGGCTGCAATCCGGAATTCACCGCGCTTGGGATCGCGAAACGGCATATCGCGCAAATCCCCTTTGACCCTGAACTTGACGCCGCTGGCAGTACCCGCCTGAACCGCATCGCGCACGTAGTCACGCACCGAGCGCTCAATCACCGAGGGCAGATAGCGGTGCACACGGGTTCCATCAGCTCGGCTGAGGGTTCCCTGCAGATCAAGCACACCAGGAAATCTGGAACGCCCCGCTGCTTTGGCCGGATCACTGGTCTCCCACTTGATCTGCGCCTCACCCTGCGCATCGGCATTGCTGAACTTCAAGTTGGGCAACTGAACAGCGATCTTCTCGCCACTGATCTGCCAGCGCGCGTCCAGCGACAACTGGCTGACCGCAATGACCGGCTCATCGAAGATGGTCGGCAAAGCCAGCGCGCCACCGGCGACGCTGACAGCAGCCCGCCCGCCTGACTGGTTGAAGTCAAACTCGACGCTGGCACCCTTGATCCCCGGAAAGCCCGCTGCCGGCGCCAGTTCCAGTTGACTGACCAGGCCCTTGACGTCGAACTTGCTCATGTTCTCCATCGGGCCCTGCCAGCTTGTCTGCAATCTGTCCACCAGTCCGCGCGGCGCATGGGCCAGCAGAGCGGCGCGGGCCACCGGATCAAGCGGCAGGCGATTCGCAATCTGCGACAAGGAACTCAGATCAAGCTTGTCAGCCTTGATTTCACCGCGCGCCGTGACCTTGCCCTCGGCACCCAGGTAAGTCACACTGACATTGCCACCCGGCCAATGCAGGCCGTCGCGCGTGTCGAACTGCAGCGCCTGCGTCGAAAATTCAAAACCGGCGGCCAGCACCTTGCCAGCCAGACGTCCGCGCACCGACTGCAGTTCCAGCGCCTGCAGGTCCTTGCCCAGCGTCACGCTGACCTCACCCAGCGCAACGTCTGCTGCCGCGCCGGTCAGTTCACCACGCGTGATATCAACCCAGGCCGTCAACGCACCGTTGCCCTGACGCAAGTCGATGCCGATTTCGGCATAACGCCGCAGTTCGGACAGGTCAACGCGGGCGAATTCAGCGTAAAGCTGACCCTCCCAGTCCTGCCAGCGCCCCTTGCTGCGCGAGAGCAGCGGTTGTTGGAACATGCTGCGCAGGCTGAAACGATCGCCCCACTGCGCCGGTGGTGTGGCGTCCAGCCGCATATCGTGGCGACGCCCGCGGTTGCGCACCACCAGGTCAAGCTGCTTGAGTTCGAGCGTGGGTGCGGCCCGCATTTCATCGGTCCAGCGGATCGTGCCATCGTGAATGGCAAACTCGATCTGCGAAAAAAACCATTCTGCAGCGGCGTTGTCGGGTTTGCCCTCTTTTGAAAAGTCGAGTCCGGCGACCGTGATCCTGCCGTCCTGAGCACGCCGGACATTGAGCTCGGGTCGGTCCACATACAACTGTTCGAAGCCAAAATACCAGAGCGAGCGCGGCGACAGCGCCGCCAGTACCCTTGGTAACAGAAGGGCTTCACGTCCCTGCACATCGAACAACTGAACCTGGCTCAGTTCGAACGAGGGAATCATGCCGGTGGAATGTGCCACGACAGCGCCAATACGTACCTTGACACCAAGGATCTGGCTGGCGCGCTCTTCGAGCAACGGGCGGTAGTCGCCAATTCGCGGCACAATCAGCCAGTGCAACGCGCCCCAGGTCACCCCGCAAAGAAACCAGGCCGCAACGACGACGCCCAACGCCCAGCGAGCGACGGTGGTCGATTTTGCCAACCTGGATGAGGGTGCAGCAGTCGCGTCAATCATTTGGAACCGTTAGCCATGACAGGAATTATGACCCGAGCCGCCTTGTCCCCGCACTCACGCCTGTGCCAGCGCGTGCAACGCCGCTATGCCAGCGAGTTGCACCTGCTGCCGCCCGGTGTACCTGATCAGACAACGATGACACAAGCCTTGACCGCCCTGTGCGCAATGGGCAACGATCTCGGCAGCGCCCTGCGCATCATCCGCCAGTTGGTGCTGGAGCGCCTGCTGCGTCTGGACTGCGACCAGCAAGCCGCGCTGCAGCAAATCACGCAGGCCATGACGGACCTGGCCGAATTTTCTCTTGGTCAAGCCTGCACTCAGGTGCAACAAGCGCTTGAACAGAGCCATGGTGCACCGCTTGCCAGCAGTGGCGAGCGCGCACAGCTGTGGATCGTCGGCATGGGCAAGCTCGGCGCGCGCGAGCTCAACGTCTCCAGCGACATTGACCTGATCTACGTTTACGATCACGACGGCGAGACCAGCGGTAATGACCAGGGACGCGGCCGGATTTCGAACCACGAGTACTTTGCCAAGGTGGTGCGCGCCATCTACGCGCTGATCGGTGACAGCACCGAGCACGGTTTCGTTTTTCGGGTTGATCTGGCCCTGCGCCCGAACGGCAACTCAGGGCCGGCTGCCGTCTCGCTGGGCGGCCTCGAAGAGTACTTTCATGTACAGGGCCGGGAGTGGGAGCGCTTTGCCTGGTTGAAAAGCCGTGTCGTCGCGCGACTGGGTTGCCCGGACAACAGCGCTGCGCAAAATCTGCGCAACGTGGTGCTGCCCTTTGTCTTTCGTCGCTACCTCGACTACAACGTGTTTGACTCGCTGCGCGTGCTGCATCGCCAGATCCGCGAGCACGCCAGCAAACGCAGCAGCGGCCACCCGGAGCGCGCCAACGATGTCAAGCTCGGCCCCGGTGGCATCCGCGAAATCGAATTCATTGTGCAACTGCTGCAAGTCGTGCGCGGTGGCCAGTTTCCGGAGCTCAGGACGCGCCCCACCCTGAGCGCCCTGCCGCGTCTGGCCAGAGCTGGCTTGATGCCTCAGGCCAGCGCCCTGGCCTTGGCCGAGGCCTATGATTTCCTGCGCCGGGTTGAGCACCGAATTCAGTACCTGGACGATCAGCAGACGCATGTGCTGCCAACCCAGGACGCCGATCTGGACTGGGTTGCCAGCACCATGGGTTACGCCACGGCGCCCGCCCTGCTGCGCCAGTTGGACAGCCACCGCGAGTTGGTGGCGCAAGAATTTGACTCCCTGCTGGGCGGTGGCGCGGAGAAGGAATGCAAGGGTTGCCATGGTGCCAAGGGCAAGGCTGCGGCTCCCGGTTTTGAAGAACTGCTCACGCAATTGCCAGCCGAATTTCGCCAGCGCGTGGCGCCCTGGCGTGAGCATCCCCGGGTGCTGGCGCTGCGCGAGGAGTCGCGCAGTCGCTTGCTGCGCCTGCTGTCACGCACCGCCCAGTGGATCGAGGAAGGTCTGGTGAGCGAAACTGCAGCGGTGCGCCTGGCCGACTGGATCGAACCGCTGCTGCGCCGGGAAAGCTATCTCGCGCTGCTGCTGGAGCGCCCCAAAGTGCATGAGCGCCTACTGCGCCTGCTCGGAGCCGCGCGCTGGCCGGCTCGCTACCTGCTGCTGCATCCGGGCGTGATTGACGAGCTGGCCAATGCCGACATGCTCGATGAGCGCTTCGAGGCGGGTGAATTTGAGCGCGAACTGGAACACCGGCGCGCCTCGCTGGCAGCTGGCGGCGAGGACGATGACGAGACACTTTTGAACCTGCTGCGCAGGGCCCATCACGCCGAAGTTTTCCGCACGCTGGCGCGCGATGTGGAAGGCCGCCTGACAGTGGAGCAAGTGGCCGATGACCTGAGCGCCCTGGCCGAAGCCGTGCTGCGTATAACCACACGCTGGTGCTGGAGCCGCCTGGCCAAAAAGCACCGCGAAAGCCCGCAGTTTGCCATCATTGCCTACGGCAAGCTGGGCGGCAAGGAACTCGGCTACGGCAGCGATCTGGACATCGTCTTTGTTTATGAGGACGAAGACGAGCGTGCACTCGAAGTCTATGCCAGCCTGGTGCGCAAGCTGATCAACTGGCTCACCGTGAAAACCGGTGAGGGCGACCTCTACGAGATTGACACCGCACTGCGGCCCAATGGCAACTCCGGCCTCCTGATCACGACCTTTGACGCTTACGCCAACTACCAGCAGCAGCGCGGCAGCAACACCGCCTGGACCTGGGAACACCAGGCCATGACACGGGCCCGCTTCGTGGTCGGCGACGCCGCCCTGCGCGCTCGCTTCGATGCGATCCGCCAGTCCGTCATTGCCGCGCCGCGCAAGGTCGCCGACCTGAAGAGCGAGATCATCCTCATGCGTGAGCGCATGCGCAGCGCACACCCGGTGAAGGGCGAGTTCTTTGATGTCAAGCACAGTCCGGGCGGCATGATCGATGTCGAGTTTGTCATGCAGTACCTGGTGCTGTGCCACGCTGGCGCGCACCCGGAACTGACTTTCAACACTGGCAACATCGCCTTGCTTGAACGCGCCGAAGTGATAGGACTGCTGCCGCGCGGTGTAGGTCACGGAGCAGCCGACGCCTACCGCGAACTGCGTCGCGTACAGCACCGTGCACGCCTGGACGAAGCGCCCACGCACGTGCTGCCAGCCGAGTTGCAGGTGCAACGCGACGCCGTGCTGGCGCTGTGGAACGCGGTGTTCTGAGCCACTTCTTGTCATTGCGGGGCACGTCTTGTCGTTGCGAGCCCTTTCTGTCATTGCGGGCTTGACCCGCAATCCAGGGAACGCGTGGCACTGGATCCCGGATCAAGTCCGGGATGACAGATTGGGCTTACTGGATGGCAGCTTGGGCGTACCGGATGACAGCCAGTGCAAAATCTGGCGCGTCACTTCCTCTCTGCTGAGCAAGTCCATGTGGTTGGTGCGGTAGAGAATCGATTGCCGGTTGGCTGCAAATGCCAGACTGCGCTGGGGATCATCGTGCTGACCCAGTGCACTGCGCAGCGGCACCAGACCGTCGCCGGTCAGACGCTCCGCCAGCAGGCCGCGTTTGGCCGCCAGCGTGGCGGCTATGGCATAGCAACTCACACCTTCGGGCAATTGCAAGGGTTGACGCCGGTCAGGATGCCTCTGAAAGCGCTCGCGCCCCTGCCAGTCGGCGTCCAGCAGATGGCCGTAACGCAGATCGGTGATGCCGGCACTGCGCAGCTGGGCCAGCCGCGCAAAAGGCCGGCTGTAGGGCGTGCTACCCAGCAGAACATCAACCCAGTTGCCGGCGCGCTCCAGCGGTGCGCCGTGGTGGGGCGTGCCCAGAAAAACGATGTTTTTCAGACGCTCCGGCCAGCGCAGATCCTCTTCCTTGGCGCATTGGCAGGCGCCGCGTATCAGCAAGCCACCCATGCTGTGAGCCAGCACCGTGAGTTCCTGCACGGCACTTGGCCAGCGCTCCAGCAGTTGCTCCAGTTGACGCGAAAGTTCCCGCGCGTTGGTCGATACGTGCAGTCCGGTGTTGTAACGCAGATAGACCGGCGTGTAGCCGAGTTGGGCTGCCAGCGCCGCACCATGATCGACGATCTGCTCCTGCGGCCCGCTCTGCCACTGCAAATCGTTCATGCACAAACCGTGAATCAGCAAGAGCACCTTGCCGGTGGTTTGCGGCAGGGTGAGAGACTTCCCGACGTCCAGCGCCTGACCCCGGTAGCGCAAGCTCATCGGCGTGGCCAAAGGGCTCTTGCTCTCCAGCAGGCGGTCCCCCATCACACCGTTGAGCGCAGCCAGCACGGCTTCGCGCTCGGGTGTTTCGGGCGCCTCGCCGTCCACTCGTTCGAGTAGCGGCTGCAAACGGACAAGTGCTGCGTCGATCCCCTTGCCGACCCATTGGGTGACGCCATGCACACTTTGGTAAATCAGGCCGGTCAAGCCACGCGTCGTGCCCGGCGTGGTGCCACCCGGCACACCCATGCTGCTCCAGACCGACTGGTGCACGCCCTCGGCAATGCGCGCCACACCACCCGTCGCCTGCGTTGCCAGCTGCGCAATCGCCCGCAGATCCGTCGCACGCAAATGCTTCATAGGCTTTGGCGCCAGCCTAGCGCGGCAGCGACTCCACCTCTTTGGTCCAGCGCTCCAGCAAACGGCGCCGCTCAGTCGCCTTGCCATACTTTTCGAAGTCGTACTTGATCAGGCGCACATCGTCGAGCAGCGGGATCCGTGGGTCGAGCTTGAAGGTCTTGTTGGCCGGTACCTGCAAGCTGTTGGCCTGGCCACCAATGGCTTGTCCTGCCGGACTCATCAGCCAATCGTAATAGCGCTTGGCCGCTTCCTTGTTGCGCTGGCCCTTGACCATGGCGATACCTCCGACCTCATAGCTGGTTCCCTCGCAAGGGGCAGCGCTCTTGATCGGGTATTTGTTGTGGCGCCAGGCGTCAAAGCCGAAGATGAAACTCACACCAATCGCGACTTCACCCTTGGCTACATTGGGCGCCTGCGCCTGACCGCTGCGCGTGTAGTTGCTGATGTTCTTGTGCAGCTTCTTCATGTAATCAAAAGCCTGTTCCTCGCCCATCAGCTGCACCAGCCCGGCCAGAATCGTGTAGGCCGTGCCGCTGGAGGCCGGGTGCGAAATCTCGATGTCGCCCTTGTACTCGGGCTTGAGCAAGTCCGACCAGCACTTGGGCTCGGGCAGCTTTTTCTTTTTCAGCAATTCGGTGTTCCAGCCAAAGCCGATGGCCGAGGTGTAAAAGCCACCCACCATGTTCTGCGTCATGGCGTACTGGCGCACGCTCCAGCTGTGAAAGTCGTTCAGGTAGATCGGGCGATAGGGTTCAAGCAGGCCCTGTTCGGCTGCCTGCAGAAAAGGGTCGCCAGTGCCACCCCACCAGATGTCGGTCTTGGGGTTCGCTGCCTCCGCGCGCAACTGCGCCGCCGCCTCACCGGTGGCCTTGTGCGCCTGCAACACCTTGATGCCGGTGGCACGCGTGAACTCCTTGGCGGCAAGTTCGCACCAGGGCTGATCGGTGCTGCAGATGGCGTTCACCGTACCTGTCGCGGAGCTCTGGGCAAAGACCATGCTGGCGCTGGTGAGCAGGAGGCAGGTGGCTAGTTGTTTCAAAGCAAACATCTTGATCTCCAAAGTGAACTTCCAACATCCCGTTTCCAGTTGGGGACAGAGCTTGCTCGCTTCGCGTAGCTGCGGTCTGTCCCACAAGATTTAGAGTTTAGAACTTTTCATGTGGCGCTAGATAACGCCACTGCCCCAGCGGCAAGTTGCCCAGCATCACATTGCCGATGCGCACCCGCTTGAGGCCTACCACCTTGAGCCCCACCAGTTCGCACATGCGGCGAATCTGGCGCTTCTTGCCTTCGGTCAGCACCACGCGCAACTGTTCCGGGTTCTGCCACGCTATTTTGGCCGGTTTCAATGCCTGGCCATCCAGGCTCAAACCATGGCGCAGTCTGGCCAGCCCTTCTGCTGGAAAGATGGCCTGCACATTGGTCGTTACCGGATCACCCTCATTGATCTGCAACAAGCGGTCCGGCTCGCCATCGGGCTCGTTGAAGCCGGTGTAGCTGACGCGCACCAGGTATTCCTTTTCCATCTCCGAATCTTCACCGATCAGCTGGCGCGCCACGCGGCCGTCCTGCGTCAGCACCAGCAGGCCAATCGAATCAATGTCAAGTCGCCCGGCCGGTACCAGGCTTTGCAACTGCCGGGGGTGAAAGAAGAAGCGCGCGTTGTCTTCTGCCCAGCGGTTTTGCGGCTGGATCAAGGTGATGGCTGGCTGGTGGCCGTCTTCAGCCTGACCGCTGACAATGCCCATCGGTTTATTCAAGAGGATCGTCACCTGATTGGCCTGCTCGCCCTGGGCCTGCTTGGCAATTTCAATGCGCGCGTCAGGGCGCACCTGCATGCCCATTTCGGCCACCTTGCCGTCGACCTTGACCCAGCCCTTGCCAATCCACACATCGGCTTCGCGCCGTGAGGCCAGGCCGAGTTCGGCCATGCGCTTGTTCAGCCGCAGGGTACCGTTGGGTCCGATGGCAGCGGTGTTGCTCTGCCCGGCAGGAAGCGCTGCACGAGGCGCTGGCGCTGCGGCGCGACGAAAGGTAGCTGGCTTGCTGGAATCCGTCATGGTGTGTCCCGCAGTTGGTCGAGCACAGCAAGGACGGGCAGTAGCACGCTGGCGCCGAGCTTGCGGGAGCGCTCGCCGCTCCAGCCCGTAGCCTCATCCGGCAGATTCGCGTTGTCCTTGAACGGCATTTCGATGGTGAAGGCCAGGCAATCAAAATTCTGTCCGACCCAGTTCGTAGCAAGCGTCATATTGCCCTGCCCCGGTTGTATCTTTGCGTAGCCCTGCTTGGTTTGAAAATCCGGGCAGGTCTGGACCCAGGCGGCCTTGAAACTCGCCTCCAGCGCTGCCATGCGCGGCGAGTAGCCCGGCCGGCCTTCGGTGCCAACGCAGAAGTTGTACGGCAGATTCTCGTCACCATGGGCATCCAGGTTCAGATCGACGCCAAGTTCCATCATCTTTTGCCGCACCCAGAAGACCTCGGGCGACTTCGCTACGCTGGGGTTTTGCCACTCGCGGTTCAGATTGGCACCCGCGGCGTTGGTGCGCAGATTGCCGCGCACCGCGCCGTCCGGATTCATGTTCGGCACCACGTGGAAGACACACTTGCCCAGCAGCACACGCGACACCGGGTCATCACCGTCGAGCAAGCGCTCCAGAAAGCCCTCGACAAACCACTCGGCCATCGACTCGCCCGGATGCTGACGCGCGATCAGCCAGACTTTCTTCTTCTGCG
>Ga0194052_1002110_pt1 | contig 11078 bp, 9 predicted proteins | sample SepL226m_MetaG_FD_160117 | JGI IMG/M metagenome (GOLD analysis project Ga0194052, IMG submission 160117) | Anoxic zone freshwater microbial communities from boreal shield lake in IISD Experimental Lakes Area, Ontario, Canada - Sep2016-L227-6m | ecosystem: Environmental > Aquatic > Freshwater >... | reverse complement strand
ATATAAGCCCCTTCTCCTTCGGGGAAGGGGTTTGGGGATGGGGCTAAGCGAGTCCTGATTTTACAAGATTAACATGATAAAATTTATCCTGCCTATCCTGCCTATCCATGTTAATTTTTATTTTATTGTCAATCGTCAATCGTCAAATTGTCAATTCCTCAAATGTGCACCTATTAACATTATTTTGAAAATTAATCTTATTTTGCAAAAATTCCTCTTGACCCTACGGATGTTTAGTAATACCATTTATTAAGAAAGTTACAGAACAGTGCTTTCTATATTGGGGGAAGGGTAATGTTGCAAGGTATTGTAACTGACATACAGAGATTTTCTGTGCACGATGGGGACGGTATTCGCACTACTGTCTTTCTGAAAGGCTGTCAGATGCATTGCTTTTGGTGTCACAACCCGGAAACCATCTCTCCACAACAAGAACTCCAGGTAAACGAAAAAGATTGCATTGGCTGTCTTGCCTGTATATCTTTTTGTCCTTACGGCGCATTATCTCAGGTAGACGGCAACCCGCAATACTCCCGGGAGCGTTGTCGAGCCTGCGGCGCATGTGCAGTGGCTTGCTACGCGCATGCACGGGTCCTTATTGGTCGTTCCATGTCTGTCAATGAAGTTGTAAATGAGATAGTTCAGGACAAAGAGTTTTATGACCGTTCCGGTGGCGGCATCACAATTTCTGGTGGTGAACCGCTGTTGCAGATGGATTTTACTATCGGTATTTTAAAGCGCTGCCAGGATATTGGGATAAAAACAGCAATTGAGACAAATCTGTCTTGGCCGTGGGAACGAATAGCCACAATATTGCCGCATTTGGATATGTTGATGATGGATGTTAAATTAATCGACCCAATTCGCCACAAAGAAGCAACCGGTGCCAGCAATCGGCAAATACTGGATAACTTGCGGCGATTGGCAAATGAAAATATTCCGGTTATCATTCGCACCCCGATAATCCCCGGCGTAAATGACACGGCTGAAGATATCGGAGCCATCGCAGACTATCTCAGCGATATGCCGAACCTTATTTATTATGAATTATTGCCTTACCACCCATTGGGAACCGGTAAAAATAAAACTTTGGGCAATTTTGAAACAAAAAAGCTTACTCCCCCCTCTAATGAACTTATGCAATCACTCGCTAACGTGGCGCGTCAGCGCAATATCAAGGTGCGTATCGCGGGTGAAGCAGCGACAAATTAAGGAAACAATATTTTGACAATAGCAGCAGCAATTAACTATGCAGAAAGAATTTCGCGTCTTCGTGAGAAAAAATTAGCGCAGACAGCAGAAAAAAAACGTCGTAATGGATACATGAACGCTGACGACCACGGGCTTGTACCGCCACCGTTGGATTTCAAATGGGAACCTATTCCCAATCATCCCAATGGCGGATTTTACGGGTTCAAGGGTTGGGGCGACAACTACCGGTCACTGCTGGACGTCCATCCCACCTACGTTGACCCGAATGACGCATTGGCGGGCCGATACATGTTTTACTTGTCATGGATGCAAAGAGGCGGGTGGAAACCAGAGTTCGATTTTTCTTTTCTGCATGAAGAGCAAAATAAATACGGCATTGTTCATGGCATTGGCGGACCGCAGCATTTTGCCCCGGATTTAAAAATGGGACTGGAACTTGGCTGGGGTGGCTTGTTGCAGAAAATTCGCCGCTATCGTGAAAAAAATGGACCGGAATGTGCTGAATTTTACCAGGCGGAAGAAGATATTGTCATTGGTATTCAAGGCTTTATCCGTCGGACAATTGACACGATAAACGAAGCTGAAGAGATAGAAACTGTACCGGAACTGCGCGATAATTTGCGTGAAATGGCAGAAGTAAATAGCTGGCTGGTGGATAATCCTGCCCGCACCATGCGTGAGGCATGCCAGTGGATAGCCTGGAACAACATGATATCGCGAATGTTTAACGGTGATGGCGCCGGCGGACAGCTTGATGAGTTATTGCGGCCATATTACGAATGCGATCTCGCAACTGGGATAATTAATGATGACATCGCCACCTATTATATCGCTTGCCTGCTGCTTAATGACCCGCAGTATTACCAATTATCTGGTGTAACCGCGGATGGCCGCGATATGACCAGCCGGGTGTCATACTTAACACTGGACGCCGCACATCTTATCAGCATTCCGTGCAATTTGACTATCCGTCTTCATGATGACATTGATGAAAACTTCTTTCAAACTGCGGTGAAATACCTGGTACAGGATCGCCAGGCCTGGCCGCGTTTCAGTGGAGAGAAGGGATTAACCGATGGTTTCATGTGCAATGGCTATTCCAAAGAACTCGCCCGCCAGCGCATTGCGGTTGGCTGTCACTGGATGGCGATACCCGGACGCGAATACACCCTTAATGACGTAGTGAAAATAAATACCGGCATGGTTTTTAATGTCGCATTATGGGAAATGCTGGATAATCCTGCGATAGAAAACTCCGTGGAAACCTTGTGGAATGGTTTCATACAACATCTTAAACGCGCTGTTCTCTGTACTGCCCGGGGAATTGATTTTCACCTGGCGCATCAAAAAGATGTAAATCCAGAATTAATGCTTGATCTGCTGTGTCATGGCACGTTAGAGAAGGGACGCGACGCGACGGATGGCGGCGTTGAATTTTACAATATGTGCGTAGATGGCTCTGCGCTGGCAGTGGTGGCAGATTCTTTCGCCGCCCTTGAACAGCGAATTGAAAAAGAAAAAGTGCTGACCTGGGCAGAAGTTGCGGAACATCTGAAGAATGATTTTGCGGGAATTCCCGGAGAACGAGTGCGGCTGATGCTGAGCCATAGCGAAAAATATGGCAGCGGCAATTCACTTGGCGATAAGTGGGCACTGCGTATCTCGCAAGCCTTCACACAATTAGTAAAAGCTCATCCCACCCCGGCCAGCAAAAATATGATTCCCGGCTGGTTCTCCTGGTCGAATACCATTCCCATGGGTAAAGAACTGCCCGCTACCCCCAACGGCCGTCACGCCGGCTTGCCTATTTCTCACGGAGCCAACCCCGACCCGGCATTTCGCAAAGATGGTGCTCCCACCGCCATGGTGCGCGCCATCGCCGCTATTCAACCGGGATATGGCAATACCGCACCAGTACAGATGGAAATTGACCCGGGCATATCCCGCGGCGACAATGGCCTGCGCAATGTAGCGACCCTGATAAAAACCCATATCGACCTTGGCGGCACATTGTTCAATATCAACGTGATAAATAAAGAAAAAATCCTCGCCGCCCATAACGACCCGTCGCTATACCCCGATTTGGTGGTGAGAGTAACCGGTTTCACCGCCTTCTTCGCCAGCCTGTCACCGGAATTTAGGCAGTTAGTTGTTGACAGGTTAATGGAAGGATGAGTTGAAGAGAGAAGAGAAATTCCACATGGCAAATTGCAAATTATGTCTGTTAAATCAAATAACAGTTTATAGACCGGAATAATAATCAATAAAATTAACCAATCTATCATGTGGGGTCAGCAATGACCCTGCATAACTATTTGGTGATATACAAATATTTCTCTATTTGTGATGAAAATGTGATATTTACGACGTATTCTATTATACAAAAGGAGAACTTGATGCTTAGAGTTTTTCATAAAATTGTAATTTGTGTAGTTTTAATAGCACTTCCCATTTCAATCTTTTCTCAAGGTGTTGGAAATAAAGGCAAAGGCGGTGGTAGACAGCCTTTTCTGGAACAGCAACTTCCCACTGTGGTAGTCGCCAATAAATCTTTGTCAGTAATTTTGGGACGACCAACACAGAACTCAATCACAGCAAATATACTTTCAGCAAATGGTCTGGAAGGTTATATTGAATATGGCACCGTAAAAAATAGTTATGTTAAACAAACTGTAAAAATCAGCATTACTGTCGGTGTTCCGGTTGAACTTCTTCTGGATAATCTGACTGCGGATACTCAATATTACTATCGCCTTCGCTCACGACGACCAGGCACTGTTCCTTTTGATACCAGTGAAGAATGCACTTTTCATACTCAACGCGCGGTTGGCAGCGCTTTTACCTTTGATATCCAGGGTGATTCGCACCCGGAACGCGCGCAACAGCATGACTCAGTCTTTTACGCGCAAACATTAAAGGCCGCTGCCGCGGATAAACCAGATTTTTACATGGCTATTGGCGACGATTTCAGCGTAGATACATTACGTACTCTTGATGCTGATTCGATAAAGAAAGTTTATCTTCACCAGAGATATTTTTTATCACTGATAGGACAATCCGCGCCTTTGTTTCTTGTTAATGGCAATCATGAACAGGCTGCCATGTGTAACCTGGACGGAACTGCGAATAACGTCGCAGTGTGGGCACAGGTCAATCGTAATTCACTGTTTCCCCAACCAGGTCCAGATAAATTCTATACTGGCGACACCCAAACCGTTGATAATATCGGACTGTTGCGCGATTATTATGCCTGGACATGGGGAGATGCACAATTCATTGTCATCGATCCCTATTGGCATTCAACAATGGCGGTAGACAACCCCTTGGGTGGCGGACAGAAAACACGGGATTTGTGGAATACCACCATTGGAGACACCCAATATCAATGGCTGAAGAAAATCCTGGAAGATAGCAAGTCGAAATATAAATTTATCTTTGCACATCATGTTCTTGGTACTGGTCGCGGCGGCATTGAAGAAGCCACCATCTGCGAATGGGGTGGCTATGACAAGAACGGAAGATATCTTTTATCCATAAAACGTCCAACCTGGCCTTTGCCTATTCATCAATTGATGGCAAAAAACGGTGTAACAATATTCTTTCAGGGACATGACCATATTTTTGTCAAACAAACTCTTGATGGCGTCATCTATCAAACCTTGCCGGAACCGGCAGACCCAAATTACGCACTGTATAATGCGGATGCCTACTTTACCGGTGACAAATTTCCCAATACCGGCTACACCCGCGTCGTTGTTGCCCCTGACAAAGTAACCGTGAATTATGTAAAACAATACCTGCCCAAAGATGAAACAGATAAACAAAAAAGTGGTGATATCGCGTTCAGTTATTCAGTAACGTCGAAAAAACCATGATAAAAGGACTTGAATTATGAAAAAATATGGGTTGCACATATTTTTAATATTGTTGTTGGGAATAATCACATTACTAATCAGCGCGCAGGACCAACCGTCTCGCGGTGGACAACAGCAAACCGGGACATTTTGTACAGAAGTGCCGGCAAGGTCGTATGACATTGTATTGGCACGGCCCACCCGGGATTCTGTTACTATCAGCATTCTCGCATATAAAGATTTTGATGGCTATATTGTATATGGCACAAAACCCGGCGGCTATACTTTGCAAACTCCATTGCAAACTTTTGCCAAAGATAAGCCAAACGAAATTGTACTGAGAAAATTACTGGCTGATACCCGTTATTATTACCAGTTGCGAATTCGGCCTGCTGTCGGTGCGCAGTTAACCACCAGTCCTGAATATACCTTTCATACCCAACGCGTACCGGGTGAAGCATATACTTTTACCATCACTGCGGATTCGCACCTTGATGAACGCACCACGCCGTCGCTATATTTGCAGACAATGCATAACGCACTCGCTGACAAGCCGGATTTTCACATTGACCTTGGCGATACCTTTATGACCGAGAAATACCCAAGTCGCGACAGCGCTGCGAAACAATACCTTGCCCAGCGTTATTACTTCGGGCAATTGTGCCATTCCGCGCCGTTATACCTGGTTATCGGCAATCATGACGGGGAAACAGTAAAAGAACAGGACGGTACCGCGAACAGCCTGGCAGTATGGTCGGCAACCATGCGTAAAACATATTTCCCCAATCCGGTTCCCGATACTTTCTATACTGGCAATGAAACGAAAAATCAACTTGCCGGTGATTTGCAGGATTATTATGCCTGGACATGGGGAGACGCTCAATTCATCATGCTTGATCCATACTGGTTCACCCCCAGCCAACGTGGTGGCAACGACAATTGGACTCGTACCCTGGGCAATACACAATACCAATGGTTGACGAAAACATTGGAAAACAGCAAGTCAAAATATAAATTCGTATTCATCCATCATCTCGTCGGCGGCTTGGGTAAAGATGCCCGTGGCGGCATAGAAGCGGCGCCGTTCTACGAATGGGGTGGTAAAAATACCGATGGCACCGACGGCTTCGCCGCTCACCGACCCGGCTGGACAATGCCAATCCACCAGTTATTGTTAAAAAATCATGTCTCTGCAGTATTCCACGGTCACGACCACCTATTCGCAAAACAGGAATTGGACGGGATAATATACCAGGAAGTACCGCAACCCGGCTGGCAAGGCAGATACGACAGCCGCCGCGCCACAGAATACGGCTACGAAAAAGGAGAAATCCTCGGCAGTTCCGGCCACCTGCGTCTAACAGTGTCAGGAAAAGAAACAAAAGTAGAATATGTCAGCGCAATGCTGCCAACAGATGAAAATAACACCCGGAAAAATGGAATGGTGGTGAGTAGTTATTTTGTTATGCCGTGAGAGATTCACAAATTATGGTGCGTGATCATCTATAGTTAACATCACGATGACCCCGTTAGGGGTCTCACGTCTATAGAATTAAACATCTACAAATATTAACGACCCCGTAGGGTGTCGCACATGCGTATGTCACCAATAACATTGTGGTGCGACACCCTACGGGGTCGAATGTAATTATTGTTCAATTTCTATAGACGTTTGACCCCTAACGGGGTCGTGCCATACAATCATTTTTTAGATTTACGTCATTTTTTCGATAAACCAAACTCATATTATCCATTTAAAAAGATATTCATCTTTATAATCAATTTCGTTCAATTTTAATAATTTAATATATTCATCTTTAAATGTATGTTTTGTATGATGCTCTTTCTGATTTTCTATGTAGTTAGCAACACTGCTAATCTGATTATGACTGTATGAAAATGCACCATATCCTTCCTGCCAACTAAAACAATATGGTGTAAATTTTTCATCATTTACAAATGAGTTTGATGATTTTTTTATTTCCCTAATCAACTCCGATAAATTACATGATGGTTTCATTCCAATAAAAAAATGAATATGATCAGGCATACCATTAATAGCAATCATTTTTTGTCCATTTTTGCTAACTATTCCAGTTATATACTTCTATAAACGTTCCTCCCACGAATAATCAATTAATGATGCACGATTTTGCACAGCAAAAACAATGTGAATATAAATCTGTGAATATGTGTTTACCATTTACATCTCCAATTTAAATAATACATTATGGTACGACACCCTACGAGGTCGAATGTGACACTCCATGAAACGCTTCGCGTATCCATTGGTATTGCGCTTCGCCCATGCCCAGGCTGGCGTAGTCTTCTATGTATCCTATAAAACGGCCGGTGTCGCCGCCTAATTTTTCTTTGAGCAGGTGAACATAGTCGAATATCTCTTTGCGGGTGCCGGTGATGGCGCGGCGCTGGTGGTCTACCGAACAGCAGAAGGTGACTTTGCCGCCGAAATCTGCCGCGAGTTTTTCTACTCCGAAGATATCTGGCTGCAACAGTTCCAATACATCGACGCCGATGTCGATTAAGTCGCCGAGGATGGCGTGAACCTGACCGCAGGTATGAAACCAGACTTTTTTGCCGCTTTTATGAACGCGGTCAAATTGCGCGGCATAGCGCGGTTTGAATATTTTGCGCCAAAGTGCCGGATTGATTATCAAATCCTGCTGGGTTCCCCAATCATCAGCGAACTTCACGCAGTCTATCGGCATATCTTTAAGCTGCTTGATAAGTCCATTCTCGAAATCAAAAACGTAATCCAGCACCCGGTCAGCTATCTTCGGCGCGGTATACAAATCGGTGAGAAACTGTTCAAAACCGCGCAGGAAAGTTGCCTGGTTAAAACCGGTAATGCCAAGCCCGAAAACGAGGAACTTATCAGCATTTGCGGCAGCCCAGCCGGGAATATGCGACATGCGTCCAGGCGTGTATGGATTTGGTAGAATATAAGAAGAAATGGTGTCATCATCTGCCAGCGGATGAGAGGCAGGCTGTCCCATTGTCCCATCCAGTGTCATCCAGGCATATCCCCATTCAGTCATGCCTGGCTGTGATGGTATAAAACCGACATCAACCCCGCAGCCAGCAGTCTGCACATCAGAATATTCAAAATCCCGATTGCAATAGAGCAGCGGCACCCGCGCCGGTTTTTCACCATTAATAGCCTGCAACACAATAGATTTACTGGTCATAATATGCCTTTTAATGCAAATTTTATGTTCTATAATCATACAAAGTTCAAGCTTAATTTACAAGAAAAATTTCACATTTTACTAACAAAACCTGATTGGACAGACACCGTCATGGCTTCGCCACTCGGTGTCAGTCACTGAAAGTCGTTCTTCCCCTCTCCAACCGGGGATGGGATTGAGAGGAGGGGCTATAAGCTATCAATCTATAATTTTAAAAAAACAGGTTTTGCAAAAGCAAGATTGAATCTTTTTTATCCTATTAATCAATGTAAAATAGTTCCCGCACGCTACCATATTGCCAAAATTCCTATTTGCGGGTATCATAAATTCGTAATAAAGGAGATTGTTTATTATGGCTGTTGTTCGTCCGTTATGTGCGGTTACATATAACTTTTCCCAGTTCCCCGACGCGTCGGTTTTATTGGCTCCACCCTATGATGTTATTAAAGGCGACCTGCAAAATCAATTGTATGAGAAAAGTCCGTATAATGTGATTCGGCTGGAATACGGGGTGATAAACGATGGTGACACTGATACCGATAATCGTTATACCCGCGCGAAGTCAACGATGGATAGCTGGCTGACGGAAGGCATTTTACAGATAGATGATTCTCCGGCATTTTACCTGCATCGGCAAAAGTTTGACTGGGATGGAGAAGAGATTATCCGCACCGGATTTTTTGCCGCAGTAGAATTGCAGCCATTTGAAGCCGGGATTATTCTTCCCCACGAATACACTTTGAAAGGCCCAAAGGTTGACCGTCTTAAACTGATGGATACCTGCGGCGCGTCATTCAGCCCAGGGTTCGGGTTATACGACGGACGCAATACCGGCATTGACGAAATAACCGCTGAAATAATAAAAACAACTCCGCTGGCATGCGCGGAAGGCAACGGTTTTTCTGATTGCCTGTGGCGAATAGACGACCTGGCTATTTGTGAAAAGATTTCCACCACGCTGATTAATCGGCAGATTCTCATCGCCGATGGTCATCACCGCTACGAAACCACCCTGGCACTGCGCGATCAACTGCGCGAAAAATATCCAGACGCGCCGAAAAACGCGTCATTCAACTATACCCTGATGGCGCTGGTGGATATTAATGACCCGGGACTGCTGGTATTGCCAACCCACCGCATGATATTGAATGATAAGAAGCTATCTTCAGCTTTTGATTGCCTGACATGCAATGGTTTCGACCTGGAAAAACAGGATATCAGCGACCCTGATGAAGTAACCGACATTCTGGCGGAAAGAAAAGAATCCCACGCTTTCATTCTCTATCAGAAAGGTGAATATATCCTGATGACAGCACCGCAGACCGAGTTGAACGGGTTGCCGGTGTTAGACGTTACTTCCCTGCAAAACCGCATCATCTCGCCTATACTGGAAGCTATCAACCCGGACGCCACGATAGAGAGCCATGTACGCTATACCATTCACCCGCGCGAAGCGGTGGCACAGGTTGACGCCGGCGAAATGAGCGTAGCAATATTCCTGAACCCCACACCGGTGGAAGATGTATTAAGATTGGCGGCGGCAGGCATCAGATTGCCGCAGAAATCAACCTACTTCTTCCCGAAATTGCCGACAGGCCTGATTATGTATAGCCTGCAGCCGGATATTACAGTAGGATGAACTTTACTATATCACCAATTTTGATGAAGGAGTTGCGCAGTCGGATGCGCGACAAAAAAACACCGTTATGGACAACTTCAATATTGTTCCTGACGGCGTTAACCATCATATTGGTGATGTATACAAATGGTGAATATAACAGCAGTAATGGCCCGGTAGACCTGTCATCTGTTGGAATACTGACATTTGGGATAATTACCGGTGCGCTGTATGTATTCAGCGCCCTTACCTCTGCCACCGTATCAGCGTCGTCATTCTCCATCGAGCGCGAACAGGAAACCTTGGAGATGCTGCTGCTGACCCGGATGTCGAGTCTGCAAATGGTAATGGGGAAGATTTACGGCAGCATGGCATTCATACTCTATCTGGTAGTGCTGTTTATCCCCGTTGCGGCGGTGTCATTTATCTTTGGCGGCATATCTCCGTGGCAGCTTATCCTGGTATTTCTTATCATTCTCACCTCTGCATTTTCTTATTGCGCCATCGGCACCTTCTCGTCTATAATTCAAAAAAAATCAAATGGCGCGGTGGCTTTTACATATATCAGCATTCTATATTTTCTCTTCGGACTACCTATCTTCTTCTCATTCTCATTAAATGATATATCTTATGAGACAGTACCTGCGATATTCGCCTTCATCTTTCTCTACATACCATTTGCCATCTTTCTAATGGAACTGACCATCGTAAAATTATTCACAAAAGTATCTCTGATAACAAAAATATTCATTGGCATGCTTTATTGTGTTGGAGTCGGTGGTATCCAATATGGTGTCCATGAATTAGTAAAATCTGTAAATGGGGATAACATCGGTTTCATGCTAAATCCATTTGGCATTGGTGCTTTCATTTTTGATAAAAACACATTTTCTTCATCGTCATTGGATATGTTAGGAGTATCTATATGTTTCTTCCTATTCACAGCCTTGCTATCGGCAGCATTCATAAAAATGTCTGTGAATCGCTTGAACTTGATGCGCCGGGGAATTGGGCTGCATTAAATCCTACTTCTTCGCCATCGGCGGGAAAATGTCGCCGTCAATGCGCGCCTGCAGCAATGGGATTAAATTGCTGGATATCAGGAAACTTGCTATTCGCTGGTCTGTATCTTCGCTGCCGACAGCTTTCCACATTACCTGTCCCATCGCGGGAAGGTCGATAACC
>Ga0194052_1002108_pt1 | contig 11095 bp, 14 predicted proteins | sample SepL226m_MetaG_FD_160117 | JGI IMG/M metagenome (GOLD analysis project Ga0194052, IMG submission 160117) | Anoxic zone freshwater microbial communities from boreal shield lake in IISD Experimental Lakes Area, Ontario, Canada - Sep2016-L227-6m | ecosystem: Environmental > Aquatic > Freshwater >... | reverse complement strand
CATGTGAATACTGTAATAACATTCCAGAATCCGGCACCACAGGGACTTGCCGAACCGCCGGGGGCGAAGAAACACCGGATTCCGAATCATTTCCAGCTCTGAGATATACCTGGTTTTATCTACAAAATAACCGTTTTCGGCGATTATCTCTTCATAGTTGGCCACACCATATAAAATGCGTTTTTTCATCGGAATCCCTTTTTGAAGTATGAACACGGCCAGTCTTATATTTTGGCCAGGATGAAAAGGATAAAGGTAAACATTCAGCCTCCAGCGGGGAAGGTTGAGAATTTATTTATGATTCTACCGAATTTTGTGATATCACTTCCTTGCCGTCAGTATCTCGTGATGCCCGCAAAAAGCCCATTCCGAAGGATGCTGATAGCGAAGAGCTGATGGTAACCTCAACATGTTAAAAAACTTGAGCATCGCGTTTCTACAAGGATTTGTCAGTACTCAACACTCAGCAGCCGTTTCCCTGTAAGGGCCTAAAAACCGATCTCCGTTAAAATGAATCAAGTGTGAAGGTGCATCCGCAATCCATACCTCCGTCTCCCACGCAATTTCGGGAAGGTAGCGTGTCATGATTGTTCGGGAAGGAAAAGCCGTCACATACACCAACCCCGCCGATACACCGGTGAACAAATTTGTCGTTTTCTGTCATGCGAGGCTTTCTATCTTATGGTCTATTTTCTGCTGAGTCAGTTCACCTTGAGTCTTTGCCCATATACCAAGGAGGGTCAATGCGTCACGGGTTGGATATTTGAGTAACCGTAAGTCGGTTGCGTTCACCTGCGTGTGCCCACTGAAACGGCGGAAATATTTGTCAACCGCCGTGGAATTGAGAAACACGGATAGACCGCGAGCAAGGTACTGGGAAATCCCTTGCTTGCAGTAATGAAAAACATTCAGATGATTTTCGAAGCCCAGCATAGCGCTGTTAAATGTGGCCGGATAGACGACGCTTGCGACAATGCGCCGTTTTTCTTCCTTGGATGAAAACCGCCTGACCACAACATAATAGCCGATCGGGTAGAGCCATTTTTCGGTTTCAGCATTTCGAAAAAGGGCGTTCGGTTTTTTCGTCCCCTGTTTCGGCCAGTCAATTGACTGCCCCGAAAAATGAGTGGGATAAAGAAGGGGAACGGTGTCATGTCCTGGCATTTGTCTGAGGTGGGGCTTTAATCTGAAGTCCACAACCGGTCCTGTTGAAACTTCAAGGCCAATGTCGATCAGAGAAGCGCGGATAAGCGGGGAAATCTCAAGCTGGTTTTGTTCTGATGAAGTTGGAACGTGAATGAAATGTTCAGGATCATCAGGAAGAACGATGCGATCAAATGGGTGAATATTGATTTCCGTATCAGTTAAGCTGTCATCCGTCGATGTGGAAACAGCAACGCTTCCCTGTGGAACACCACGCTCAAGAACGATTATGATGTTTTCCTGCAAAACGCCATCGTCTTTGAAGGCGCGATCACGAGCACCAAATAAGTGCATGTGCTTGATAGCCGTATTAGAAAGGATAATCTCACGGAAAGGCCGATAGTAAGGACCATTGCAGAAACTGCGGGGAATGATAGCGACGATATGTCCGCCTGGCTGCATGAGTTCAATTGTTAGGGCTACAAAGGCTGAATAGAGATTGACTGTTTCAATCCCGACCTGGCGGAGCAAAAGCCGATGACGGGACGTGCTGTTGATTTTTTTATAAGGCGGGTTCAGGATCGCATGGGTAAAATGTTTTTCTCTTTTGAGTATGAGATTTACAGCCTCTTCGATAAAATCTCCCGACAACACAGAGACATCCAGATTGAGCTTACCCTGATACGCCTCCAGTGTTCGGGATAGATGATTCCGCAACTTGTCGTCAATCTCGTAAGCCACAACTTCAGCATGCTGAGAGGCTAAGTCTCTGGCAGCGATGGAATCCAAAAAAGCCCCTGATAATGAACCTATACCTGCGCCCGCATCCAAAAGCCGCACTGCATGTAGGTTTGAAATTGAGAATAAGGACACCATAAAACGGGCAACCGTCGAAGGCGTCATAAACTGCCCCATCTCGGATTTTCGCTTCTGGCTTATGTTCCGAACAATTTCTTTGCGAACGGCATCTACGTTTTCAAGCAAATTAAGCATATTGATGTCACGACCTTTCAAATAAGAAACTGCCTGCTGCTTCCTCCTGCGGTGTTCTCAGGCATCCGGCCACGCCGTCGAACCGGAGATCCAATAGCTGCCGGGGTTCAGTTCCGGGCTGGGGGTTAGTCATTACCCGTGCCAGATTGTCCGACTTGCCTGTATTAGCTTTGCTTGGCGCACTCATAATAAAACCTTTTTTTGGTTCCTATCTGTCTCTATTCTGTCGCTTCATTAAAAAGTTCATCAAGTTGTCAAAATCGCATTGAACCTTACAAACGCTGTAATGGAATTGATTTATTCACCAAAAGCTTTATGCAGTTTTTCATGCATTGAAAAATTACAAAAGATTTTTAAATTCCGACAAAGTAAGTCCTGCGTCTTTTATAATACCAGCCATTGTAAACGCATCTACGGGGTTTGCTCTTGGGATTGTGATAATTCGCGCGCCATCAGTCATTGTTATATGTTTGCTTTCTCTCACAGTCCAAAAACCCGCCTTTTCAAATGCTTTTACTGCTCGTTGGTGAGTTACGCCGGATAATTTAGGCATAGGCTACTTCTACATACCGAGACTCTTTTCCCTTTGTTAGTTCCTCCACTGTTTCCAAATAAGACCCTATAGCATCTTTGATATTTTCCAAAGCATCTATCTCGGTTTGTCCTTGAGACCAACAGCCAGGAAGACCAGGAACCCAAACTGAGAAACCCTCCTCAGTTCGGCATATATTGACTTTGTATTTTATTGTCATTGAATACCTCCACAGCATCTTTATTTCTATCAAAAACACCTTTGCACTTCTTTTTGCTTCCGTGCAACATACTCCCCGCCTATAGCATTCGTGAATGACGAAAGTGTAAAGCGATAAATGAAGGAGGATACCCTTTTTTTGATCTTGTCTTAATACCCTCAATCGCTATCCTCACAGTGTTCACAAGGAAGTGACACGCCATAAGTACACTTATTGCAAATTTCACAATGCCACTCCCGCCAATCCCTGCAGACGCCACATATTTCACAATGCCAGGTGCAACTGTCCTGGACAACGTCATTCCAGCAAAATGAATACCAATATACTTCATCGCATTTTGAACAACTGTAATCGTTAAGCATATCCTTTAACGCCACTTCTTCACAACCACATGGAAGCTCATATTTTGCTTTCAACTGATCCTTTGAAAGCGCTTTAAATTTTTTAATATTTTGAATTGCACAAATTGAGAGCCTTTCTAAATCGATTCCATTAAGCGGATTTTTACAATTGGAGCATTCGCAAGATTCGTCACAGGACTCATTATATCGAAGGCAAACACAGCGCTTATTGTTACAACCTGATTTACATTTGCAATGAACTGTCTTCTCCATTTTGCATATTCCTTATTTTAAGTCAGTGATTTAACGTCGCTGTCGCACGGCTTCATACATGACCACCGCCCCGGCGACCGATGCGTTCAAGGAGTTGAAACCGGCTGTTTGAGGGATCGAAACCAGAAAATCGCACTGCTTTTTGACAAGCGGGCGAATGCCTTTTTCTTCTCCGCCAATCACAATGGCGATGGGTCCGGTCAAATCCATATCGTAGATGGATTGCTCGGCTGATTTGTCCAGACCGGCAATCCACAATCCCGAATGTTTCAGTTCTTGAATGGTCGCCGACAGATTGGTGACCACGGCCATTTTAATATGTTCCATGGCGCCTGCCGATGACTTGGAAACAGAGGGCAGGGGAGAAGCAGACCGGTCCCTGGGAAAGAGAATGCCATCGACACCGGCGCAAAGGGCGGTTCGAACCAGCGCACCCAGGTTTTGCGGATCAACAATGCCATCCAGAAGCAGCAGAAAACAGGGCGATTTGCTTTCAGCAGAAGCCTCGGTAAGGGATTCCAGCTCCACCAGCGGATATTCACTGACTTTTGCCCCGATGCCCTGATGGGCTTCCGTACCCGAAAGGATGGACAACTGTGCGGAAGAAAGAGATTTGACCGGAAGTTTCAGCGTTTTTGCAGCCTCGGTAACTTCGGATAGACGATAGGGAGTTCTGTCCGTAGTGATATATATCTCAAGACAGGTTCTTCTGCCAGCTTTCAGAGCTTCCAGCACCGGATGGATGCCGTAAAGAATTTCGGTTTTCATAGCGGCGGTCTTAAATTATGAATTATGAATTATTGGTTAGGGGGCGATTCTGCCGGTAGGAGTTGATCAGCAGTATCAGTTCCCGGGTTGCAAGTTCCAGATCGTTGTTGACAATGATATGGCGGTATCGATGGGCTTCGGCCATTTCCTTTGTTGCGTTTATCATTCGGGTCTTGATGACATCCGGTTTGTCGGCACCTCTTGATTCCAGGCGTTCTCTGAGGGTTTCCAGGGATGGCGGCTGAATAAAGACGGTGATGCTGGAAGGATAATGTCTCAGGATTTTTATCATTCCCTGAACATCAATGTCCAGCAGAATATCCTTTCCAGCCTCTATTCCATGAGTCAGAAAGCTTGCGGATGTACCGTAATAATTTCCGTGAACTTCGGCCCATTCGGCCCATTCGCCGGATTCAATCTGATGAATGAATTCGTCCCTGGTAATAAAATGATAGTCGGTTCCCTGGGTTTCTCCACATCTTGGCGGGCGGGTGGTATGGGAGATGGAATACAGCATGTCCGGAAAATGTCGGCAAATTGCCTGACAAAGGGTGGTTTTCCCTGCGCCGGATGGCGCGGAAAGGATAAACAGGCTACCTTTTGCGCCTGAGCAAGCGTTTTCCAAAATTGCATCAACTGGGTTCATTATCTGCTATTCCACATCCTTTAATGTTGACAGCCGCTGAGAAATGGTTTCCGTCTGAATGGCGGACAGGATGACGTGGTTACTATCTGTAATCAATACAGATCGGGTTTTGCGGCCATGTGTGATATCAATCAGCCGTTTTTCGTCCCGGGCTTCGTCTTTCAGGCGTTTGATTGGAGCGGAGTTGGGGGAGACAACGGCGACGACCCGGTTTGCTGCTACGACATTTCCAAATCCGATGTTCAGCATGATGTGATTGATTTTTGCAATGGTATTGATGATATTGGGTTCCAAGTCTCCTCCTTATTCGATATTTTGAACCTGTTCACGGATTTTTTCAAGTTCGGTTTTTACCTCGACGACGCAATAGGATACCGAGGTATTTTCGGTTTTTGATCCCATTGTGTTAAATTCCCGATTCATTTCCTGAAGCAGAAAATTCAGTTTTCTTCCGGCAGGTTCAGGAGCATCCATGAACTGACGAAACTGGAGAATGTGGCTTCTGGCCCGGACGATTTCTTCAGAGATGTCGCTGCGATCGGCCAGAAATGCCGCCTCCTGAGCCATTCGCCCCGGATCGATGTCCACAATTCCCTGGGTGATCTTTTGAATACGGCGAATCAGACGCTCCTGGTAATAGGCCACCATGCCATCGGACTCATTTTCGATTTTTGCCAGTTGATTTTCAATGCCTTCAAGCCGGTTTCGAATGTCGCTTGCCAGATACTCCCCTTCCTGTCTTCGCATGGTCGCCAGCTCGCAAACCGCAGCATGGGTACATGGCTGAACGGCGGCCCATGCGGCATCCATGTCTTTTTCCGATTCAGAAGCTTTGATGATTCCGGAGCCGACCATCATCTGCAGGGATATGGAAGACTTCAGCGCAAACCGTTCTTTGATCTCGGTCAGGATATTATAATAAGCCAGTGCGCGGGGTTCGTCAATTTCAAAGGCAGCGGGTAAAACAGCGGTTTCTGATATCTGAATCAGGATATCCAGGCGTCCACGGCTGATCATTTCAGAAATCAGGGATTTGATTTTTTCTTCGAGACAGGAATACCCGGCGGTGATTCGAATCGAAATATCCAGGGCTTTGCTGTTACATGCGCGGATTTCACAGTTGACGGAAACGGTGGATACGGTCAGTTTTGTGCTGGAAAAAGCGGTCATGCTTAGAATCATTGCAGAACTTCCTTTAAATCTTCCATATATTTATTGCGGACAAGGGAGAGAAAATGCCGGATGGATAAATGGGCATAATCCGGGTATGTCCAGGGAAGTGTTTGATAGCCGTTTTTCTGGTATATGAGCGTCAGGTCAGCGTAAATACATTTGCCGATATAGATTCTGTGAGCAAAATTCTTTCCGGTTGCCAGCACCATCCGTTCCATCAGAAGAAATCCGGGGTCGATGTTGACCTGCCGCATGCCATCAGCGCTATACAGCATTTCAATCTCATTGGTTCTCAGTTTGATGTCCGCAAGGTCATCTTGCTGAATCAGGGATTTGAAGACGAAGATTCTCCGGACCAGGGGATATCCCATTTCTTTTTCATAATACGTTGTAAAGTCAAAGGGAAACAATGGACTTATCATGTCAATAGGCCCGAAGCTTTCCATGAGATTGGCAGCCACAGCGGCCATCAGTTCCTGCTTTTGGACAAACAGTCCGATGACCAGCTTGGCGGGTTTTGGGGGCCGAGGATGGCTCATGGTAATCAGGCGGTGGCGGGGGCTTTCGGCCCCCAAAACGGCTTGGCTTCTTCAATCAGCATAATGGGAATATCATCCCGAATCTCATATATCAGTTTGCACTGGTTGCAGATCAGCCCATCGCCGGTCTCGTTCAGATAAATATCCCCCTTGCATTTGGGACATGCCAGGATTTTTAAAAGTTCCGGGTGAATCGCCATGTTAACCTCCTGTTTGTGGTTTCTATTTTACTCTTATAAATTCTGTTGTGTCGATGCGATTTTTTCTGCGATCTGCGTGGTGCTGTAGCCCTGGAGCAGGGGAACAAGGCAGACCCTGCCGCCGAATGATTCAACGGCTTCCCTTCCCACCACCTGATCCATGCGGTAATCATCTCCCTTGACCAGAATATCGGGTTTTATGGCCTGGATCAGTTCCAGCGGCGTGTCTTCATCAAACAGGACAACCATATCTACGCAGCCAAGGGCGCTTACAATGGCTGCCCGATCCCTTTCCGCTACGATGGGGCGGGTGTTTCCCTTTAGGCGTCTGACCGATGTATCCGTATTGAGTCCGACAATCAGACGATCTCCCATATCTCTGGACTGATGCAGAAGATGAATATGGCCTGGATGAAGAATATCGTAGCATCCGTTGGTAAATACCACTTTCTGGCCGGAACTCTGCCATGATTTGACCAGTATCCGGGCAGATTCCAGGACTGCTATTTTGGATGCGCCGGTACTCTGGCGCTGCATGTCATTCAGCTCTATGGCAGTCGATAGCTCAGCATGGGTAATTGGTTGGGTTCCCAGTTTTCCTACTACAATCCCGGCTGCCAGATTCGCGAGCTGAGCTGCCTTGGGAAAGGAAAGTTTCAGCGCAAGGCTGGCAGCCAGCGTGGCGATGACAGTGTCTCCGGCGCCGGAGACATCAAACACCTCTCTGGCTCTTGCCGGAATCATGAGGGGGGAATCGTTATTTCCGCAAAGAATCATTCCCCTGGAGCCCCGTGTGACTAAGAGCCATTCCAGCCCGTATTGGCGGCGGATGGCGGAGGCGCTCTGAAACAGTTCCTGCTCGCTCTCTTCGGCGGTGCCGCCTGTGACTAGCTCCAGTTCGGCTGTATTTGGGGTGATGCAGGTCGCACCCTGGTAACGGGTCCAGTCTGCGCCTTTAGGATCAACCAAAACAGGGATGCTGCGAATCTTGCAAAAGTGAATGAGATGCTGGCAAAGATTCGGTGTCTGAAAAATGCCTTTTCCGTAATCAGACAAAACGACAACATCACATTCAGGAGCTTTCTGCTCAAACCGGACGGTGATTTTCTCTTCCAGCTCCAGGCTTAAAATTCGGGGTTCTTCCTCATCCAGGCGAAGGAGCTGCTGGCCTCTGGCCATAACGCGGGTCTTGGTAATGGTTGGCCGTGCAATGCTTTCCTGAAGCAATGGCTCAATGCCCTTTTCCAGAAAAATCTTTCTTAAACGGTTTCCGGCTTCATCATTTCCGCAAATACCCAGAATTGAAACAGGGCATTCCAGCCCGGCCAGGTTCGCCGCAACATTTCCTGCGCCTCCAGGAACTTCGGATTGCTGGCGGACACGGACAACCGGTACCGGCGCTTCCGGCGATATCCGCTTGACATCGCCCCAGAGATACCGATCCAGCATGACATCGCCGACAACCAGAATCCGTTTTTTGTTCAATTCGGATAAATTCATGAACCAGGATTCTTTACAGCTTCTTCGACACAGCAAGCCCAGAAATGCAGAATGAAGCCGTGAGCTTCCTGGATTCTGGCGGTACGGGAATGAGGAACAATCACCGGGCAGCCGACTTCAGCTTTGATGCTACCGCCGTCCCTTCCCAGAAGTCCGATGGTCTGTATTCCCATGGAAACCGCTTTTCGAACCGCTTCATGAATATTGGGCGAATTGCCGGAAGTGGATATGGCGATCAGCATATCCCCTTTTTGGCCCAACCCCTCGATCTGCCGGGAAAACACCCGCTCGAATCCGTAGTCATTGCCGATTGCCGTCAGAGCGGATGAATCCGTGGTCAAAGCAAGAGCGGGGTAAGAAGCCCGCTCTTTTTCAAACCGGCCCACAAGTTCCGCCGCAAAGTGCTGAGCGTCCGCAGCAGAGCCGCCGTTTCCGCAGATGAGAATTTTTTTGCCGGATTCAATCGTTGTGGTCAGCTCCATTGCAGCACGAAGGATGTTCGGCGCCTCCTGTTTCAGAGCCTGAAAACAGTCTATATGCTCAGATATCTGATCGAAAAACAACTGTGTGTCCATTTCTTTTCCTTAAACCGATGTTCCATGTTTTTTCACGGTAATGTTGATCACGATTTCAAGGCAGTTTCATAAATCGTTGCCGCCAAAAGCGGAATCATTATCTCATGATGACCCGTAATAGCATATCCTTTGCCTCCGGGCAATACGGGGCGTTGAACCACATTTACGGTCGGCCGATAATGCTGGATCATGTCAAAATTGGCGGTCGTAAAATGAGTAACGGAAAATCCCAGGTTACGGGCAACGGCCAGGGCTTTTAAAAAAACCTCTGGCATCAGGACTGCGCTGCCGAAATTGAGTACAACTCCCCCGTTCCCCAGCCGGGAAACCGATGCCGCAAAAATACGGAAATCCCGTAAAGATGCTTCCCCAATGGCGGCGCCGCTGGCCGAAGGATGCTGATGCACAATATCGGTTCCCAGCGCCACATGAAGGGTATAGGGGATTTTCAGCCGAAAACATTCATACGTCAATGCCCGGTTCAGGTACGGCGGCGCTTCTTGCAAAAGCAGCCTTCCCACAGCTTCTCCAAAGCCTTCCCCTGGCGTTTTTTCTGATGCAGCGGATTGTCTGGCTGCTTCATTGACCAGGGCAGCAGTGTCTTCCGCCATGCCAAACGATCCGTCTTCAAGCTGGGAAGCCACATCCTCGGAGGTATGGCCAAACCGGGCAAGCTCCGTATCATGAATGGCCGCAGCGCCGTTTGACGCAACATGGGTAATATACCCGTTTTCAGCCAGTCCTGCAAGTATCGGGCTGCATCCGGTTTTGATGACATGACCGCCAATCATGGCAATAACCGGCTTGTTTTTCTTTTTTGCCTTGATCACCGCTAGGGCGATCGCTTTCAGTGAATCAGCTTTGAGTATTTTGGGCAAAGCATCCAGAAAGTCCCGCATCGTCATGTTGGCGCGAATGGGTCCGGCTTCAAGTTCCGTGGTTACCTTGGAAATCCGCTCTCTGGCTGAGCAGGTGCGGATCCGGCTGATATCGATTTCCGGGTATGGCGGCATGGATTCTCCTGTTATTAACCTGAGTTGTCTTTTAGTATTCTTCGTGGACGAATTGTTTTTTCACGGTAAACGCTCATGGCATGGTATATGTGGCTCTCATGAGAAAAAAATGTTTTTCACGCGAAGGCGGTAAGGGCGACCAGCCGGTCGCCCCTACTTGTTCCGTGCATTTCGTGTATTTCGTGTGTTTCGTGGTTTAAAAATGTTTTCACGGCAAAGTAGTTGAAACACAGGAGTCAAGTGTTTTTCCGCCTGGCGATAAGGGTTCGGTATATTTTGGCCATTTTGTCTGCAACCTTGTCCCAGTCATGATTTCTGGCAACCTGTCTTGCGGCTTCTCCCATTGACCGGCGTAGTTCCGGATTCATTAACCGGATCAGGGATGCTGTCATATCCTGCGCCGTTGGATTATCCGGCAGTATAAAGCCAGTGCCGCCGTGGATCACAAGATCGGCTGCGCCCACATTCGAGCTGATCACGACCGGAAGCCCCGCTGCCATGGCCTCCAGAACAACCAACCCGAAGGTGTCCATGCGCGATGGCATCACAAACAAATCGCTTGCCAGGTAATAGGCTTCGACTTCATCCGTTATGCCTGCAAAAACAACCTGATCGCTGATGCCAAAATCTTTGGCCATTTTCAAATACGGTCCGGAGTCTCCCTTTCCTACAATCAACAGCTTGGGCAAGGGGGAAAAACAGCCATCGCGTCTCATACCGGCAATGCCCTGAATCGCCAGATACAGTCGCTTTATTTCAAAATTCATTCCCACGAAACAAATGACCACATCCGAGGCTGAAAATCCGTGACGCGCCCGAATCCGATCTCTGCAGGACTGGGTATCCAGGCATGAAAACCGTTTGATCGACACCCCAGGATGCACGACAGAAACACGGTCTTCGGAAATGGCATAGTTTTTTGATAGCTCTTTTTTTACCAAGTTTGAAACCGGCAGAATCATTTTCAGCGCCGGATTTTCAATCCCTTTTTTCTCTGTCCAGCAAGTGGCCAGGTCAAACCCGCTCAGGGATTTCTGGCGCATATCGTGAATCCAGGTCCGATGTGGTATTCCGTGAAACGTCATCAGATCCATGCGAAAAATGCGCTCGTGGCTGTGAACCAGATCAAAAGCCATGTTGTCTATTTTCCGCTGAGCAAACCCGGCGAAACTGATGGGC
>Ga0194052_1002107_pt1 | contig 11096 bp, 7 predicted proteins | sample SepL226m_MetaG_FD_160117 | JGI IMG/M metagenome (GOLD analysis project Ga0194052, IMG submission 160117) | Anoxic zone freshwater microbial communities from boreal shield lake in IISD Experimental Lakes Area, Ontario, Canada - Sep2016-L227-6m | ecosystem: Environmental > Aquatic > Freshwater >... | reverse complement strand
AATTACAGGAGTCCATTTCATTATGGAACATGCGACGGAACTCGAGATCACCAATAATCTTGCTATAACTTGCCACATCTTGCTCGATGGCAGAGATGGTTTCAAAGTCGCTTTCTTCTTTAGCCATATCAAATAGCTCAAGAGCGCTGGTGATGTTGGTATTGAGATCTGTCAGAGTGGCAACTACGCCATCGAGCAATTTTTTTTCTTTGCCCAGCGCTTGGGCTTTCTTTTGATCGTCCCAAATGGTGGGATCTTCCAGAATGGAATTTACTTCGCTAAGGCGACGTGACTTTACTTCGAAGTCAAAGATACCCCCGAAGTGCTTGCTCACGGGTGAGCAGGTCAGACAAGGTATTTGAAATAGTGTTTAGTTGTTCAGCTTCCATCCCCTAATTATAAGGGGGTTATTGCTCTTGACCTTTAGGTCCCAGCATCCTCGTCGTGTCCCTCAATCATGAGCTGGATACGGGCTTGGCCTTGAAAGCGATCAGTTACTAAGCGGTAGGCCAATTTGGCTTTAGCAGGCAGGCTTTGGGTGCGGTTAAACCAGACAGCAGTGATAGGTTTATTGCCCATCTTATTCTCGGCTACTCCCAATGGGCGTAGCATTAGCCGTAGGTGTTTTTCTTTCATAAGGCTTTGCTGGGTAATCTCAAATTCTCCATAAAAGACTGGCTGTGGAAATCCTTGACCCCAGATTTCTTCGGCAAGCAGATCACCAATTTCAGGGGTGAACTCAGAGGCTTGAAGGGCGCCATCATGGATATGGCGACGTTCCAGTAATTCATCTGTCAGTAAGCTGCTGGCTACTTCCTGAAAGCAGGCCTCAAACTTTTCAAAATCACTTTTACGAATCGTGAGACCTGCAGCCATTGCATGACCACCAAATTTCAGAATAAGGTCGGGCTCACGTTTAGAAACGACATCTAAAGCATCGCGTAAATGAAAGCCAGTCAACGATCTGCCAGAACCACGTAGCTCTTCACCTGTACTACCATCAGCCGGAGCAAAAACAATGGCAGGGCGATTGAAGCGTTCTTTTAAGCGTGAGGCTACGATCCCAACAACGCCTTGATGCCATTCAGGATTCCAAAGGCAGATGCTAGAACGCTGGGCAATGGTTCCGGCTAATTGATCTTCTGCCAGATGTGCGAGAGCGGCTTCTTGCATGCCTGTTTCAATCACGCGACGTTCACGATTAATGCGATCGAGTTCTTGAGCGATCATCATTGCTTCATCAGCGTTATCGGTTAGCAGTAAGCGGATACCTAAAGTCATATCTGCTAAGCGTCCAGCAGCATTAAGGCGCGGGCCAATAGCGAAGCCCAAATCAAAGGTATTAGCCTTGCGTGGATCGCGCACTGCTGCTTGAAAGAGGGCCTGTATTCCAGGTTGAGAGACTCCCGTGCGGATCCGTTTCAAACCATTAGAGACTAGCACCCGATTATTGCGATCAAGCTGCGCGACATCAGCCACCGTACCTAAGGCGACAAGATCAAGTAAGTTTTCAACTTTAGGTTGGGTTTCATTCGTAAATTTTCCGCGCTTACGCAGCTCTGCGCGCAATGCTACCAATAGATAAAACATCACACCAACGCCAGCAAGGGCTTTACTGGGGAAGGTGCAGCCTGGTTGATTGGGGTTGACGATCGCCCTTGCCTTAGGCAGGCTATCGCCAGGCAAGTGATGATCAGTGACGATTACTTCCATGCCAAGTTCACGAGCTCGGTCAACACCAGCTTCACTTGCAATACCGTTATCGACTGTAATGAGGTATTTAGGTTTGGGGTTTTGCTCAGCTGCAAGCTCAACTACTTCAGGGGTAAGGCCGTATCCCATAGTGAAGCGATTGGGTACTAGAAAATGAATTGGTATGTCAGGCCCACCAAGCAGGCGTAAGCCACGCACGCCCACAGCACAAGCGGTAGCACCATCACAGTCATAGTCTGCAACGATGAGCATCGGCTCTTTGCGTTCAAGGATATCCGCCAATAAGGATGCCGTACTGATGCAATTCTTGAGCTCTACTGGTGAAATTAATTGCTTTAAGTCGAGTGAGAGCTCTTCCGGAGACTCCATGCCTCGTGCCGCATACAGTCTGGCAAGTAGTGGATGAAGACCACTTTGCTGTAACCAAGTAGCAGTTCTCTCAGAGAAGGGGCGCTGCGAAAATAGGCTCATTACAGAATGATTTCTTTCCATGTGAGCGGCTTAGAAATTTTCCAGAACCTCCATGATTTTTTAGAGAGATCTTTGGCTGTAAAGATACGCTCGCGTTTTTCCCCTTTTGGAAAATCGATGATACAAATTTCGTCTAATTCTTTATTCAGTAGCGCTGTGCTTAATGCTGGCCATAGGGCTTCGGCTTCTTCGAGCCAAGCAAAAGATCCCGCTGCCGCTTGGATATTAAATTGGGTTGAGTACGAAATGTTGAAGAGTTTAGCCACTCCAGCTAGTAAGGGGTGCGATCCATAGAGACGATTTGATTCTTGGACCAACTGTGGCACTTGCACATCACTCAATTTACCAATGCCGCTAATCCATAATGAGTTGATGCTTGGCATACCACGTTGTTCACGTTCTTCATTAACGGGACTGATATGCCATAACATCTGAATTTCATTCTGTAATTTACGCCAACGTTTTGCAATTCCATCTTCATTTGTATCTCGTGGCATCCACCAATCAATATTGCGACCATGTGCTTGATCTACGCTATAGCTATCTAAATTTGAAAATGGGCCTGCTGGGATAAACCAATAGCTCTGCCCTTGAAATAAAAGCTGATTTTGAAAATCTTCTTCAATGAGGGGTAGGGCAGTTTTGAGAAGTTCAGCTGATTCAGTTTGCGTCAGATCGATCTGGTTTTGTCCCATTAAAATGAGATGGTCGCGAGTGGCATGCAGATGAACTGGCTGTAGGCAGGCAATGACTTCGGAAGGATTTACTATTTGCGATGTTTGGCCTAAAAGGAGAACTGGCGCTATTGGCACCAGATTTCCCAGTAAAAAACGCTCATGTGGCAATCCTTTGCCTGGGCGATCACTAATCACAAGTTCCCCCTCGGAATCAAAGGCGTCCTCACCCGAAAGCATTAGGGTGAAGCGCTTCAGAGGATTCTGGGTGCCTTTAGGGGATAGGGAATTTACATACATGCCCCTGATTTTAGGTGGCATTTGAGTATTCCATCGGTTTGTCTCTGCAATTGTCTAAACTGTGGCTATGTTGAGACTTCCCATAGACCTAGAAATTGGCCTGCGCTACACCCGATCAAAGCGTCGTAAGACGGTGGGTAAGCGTGACGGATTCCTCTCCTTCATTTCAGGGATTTCAACTGCTGGTATTGCTCTAGGCGTTGCATCCCTGATTGTGGTGCTCTCAGTCATGAATGGTTTCCAGAAGGAGGTTCGTGATCGCATGCTCTCTGTTCTCTCTCATGTGGAAATCACTTCACCAGATGGTTTAGCTAACTGGCAACCACTGGCACTGAAAGTTGCTGAGCAAGCACACGTCATTGGTGTAGCACCAATCGTGAGCTCTCAAGGTTTGCTGAGCCGCGAGAATGTCATGCGGGGTGTTTCTATTCGAGGGATCTTGCCAAGTGAGGAAGGAAAAGTATCTGATCTGCCAAAACAATTTGTTGCTGGCAGCATTGATGATCTCAAGCCTGGTAGTTTTGGGGTTGCTCTAGGCTCTCAACTTGCATTACTCGTTGGCGCTCATGTTGGTGATCGTATTAATTTAATTGTTCCTGAGAGTGATTTAACCCCAGCTGGTGCAATGCCACGGATGCGAACGCTTCAAGTGGTTGGTATTGTCGACAGCGGACATTACGAGTACGACAGTTCCTTAGCTATTTTGCATTGGAAAGATGCTGCTGCCTTATTACGCTTGCGTGACCCATCTGGCTTGCGTGTAAAGGTTGATGATATGGATCGTGCGCCTGAGGTTGCGAATGCACTGGCTGCCGTCGTCCCACAGGCCTTGTGGGTTAGTGACTGGTCACGCTCAAATCGAAATTGGTTCGCTGCTGTTCAGACCGAGAAAAAAATGATGTTCATCATCCTGACATTGATTATTGCTGTAGCGGCATTTAATCTGGTATCTACCTTGGTAATGACGGTAAATGAGAAACAAGCTGATATTGCGATATTGAGAACGATGGGTGCAAGCCCTGGCTTGATTCAAAGAATTTTCCTAGTTCAAGGTTTAGCAATTGGTTTAATGGGGTCACTAGCAGGGGTTGCATTAGGCTTATTGATCTCATTCAATATTGATGTCATTGTTCCTACCATCGAAGCAATCTTCCGCGTACGCTTCTTGCCGCGTGAGGTTTATTTCATTAGTGAGTTACCTTCTGATGTCCGATTAAGTGATGTTGTCACTGTGGGGTTGATGGCTTTTGGTTTATCCGTACTAGCTACCCTCTATCCAAGTCGTCGTGCTGCCCAAGTGCAACCTGCGGAGGCACTCCGTTATGAGTAATCAGGATAATTTGGTTCTGATGGCTAGAGGTTTAGCTAAGACCTACGGTCAAGGCCCCACAGCGGTAGAGGTACTTAAGGCGATTGACTTAGATGTCTTGCCGTCAGAAAAGGTTGCCATTGTGGGCTCTTCTGGTTCGGGCAAAAGTACCTTACTGCATCTCTTAGGCGGCTTAGATACACCCAATGCAGGTTCAGTAGTTCTAGCAGGTTCCAATTTAAATCAGTTATCTGTCAAGAAGTTAGATCAACTACGTAATAAAAGCCTGGGCTTTATTTATCAGTTCCATCATCTCTTGGATGAGTTCAGTGCTGTTGAGAATGTAGCTTTACCTTTGCGTATTCGTGGCTTAAGTAATGATGAGTCTATGGAACGCGCAAGTACGATACTTAAAGCAGTTGGTTTGGCTGCACGCGAGCTCCACACCCCTGGAGAATTATCTGGAGGAGAGCGTCAGCGTGTAGCTGTTGCAAGAGCTTTAGTAGGTAATCCTGCCTGTGTTTTAGCAGACGAACCTACAGGCAACCTAGATACCGAAACGGCTGATAGTGTTTTTGACCTCATGTTAGATATTGCTCGTGATCAGGGCACTGCCTTCGTGATCGTGACGCATGATCCAGTCCGCGCTATCCGTTGTGATCGGATCTTGCATTTAGAGCGCGGAGTATTAAAGACTTTTTCACAATGATCATGGGAGCAACGCAGCCCATGTGGATTGATACCCATTGCCATTTAGATGCGCCTGAGTTTGCAAGGACTCTGCCTCAGGTCATTGAAGCTGCGCTTAAGAAAAATGTTCAGGCTATTTTGTTGCCCGCAGTCAAGGCGGGTGATTGTCAGCAGGTACGTGAGCTTGCAACTCAATATGGTCAACAGATTCCGGGTTTGGTCTATACGCTCGGTATTCATCCTCTCTACACCAATCAGGCCCAAGAGAGTGATATTGCGCTTCTTGAAAAAGAGGTTTCCAAATCGCTTTCTGATCCTCGCTTTGTTGGCATCGGCGAGATTGGGTTAGATTATTTTGTTGAGGGTCTAGATCCTCATAAGCAAGAATATTTTTTTAATGCACAATTAGATTTAGCGCAAAAGTTTCAGTTACCTGTCGTCTTACATGTACGCCGATCACAAGATGCTATTTTGAAAGCCTTACGCCGTCACAAAATTCCTAGTGGTATTGCGCACGCATTTAATGGGAGTTTCCAGCAGGCTGAACAATTTATCGATCTGGGCTTCAAATTGGGTTTCGGCGGCGCTGCTACTTATGAGCGTGCCTTACAAATTCGACGGCTATTAGCTGAATTACCCCTGGATAGTATTCTTACAGAAACCGACGCGCCTGATATTCCGCCTGCATGGTTAAGAGAAGAGCATATAGCCTTTAATGAGCCAGCCTTTCTTCCTCGTATCGCTAGAGAGTTGGCAGCAATTCGTGAGCTCAGCGAAATCGACTTTGCTGCTGCAGTATGGCGCAATGCCATGCAAGTATTGCCTCGTTGGTCGGCACACTGGGCTGATCTCCCTAGTCTTAAGCTAGCTTCTTAAACCCTTGCGCTTTGCTATTACGGCATTTATTGCCGGGGGATCACTCCTTTTCTTTTTGCCAGAAGTTCCGATTTACTGGGAGCTTAGTTGTTTTGTGGCTTGCTTGCTTTGCATACTCTTCGCTTATCTAGGTGACCCAAGAAGTTTATTGCGCAACTTAGCAATTATTACCCTGATGTTCTTTCTGGGATTTGCTTGGAATGCCCATTATGCGCAGACTCGCCTCAGTAATATTCTGCCATTGGATATGGAGGGCAAAGATTTCACCATTGAAGGGCGGGTTGCTGCTTTACCTCAAAGCAATTTAGATGGAGCTAAGTTTACATTTGAGCTTGATCCTGCTTTTGAACATCTTCCGCAACGCATCTACTTAAGTTGGCAGCCTGCCTGGAGAAATCCACAAGCAATACCAGAGATTATTCCTGGCCAGCGCTGGAAGTTTAAGGTAAAGCTCAAGCGACCATATGGATCTCTCAATCCTTATACATTTGATTTTGAGCGGTGGTCCTTTCATCAAGACTTTGGGGCTAGTGGCTCTGTACGTTCAGGAGAGCTATTACAGTCAAAGGATATTGGATTAACTGAATTTGAATTACATATGGAGCTAGCTCGCTGGCATTTACGTAAGAAGATTCAGTCACTCTTGCCAGTAGATGCTCGCTATGCAGGCGTGGTTATTGCTTTAGTGATGGGCGACCAAAATGCCATCGAACAGGATGACTGGAAGGTATTTAATGCCACGGGTATTGGGCATCTAATCTCGATATCCGGATTGCACGTCACCATGTTAGCGGGAGTAGGTGCATCTTTTGCAGCATTCATTTGGCGACGGCGTACATGGCCTTTACTGATTCCTGTAGGGAAGGTAGCAGCATGCTCTGGATTTATCACAGCATTTATTTATGCCTGGTTAGCAGGCTTTCAGATACCCGCGCAGAGAACCATGTATATGGTTGGCGTAGTTGCATATGCATTGTGGTCTGGCAGAAACCCTAGATCATTTGATATTTGGTGGTGGGCCTTGGCATTTGTCTTATTGATAGACCCAATGGCACCCTATACCCCAGGCTTTTGGTTGTCTTTCGGCGCAGTAGCAGCAATCTTGTATGCCATGGGTAATTCAAGCGGTTTATTAGGTATTCCGACTGGAAAAGAATTAGAGCTCCATTGGTCACATAGATTGATTCAAGCCCTTAGAGAAGCCTGCCGAGTGCAAGCTGTTGTCACTATTGCCTTGCTGCCATTGACTTTATATTGGTTTTATCAAGTATCACTGGTTTCACCGATTGCTAATGCATTTGCAATACCAATAGTAAGTTATGTAGTAACCCCATTGGCGATTGCTGGTGCATTGTTGCCAGATTTTATTGGGAGATGGCTACTGCTACCAGCCCATGAAGCGATGGAGTATCTTGCCCTGGCTCTTGAGTGGATGGCTAGTTGGAGTTGGGCCATCGTTTGGGCTAAACAACCAGCGTGGTGGGTATTGCTGTTATCAAGCGTTGGAATTATTTATGCCATTCGATCTGGGCCATTAGGTAGTAGTTGGCGTCCACGCCTACTGGCCTTAAGTTTCATTACGCCATTGTTGATTTACCCTCCTCATATTTTGAATGAAGCCGCGAATGAAGCTGTATTAAGGGCTGGAGAATTTAAAGTGACTGCTCTAGATATAGGTCAAGGGACGGCCGTGTTGATCGAGACGGCTAATAAAAGAATTTTGTATGACACTGGTCCTATTCAAGGCAAGAAAGATGATGCTGGGCAGCGGGTGATTCTGCCTTTCCTGCGAGGTAGAGGCATTGATCAAATTGATCGCATGGTGATTAGTCATAGTGATAGTGATCATATTGGCGGTGCGTCAACATTATTAAAATCAATTCAGTTTGATTTTATGATGGGATCCTTGCCAAGTACAAATCAGCTGCTTAAAGATCTTCAGTCAAGAAGTATCCCAAGCATTCCTTGTCGATTTGGACAACGCTGGACTTGGGATGGTGTTGAGTTCCTTATTTGGCACCCGCATGAAGAAACCCTTTTTGAGGATCAATATTCTAGAAAACCTAATGAAATGAGTTGCGTATTGGAAGTGCGAAATCAACATGCTTCACTCTGGCTAACGGGTGATGTCGAAAAACAAGCTGAAGCTGAAATCGTCAATCGGCTAAATCAAGAGAGCTTGAGGGAAATTGGTGACAGAAAGCTCGTTTTTATGGCGCCACATCATGGGAGTAAAACTTCCTCTTCGCTCGATTTGCTTAAAAAGTTAAGTCCTGATCGGGCTTTTGCACAAAATGGTTATCACAATCGATATGGTCATCCACATCCCACGGTTACGGAGCGTTATCAAAATTTGAGGATCCCCTTTTATCAGACCCCTAATACTGGTGCTCAGATTTGGTTTTTTGATAACAGAGGTAATGCTACCCTGCGCTTTTGGAGGCATGATATAAAACGGCTATGGCATAGAAAAGGGGATAATTAATCCAGTTATTACTTAAAGAGGTTTAATTAATGAATAAGATTAAAGGCGTGAATAAATTATTTCCACTAAGTTTATTTGTTGTGATCGCAGCTCTTGGTTGTGCTGGCGCTAATGTTCGCCCTCTGGTAGATATGAAGGGCGTGAATGACGCAGCCTACGAAAAGGATTTGCAAGAATGCCAGGCGTATGCAAAAGAGCAATCCGGCATGGGTGAGACCGCAGCGAAAGGCGCTGGGGCTGGCGCTATAGTTGGTGGCTTATTAGGTCTTGTGACTGGTAGCAATACAACGGGAATTGTTCAGGCTGCAGGTGCGGGTGCAGTCATCGGTGCGGCTGGTGGGGCCTTTACCGGAAATCAATCTCAAGAAGCGGTTGTTAAAAGATGCTTAAGCGGTAGAGGCTATAAAGTTCTTAACTAAATTTCTAGATGCTCAGGCAGCAAGCCCGCCTGATATCGCTCATACATTTTGATGTAGGCTGATTCAATCTGATCAGTAGACAGCTGAGTATTAAACAGTGGGGTCGTAAACCGATTTTGTTGTAACTTTTCTTTTAAGGCTTTGAGCTTTTCTGGATTCTTGGCTAGATCAATAGCTAAAGCTTCATATTCATTCAGGCTGTTTGTAATGAGTTCTGGCATATCAATAGCACTAAGCAAACTAGCCGCTACTCGGCCAGCGAAGGTTTCCCCTAGAATGGTAAGAACTGGCAAGCCAACCCAGAGTGCATCACTAGCAGTAGTGTGGGCGTTACAGGGCACAGTATCGATAAAGAGATCTGCCACACGATGTCTTGCAAGATGCTCTGGCAAATCTAACCTGCCTGCAAAGACCAAGCGATCTTCAGATAAACCTCTGGCTCGAGCTTCTTTAATGAGATTCGCTTTAGCAAGAGTGTTATCTTCCAAAAGCCAAAGCACACTTCCAGGTACCGCTTTCAGGATACGCGTCCAACTATCGAAGATATTGGGTGTGATTTTGAGATTGTTGTTAAAGCAGCAATAGACAAACCCATTTTCTGGAAGACCAAGTTCAGGTCGAGTAAAGATCCTCTCCGAGACCTTGCGCTTACTGTCATTTACCTGATAGCTATTGGGTAAGTAAACAATCTTTTCAGTAAAGAAGGGACGATTCTCCTGGGGGATGATGATGGGGTCTGCAATGATGTAATCCATATAGTCAGCACCCATGCTGGCAGGGTAGCCTAAATAGTTCACCTGAATGGGCGCAGCCCTATGAGAGAAGATGCCTGTGCGGCAGTTGGTTGTATAGCCTTTGAGATCAATCGCAATATCAATGCCCATTTCTCTAGACAGCTCTGCTACCTGTTGATCGGTCATGGCATTAACATCGATGAATTGATCAAATGCATTGACCAGTCGTAGGTGCATTTCATCCTGCATATTCGGGCTAAATGAAAAGGCGACTATTTCAAAATTTTCTTTGTTATGAAGTTCAAAGAACTCAGCCATCAAAAATGCAGTTGCATGATTGTAAAAATCATACGAGTAGTAGCCTAACTTGATTTTTTTATTCTTTACCTTACTTAAAAAAAGAGCCTGGTTTGTTCTCTCGGGATATTGATGTGCGGTAAATAACTTGGCTGCCTTAAGATTAGATTCTTCTGAATTTGAGAGTAAGAGCCACGCAAATGGAGGAATAACGCTCACCCCAGCATCAATCATTTGATGGATATATTTGATATCTTGGCCAAAGCTGCTCCAGTCACATATTGTTGATTTGGCGTGAACTAAGGAGCCGTAAATGCAATTGGTGTCAGGGTTAAGCTTGATCACTTGTTGATAAGCCTCTATGGCCTGGGTATAGCGCTTTAGAGCGTGCAGAACAGCTGATTTATTAACCCAGGCATCTAAGTAGTTTGGCTTTAGTTTGATAGCCTGCTCATAGCACTCAAGTGCTTCCTGATAACGTCTTAGATCACTAAAGGCTAGGCCCTTATTGGACCATGCTTCGGCAAAGTCAGGTTGCAATTGAATGGCAAGATCATATGAGGCAAATGCCTCTTGATATCGCTTGAGCTCTTTCAATGTAATAGCTTTATTGGAGATAGCCTCTACAAAATCTGGCGCTAGTTCAATCGACTGGTTGTAATACTGAAGTGCCTGTTCAAAGTGACGATAGTCATCTTGTAATCTTGCGAGATTGAAATACAACTCAGGAGAGTCTTGTCTAAGGCTTAGTGCTTTTCTATAACTATCTAAGGCGGCTTCTTTTAAACCTAAGTGGGCTTGAGTGGTGCCAAGATCATGTAGAGCCTCAAAAAAGTTTTCTTGCTTTTGCAAGGCTTTTTCAAAACAAACGGCTGCTTGACTATAGTTAGCTAATTCTAGATATGAAGAGCCAAGATAGTAGAGTGCAAATGGAGAGCAGTCGCTTTGGGCGCATGCTTTGATTAAATGTTGATGAGATAACTCAGTCTGCCCAGTGTTGCCAGCAATGTAGGCTAGAAATTCATGGGCTTGGGAGCTGTCAGGGTTTGAAAGCAGCACCTTTTCCAGGATCTCTTTTGAGGCCTCAAAGTCTTTATTTTGAAATAGAGCGATAGCACTATTGATGGG